>Ga0184612_10000599_pt1 | contig 16957 bp, 12 predicted proteins | sample PLM3_60_coex_FD_133163 | JGI IMG/M metagenome (GOLD analysis project Ga0184612, IMG submission 133163) | Groundwater sediment microbial communities from an aquifer in East River, Colorado, USA - PLM3_60_coex | ecosystem: Environmental > Terrestrial > Soil > Riparian zone | place: USA: East... | reverse complement strand
GGGTGGTCGCCACCGCGGTCGAGCTGGGCGTGCCGACCCCGGCGTTCGCCTCCTCGCTGGCCTACTACGACGGCTTCCGTCGCGAGCGCGGCCCCGCCAACCTCCTCCAGGGCCTGCGCGACTACTTCGGCGCCCACACCTACCGCCGGCTGGACCGCCCGGGCACCTTCCACACCCGCTGGTCCCAGGACGGCGAAGAGGTCGAGGTCTGACGGTCGTCCCTGGCGCTCATTTCGATTGACGATCGCGACCGGGCCGAGGCCGTTTCGCGCTGGCCGCGATGCTCGGCCGTCGTCAGGTCGTGACCGGCCGAGTCCAAGCTCGTCCCTGGGACCACAGGGTCATGCTTCGGGGGAGGCGCCATGCGACCAGTCAGGATCATCGCCGCCGTCATGTTCGCGGCCGCCGTCGCCGTCACCGGCTGCAGCGCCCACTCCACCGCCGCCGGCCCACCGGCGGCGTCCCAACGACCCCAGACCGCCCCGCCCTCCGACACCGCGCCCACCACCCCGTCCTCGACCACCAGCCCGTCGGGCGACCGGCCAGCGACCGGTCGCTGCGACACCTCGGCGCTGCGGGGATCGGTCCTGGGCACCGACGGCGCCGCAGGCACCATCTGGTACACCGTCCAGTTGCGCAACGCCTCGGGCAGGGCCTGTACGGTCAAGGGCATCCCCGAGGTGCGGCTGCTCGGCGCCCAGGGATGGCCCGTGACGGCCCCCTCCCGTCCCGACGGGCCGGGCGGGTCCCTGGTGGTGCTGCGGCCGGGCCAGGCGGCGAGCTTCGTGTTCAGCGAACCCAACGCGTGTGACGACACCGGCGCCGGGTCGCGCCTGCGGGTGACGCTGCCCCAAGGGCAGGACTCCCTGATCGTGCCGCTCGTCGCGGAGGTGCGGTTCGGCACCTGCGCGAGCGTCCGCGTCCGGGCGCTCGAGCCCGCCACCGTCCGCGCCACGCCCGCCCTCGCCGACCGGATCTCCGATCCGCAGGTGGCCGCCGACCGCCTGGTCGATGCCTGGGTGCGCGGCGACCGCTCGGCCGCGCGCAAGCTCGCCGGCGAAGCAGTCACCAACCGGTTGTTCGTCGAATCCCCGCCTGCCCGGACGCCCGCGGCCCTGCCATGCCGGCTGGCGGACCTCGCCCTGTTCGTGTGCTCCTACCCCATCGCGGAGCGCGCGGAGCTGACGATCATCGTGGAGGGCGGCGCCTCGGCCGGCTACGGTGTCAGCGGCGTCGAGCTCGGCGACTGAGACCCTACCGCTCAGGCGAGGGTGTGGATTGCCTGGACGGCGGCGTCGACGTCGGCTTCGGAGGTGACGATGCTCGGTCCCAGGCGGAGGTGGGGGGTCGCGTAGGGGGTGACGCTGGCCAGGACCCCCTGGCGGCGGAGGGCGGCGGCGTCGTCGGAGCGGAGGTCGCCGACGTCGAGGCAGACGATCCCGGCCGACAGCTCGGGCGCGCGCGGGGTGACCAGGCGCACCGTCGGGATCGCCGCCAGGCCGTCCTTGAGGCGGGTGGCGAGCGTCCGGGTCCGCTCCGCGACCGGCGCCTTGCCGATCTCCCGATGGAAGGCGAACGCCTCGGCCAGCGCCCAGCGGTGCTCGAAGGCGTGGAAGCCGCCCGGCTCGAACAGCGCCGCACCCGGCAGATCCGGGGTGCGGCCGCCGATCCAGGCGCCGATGGCGCGCCGGTCGAAGCTCGGGACGGTCCCGGTGACCTGGTCCCAGGCGGCGTCGCGGCCCCAGACCAGCCCGGTGCCGCGGGGGCCGAACAGCCACTTGTGGCAGCCGGCGACCAGGAAGTCGCAGCCGAGGTCCGGCGCGTCGGCCGCTTCGACGCCGAGCGCGTGGACCGCGTCCACGCAGACCAGCACCCGGTCGCGCGGGTCCCGGTCGCGGTTCAGCTCGCCGACCGCGGCGGTGATCTCGCGGAGCGGCAGCTTCACGCCGGTACCGGAGTGGACCCAGGTGAGCGCCAGCACGCGGGTCCGCGGGCCGATCCCGCGGCGGGCGGCGGCGACCAGCCCGTCCACCGACACGCCGGCCGGGTCGTCGTAGAGGGCGACGCGGCGGACGGTCGCCCCGGTGCGCTCCGCCCGCAGCCGCAGCGCCTCGTGGGTGGCGTAGAAGTCGTGCTTGGTGGTGAGGACCTCCTGGCCGGGCCGCAGGCGCAGGCCGCCGTAGAGCAGGCCGAGCCCGTCGGTGGTGCTGCGGGTGAACGCGAGCCCGTCGGGGTCGCCGCCGAGGTAGTCGGCGGCGGCGGCGCGGGCCGTGCGGTCCAGCCGCCGTCCGTGCGCCTCGAGGTAGCCGTCCGGGTCGGCCTGGAGGCCGGCGCGGTGCCGCTGGATCGCGTCGGTGACCGGGTGCGGGTGGGAGGCGAGCACGAAGGCGGCGAAGTGGCGCCGGTTCGGGTCCAGGTCGAAGCGCGCCCGCACCGCCGCCCAGCCGCTCGCGGCGGGGCGCGGGTCGCGGTCGGGCTCGCAGCCGGTCAGGCCGGCGAGCGCGCCGGTCCCGGCCAGCAGCCCGGCGCGCTTCAGCAGCGCTCGGCGGTCGATCTCCACCCGACCACGTTACTGCTGGACCGCCCTGACCCGGAGCAGCAGCGCCTGCTCCGGGTCCAGCGCGGGCATCGCCAGCCCGACCGCGCCGAGCACGGCGCCGGGCAGGGTGACCCTGCCGGCGGCGTACCAGGGCGGCGGCACCCGCTGGGTGGTCCGCGGCGGGCCGGCGGGATGCGCCGGCTCGACCAGGTAGCTGCGGGCCGGGTCCAGGCCGGGAGGCCGGACGGGCGCGGGCACGGCGAACCGCGAGGTCGCGAGCTGGACGTAGGCGTACAGCGCCTCCGAGCGGTCGCGGGCGACCACCCCGTGCACCGCCGCCGCGGGGTCCGGGTGGTCGGCGTGGACGACGTCGCCGGTGTGCAGCAGGCCGCGGTGCCGTTTGTAGAAGCCGATCCAGGTCGCCAGCGCGGCGCGCTCCTCCGGCGAGGTCGCGGTGACGTCCCATTCGATGCCGGCGTGCCCGAACAGCGCGGTCGCCGCCCGGAACGACAGGTCGTGGACGCGGCCGGTGGTGTGCGACCGCGGTGGGCCGATGTGCGTCCCGATCAGCTCCGGGGGCAGGAACAGGCCCGTCCACCGTTGGATCGCCTGGCGCTCCAGCGCGTCGTTGCAGTCGCTGGCCCAGACGCGGTCGGTGCGTTCCAGGATGCCCAGGTCGACCCGGGCTCCGCCCGAGGAGCAGCTTTCGATCTCGACGCCGGGATGGGCGGCGCGCAGCTCGTCCAGCAGCCGGTAGATCGCCAGCGTCTGCGCGTGCACGCCGGGGCGTCCCTGGTGGCCGGCGTCGACGAGGTCGCGGTTGTGGTCCCACTTCAGGTAGGCGATGTCGTTCTCCGACAGCAGCGCGTCCAGCCGCGAGCGGATGTGGTCGTAGGCGACCGGGTTGGCGAGGTCGAGGACCTGCTGGTTGCGGGCGGTCGGCGGCAGCCTCCCGCCGGCCTGCAGGATCCAGTCGGGGTGGGCGCGGTACAGGTCGGAGTCGGGGTTGACCATCTCCGGCTCGACCCACACGCCGAACTGCATGCCGAGCGCGCGGACGTGGCCGATGAGCGGCTCCAGCCCCCGCGGCCAGACCGTCTCGTCGACGTACCAGTCGCCGAGGCCGGCGGTGTCGTCGCGGCGGTGCCGGAACCAGCCGTCGTCCAGGACGAACCGCTCGACGCCGAGCTCGGCGGCGGTGTCGGCGAGGGCCCGGAGCCGTTCGAGGTCGTGGTCGAAGTAGACCGCCTCCCAGGTGTTGAGCACCACCGGACGGGGCCGGTCCGGCTGCGGGTGGCCAGGTCGCCCGCGCAGGTAGCCGTGGAACGCGGCGGCGACGCCGTCCAGGCCGCGTGGCGAGTAGGCGGCGTACACCCAGGGGGTGGCGTACTCCGCTCCCGGCGCCAGCTCGACCTCGCCGGGCAGCAGCAGCTCGCCGCCGCCGAGCACGCCGTCCCCCGACGGCCAGCGCTCCGCGTAGCTGACGTGGTTGCCGCTCCAGCCGACGTGGACGGCCCACACCTCGCCGTTCCGGGAGCCGAAGCCCGGCGTCCCGGCCAGCAGGCCGATGGTGGCGTCGTGGCCGGTGCGGCCGCGACGGTTCTCGCGGACCCAGCTTCCAAGCGGCAGGTGATGGCGCTGCGGGTGCCGCTCGCGGCACCAGCGGCCGCTCAGGTCCAGCAGCTCGGTCGCCTGCGCCGGGATGGGCAGCGCGCACGACAGCTCGTTCACCGTGTAGGGCGTGTCGCCCTCGTTGCGCAGCGTGTGGCGCAGCCGTAGCAGGCCGGCGGGCGACAGCTCCAGCTCGGCGCGCAAGCGCACGCACGCGACCGGGTCGACCCCGTGCACCGTCACCCGGTCCTCGCCGGCGTGGTCCACCTCGGCGAGCGCGAACGACGGCGACCAGTCCGACCCCGCGCGGTGACCGGAGAGCGTGGGCCGGCCTGGCCAGCCCGCGGCGGACTCCCGCACCAGCGAGCGGGGGACCGGGGCGTCCAGCGTGGCGTTGGCCACCGCGGGGGCGTTGGCCAGCGCCAGGTCGGGCCAGACGGCCGCTGCCGGGACGCCGAGGTCGGCGCCCCAGTGCAGCACCGCCGGCAGCCGCGGGCCGCCCACGTCCAAGACCAGGCTGCAAGCTCCCGCCCGGAGGTGCACGATCCGCTGGGTCAAGGGCTCAACCCTTGGTGGCGCCGAGGGTGAGCCCGCGCACGAACTGCCGCTGCAGGGCGAAGTAGATGATCAGCGTCGGCAGCGCGGCCAGCAGGGCGCCGGCGGCGATCAGGTTGTTGTCCTTGAAGAAGACTCCCTCCAGGTTGGCGAGGGCCGAGACGATCGGCCGCTTCTCGCCGGTCCGCATCAGCACCAGCGCCCAGAAGAAGTCGTTGTAGATCCAGGTGAACTCCAGGGTGGCCAGGGCGGCCAGCGCCGGCCGGCACAGCGGCAGGATGATCCTCCAGAACTGGCGCCACACCGTGGCGCCGTCGACCAGGGCCGCCTCGGTCAGGTCGTACGGGATGGTCTTCATGTAATTGCTGAGCACGAAGATGCAGAAGCCGAGCTGGAAGGCCACGTGGATGGCGATGATGCCCCAGTAGGAGTCGTACAGCGTGCCCAGGTCGTTCATCCAGTACGGTAGGGGGATTGATAGATATATGCGGTACAGCGGCGTGATGATGACCTGCGGTGGCAGCAGGTTGCCGGCGGTGAACACCATCAGCAGCGCCAGGTTGATCTTGACGTCGAAGCGTGACACCGCGAACGCCACGAACGAGGCGAACAGCAGCGTCAGGATCAGCGCCGGCACGACCACGATCAGCGTGTTCAGGTAGTACCTGGGCAGGTCGGCCTGGTTCCAGGCGTTGGCGAAGTTGTCGAAGTTGAGCTGACTCGGCAGCGAGAAGTAGCCGCGCTCGGCCGTCTCCGCGTAGGGGCGCAGCGAGGTGTAGACCGCCCACAGCAGCGGGGCCAGCCAGCAGAGGGCGGTGGCGATCAGGAAGGCGTTGAGCACCACGCGACCCGGCCGCAGCGGCCGGCGCCGGCGCCGCGCCATCGCCGGTGCGGCCTCGCGTGGCCTGGCGAGCACGTCGACGTCGACGGTGGCCATCTACCGGACCTCCCCCCGGCCGATGGTCGCGCGGAAGTAGACGACGAGGTACGGGATGATGAACGCCAGGGAGACCGTCAGCAGGATCACGGCCAGGGTCGAGCCGAAGCCGATGCGGCTGGCCTCGCCGACGATGTTGTCGTACACCAGCACCGACAGCAGCTCCAGGCCGTTCCGGCCGCTGTTGATCACGAAGACGATGTCGAAGGCGCGCAGCGACTCGATCACGGTGACGACCAGCACGACCACGTTGATCGGCTTGAGGGCCGGGAACACCACCCGCCGGAACGCCTGCCACTCGTTGGCCCCGTCGATGGCGGCGGCCTCCCGAAGCGACGGGTCGACGCTCTTCAGGCCGGCCAGGTAGAGGATCATGATGTAGCCGACGTGCCGCCAGCTCGCCGCGACCAGCATCGCCCACAGGTTGAGCTTCGGGTTGCCGAGCCAGTCGATCAGGTTGCCCTGCTCGGTGCGGCCGAGCAGGTTGTTGAGCAGACCCTGCTCCGGCGAGTAGACGAGCTGCCAGATGAAGCCGACGATCGCCAGCGCCAGCACCACCGGCAGGAACAGGGCGCTCTGGTAGACGCGGGTCGCCCGGAGCTGCTTGTCGAGCTGGAGGGCCAGGAACAGCCCGAAGGTGGTCGGGACGAGCAGGAAGAAGACCAGCCAGATGAGGTTGTGCTGCACGGCGGGCCAGAACGGCGGGTAGATGGTGAAGATCTGCCGGTAGTTCTCCAGCCCGACCCACTTGATGGTGTCGAGACCGCCGATGCCGTCCCAGCGGGCGAACGACAGCGCCACCGACAGCAGGGTCGGGACCCAGATGAGGGTGAGGTGGAGCAGGGTCGGCACGGCGATCATGACCGCCAGGACGAGCTTGTCCCGCCGGGTGAGCCTGGGGCCGCGCCGACGGCGCCTGGTGGTGACGGCCATGGCTAGCTGGTGAAGATCGTCTTCTTCTGGTCTTCGATCTTCTTGGTGAGGCCGGCGACGTCGTTGGGCTTCCTGATGAACTCCTGCAGCGACGGGATCATCACCGTGGACGCGAAGTCCGGCCGGGTGTCGCGGTCCAGGAACTGCGAGATGTGCGCGGCCGAGCCGATCAGCTCGACGGCCTTCTTCTGCAGGGCGTTGTAGCCGCTGGTGTCGGCCTTGGTGTTGGCGGCGATGTTGTTCGGGTCGGACTTCAGGTAGGTGCTCACCGCCTCGGTGCCCGCCAGGTACTCGAGGAGCTGCTTGGCGTTGGCTTCCTCCCGCGGCGACTTGGCGAGCATGAAGCCGTCGATCGGCGCCTCGACCGAGTCGGTGCCGATGGTCGAGTCGATCTCGGGGAAGGCGAAGAAGTCGAGGTCGTCGCGGTCGGCCTCGGGGAACTGCTGGCCGACGAACATGCCGAGCAGGTACATCCCGGCCTTCTTCTGGTGCAGCGCCTGGCCGGCCTCCTGCCAGGTCCGGCCGAGGGCGCCCTGCTGGTGGTAGGGGAGCAGCCCGCGCCAGGTGTCGAAGACCTTGGCGACCTTGGGGTCGGTCCACGACTCGTTGCCGCCCATCAGGCTGATGTGGAAGTCGTAGCCGTTGATGCGCATGTTCAGGTAGTCGAAGGTGCCCATCGCCGGCCAGCCGTCCTTGTCGGCGAAGGCGATCGGGGTGAGGTTGTCGGCCTGCATCTGCTTGGCCAGCGCGACGAGCTCGTCGAGGGTGGTGGCCGGCTGGTAGCCCTTCTCCTCGAAGACGCTCTTCCGGTAGAAGAACGCCCACGGGTAGTAGTAGAAGGGGATGAAGTACTGCTGGCCGTCCAGGCCGGTGGAGGCCTGCTTGAGCGCCTCGGTGAAGTTGCCGCCGATCTTCTGCCACACGTCGGTGACCGGGCCTGCCAGGCCGCGCTGGGCGAAGAACTGCATGCGGTAGCCGGCGAACCACATCCACACGTCGTCCGGCCTGCCCTGCAGGTAGTTGTTGATCTGCTCCTGGTAGGTGTTGTGGTCGACGGTGTTGACCTTGGCGGTGATGCCCGAGGCCTTCTGGAAGTTGGCGAAGACCTCCTCGTAGGCCTTCTTGGGGAGCGTGTCGGAGGCGTTGGAGCCGACCGTGACCTCCTTGCTGCCGCTGCCGCCGCCGCCGGCGGCACCACCACCGCCGCCGTCGTCGCCGCAGGCGGCGAGACCGGCCATGCCCGCGCTCACCCCGAACATCTTGAGCATGTCGCGCCGGCTCAGGCGCGGTCCCATCCGAGAGGTGGCCATGGCTCCTCCTTGCCCTCCAGGGCGCCCCCCGAGCGCATCCCAACACAATCGAACAACCTCGCAGGTATCTCAGCGCGCCCATCCCCAGATGTCAAGGATTGTTTTGCTGAGAGTTGTTGACTTGTGTGAGAGTGTGGGTGGACCCTTGACGTGCCCACGACCGAGACCGGGGGGACGGAGATGCTCGCCAAGCAGCGGCAGGCGGTGATCCTCGAAGAGGTCCGCCGCAGCGGCGGGGTCCGGGTCAGCGACCTGACCGAGCTGCTGCAGGTCTCCGACATGACCATCCGCCGCGACCTCGACGTGCTCGCCGAGAGCGGCCTGGTCGAGAAGGTCCACGGCGGCGCCACCGCCGTCGGCGAGCGCAGCACCTTCGAGCCCGGGTTCGAGGCCAAGTCGTTCCGCGAGCGGCCGGAGAAGGAGGCGATCGCCGAGCTGGCGGCCACGCTGGTGCGCCCCGGCAGCGCCATCGGGCTCAACGCCGGCACCACCACCTGGGCCCTGGCCAGGCGGCTCGGGGAGGTGCCCAACCTCACCGTGGTCACCAACTCCATCCAGGTGGCCGGGGTCTTCCACCAGCACGACCGCGGCGACCAGACGGTGGTGCTCACCGGCGGGCTCCGCACCCCGTCCGACGCGCTGGTCGGACCGGTCGCCATCGGGTCGATCCGCTCGCTCAACCTCGACGTGGTGTTCATGGGCGTGCACGGGATGGACCCGCGGCGCGGCTTCTCCACCCCCAACCTCATGGAGGCCGAGGCCAACCGGGCCCTGGCCGAGGCGGCCCGCCGGGTGGTGGTCGTCGCCGACCACACCAAGTGGGGCGTGATCGGGCTCTGCTCGATCCTCGCCCTCGACCAGGCGGAGGTGCTGGTCACCGACGCCGGCCTCGGCGAGGAGGCCCGCATGGTCCTCGCCGAGCAGGTCGGCGAGCTGCTGGTCGCGCCCGTCCGCGGCCAGGCCGCGGAGGCCGGCTGAGCGGCATGGGCTCGCTGGTCCCGTCGCTGCCGGGGCTCCTGTACGGGGGCGACTACAACCCCGAGCAGTGGCCGGAGCCGACCTGGGCGGAGGACGCGCGGCTGATGCGCGAGGCCGGCGTCAACCTGGTCACCGTCGGGGTGTTCGCCTGGGCCCGGCTGGAGCCGCGTCCCGGCGAGTACGACCTGGCATGGCTGGACCGGGTGCTCGACCTGCTGCACGAGCACGGCGTCCGGGTCGACCTGGCCACCGCGACCGCCTCGCCCCCGCCCTGGATGGCCCGCCGGCACCCGGAGAGCCTGCCGGTCGACGCCGGTGGCCACCGGCTCTGGCACGGCTCGAGGCAGGCCTGGTGCCCGAGCTCCGGCGCCTACCGGTCGGCGGCCGTCGCCCTGGTCGAGCGGCTCGCCGGCCGCTACGCCGGCCACCCGGCCCTGGCCATGTGGCACGTCGGCAACGAGTACGGCTGCCACGTCGCGGCCTGCTGGTGCGACGCCTGCGCCGAGCGCTTCCGGGCGTGGCTGCGGCGCCGCCACGGCGACCTGGACGGGCTCAACCACGCCTGGGGCACCGACTTCTGGAGCCAGCGGTACGGCGACTGGGACGAGGTGATCCCGCCCCGGCGCGCGCCCTACTTCCCCAACCCAACCCAGCAGCTCGACTTCCGCCGCTTCTGCTCCGACAACCTGCTCGAATGCTTCCAGGCCGAGCGGGACACGCTCGCCAGGCTGAGCCCCGGCGTGCCGGTCACCACCAACTTCATGGGGCTGTTCAAGCCGCTCGACTACTGGCGCTGGGCGCCACGGGAGGACCTCGTCTCCCACGACTGGTACGCCGACCCGGAGGACCCCCGCAGCCACGTGCTCGGCGCGCTCGGCTCCGACCTGATGCGCTCGCTCGGCGGCGGCCGGCCGTGGCTGTTGATGGAGCAGGCGCCCTCGGCGATCAACTGGCGGGCCCGCAACCGGCCCAAGCGGCCCGGCCAGATGCGGCTGTGGAGCCTGCAGGCGGTCGCCAGGGGCGCCGACGGGATCTGCTTCTTCCAGTGGCGGGCGTCCAAGGCCGGCGCCGAGAAGTTCCACTCCGGCATGGTCCCCCACGCCGGGCCCGATTCCCGGACCTTCCGGGAGGTCAGCGCCCTCGGCGCCGAGCTCCGCCGCATCGGCGAGGTCGCCGGCGCCCGCGTGCCCGCCGACGCGGCGCTGCTGCTCGACTGGCCGAGCTGGTGGGCATCGGAGCTCGACTCCCATCCCTCGGCCGACTTCCGGCTGCTGGACGCGCTCCTGCGCCACTACGCGCCGCTGTGGGAAGCCGGCGTGACCGTCGACCTGGCCAACCCGGAGGCCGACCTCAGCCGCTACAAGCTGGTGGTTGCGCCCAACCTCTACCTGGTCACCGACGCCGCCGCCGAGTGCCTGGTCGCCTACGTGGCCGCTGGCGGGTCGCTGCTGCTGTCGTGCTTCTCCGGCATCGTCGACGAGCACGACCATGTGCGGCTGGGCGGCTACCCGGCGCCGTTCCGCGAGCTGCTGGGGCTCCGGGTCGAGGAGCTGTGGCCGCTGCTGGCCGGCGAGACGCTGGCCGTGCGCTCGGCGGAGCTCGGTCCCTTCGCCGGGAGCCTCTGGGCCGAGGCGGTGAAGGCCGAGGGCGCCGCGGTGCTCGCCGAGGTCGACGGCGGCGACCTGGACGGCACGCCGGTGGTGCTGCGCCACCGCTACGGCGCCGGCACCGGCTGGTACCTCGCCACCCGGCCGGAGCCGGCCGCCATGGCCCGTATCATGGGTCGGGCGTGCGCCGAGGCGGGCGTCGGCCCGGTTGCGCCGGTGGCGCCCGGCGTCGAGGCGGTCCGGCGGACCGGTGCCGGCGGCTCCTGGCTGTTCCTGCTCAACCACGACGACCGGCCGGTCCAGACGGCGATCCCGGCGCCCGCGGTCGACCTGCTCACGGGACGCCGGCTGGAAGGCACAATCACGCTGGAGCGGTTCGGCGTCGTGGTCCTGGCCCAGGAAGGATCATGAGGAGCACCAAGACCATCACCAAGCTCGCCGACGGACGGGAGCTGATCTACTACGACGAGCGGCCGGGCATGGACCGCTCGGCCGCCGACACCCGCGACCTGCGGGCCACGCGGACCCACTCGGAGATCCGCTACGACGCCCTGCTCGACCAGTGGGTGATCATCGCCAGCCACCGGCAGGGCCGCACCCACCTGCCGTCGACCGACCGCTGCCCCCTGTGCCCGTCCCGGCCGGGTCGGGCCACCGAGATCCCCGCCGACGACTACGACGTGGCGGTGTTCGAGAACCGCTTCCCGTCGCTGGTGCCCGGCGTGCCCGGCGCCGGCGGCGACGACGGCCTGTTGGTGCGGCGCCCGGGGGTGGGCCGCTGCGAGGTCGTCTGCTTCACCGCCGACCACGCGGCCTCCTTCGCGCGGCTCTCCCCCGAACGGGTCGAGGTCGTGCTGGAGGCCTGGACCGACCGTACCCGCGAGCTGGGCGCGTTGCCGGGCGTCGAGCACGTCTTCGTGTTCGAGAACCGCGGCGAGGAGATCGGCATCACCCTGACCCATCCGCACGGGCAGATCTACGCCTACCCGTTCGTGCCGCCGCGGATGCTGCGGATGCTGCGCTCGGCGCGCCTGCACCGTGAGCAGGCCGGCGAGTGCCTGTTCTGCGCGTTGCTGGCCGCCGAGCGGGCGGCCGGGGTCCGCGTGGTCGCCGAGACCGAGCGCTGGACGGCGTTCGTGCCCCACGCCGCCCGCTGGCCGTTCGAGATCCACCTCTACCCGCGCCGGCACCTGCCCGACCTGCCGGCCCTGGACGACGACGAGCGCCGCGAGCTGGCGCGGCTGCACCCGGACGTGCTGCGCCGCTTCGACGGCATCTTCGGCATGAAGATGCCGTACATCGCCGCCTGGCACCAGGCCCCGGTCCGCGGCGACCGCGACCTGGCGCACCTGTACCTCCAGGTCTTCTCGGTCCGGCGGGCGCCGGGCAAGCTCAAGTACCTGGCCGGCAGCGAGTCCGCGGCCGGGGTGTGGGTCAACGACATCGCCCCGGAGCGGGCCGCCCAGCTCCTCCGCGACGCGCTCTGAGCGCGCTGGCTACGCCCGGGCCGGCTCGTACTGGGAGCTGACGAACCTTCCCTTGCCGCCGGGCGTGATCGGCACCCGGTCGGCCGCCACCACCTCCAGCGGGAAGGGGCTGCCGGCCAGCTCGAACAGGGCCGCGCGCACGCTCGCCAGCACCGCCCGGTCGGAGGGGTCCGGGGAACCCCAGGGGGGTGCCCCGGTGGATCGGTCGGAGGGGTCCGGGGAACCCCAGGGGGGTGCCCCGGTGGATCGGTCGGAGGGGTCCGGGGAACCCCAGGGGGGTGCCCCGATGGATCGATCGGCGGAGGGGTCGCCGTTCGCCGGGACGACGTGGATGCGGACCAGCCCGTCGCGGTCCTGCCGGACGAAGCACGCCGCCACCCCCGGGTGGCTCTCGGCCAGCTCCAGGAAGGTGTCGGAGTAGATGGGGGAGCCGTCGGGCAGCACCACACAGTCGTTGACCCGGCCCCTGGTGAGCCGCATCGTCCGGAAGCGCCGCCCGCAGGGGCAGCGGCCCGGCTCGACGAGCCCCGCGTCGCCGAGGGCGTAGCGGACCAGCGGCATGGCCCGCTCCATGAACGCGGTCACCACCACCCGGCCCTCGGTGCCGTCGGGCAGCGGGTCGCCGGCGTCGTCGACGACCTCGACGTGGACGCGGTCCTCGGCCAGGTGGCAGCGTCCCCGGTGGCACTCGAAGTAGACGTTGAGCACCTCGTAGGCGGAGTACTCGTCGAAGACCGGCACGCCGAACCCCTCGACCAGGGCCCGCCGCTGGCCCGGGACGAGCAGCTCGGACTCGCTGAACAGCAGGCGCAGGCTGCGCCGCAGACGCGCCAGCTCCTCAGGCGTGAGGCTGCGCAGCAGCTCGCGCAGGTGCACCGGGTAGCCGATCAGCACCTGCGGGCGGTTGCCGAGCAGGGCCGCCTTGATCTCCGGCATCGGGCGGTGGGTCAGGATCACGTGCCTGCGGAACAGCCCGAGGCGTTCGAACGCCCGCCGCGGTGGGGTGAAGTGCCGCAGGTGGGACAGGCGATAGGTCGGCAGGTACCCGCCGGTGGCCAGGAACCGGCGGACGCAGGCGGCCGTGTGGTAGTCGAAGCTGTCGCGGTCGTGGAGGACCCGCAGGCGCTCGCCGGTGGTGCCGCTGGTGTGGAACTCCACGCAGCGGTCGGGGTCGGTGCCGTCGGCCAGGAAGTCGGCGGGCGCGCGGGCACGCAGGTCCTGCTTGGTCAGCACGGGCAGCGCGGCGAGGTCGGCGAGGTCGCGGAGCGGGCCGACCGCGTAGCGCGGGTCGTCGCGGTAGTAGGGCACCCGCTCGCGGCAGAAGGCCAGCATGCGGTCGAGCTGGCGGCGGCGGCGGTCGACGGCGGCCCGGCTGCCGTACTGCCTGGCCATGCTGAGCGCGACGTACCAGGCTTCCCGGACCAGCATCGCGGCGCACCTCGACGTTTGGGGGACGAACCCGACGACGACTCCCCAGGATGTACCCTCCATCGCGGAGTGCCATGCCCCTCACCGCCGACGTGCTCGACGCCTACGACCCGGTCCCAGAGGAGTGGGACCGGTTCGCCCGCGGGCAGCGGCTGATCCGGGCCTGGGACGCCGCCGCGTTCGCGGCCGTGGCCGACCGCCCGCGGCGGGTCTGGCTCGGCCTGGTCCGCGACGGCGAACCGCCGGTGGCCGCGTTCGCCGGCCGCCTGCTCGGCCCGGGAACCGGCGGCCAGGTGCTCGCCGGCCCGCTCGAATGCAAGCTCCCGCTGGTCGGTGCGCCCGGGTTCGCGTTCGCCGCCGAGCTGGACCAGGCGGGCAGGCGGGCGGCCGTGGCCGCCTTCGAGCGGGCCCTGTTCCGCAGGCTCGGCTGGCGCTGCCTCGGCGTCGCCTACCGCCAGGTGGCCACCGCCGAGCTGGGCGTGCTGCGGCGCCGCGGCGGCCGGGTCCGCATCTCCACCAGTCCCGACGCCGTGCTGGAGAACCGCTGGGCGACCATGGAGCAGTACTTCGCCGGGCTGCCGAGCAAGAACCGCCGCAAGAAGCTGCGCTACCTGCAGCGGCAGGTCGCCCGCGACCCGGAGCTGCTGGTCGGGCTCGCCCGCGACGGGGTCGACGGCGCCGAGGCGAGCCGCCTGGCGCACCTGACCAACCTGCGGCACCGGCGGCTGCAGGCGCCGGTCCCGCCGCCCGCCGCCTACTTCGAGGCGATGGCGGGGCTCCAGGGCGCGCTGTACCTGACCTACCGCGACCGGACCGCCGGGCGGCTGCTCGCCTACGACCTCGCCTTCGACGACGGGACCTGGCTGGTGGCCAGCGTCTGGGGGTCGCTCGACCCGCACGGGGAGGGCCGCCCCCACCTCTACTTCGACCGCTGCCTGCGGCTGGTCGCCTACGTGGTTGAGCACCGCAGGGCCGGCATCCGCTTCGGCAAGGGGCTGCTCGAGGTCAAGCAGCGCTTCGGTGCCGTCCCCGTCCCGCAGCACCTGGTCGCCGTCGTCCGCTGATGCCCCTGGGCGGTGAGCTCTTCGACCCCGCCGCCGGGCCGGTCCCACCCGAGTGGGGTCGCTTCGTCGCCGAGCAGCGGCTCACCCCCGCCTGGGACGCCGCCGTGCTCGCCACCCTGGCGCCGCGCCACCCGCGCCTGCGGCTCGGCCTGGTCCACGACGGCGGCCGCCCGCTCGCGGTGTTCTGCGGCCGCCTCCGCGGCCCTGGCGCGTTGCCCGGCCCATTCGAATGCAAGCTGCTGCCGATGGGCTCCACCCCCGGGTTCGCCTTCGCCCGCGAGCTGGAGCGGGCGAGCCGGCGCGCGGCCGTGGCCGCGTTCGAGCGGGCACTGACCCGCCGGCTCGGCTGGCGCTGTCTGGGCGTTGCCTACCGGCAGGTCGGCGCCGCCGACCTGGACGCCTGCGCCGGTCCGCGCCGGCCGCGGGTCGCCACCACCCCGGACACGCTGCTGGAGAACCGCTGGGCGACGATGGAGGAGTACTTCGCCGGCCTGCCACGGCACCGGCGAGGGCGCCTGCGCGCGACGCGGCGGGCGCTGGCCGGCGACCCCGACCTGGTGGTGGCGGTCGGCGGCGGCGTCGACGCCGCCGAGGCGAGCAGGCTCGCGTTCCTCACCGAGCTGCGGCATCACCGGGGCCGGCTGGACACCCCGCGCCAGCCGATCCCCGCCGCCTACTTCGACGCGCTGGCCGGCCGCGACGGCGCGCTGTACCTCACCTGGCGGGCCGCCGCCGGGTCGCTGCTGGCGTTCACGCTGCTGTTCGACGACGGCGAGCGGCTGATCTCCAGCATCTGGGGCGCGCTCGACCCGCACCACGGCGGCCGCGGGCACCTGCTGTTCGACCAGTACCTGCGCGTGATCGCCTACGCCGTCGAGCACCACCGGGCCGCGATCCGCTTCGGCAAGGGGGAGCTGGAAGCCAAGCAGCGGTTCGGCTGCATCCCGGTGGCGCAGTTCGCCGTCGCCGCCGTCCCTCAGGTCAGCAGGTTGACCAGGCGGTCCGGCACGTAGACGGCGTCGCGCGATGGGCGGTCCTTGAGGTGGCGGCGGACCCTCTCGCTCTGCAGGGCGACCGCGACGGCCTGCTCGCGGTCCATGCCGGCGGGGGCCGTGAGGGCGTCGCGGCGCTTGCCGTCGACCTGCACGACCAGGGTGATCTCGCGCTGCTGGAGGGCGGCGGGGTCGTGGGACGGCCAGGCTGCGCGGTGCACCGAGTACGGGCGGCCGAGCCGCGCCCACAGCTCCTCGGCCAGGTGCGGCGCGAACGGCGCCAGCAGCAGCGTGAACGTCCCGGCGGTCCGGTCCCACTCGCCGGCGTCCATCTCCGGCTTGTGCCGGCGGGCCCAGCGCAGCAGCTCCATCAGGGTGGACAGGGCGGTGTTGAGCTTGAGCCGCTCGATGTCGTGGCCGACGGCGGCGACCGCCCGGTCGAGCGGTCGCAGGTCGACCCCGCCGGCGCCCGCTGTGTGCGGCTCCGCGACCAGCCGCCAGGCCCTGGCGGAGAACCGCTCGATGCCGGCCAGGCCGGCGTCGCTCCAGTCGCCGCCGTCCTCGAACGGGGCGATGAACAGCAGGTACATGCGCAGGTTGTCGGCCCCCACCCTGGCCAGGTAGTCGTCGGGCACGACCACGTTGCCGCGGCTCTTGGACATCTTGGCGCCGTCCTTCAGCAGGAACCCGTGCAGCCGGATCCTCGCGAACGGCTCGGCGAACGGCACCAGGCCGAGGTCGTGCAGGGCCCTGGTGACGAAGCGGGCGTACAGGTGGTGGCGGGCGACGTGCTCGGGGCCGCCCGCGTACATGTCGACCGGCAGCATGCGCGCGGTCAGCTCCGGGTCGAAGGCGACGTCGTCGCGGCGCGCCGAGGGGTAGCGCAGGAAGTACCAGGCCGAGTCCAGGAACGTGTCGGAGACGTCGGTCTCCCGCGTGCCCGGGCCGCCGCAGGCGGGGCAGGTCGTGTGCACGAACTCCGGCACCGACGCCAGCGGCGACAGCCCGGTGCCGGGGGGCCGGAAGTTCGCCACCCGCGGCAGCAGCACCGGCAGGTCCTCGTCGGCGACGGGCACGGTGCCGCAGCCGTCGCAGTACACGATCGGGATGGGCGGCCCCCAGTAGCGCTGGCGCGAGATCAGCCAGTCGTGCAGCCGGTAGCGGGTCGCCCTCCGGCCGCGGCCGCTGGCCTCCAGCCAGTCGGCGATCGCCTCCCCGGCCTGTTCCGCCGCCATCCCGGTGAACGGCCCCGACGCCACCAGCCGGCCGTCGTCGCCGACCACCGGGGCGACCGGCGGAGGGGTCCGGGGAACCCCGAGGGGGTGCCCCGGTGAATCAGGCCCGGCCGTCGCCGCGAACGCGCGGTCCCGCTCGTCGTGGGCTGGCACGCCCATCACCGCGCCGGTGCCGTAGCCGGCGACCACGTAGCCGGCCACCCACACCGGCAGGCGGGCGCCGGTCGCCGGGTGCAGGGCGTGACGGCCGCTGAACACCCCGCCCGGTTCCCGCTCGCGGC
>Ga0184612_10000598_pt1 | contig 17001 bp, 19 predicted proteins | sample PLM3_60_coex_FD_133163 | JGI IMG/M metagenome (GOLD analysis project Ga0184612, IMG submission 133163) | Groundwater sediment microbial communities from an aquifer in East River, Colorado, USA - PLM3_60_coex | ecosystem: Environmental > Terrestrial > Soil > Riparian zone | place: USA: East... | reverse complement strand
GAGTCGGGGCTGGACATGCTGGCGCGGGTCGGCTTCGACACTCTTGGCCTACAGACCTACCTGACCGCCGGCCCCAAGGAGGCCCGCGCGTGGACGATCCGCAAGGGCGCCACGGCCCCCGAGGCCGCCGGTGTGATGCACACCGACTTCCAGAGAGGGTTCATCAAGGCCGAGGTCGTGTCCTACGACGACCTGGTGGCCTGCGGCTCGATGGCCGAAGCCAAGGCGAAAGGCCTGGTCCGGGTCGAGGGCAAGGACTACGTCATGGCCGACGGCGACGTGGTGGAGTTCCGCTTTGGATCAACATCTACGTCCAAGCGTGCTTGAGGCGCTCAACGCGGGGTCCACCGGCGAACCCGCGGGACCGTCGAACTCGTCCGACCAGACGAAAGACCACCCGGGCAGCTCGGTCAAGACGTGCTCGTTCATCCGTGCCTCCGACCGTTCCGCTGCAAGCACCGGCATCCGGGCCGCGGCCAGTTGTCAGGCGCAGCGCGACACAGAGCGTCACACATCCGCGAACGCACCGCCTGTGGCGAACGATCCTCGCAGCGGCTGTGCGTTGCTCCTATGTCCTGCTGGTATCGTGACTGATACCATCACACGTATGGCGATGACCTTGAGACTGACTCAGGAAGAGGCACGGGCGCTGCGCCTTCGTGCCGAACTGGAGCGCCGTTCGATGCAGGAGGTGGCACGCGAAGCCGTCCGCGAGTACGTGGAAAACCACAGCCGTGCCGACCTGCTGGATCGCGTGCTCGACGAGGACCTCCCGCGCTATGCGGAGGCGCTCGAGCGCCTCGGGCATTGATCTACCTGACGCTGGCGGAGCTGCTGCACGTCGCCGATCGCGCGCTTGATGGCCCGGTGTCCGTCCGCGACCACGGGCTACTCGAAGCCGCGCTTGCACGTCCGCAGGCCAGCGTCGCCGGGCAGGATGCCTATCCAACGCTGCACCACAAGGCCGCGGCCCTGCTGCACTCCCTGGCCCGCAACCACCCACTTGTCGACGGGAACAAGCGTCTGGCCCTAGCGGGGCTCATTGCGTTCTACGGCATGAACGGCCGCAGACTGACCCTGACCAACGACAATGCCTACGACCTCGTCATGGCCGTGGCCACCGGAACGCTCGACGATGTCAACAAGATCGCCGACCAACTCGCGAATGCAACCGAGCCGCGCTAGTGGCCGGTCGCGGCCGCTCGAGTCAGCACGCCAAGGAGCCACCTACGCCCCAGAAGGTGGCCGCTACCGCGAGGATCCGGAGGTTGGATCGCCGAGGATCACGGCCTAACGTGATCGGGAGAGTCCGGAGGTGCGATGGGAGATCAGTCCGTTCTGCTCGACCAGGTGCGGCGGCACTGGGAGTACATGGGCAAGGACGCGAACCGCGCTCATGAGATCTACCACGACGACGCGGTGCTTGAGTTTCCGCAGTCGGGTGAGCGATTCGAAGGCGTTGCCACCTTCCTGGAGTGGCGCCGGCAGTATCCGGCTGACGTCAGCTACCGGATCCGACGGATGACCGCTGGTGAGGACCTGGTCGTTGTCGAGGTGTCGGTCAGCTACAACGGTGGTCCCTGGCAGTACGGGGTGCAGCTGCTCGAGTTCCGAGGCGACAAGGTGGCGCGCGAGCGGATCTACGTCATGGAGGGCTGGGAGGCTCCCGAATGGCGGGCCCCCTGGCGCGCGGATACTCCTGCAGACTCGCCGGAGTGAAACGGGCGGGGTCGCATGCATCCCGTCGCAGGCGGGCACTCTCCTCCACAGCTGCGATGGAGGGCGTCGCGATGAAACGTCGGCCGGTGACATCGTCGGCAATCGCCTCGGTGGGTTACGACGATGAAGCGCGGGTCCTCGAGGTCGAGTTCACCTCCGCCGAGGTGTACCGCTACTTCGACGTCGATCCGGGCGAGGCCGACGAGCTGATGACGGCCGAGAGCCGGGGCGCCTACCTCAACGAGCAGATCAAGCCACGCCACCGGTACGAGCACGTCTCCGGGTAGACGCCGGCGCGGGCTACGTGAGCTCGATGAGGTGCCCCCACGGTGTGCCCGCAAGACCGGACAGCACGGCGTAGGCATAGATGCTCGCCGCCAGGCCCACGACGGCGATCACCCACACCAGCACGAAATGCAGCTTGCGCACGGTGAGCTGGACGACCACGGCGCAGACGATGGCCACGACGAGCGCCAGTGCCGCCGTCACGACGATCCCGGTGTACGAGCCGGTACTGGACCGGAGCAGGTCTGATGCCGCGCACGCCACCGCCCCGTCGCCGAGGCACGCCCAGTAGCTGATGAGCAGCGGAACGCTGAAGAACCAGGTGATCACCGCCGGCATGAGGATCACGTACGAGACGACCGCCTCGTACCAGGGGACCCTCGGCTGCTCGATCGCATGGCCCTGCGGGAACTTGCGTACCAGCTCCACCGGTGATCTCCCGAGACTCGCACTGACGTCCGGACCCCTCCACGAGACCTTAATGGGCAAGCGGAAGAGCGGTATCGAGATACCGGCGATCCTTGCCACGCGCGGGTGCCGGGGCGCAAAGCCGACGCCGTCGCTGCCCACAGCGCGTCAAGACAGCGCCGACAGGGTTGCCGGCGCCGCCCTGACGCACAGGGTTCTCGGTGAGATTGCCGGCCGTACGAGCACTACGCAGAGCCCGTCGTCGCCGGCCGAACTCGTCAGAGGACGAGGATGAGGACGACGATGACGGCGATGATGAGCGCCAAGACGGCGATCGTGCGCGTGTTCACCGGACCTCCTGGAGAGATTGACGGATCGATCGGCCGAGATCCTTCCCTTTCCTGACCAGGCCACAAACCTGCAACCGTGCGTCCAGCCTCTACCTTGCGCCGTGCCTCTCCGCGACATCGTCGATTTCGCCCGCCAACTCGAGGTCGGCCGCGGTGACTCCGCCCTCGGAGTGGGTGGACAGCGTGAACGTCAGCGTCCGCCAGCGGATGTCGATGTCCGGGTGGTGGTCGATCGTCTCGGCCACCAACGCGACGTCGTCGACGGTCCTGATCCCAGCGAGGAAGTCCGGCGCCTTGACCGTTCGGGTGATCGACGTCGCGTCGCCCGACCAACCGGGCAAGGCGGCCAAGGCGGCGCGTACGCCGTCGTCGCCGAGCAGTGTCATGGTGCGCTCCTGGTGCCGGGGAGGAGCCGTGGTCAACCGCCGGCCGCGGTCGTCGGAGGTGGGTCGGGTTCGGCGCGGTGGTCGCGCCGGCGGATCTTGGAGCCCAGCCAGACCACCGGGTCGAAGGAGCGGTCCACCACCCGCTCCTTCATCGGGATGATCGCGTTGTCGGTGATCTTGATGTGCTCGGGGCATACGTCAGTGCAGCATTTGGTGATGTTGCACAGGCCGATGCCGGCCTGCTCGCGGGCGAGCCGCCGGCGGTCGTTGGTGTCCAGCGGGTGCATGTCGAGCTCGGCGTAGCGCAGGAAGAACCGCGGCCCAGCGAACGCGGGCTTGTTTTCCTCGTGGTCGCGGATCACGTGGCAGACGTCCTGGCACAGGAAGCACTCGATGCACTTGCGGAACTCCTGGCCGCGCTCCACGTCGGCCTGTTGCATGCGGTACGTACCGTCGGCCTGCCGCGGCTCCGGCGCGAAGGCCGGCAGCTCGGCCGCCTTCCGGTAGTTGTACGAGACGTCGGTGACCAGGTCGCGGACGACGGGGAACGTCCGCAGCGGCGTCACCGTGATGATCTCGGCCGGGTCGTACACCGACAACCGGGTCATGCACATCAGCCGCGGCTGGCCGTTGATCTCGGCGCTGCAGGAGCCGCACTTGCCGGCCTTGCAGTTCCACCGGACCGCGAGGTCCCCTGCCTGGGTCGCCTGCACGCGATGGATGGCGTCGAGGACGACCTCACCCTCCTCGACCGGAACCGTGTAGTCAGCGAGCTCTCCGCCGGTGGCGTCGCCCCGCCACACCCGCATGCTCAGGTCGTAACCCATCGACTATTTCCCCTCGAACAGGGCGCGCAGCTCATCGGGCATCAGGGGCAGCGGTTGTCGTTGGATGGCGATCTCCGGTCCGTCCAGGACGCAGTGCAGGTTGACCGTGCCCCAGGTCGGGTCGGTCGCGGGGAAGTCGTCGCGGGTGTGGCCGCCTCGGCTCTCCGTACGTTCGAGGGCGGCGCGCGCGATGCATTCGGAGACGCGCAGCATGTTGTGCAGGTCGAGGGCGAGGTGCCAGCCCGGGTTGTACTGCCGGTGGCCTTCGACCGTCACCTTCGCGGCCCGTTCGCGCAGCCGGGCGATCTCCTTGAGTGCCTCCTCCATCTCGTCGGCCCGCCGGATGATGCCGACCAGGTTGTGCATGATCTCCTGGAGGTCCGTCTGGACGGTGTACGGGTTCTCGCCGCCCTCGTCAGCGAAGGGTGCGAGAGCCGCTTCCGCGGCCGCGTGGACGTCCGCGTCGGACACGGCCGGACGCGAGCGCATCCGGGCGATCGCGTACGCGGCGCTGAGGCCGGCCCGGCGGCCGAAGACGATGAGGTCGGACAGCGAGTTGCCGCCCAGCCGGTTGGCGCCGTGCATGCCACCGGCGACCTCACCGGCCGCATAGAGCCCCGGCACAGACGACTCGCCGGTGTCTGGTTCTACGGCCACCCCGCCCATCACGTAGTGGCAGGTAGGGCCGATCTCCATCGGCCCGGCGGTGATGTCGACGTCGGCGAGCTCCTTGAACTGGTGGTACATCGACGGCAGGCGACGCTGGATGTACTCGGGAGTGCGTCGCGACGCGATGTCGAGGAAGACACCGCCGTGCGGCGACCCCCGCCCGGCCTTGACCTCGGCGTTGATCGCCCGGGCGACCTCGTCGCGGGGGAGCAGCTCGGGTGGGCGGCGGAAGTTCTTGTCGTCGTACCACCGGTCGGCCTCGTCCTCGGTGTCGGCCGTCTCGGCCTTGAAGAACTCCGGGATGTAGTCGAACATGAACCGGCGTCCCTCGCGGTTGCGCAGTACGCCGCCGTCGCCGCGCACCGACTCGGTGACGAGGATCCCGCGGACGGATGGCGGCCAGACCATGCCGGTCGGATGGAACTGGACGAACTCCATGTTCACCAGGCTCGCGCCGGCCTCGAGCGCGAGCGCGTGGCCGTCGCCGGTGTACTCCCACGAGTTCGACGTCACCTTGTACGACTTGCCGATACCGCCGGTCGCCAGGATCACGGTCGGTGACTGGAACACCACGAAGCGCCCGGACTCCCGCCAGTATCCGAAGGCGCCCGAGATGCGTCCGTCGTCCTGGAGCAGCCGGGTGATCGTGCACTCCATGTAGACGTCGATCCCGAGCGCGACGGCCCGCTGCTGGAGCGTGCGAATGAGCTCGAGCCCGGTGCGGTCGCCGACGTGGGCCAGCCGGGCGTAACGGTGTCCGCCGAAGTCGCGCTGCGATATCAGGCCCTCCGGCGTGCGGTCGAAGAGGGCGCCCCACTCCTCGAGCTCCTGCACCCTCGCCGGTGCCTCCTGGGCGTGCAGCTGGGCCATCCGCCAGTGGTTGAGCATCTTGCCGCCGCGCATGGTGTCGCGGAAGTGGACCTGCCAGTTGTCGTCCGGCCAGACGTTGCCCATCGCTGCGGCGATGCCGCCCTCGGCCATCACCGTGTGCGCCTTGCCCAGCAGCGACTTGCACACGATGGCCACGTGGGCGCCGGCGTCGTGCGCCGCGATGGCGGCCCGCAGGCCGGCGCCACCGGCACCGACGACGAGGACGTCGTATGCGTGCCGTTCGCTTGCATCGGGCAATGGACAGCCTTTCGATCTAGAAGAACCGGAGGTCGGAGATCGTCCCGGATGCGACCATCCAGACGTAGAAATCGGTGAACGCGACGAATACCAGCGACACCCAGGCGATCTGTGCATGCCGTTCGTTGAGCCTCGAGACGAGCTGCCAGGACCGATAGCGGATCGGGTGCTTGGAGAAATTCCGCAGCTTGCCGCCGACGATGTGCCGGCACGAGTGACACGAGAAGCTGTAGAGCGCCAGCAGGACCGCATTGGTCAGGAAGATCAGCGTGCCCAGGCCCATGTGGCCCCACTCGCCGTCGGCGTCCCTGAACGTCAGGACCGCGTCGTAGAAGAGCAGCACGTTGTATGCGAGGGCCACGTACAGCGCGTAGCGGTGGATGTTCTGCAGGATCAGCGGGAACCGCGTCTCGCCGCTGTAGCTCCGGTGCGGCTCGGCCACGGCACACGCCGGCGGCGACGCCCAGATCGACCGGTAGTACGCCTTGCGGTAGTAGTAGCACGTCAACCGCAGGCTCAGTGGAATGATCAGGATGATCACCGCGGGCGACGAGAACGCGGAGGGCAGAAAGTCGGGGATCGGCGTGCCGAGGTGCGACGCGCCTTCGACGCACTTGTCCGTGATGCACGGCGAGTAGAACGGGGTCAAGTAGGGCTCGGCGAAGTAGTACTTCCCCCAGAAGGCGCGGAAGGTCGCGTAGGCGACGAACGCCAACAGAACGGCGGCGGTAATCGTTGGCTCGACCCACCAGCGGTCGTCGCGCAGCGTGCGCGACTTGATGCGCGCCCGCGCGGGGGACGTGACCCCGGTGGCCATCTAGGGCGCTTGCCGGTCGGGTGCGCCGAAGCCCTCGTCCTCGGCGCCGGTCCACCTGCTGCACTCATACGGCACGTCCGGGGTCTGCGCCGCCATGTCCGCCCTCCTCGGCCGTCCGCGAGTACGCGCCAGGCCGCAGCCTGGCATGCCTCGCGGGTCCCAATCTAGAGCTTGACCGGCGTCACGCGCGTGCGAGGTGGATCACATGCCGTGTCCCGGTCGGTCAACCGCGGCGCCGGTGTCGCCGCATGCCGTCGACCTTGGCGACGAACTCGCGTGGACGCAAGATCGGCGTGCCGCGCCAGGGCGGCATCGACGTGAGATCCGTGTCTTCCGAGACGACGAGAAGCGCCCCCACCTCCGCAACGAGGTCAAGGACCCGGTTGTCCTCCCAGTCGGCGCAGTCGCTCACCGTTGCCGGAGGATCGACGACGCCGCCGCCGCTGTGATCCGATACCTGGACGAGAACGGACAGGTACTCCTCGATCCGCTCAGGGCTCCACTTCAACCCCTCCATCAGTACTCGCGCCGCGTTGTCGAGCAGGTGAGGCGAGAGCCACAGTCCGAACTCGACAGCGTCGACGACAATTCCGAGACAGTCGGCGTATGGGTTGCCCGAGGTCGGCGGCGGAGATGGCCACGAGCGGAACGGACTGTTCCCGCCCGCGGCCGCACCAACCAGAACGTTGACGTCATAGACGACGGGGATGGGTGACGTCACGAGTCCGGCTTGCCCTTGAGCACGCGCCGCGTCATCTCCGGAATGTCGTCCAGCGTCATGCTCTCTTCGGCAAGTCGGCCCTGCCCGTACGCCTGCAGCTCGCGAAGTTGCTCGGCGAGCTTGGCGGATTTCATTACCTTCAGCGTGGCACGCAGGTAGGCGGAGCGGTTGCCCTGACCGAAATACGCGACCAGCTCGTCCAGCTCAGCCCGATCCTCGTCAGCCACGGCGAACCCGATCGTCGTCGTTCCCATCGAGGCACCTCCTTCCGCAGCGTAGCACGTGAATTGCACTCCGTATGCACCAGACTGCACTCGGTCACCGGGTCTCGTGGTGAGCACCTGAAATGAGACAATCGCACGTCCACCGCACCTTTCGTCATGGGACCACGCATGCCCACCCGCAGCCGCGATGATCTGCGCAATGTCGCGATCGTCGCCCACGTCGACCACGGGAAGACCACGTTGGTCGACGCACTGCTCTGGCAGTCCGGAGCCTTCCGCGACAACCAGACCGTCAACGAGCGGGTCATGGACTCCGAGGACCTGGAGCGCGAGAAGGGCATCACGATTCTGGCCAAGAACACCGCCGTGCGGTGGGGCGGCACCACGGTCAACATCATCGACACGCCGGGCCACGCCGACTTCGGCGGCGAGGTCGAACGGGGCCTCGCGATGGTCGATGGCGTCGTCCTGCTGGTCGACGCCAGCGAGGGGCCGCTCCCGCAGACCCGCTTCGTCCTGCGCAAGGCGCTGTCCGCGAGACTGCCGACCGTCCTGGTCGTGAACAAGACGGACCGGCCCGACGCGCGCATCGAAGAGGTCGTCGACGAGACGTACGAGCTGTTCCTCGACCTCCTCGAGGAGTCGTCGGATCACACCGCGTTGGACTTCCCGATCGTCTACGCCTGTGCGCGTGACGGGAAGGCGTCGCTCGAACGTCCGGCCGATGGCACCGTCCCCGCGAGCCGGAACCTGGAGCCGCTCGTCGAGACCATCCTCGCGACGATCCCGGCGCCGACCTATGAGGTGGGTGCGCCACTACAGGCGCAGGTCACGAACCTGGACGCGTCGCCGTTCCTGGGCCGGCTGGCACTGTGCCGCGTTCATCAGGGCGAGATACGGAAGGGCCAACAGGTCGCCTGGTGTCGCGGCAACGGCGAGATCGAGCGGGTCAAGGTCACCGAGCTCCTTATGACGGAGGCGCTCGAGCGGGTTCCGGCGGACAGCGCCGGGCCGGGTGACATCATCGCCGTCGCCGGCATCCCCGAGATCACGATCGGGGAGACGCTGGCCGACGCGGACGACCCGCGGCCGCTGCCCCTCATCACCGTCGACGAGCCCGCGCTGTCGATGACGATCGGCGCCAACACGTCACCGCTCACGGGTCGGTCCGGCGGCCGGAAGGTCACCGCCCGCCTCGTGAAGGACCGGCTCGACACGGAGCTGGTGGGCAACGTCTCGTTGCGGGTTCTGCCCACCGTGCAGCCAGACGCCTGGGAGGTCCAGGGACGCGGCGAGCTCGCGCTCGCGGTGCTGGTCGAGACCATGCGGCGGGAGGGGTTCGAGCTGACGGTCGGCAAGCCCCAGGTCGTCACCAAGGAGATCGACGGCCGCGCCCACGAGCCGGTCGAGCGCCTGACGATCGACTGTCCGGAGGAGTACCTCGGCGCGATCACCCAGCTGCTGGCCTCACGCAGGGGTCGGATGGAGCACATGACCAACCACGGCACGGGCTGGATCCGGATGGAGTTCGTCGTGCCCGCTCGCGGGCTGATCGGCTTCCGCACCGACTTCCTCACCGACACCCGTGGCACCGGCGTCGCCCACCACGTCTTCGAGCGGTACGAGCCGTGGTTCGGCGAATTGCGGACCAGGCCGACGGGTTCGCTCGTCGCCGACCGGTCCGGCGCTGCCACGTCGTACGCCATGTTCAACATCCAGGAACGCGGCACGCTCTTCGTCGACCCCGGCACCGAGGTGTACGAGGGCATGATCGTCGGTGAGAACTCTCGCGCCGACGACATGGACGTGAACATCTCGAAGGAGAAGAAGCTCACCAACGTGCGCTCGTCGACCGCTGAGGAGCTCGAGCGGCTCATCCCGCCGCGCCGGCTCTCGCTGGAGCAGGCGTTGGAGTACTGCCGGGACGACGAGTGTGTCGAGGTGACGCCAAAAGCCGTGCGGCTGCGGAAGGTCGTTCTCGATGCGGCCGAGCGTGCGCGTATGGCCGGTCGCCGCCGGCACGGCCGCGTCTGACCCCAGCCCAACGGAGGTTGCGGGAGCCGGGGCGGATGACCCTCGGCCGAGCCCGCAGGCCTACGACGGCGCGCGCGGCATGTGACGCCCTTCAGCCCCAGAGAGCGGGCCGGTGTCACAGCGACTCTGCGGGTTGGTCACAGTCTGGTTGCGGACTGGCCAGGCAGGCCCCCGTAGCTTGCCTGGCCAGCGTATGGCCGCCTAAGAATGCGACGGACCTCCCTTTCGGCACCTTCTCGGGCGTCGGAAGGGATACCAGCGCGGCCTGCCAACCGGCGACCGCGTGCCCACGTCCCGGGCAGAAATCGGACCCAAGGAGGACATCCATGCGAGTACTCACTCGCAAGGGGGCGATCGTCGGTGCTGTCGGCCTCGCGCTCGCACTGAGCGCGTGTGGCGGCGACGACGACGGCGGCGGCGGCGACGCCGGCGGCGGCGGCACTGGCGAGCCCACTGGGGCGGTCGTGATCGGCGGCTGTAACCCGCAGAACCCGCTCGTCCCGGCGAACACCAACGAGACCTGTGGTGGCGACCCGATGGACGCCATCTTCTCGAAGTTGGTGCGGTACAACCCGGACACGGCGGCGCCGGAGAACGAGATCGCGGAGTCGATCGAGTCTGAGGACAACATCACCTGGACGGTGAAGTTGAAGGATGGCTGGACCTTCCACGATGGGTCTCCGATCACCGCGAGCAGCTTTGTGGATGCCTGGAACTGGGGCGCCTACGGTCCCAACGCCGCGCTCAACAGCTACTTCTTCAGCCTGATCGGCATCGAGGGCTCGGCCGAGGTCGCCGGTGAGGACGCCAACGGTGACGAGACGATCACCGAGGACGAAGCCCCGGTGTCGGAGATGTCCGGCCTCGAGGTCGTCGACGACCTGACCTTCACGATCACGTTGACCGCGCCGAAGTCGGACATGCCGACCTCGCTGGGCTACACGGTGTTCGCGCCGCTGCCTGAGGTGTTCTTCGATGACGTCGCGGCATTCGGTGACAAGCCGATCGGCTCCGGCCCCTACTCGGTGGTGGCGTGGAACAAGAACGCCGACATCGAGCTGACCGCGTACGACGGGTATCAGGGTGACATCCAGCCGCAGGTGCAGGACGTCACGTTCCGGATCTACACAGATCAGCAGGCCGAGTACAACGACCTGTTGGCCGACAACGTGGACGTGATGACCCAGCTGCCGGAGCAGGCGTTGGCCGGTGAGCAGTACAAGGCCGACCTGGGCGACCGGTTCATCGAGCGCGAGACCGGCGTCATCCAGACGGTCACCTTCGCGCCCGCCGTTGCCGACCCGTCGCTGCACGAGCCCGCGATCGCTGATGAGGTGGCGCTGCGGCAGGCGGTGTCGATGGCGATCGACCGTGACCTGATCATCCAGAACATCTTCCAGGGTCAGCGTGAGCCGGCGACCGGCTTCGTGTCACCGGTGGTGGATGGGTACAAGGCAGACGCGTGTGGTGAGTTCTGCACCTACGACCCGGATCGGGCCAAGGAGTTGCTTGCCCAGTCCGGGTACACCGGGACGTTGACGCTGTCGTACAACGCCGACGCCGACCACAAGGGTTGGACCGAGGCGACGTGCAACAGCATCAAGAACGCCCTGGGGATCGAGTGCCTGGCGACGCCCGAGGTGGACTTCGCCACGTTCCGTGCCAAGATCACCGACCGGCAGATGACCGGGATGTTCCGCACCGGGTGGCAGATGGACTACCCGACCATGGAGAACTTCCTGGGACCGATTTACGGTAAGGGTGCCGGGTCGAACGATGGGGACTACGACAACCCGGACTTCGACGCCAAGCTGGCCGAGGCCTCCGAGGCCTCGGCCCCGGACGAAGCGATCACGCTGTACCAGGAGGCCGAGGCGATCCTCGCCGCGGACATGGCCTCGATCCCGATGTGGTACGGCAAGACCATCGCTGGGTACTCGTCGAACGTCGACAACGTCAAGATCACGCCGTTCTCGACGACCGACATCCTCAGCCTGACGGTCGCTGGGTAAGGAACCACGCGAGCACTCGGCCTGCCGGCCCCCAATGGGGCCGGCAGGCCGAGTGCCGCACCGACCGGGGATTCCCTCGGGCCGGAAAGATAGCCCTGCGGCGGTCACGCGTTCTACCCTGGCGCCGTCCCCATAGACGACTCCCGGGGTCAGTGGACTCGGCTTGGAGGAGGGCTCATGGGACGCTATGTCATCCGGCGCCTGCTGCAGATGATTCCCGTCTTCATCGGGACGACCTTCCTGATCTTCATGATGGTGTGGGCCCTTCCGGGGGACCCGTTCGCGGGCAAATGCGGTGACCGACCGTGCCCGGAGTCCTACGTGCAGGCCATGACGGCCAAGTTCAACCTCGACGAGCCGTGGTACGTCCAGTACGGGCTCTACATGGCAAACCTCCTCCAGGGCGACTTCGGTGAGACCTTTGCCGGCGTCCAAGTCATCGACGAGCTCACACAGGCCTACCCGGTGACCTTCAAGCTCACGGTGATCGCGATCCTCTTCGAGATCGTCATCGGCGTCGGTGCGGGCGTCCTCACCGGCCTGCGCCGCGGCGGCTTCCTCGACAACCTGGTGCTGATCAGCACCCTGTTCGTCATCTCCATCCCGATCTTCGTCATCGGCTACACGCTCCAGCTGCTGCTCGGCGTGAACCTGGGGTTGTTCCCGGTGACCGGCCGCGAAGGCACCGTCTACGCGTTGATCCTGCCGGCCTTCGTGCTGGCCAGCGCCACATTGGCGTACGTCGCACGGGTCATGCGGACGAACCTGATCGAGAACCTCCGCTCCGACTACGTCCGGACGGCAACCGCCAAGGGCCTCGCCCGGCGGCGGGTCGTCGGTGTCCACACGTTGCGCAACTCGCTGATTCCGGTGATCACGCTGATCGGCGCCGACTTCGGGGCGTTGCTCGGCGGTGCAATCGTCACCGAGGGCATCTTCAACATCAACGGGGTCGGCGGGCTGATCTACCGAAGCATCAGGCTGCGCGAGTTCGCGCTGGTCACGGGCGCCGTCACCGTGCTCGTGATCGTCTTCCTGCTCGTCAACCTGATCGTCGACCTGCTGTACGCGGCACTCGACCCGAGGATCCGCTATGACTGACCCGCACTCGCTGTCCCCGCACCCGACCGGGGCTACCGCCGACACGCTCGAGGTCGAGGCCGGCGAGGGCCCCCTCGGCGGCGCTGTCGTGCCTGCAGCTCAGGACAAGCCGAGGTCACTCGCCAGCGACGCGTGGCACGACCTCCGCCGCAGCCCGATCTTCATCACCGCGTCGGTGATCATCGTCATCTTCGTGGTGATGGCGGCGTTCCCGGGGCTGTTCACGAACAAGGATCCGTATTTCTGCGACCTCAATCTCAGCCGTCAGGGTCCCAGCGCCGGCGCGTGGTTCGGCTACGACCTGCAAGGCTGCGACGTGTACGCCCGGACCATCTACGGTGCCCGCGCCTCGATCCTGGTCGGCGTGCTGACCACGACGGCGGTCACCCTCAGCGGTGCCCTGTTCGGGATGATCGGCGGCTTCTACGGCGGCTGGGCCGACAGCGTCGTGTCGCGCGTCACCGACATCTTCTTCGGCATCCCGCTGCTGCTCGGGGGGATCCTGGTGCTCTCGTCGTTCCCCTCCGGCGTGGGCACGCCCGAGTGGCAGACCATCGGCAAGGTCGTCCTCGCGCTCGCGATCCTGGGTTGGACGAGCCTGGCCCGGATCATGCGGTCGACCGTGATCCAGGTCAAGCAGGCCGACTACGTCCAGGCGGCCCGGGCCTTGGGCGGTGGTGCGCCGAGGATTCTGCGCGCCCATGTGCTGCCGAATGCCGTCACGCCCGTGATCGTCTACGCGACGATCGTGCTCGGCATCTTCATCGGTGCCGAGGCAACGCTGTCCTTCCTCGGCATCGGCCTGCAGCCACCGGTCATCTCGTGGGGTGTCGCCATCGACGACGGCGCGACGTACTTCCGGCAGTCGCCGCATATGCTGCTGTTCCCTGGGGGTTTCCTGGTGCTCACGGTGCTGGCGTTCATCATGCTCGGCGACGCCGTGCGCGACGCGTTCGACCCGAGACTGCGCTGAGGAGGAGCCCCTACGTGGCGACCACCGATACGTTCCCCGTTCCGGAGGCGACCGCCGCCGGCCACGCTCCGCTTCTGGAGGTCGACAACCTCCAGGTGGAGTTCCGCACCCGCGACGGCGTCGCCAAGGCGGTCAACGGTGTCTCCTACTCGGTGGAGGAGGGCGAGACGCTGGCCGTGCTCGGCGAGTCCGGGTCGGGCAAGAGCGTCACCGCACAGGCGATCATGGGCATCCTGGACAGCCCGCCCGGGTTCGTGACCGGCGGTGCCGTCCGCTTCCGGGGCCAGGACCTGCTCTCCCTGCCGGAGGACGAACGGCGGGCGTATCGGGGCCGCAGCATCTCGATGATCTTCCAGGATGCCCTGTCGGCCCTGAATCCGGTGTTCACCGTGGGTTGGCAGATCGGCGAGATGTTCCGGGTCCACGAGGGCCTGTCCAAGAAGGACGGCCGCGCCCGCGCCATGGACCTGATGGAGCAGGTGCGCATCCCGGCGGCCCGCGAGCGCGTCGACGACTATCCGCACCAGTTCTCCGGCGGCATGCGCCAGCGCATCATGATCGCGATGGCGATCGCGCTCGACCCAGATGTGCTCATCGCCGACGAGCCCACCACCGCGCTCGACGTGACGGTGCAGGCGCAGATCATGGACCTGCTGCGTGACCTGCAGCGCGAGCGCAAGATGGGTCTCATCCTCATCACCCACGACCTCGGCGTGGTGGCCGACGTCGCCGACAAGATCTCGGTCATGTACGCCGGCCGGATCATGGAGAAGGCGCAGGTGGGTGACATCTACGCTGCCCCCGCGCACCCCTACACGAAGGGCCTGCTGGAGTCGATCCCCCGGGTCGACCTCAAGGGCCAGGACCTCGCGGCGATCAAGGGGCTTCCGCCGAGCCTGACGCGCATCCCGCCCGGCTGCGAGTTCAACCCCCGCTGCCCGTACGTCCAGCCGATCTGCCTCGAGAAGCGGCCACCGCTGCTCGATGTGGTCCCGGGCCGGTCAAGCGCATGCCACTTCGCCCAGGAGGTCCTCGATGGCAGCCTCTGACCAGCAGGTCGGCGAGGTCGTCCTCGACGTCCAGGACCTCGTGAAGTACTTTCCGCTGACCACCGGCATCATCTTCAGGCGACACGTCGGTGACGTGAAGGCCGTCGACGGCGTGTCCCTCCAGCTGCACAAGGGCGAGACGCTAGGCATCGTGGGCGAGTCGGGCTGTGGCAAGTCGACACTCGCCAAGCTGCTCATGCTGCTGGAGGTGCCCACCAGCGGCAAGGCCCTGTTCAAGGGCAAGAACATCTTCGAGGCCAAGGGGAAGGCCCAGCGCGCACTGCGCCGCAACATCCAGATCATCTTCCAGGACCCGTACTCGTCGCTGAACCCACGGATGACCGTCGGCGACATCGTCGGCGAGCCCTACGACATCCACCCCGAGGTCGCACCGAAGCGTGACCGCCGCCGGCGGGTCCAGGAGCTGCTCGAGGTCGTCGGCCTGAACCCCGAGCACATCAATCGCTATCCGCACCAGTTCTCCGGCGGCCAGCGGCAACGGATCGGGATCGCCCGCGGCCTCGCGCTGCGTCCCGAGATCATCATCTGCGACGAGCCGGTGTCGGCGCTGGACGTGTCCGTGCAGGCCCAGGTCATCAACCTGCTCGAGAAACTACAGAACGAGTTCGGACTGTCGTACATCTTCATCGCGCACGACTTGTCCATCGTCCGGCACATCTCGGACCGGGTGGCCGTCATGTATCTCGGGCGGTTCGCCGAGATAGGCACCGAGGACCAGATCTACGAGCGCCCGTCGCACCCGTACACCCAGGCGCTGCTCTCGGCGGTGCCGGTGCCCGACCCGGCGGCCCGGGGCCAACGCAAGCAGATCATCCTGGCGGGCGATCCGCCGAGCCCGGCGAATCCGCCCAGCGGCTGCAGGTTCCGCACCCGCTGCTGGAAGGCCACGGAAAAGTGCGCCGAGGAGGTCCCGGAGCTGATCGTGCGCCCGGGGGTCGATCACGAGTCCGCCTGCCACTACGCCGCGATCCGCGAGGACGTCATCGTCCAGCACTGATGGCGCCGCCGCTTGACCACGTCGACCACCCTGTCCGAGCGTGCCTCTAGGGTGGTTCGCATGGCGGAACCCACGGCCGGGCGGCGGCTCCTCCTCGTCCACGCACATCCCGATGATGAGACCATCGGCACCGGAATCACCATGGCGCGCTACGTCGCCCAAGGGGCGCAGGTCACGCTGATCACCTGCACGCTGGGCGAGGAGGGCGAGATCCTGGTCCCCGAGCTCGAGCACCTCGCCGCCGACCAGGAGGACGGGCTCGGCAAGCACCGTATAGGCGAGCTCGCGGCCGCGATGGCGGAGCTCGGCGTCACCGACCACCGCTTCCTCGGCGGGCCCGGCCGATACCGCGACAGTGGCATGGCAACCGGCGAGGACGGCCGCGCCATCCCGCGCGAATACACGAGGCCCGACGCGTTCTGGCGAGCCGACCTGCGCGAGGCGGCAGACCACATGGTCGCCGTCATCCGCGAGTGTCGCCCGCAGGTGCTCGTCACCTACGACGAGTTCGGCGGCTACGGACACCCGGATCACATCCAGGCGCACCGCGTTGCCACGTATGCCACGTCGCTCGCCGCGGCGCCGTCCTACCGCACCGACCTCGGCGAGGCTTGGGACATCCCGAAGGTCTACTGGGGAGCCCTGCCGCGCAGCCTCATCGAGGAGGGCATCGCCAAGATGCGCGAGCAGGGATCGGACTTCTTCGGCGTCGAGAGCGCCGACGACCTCGCCTTCGTCGTCCCCGACGACCAGATCACGGCCGCGATCGACGGCATGCCCTTCGTCGAGCGCAAGATGGCGGCGATGCGTGCCCACGCGTCGCAGATCAGCCTCGACGGCCCGTTCTTCGCGCTCGCCGACGGTCTCGGTCTCGAGGTCTGGGGCTGGGAGCACTTCCGGCTTGTCAAGGGCGTCCCCGGTGAGCGGCATCCCGACACCGGATGGGAGACCGACCTGTTCGCGGGCCTGCCCGTCACGTAGCCGCGGAGCAGGCGCGGGTTCGTCAGCATGCTGCATCGGCTAAGATGCCGCGGTCAGCCGTGTCGGCTGGCCCAATCCCACGATCGACCGCGTTCCCGAACGAAAGCGTGCCCCGCGTGACTGACCAGCCCACTCGCCTCGGCGACGCGCGCCCTGACGAACCTCAGCGTTCCATGGTCACCACCGAGGCGTCCGACGGGCTTCCGCAGGCCGAGTCCGGCGCGGTCGAGGCTCAGCCCGCCGAGTCCGGCGCGGTCGAGGCTCAACCCGCCGAGTCCGGCGCAGTCGAGGCTCAGCCT
>Ga0184612_10000597_pt1 | contig 17014 bp, 20 predicted proteins | sample PLM3_60_coex_FD_133163 | JGI IMG/M metagenome (GOLD analysis project Ga0184612, IMG submission 133163) | Groundwater sediment microbial communities from an aquifer in East River, Colorado, USA - PLM3_60_coex | ecosystem: Environmental > Terrestrial > Soil > Riparian zone | place: USA: East... | reverse complement strand
CGCAGCCGTCGGTGGCGGTGCACATGGCCCGCGGCTTCATCCCGTTCTCGATCGAGGTGCAGTCGGACTATCCGTCGTTCGCGTCGGAGATGTCGACTCTGCTCGCCGAGGGCTACGACGAGCTGCTGGTCGACAAGTTCACCCGCGGCTCCGGCACGGGCGAGCCGAAGGGGATCCTCACCGCGATCTCGGCGACCGCCGGCAGCCGGGTCGTCGTGACGACCGCCGGGACGATCGGCGCACCCGACCCGTACAAGCTGTGGCAGGCGGTGCCGCAGCGGTTCCGCCGCAACGCCTCCTGGCTCATGTCGGTCGGGGTCAACAATGCCATCCGGCAGATCGGCGCCGCGAACGTGTTCCACGGCTACACCGTCAACCTGCCCGATGGCTGGGCCGACCAGCTGTTCGACAGCGCGGTGTACGAGTCGCCGTACATGCCGGCCACGACCACCTGGACGACCACCGCCGAGGGCCAGGCCATCGTGGGGGACTTCCGCAACTTCGTGATCGCCCGCAACGGCGGCATGAGCGTGGAGCTGGTCCCGACGCTGTTCCAGCAGCAGACCGCCGGCACAGGGGTCGGCTTCCCGACCGGCCAGCGCGGCTGGTTCGCCTACGCGCGGATCGGTAGCGACGTCGCGAACGCGGGCGCGTTCCGGCTGCTCGTCCACGGCTAGCCCATCCCACCCCACCCATGGCGGCAGGCCGGACCGGTCCGGCCTGCCGCCATGCGCTCCCCCAAGGAGGCACCATGGTTGACGACAGGTACGCCGCCAAGTCCGAGCCGAAGTCCGAGCCTGCGCCCAAGTCGAAGGGCTCGCTGGGGCCGGCCGGCGAGTCGTCCGACCCCGCCGTCCACGACGCGCTGGCACGCCTGGCGGCCGCCCGGTCCAACCGGGACGCCCTCGATGTCGCCGACGCCGACGTGAAGGCCGCCGACGACGCCGTCAAGGCTGCGGAGAAGGCGCTCGCCGGCCTCGGCTACCAGGCGTAGCGGTGGACGTCGTCTACGCGATCGAGTCGGCGGCGATGTCGACCCCGGACGGCGGGTCGGTGCTGGTCCGTAAGGGCACCCACTGGCCGGCCGACGACCCGCTGGTCCGCGCGAACCCGCAGTGGTTCGCCGACGACCCGCGCTATGGCCTGTCGTGGTCGGGGCCGCCGCCGGCGGAGATGGCCACCCCACCGGTCGAGCAGGCCACCGCCGCGCCCGGTGAGCAGCGCATGACCCGCCGCCGGGCATGACCGAGGTGACCGAGCCGGCCGAGGCTGAGCCGGAGCCGGAGCCGGACGCGGTCGTCATCGCCTACGTGTACGACAGCCACAAGCAGGACGTCGCCTACTCGTTCCACCGCTCGGTGATCGAGCTGATCGGCTACGACCTGGCCAGCCACGGCTACGTCGTGCGTGGCGGGCATATCGCGTTCAAGTGCTCGACCGATGGCCTGGCCGACGGCCGCAACAAGGTCGTGGAGCTGTTCCTGGACAACTACCCCCAGGTGGAGTGGCTGTTCTGGGTCGACACCGACATGGGCTTCCATGCCGACACCCTCGAGCGGCTCATGGCCGCCGCGGACCCCGAGGACCGGCCGGTCGTGGGGGCGCTTGCGTTCACGCAGCAGGAAGCGGAGTCCGACGGGATGGGCGGGTGGCGGTGCCGCGCCGCCCCGACTGTGTTCGACTGGGCCCACGAGGGCGACAAGATGGGGTTCGCCGTCCGCTGGAACTACGCCCACGACATCCTGACCCGGGTGGCCGGCACCGGCTCGGCGTGCATCCTGGTCCACCGGTCGGTGTTCGAACGGATCGAGGAGAAGTACGGCCGGGCGTGGTATGACCGGGTGCCGAACGCCTCGATGGGCCAGATCCTCTCCGAGGACCTGTCGTTCTGCCTGCGCGCCGGCACGCTGGGCATCCCCGTCCACGTCCACACCGGTGTCAAGACGTCCCACCAGAAGACGCTGTGGCTGGCCGAGGACGACTACTACGGCCAGGTCGCCCTGTCCCGCCTCCCCGCCGCCCCGCCCGCCGCCCCGGCGACCGACGCGGTCGCGGTCGTCGTCCCGGTCCTCGGCCGCCCCCACCACGCCGCCCGGTTCATGGATTCGCTGCGCGCCACGACCGACATGGCGCTGGCGACGGTGTACGCGGTGGGGCAAGGCGGCGACGAGGAGACGATGGCGGCGTGGGAGGCCGCCGGCGCGACCGTGCTGGACTCCGGGGAGCAGGTCTCGTTCGCGGCCAAGTGCAACCTCGCGTACGCCAAGACCGCTGAGCCGTGGCTGTTCCTGGTCGGCTCTGACGTCCGGTTCCATCCGGGGTGGCTCGACCACGCCCAGGCCGCCGCCACCGACGGCGTGCATGTCGTCGGCACCAACGACCTCGGCAACCCGCGCGTCATCGCGGGGGAGCACGCGACGCACCTGCTCGTCCGCCGCGCCTACGTCGACGACCAGGGCGCGTCGTGGGACGGTCCCGGGGTCGTCTGCCATGAGGGGTACCGCCACTGGTGGGTCGACCAGGAGATCGTGGACGCCGCCAAGCAGCGGGGCGTGTGGGCGATGGCGCTGGCCAGCCGGGTCGAGCATCTCCACCCGGCGTGGGGGAAGGCGCCCATGGACGCGGTGTACGAGCTCGCCGCGCGGCACGTCCCCACCGACCGGAAGCGGTTCGAGGAGCGCCTCACAGCGTTCGGGGGGCAGCCGTGACCGTCGCGCCGCTGGTCGACATCCCCGCGAGCCTCGCCCGCGTCGCCGAGCAGAACGACCCGAACCGGATGCAGAAGCTCGCCGAGGACCTGGACCGCTACGCCGCCGTCATCGCCGCCGACCACCCCGACGTGGTCGTCGAGTGCGGCACCGCGCGGGGCGGGTCGGCGTGCTGGTTCGCCGCCCGTGGCGTCGACGTGGTCACCATCGATATCACGCCGCTGGCCGACGCCGCGAAGAGCTGCTCCCCGCGGGTCACGTGGCTGATCGGCGATTCCGCCGACCCGACGGTCGCGGGGATGGTCGCGGGGATGGTCGGTGGCCGCCGCACGATGGTCGTGCTCGACTCCGACCACGCCGCCGGCCACGTCGCCGCCGAGATCGGCTTGTATGGGCCGCTGGTCACCGTCGGCTGTCACCTCGTCGTCGAGGACGGCATCATCCGTTGGCTGCCGGGCTGGCCCCCCGGCCCCCTGGACGCCGTCGAGGCCCTCCTGGACGGCAGCCCGCAGTGGGAGCGCGACACGGCGACTGAGGAGCTGTCGCCGGTGTCGATGTACCCCGGGGGGTGGTGGGTCCGCCGTGCATAAGGAAGCGTGGGCGTGGCTCGCCGCCCACGCGACCGACCAGCCCGTGAGCGTCCTTGACCTCGGCGGCCGGCAGGTCAACTGGGACTCCCCCCGGGTGCTGTTCCCGGGCGCGTCCAGCTACACCGTCCTGGACATCCTCCCCGGGGAAGGCGTCGACATCGTCGCGGACGCCGCGACATGGGACCCGCGTCGCCAGCGGTTCGACTGGGTCCTCGCGGCGGAGGTGTTCGAGCACACCCCCGACTGGCCCGCGATCTGCCGGACCGCCTACCGCGCGCTCACCACTGGGGGGCGGCTGGTCGTCACGACCGCCGCGCCGGGCCGCCAGCCCCACTCCGGGGTCGACGGTGGCCCGCTCCACTTCGCCGAGTACTACGCCAACGTCGAGCCCGACCAGCTCCGCAAGGTCCTTGAGGACGTCGGGTTCACCGGGATCGAGATCGACGTGCAGCCCAGCCCGTCCGATGTGCGCGCGGCCGCCACCAAGCCCGCGTAAGGAGGCACCGTGTCCGCAATCATTACCGATGTCACAAAGAACGCGATGCTTGACTCGGCTGTGTCGGGCGCGCCCGGGACGGCGTTGTTCCTCGGGCTGCACTCCACCCTTGGCCAGTCCGGGACCGAGCTGACCGGCGGCAGCCCCGCGTACGCCCGCAAGGCGATCACGTGGCAGGCCGCCGCCGCTGGCGCGAAGGACCTCACCGCCGCGGTGACGTTCGATGTGCCGGTCGTCACGGTGCGGATGGTGGGGCTGTGGTCGGCGTCGACGGCGGGGACGCTGCGGGCGTGGATGCCGGCCGGGTCGACGGCCCGCCGCGCGTTCTCGGTCGACGCCGCCGACGTGACCGCCAACACCATCACCAGCGCCGGCCACGGGCTGGTGAACGGGAACTCGGCGGTGGTGTGGCCCACGATCGGCGCGGTCCTGCCGACCGGCCTTGTGGAGGACACGGAGTATTTCGTCGTCGGCGCCGCGACCGACACATTCCAGCTGTCGGCGACGTTCGGCGGCGCCGCGATCGACTTGACCGCGATCGGCGACGGCGACGTCCAGAAGTTCACCCCGGAGGTCTTCGCCGCCCAGGGCACCTATCAGGTTTCGGCGTTCACGGTCAGCCTGCCCGGCTGAGCGTCGGCCGCATCCGCCCTTGACCCCCCACCAGTCCCGACGCCGAGGAGGTGTGGCATGCCAGCGCAGATCCTCTCGCAGAACGCCGGCGGGTTCAGCGGCACGTCGGGGACGGCGACGTGGGGCGCGGGGACGACCGGGACCGGCGCCGGGGTCCTCATCGTGTCGTGCAACGGGCAGACCGTCAGCCCCCCCGTCGCGTGGGTGCAGGACTCCCCGGCGGTCACGGGCGGCACCAACCGGGTCTACGTGTTCCGCCGCTACACCGCCGGCGGGGCCAACATCACCATCACCCCGGCGGCGTCGGCCCCGGTCGCGTGGGTGCTCCTCGAAGTCGACATGGAGTGGGCGCTGGTCGCGACCGTCAACGGCGTCAGCGTGAACGCCACCAGCGCCTACGCCACAGCGTCGGCGACGAGCCTGGACACCGGCATCGCGGCCGGCACCACCTACGACGGGCTCTGCCTCGCCGTCCACGGCGCCCCGGGCCCGACCCCGACCCCGCCGACGTGGAGCGGCCACACCGGCGGGTTCACCGAGCTGTACGACCAGGGCGCCGCGAGCGCGAGCATCTCGACGGGGCTGTCGGTGGCGACCAAGTCCGTCCAGTCCCTCGGCGACTACGCCTGCACCGCCACCAGCAGCCTCGGCGGCGCCGGCTCCCTCGCGGCGCTGATGATGATCTACAACGGCCCCGGCGCCCGCCAAGGGGCCGACTACAAGGTCCTGGCCGGGTTCGAGCAGCAGACCGCGGCGGGCCTGGACGCCGGGATCGCCGGGACCGCCGGCGACGGCGCACGCTATGTCGACGCCCTCGGCGGCTCCCCGGCGGTGGTCACCACGACCCCGCGGAGCGGCGGCGGCTGCCTGGAGCTGGCGTCGGCGTCGGCGGTGGAGTGGGTCCGCTGGTCCCACGGCGGGCGGCTGGCCCACGACAAGTGGGGGGTGCTGCGGTTCTCGTTCCGGTTCCCCACGGCGCTCCCCGCCGCCGACGTGGAGCTGGCGGCGATGATCGGGATCACCGCGCCGCAGACGACGGTCCGGTTCCGCAACGCGGGCGACCAGATCGGCGTGCAGATCGGCGCCGGCGCCGAGCAGCTGAGCGTCGCGACGGTCGTCGCCGACACCTGGTACTCCCTGGACATCCGCCTGGACCAGTCGACCCCCGACGGCTCCACCTACACCGCTGACTGGCAGCTCGACGGCGTCGCCCAGGCGCAGGCGACGCTGGCGGGCCAGGTCGCCAACGCGACCGTCGACCATTTCTACATCGGGTGGCAGACCGCGGTGACCGCCACCGTCCGCTACGACGACATCGTCGTCGCGACCCGCTACGGCCAGTACCCGATCGGCGACGTCACCATCCTGCCGTTGAAGGTCGACCCGGCCGGCACCCTCACCATCTCGGGGACGTCGACGAACTTCCAGACGTTCACCCTCAATGGGACGATGGCGGCGTGGAACGCCACGACCGCCCGCGGCGCGATCGACGACATCCCCCCCGTGACCGGCGGGAGCGCCGACGGGCTCGCGCAGGTCGCCGCCGCCGCCGCCGACTACGTCGAGATCCCGATGGAGACGCTGCAGGCCGCCCCCGGCGCCACGGTCCGCGCCGTCGGGCTGGTGGCGTGCGGGTGGGCGGCCAGCGGCAGCGTCGCGACGCTCGGGCTCCGCGGCTGGGACGGCACCGCGGAGACGACCCTGCTCGCCGCCGCCGACCCGCTCCTGGACGCCACCAGCGCGGTGTGGGTGTGCAAGCTGTACACCCCCTCGGGCGGCTGGTCGCAGGCGAAGCTGGACGCGCTGGCGTTCCGGGTCGGGTTCAGCGGCGACGCCACCCCCGACATCGGCATCCACGCGATCCTCGCCGAGGTCGCGACGCAGCCGGCCGTCGTCGTCCAGGCGTTCGGGGAGGCCGGCGGCGTGGCCGCGGCCGGCCAGATGGACCCGGTGACCGGCGGGGTGCTCGGCGTCACGGTCGACACCCCGGCCGGGCAGGGGACGACGCTGAACTGGGAGGCCGGCGGCACCCCCGGCAGCCAGGCCGTCGCGCCCGCTTCCTCGCATACCGAGACGTTCGGCGCGGCCGACTCGTCGGTGGTGACGTTCGTCGAGATCGTCTCCGACCCCGTCGAAGGCTAGCCGCCGATGCCGATGCCCACGGTGTTCGCGGTCGGCGCCGCGGCGTCATCGACCGGCGCGGCGATCACCCCGGGGATCCCCGCCGGGACCGTCGCCGACGACGTCCTCATCCTGCTCCACGAGATGGACCCGGTCCTCAGCGCCGCCGCGCTCGGCGCCGTCACCGGCTACGCCGAGGTCACCGGGTCGCCGTCGAGCCAGACGGGTGGGCTGCCGACCCGCCTCACGGTCCGGTGGCACCGCGCCACCGGCGCCGAGTCGGGGACGGTCTCCTGCCCCGCGGTGACCAACCACCATATCGCCCGGATCGTCGGCGTCCGCGGGTGCGTCACCTCGGGCGACCCGTGGAACCAGACCGCCGCGTCGCTGGAGAACGTGTCCGACACGTCGGTGTCGGTCGACGGCCTCACCACCACCGTGGCGGACTGCCTGGTCCTGGCGGCGTTCACGACCGGCCAGGATGTCGCCTCGACGGCCAACGTGGGGACGTGGGCGAACGCGAGCCTGGCAGGCGTCGCTGAGCAGGTCGACAACTGGACGTCGTCGGGGACCGGCGGCGGGATCGGCGCCGCGACCGGGGAGAAGGCCACCGCCGGCGCGGTCGCCGCGACGACGGCGGTGCTGGTCACGGCGAACTTCAAGGCGCAGTTCTGTCTGGCCCTGCGTGGCGCCGCCGCCGCCACCGCCAGCCCGCCGCGCCCGCTGGTGCTGTCCCAGGCGGTGGACCGGTCCTACCGCTATTGAGCCTGCTGGTGCGGCTGCGACGGAAGAAGGAGCGCCACGTGCCGGGTGCGATCTATGTGAGCCGGAACACCGTCTTCGCCGCGGCGGCCGGCGCGAAGACGGTCCTGAAGCTGATCACCCCCTCGACGTTCAAGATCGAGATCATCGAGCTGGCGATCTTCACCGACGGCGTCACCGCCACCGCGGTGCCGGCGACGTGGGACCTGTTCACCTCCGACGAGACGACCGCCGGCACGCAGAACGGGACGTCGGTGACGACGCAGGTGAAGGGGCGCGTCCAGGCCCACGGCCTCACCGTCGGGCAGAACTTCTCCGCGGAGGGCACCACCTACACCGTCGTGAAGTCGGGGTTCGTGCCGCAGTTCATGGGCGGGCTGGTCTTGCCCAACCCGCTCGGCCTCGAGGAGGAGTCCCCCTCGGACGCGGCCGACTCGATCGGGCTGCGGATCAACGTGACCGCCAACGTCAACGTCCTCGCGTGGCTCAAGTGGGCTAGGGCGTAACCCGTGGCGCGCCTCGGGCGCGGGTCGCTCGCGCGGCCGGTCTGGTTCCACGGCCCGACCGCCCCAGCCGCGCCACCGTCGGGTGACATCACCTACGTCGCCAGCGCGACGGGACAGATCGACTCCGGGTCGACCAGCCCCGCGCCGGTGAACGTCCCCGCCGGCACCCAAGACGGCGACGTGATGGTCGCGTTCGGCGCCAACAACGGCCAGTCACCGTGGACGGCGCCCGGGGGCTGGACCGAGATCGGGCAGGTCGACGACGGGTCGACGTTCCGGCTGACGGCGTGGCTGCGGGTCGCCGCGAGCGAGCCGGCCAGCTACGACTGGGCCGTCACGATCTCGTTCAAGTGGATCGTGTCGATCTCGACCTACCGGGGCGAGGACGCCGCCACCCCCTCCGACGTCGCCGCCGCCGGCCTCGCGGAGCCGGGGACCACGACCGCGCACGCGACGGGGCAGCTCACCACCGTCACCGACCAGGCGTGGCTGGTCGGCGGGTGGGCCGACCGGGGCGGCACCGCCGCCACCTGGACCCCACCCTCGGGGTTCGCGGAGCGGACCGACAACGCCAACACCGGCTCCTCGCAGATCAGCCTGACCGCCGCCGACTCCGACGGCGGCGAGCCGGTCGGGACCTACCAGCCCTCGGCCACGTCGACGTTCTCGGCGTCGCTGGCCGGCGGGATCCTCGTCGCGCTCAGGCCCGCCCCCGGCGGTGGCGGCGTCAGTGGCGTCGCACGGGGCTCGATCGCTACCGCAGGGGCCGCGACCGGAACCAAGGCCGCCGTCGCCGCGTCGGCGGGGCAGGCCCGCACCGCAGGGACTGCCGCGGGCGCCAGGGCAGGCGCTGGCGCCGCGCAGGCCGCCCCCCGGGTGGCGGGCAGTGCCGCGGGCACGAAGAACGCCGCAGGGGCCGCCCTGGGGCCCGCGCGGGCTACTGGCACCTCGGCTGGCCGGAAGCAGGCGGCCGCAGCAGCCGCCGGCGCCCAGCGCACGACCGGGGCCGGTGCCGGCCAGAAGCAAGCCACCAGCGCCACCCTCGGCCCCCAGCACACCGCGGGACTCGCGGGGTTCACCCCCGCCGGCCCGTCCGGTGCCGCCGCCGGGGCGCAGCGCACCACGGGCCAGGCGACCGGCACGAAGGGCACCGCCGGGGCCGGGCAGGCGGCGCAGCACACCACCGGCCTGGCCGCGGTGCGCAAGCAAGCCAACGGGGCAGCCGCCGGGCCGGGCCGGGCCGCCGGGACCTCGGCCGGCGCCAAGGGCGCGACCGGGGCCGGGGCCGCGCCAGCCCGCACCAGCGGCACCACCACCACCCGCAAGCAGGCCACCGCCGCCGCCGCAGGGCAGCAGCGCCCGGCCGGCGTGTCGGTCGGTGGGGTGTTCGTCGGCCCCAACGGCCCCGCCGCCGGCCAGGCCCGCAGCAGCGGCCTCGCGGCCGGGCGCAAAACCGGAACCGGCGCGACGTCCGGCCAAGCCCGCACCAGCGGCGCCGCCGCAGGCATTCACCGTGCCACCGGGGCGGGGCAGGGACAGCAGCAGCACACCAGCGGCACCACCACAGTCGCCAAGGGCGGCCGGGGCGCCACCAGCGGGCAGCAGCGCACCGCGGGGCTGGTCACGGTCCTGCCCGCGGTCATCTGGGGCACCGGGACCGTGGCCACCGCCGACGGCAGCTCGGGTGTGGTCGTGGCCGGGGACGGCGCGACCGGCACCCTCACACTTGTCGGTGGCGGGACAGGGGAGGTGACCAGCCAGTAATGCCAGCCACGACGTGGGATATCGGCGACAGCGTGAAGCTGACCTTCGAGGTCCGCGACGCCGCCGGGGTCCTCACCAACGCCACCGTCGCCTACCTCGGCACCAAACCCGACGGCACCCTCGACACCACCGCCCCGTCGACCGCCGCCACGGGCATCTACACCCGCACGTTCGCCGCCGACCAGTCCGGCACGTGGCTGTATGCCTTCACCGCCACCGGCGCCGTCACCACCCGCGAGGACGGCGCGTTCGTCGTGGAGGCCAACCAAGGCGCCACCCTCTACGTCACCGTCGGTGAGCTCCGCAACCAGCTCAGTGATACCGGGGTGGAGCTCGACTTGTGGCAGCTCGAACGTGCCGCCGTCGGCACCAGCCGCGCCGTCGACGACTACTGCGCCCGCGGCGCCAGCAGCGGCCCCGGCCGGTTCTGGCGGCCGGCCGCGACCGAGGTCCGCGTCTACCGGCCCCGCGACGCGTGCACCGTCCGCACCGACGATATCGCCAGCGCCACGGGGCTGGTGGTGAAGACCGACACCGCCCTGGACGGCACCTACGCGACCACCCTTACGGCGGCGGACTATCAGCTCGAGCCGTGGAACGCCGACCTCGACGGCCGGCCGTGGCGCAGGATCTGCATGCTGAACGGCGCTCAGTGGCCCTGGCACGCCACCCGCCCCACCGTCCAGGTCACCGCCCGGTTCGGCTGGCCGACGGTCCCCGAGCCCGTCCGCGTCGCGGCGAGGATCAAGGCGGCGAAGCTGTTCCGCCGCAAGGACAGCCCCGATGGCGTCAGCGGGTTCGGGGAGCTCGGGGTCGTGCGGATATCGAGATTCGAGGATCCGGACGTGGCGATGCTGCTCGACGCCTACGCGCTGTCGGCCGGGTCGATGGTCGCCTGATGGATACCCACGCCGACTTGACGATCCGGCGCCACGACGACGGCCGGATCGAGGTGCTCGACCCGCCACCGGTCGGCACGGAGACGACATTCTCCCTAGGGCTGCTCGCGATGGCCACCAACGACGGCGGCACCGGTGAGGGCATCGGCCTGGACGCCGACGGGAACCTCGTCGTCGCGGGGCAGGTCACCTACCGGCCAGTGCGGTTCATCCATGCCGGCGGCGACCTCGGGCCGCTGGACCTCGTCTGCGAACGGGTCGCCTGATGGCCAGCCTCTCCGCCGTCCGGGACGCCCTCGCCGCGCAGCTCGACACGATCACCGGCCTGACCGTCCACGCCACCATCCCCGGCAGCGTCAACCCCCCGGCTGCGGTCGTCGCGCCCGCGACCGGCCAGTTCCTCACGTTCGACACCACCATGTCCCGCGGCAGCGACGACCTCGCGTTCCGGGTCATCGTGGTAACCGGCCGCGGCGACGACACCACCGCCCAAGCCAACCTCGACGCCTACCTCGCCGGCGCCGGCGCGCAGTCGGTGAAGGTGGCCCTCGAAGCCGACCAGGACCTCGGCGGCACCGTGCAGTACGTCACCGTCGACAGCGTCGGCGACTACGGCCTCCACGGCTTCGGCGGGGTCGACTATTTCGGCGCCGTCTTCACCGTGACCTGCGGGGCCGTCTAGCGAAAGGAACCAGCCATGAGCACCACCGACCCCGGCGCGGTCCCCGGCCGCGCCATCGCCGACGTCCGCGCCGAGCAGGCCGCCGCCGGGCGGCGGCAGCCGACCGTCGAGGAGCTGCGCGCCGACCTCAAAGCGCGGGGGCTGCCGACCGGGGGCACCAAGGCCGAGCTGCAAGCCCGCCTCGACGCCGACAGCGCCGGCGAAGACGACCAGGAGTAGCACCTTGCGCTGGCTTGTCGTCCATCCCGGCCCCGCCTGGTCAGTCGCCGACGTGTTTGAGGGCTGGCGCGAAGCACTCACCGACCTCGGCGAGCACGTCAACGCCTACAACCTCGGCAACCGCCTCACCTTCTACGACACCGCCCTCCAGGAGATCGGCCACCCCGGCCACGATGGCGTCGTGCAGCTCCGCAAGGCCATGACCCAGGAGCAGGCCGTCGAAGCGGCGGTGAACGGCCTCAAGTCCGCGTGCTACCAGTTCCTCCCTGATGTCGTCCTGGTCGTCTCCTACTTCTTCGTGAACGCCGGCCTGCTCGACCTGCTGCGGATGCGGGGCCACCGGGTGGTGCTGCTGCACACCGAGGAGCCCTACCAGCACGACACCCAGCTCGCCCTCGCCGCCCACGCCGACGTCAACCTCCTGAACGACCCGGCCAACCTCGACGCCTACCGCGCCCTCGGCCCCGCCGCCTACGTCCCCCACTGCTACCGCCCCACGGTGCACCGCCCTGGCCCACCGGACCCCGACCTCGCCTGCGACCTCGCGTTCGTCGGGACGGGGTTCCCCTCGCGGATCGCGTTCCTCGAAGCGATGGACCTGGACGGCCTTGACGTCCTGCTCGCCGGCCAGTGGCAGCTCCTCGGCCCCGGCTCGCCGCTCCGGAAGTTCCTGGCCCACGACGCCGACCAGTGCCTCGACAACCTCCAGACGGTGCGGGCCTACCAGTCCGCGAAGGCCGGCCTGAACCTCTACCGGCGTGAAGCCGACCGGCCTGAGCTCGCCGCCGGGTACGCCGTCGGGCCGCGGGAAGTGGAGATGGCCGCGACGGGGCTGTTCTTCCTTCGGGACCCCCGCCCCGAAGGCGACGAGCTGTTCCCGATGCTGCCCACGTTCGACGGGCCGGACGACGCCGCAGAGCAACTCCGCTGGTCGCTCGCTCATGACGATCAGCGGCACGAGGCCGCCGCGAAAGCCCGCGAAGCCGTCACCGACCGCACGTTCGCCACCGCAGCCGCGCGCCTGCTCGAGCTGCTCGACCGGCAACCCGCCACCCCCTAGGAGGAGCACATGGCACGTGTGGGAGGCCGTTTCGGACGGCTGTATGTGGGCGCGACGACCGCTGCGGCGGCGTCGCAGGTTCCGTTCGTCGGGTCGTGGGACCTGTCCGCCGCGACCGACAAGATCGACGTGACCGCGATGGGCGACACCAACAAGGTCGTCGTCGTCGCCCTCCCCGACCTGTCGGGGAACATCGGCGGGTTCTTCGATGACGCCAGCAACACCCTCTACGACGCCGCGATCGACGGCCTGGACCGGGCGTTCTACCTGTACCCGACGGTGAACACCCCCACCAACTACTGGTACGGGCGGATCTTCATCGACGCGAGCTTCAGCTCGTCGGTGTCGGGCGCGGTCGAGATGAGCGGCGCGTGGGCGGCGTCGGGCGTCATCAGCAAGAAGCCCTGACGCGGGGTGGCCGCCACCGCTCGCGGGATCCAGGTCACCGGCCTCCGTGAGCTGCGGCGCGAGCTGAAACGGGTCTCGGCGCAGCTGCCGCGCGAGCTCGCCAAGGTGAACCATGAGGCCGCCGAGATCGTCGCCGCCGAGGCCCGGCGGCGGGCACCGGTCCGAAGCGGCAAGCTCCGCGGCTCGGTCCGGGCGCTCCGGCAGCAGGCCCGCGGCGTGGTCGCGGCCGGCAGCGCCCGGGTGCCCTATGCCGGCGTGCAGGAGTTCGGCGGGACGGTCCCCCGGTTCCATTCCGCGTCGCGGACCACGATCCCCGCCCAGCCGTACGTGTACCCCGCGCTCGGCGCGAAGCGGGACGAGGTCATCGACGCCTACGGCGAGGCGCTCGGTGACCTTATGCGGCGCGCGTTCCCGGGCTAGAGCGACCCGTCGGCCTGGCAGATCGCGAACTCCCCGCTGGACGTCGAGGACTTCACCGGCTGGCCGTTGACGTAGATCGTGCAGGTGATCTCGCCGCCGCCCTTGTTCTGGGCGCTGAGGTAGAGGAACTGGCCGTCGGTCGCGGTGCGGGTGTAGGCGGCGGGGACGGGCCGGTCGTTCTGCTGCACGGTGCCGTCCTCGCCTTCGAGGGTGAGGTCGGCGGCGGCCGCGGTGCCGGTCACCTCGTAGCGGACCTGGTAGGTCGCGCTGGTTGTGCCGGTGGTGGCGCAGCCCGCGGCGAGCAGGACCGCGGCGAGCAGCGCGAGGGTGACCGTAGGCTTTGGCATGTCGACCTCCTGGGGTCGGCCGGCCCCGGGGCGTGTGAGCGCCGCCGGGGCGTCTCATGCCCGGAGCCTACGCCCCCGCGAAACCGGACAGGTACGCCAACGGGCACGATTGGAGGGGTGATGGCGCAGTCCAGCAACGGCCGGATCGTCATCGACGCCGACAAGCTGACGATGGGCGACATGCGCCGCGCGCGGGAGCGGCTCAAGGACAAGCTCGGCCGTGACCCGGTGGAGCTGCTCAACGGCGAGTTCGACGAGCAGGCGACCTTCATCGTGTGGTGCGTCCGCTCCCGCGCCGACGAGGCGTTCACGTGGGAGCAGGCCGAGGCGGTCCCGTTCGGGGAGCTGCAGTGGCCCGAGGAGCCGCCGCCCCCTCCGACACCCGAGCCCGCGAAGCCTGGTTCGACGCGCTCGGGGACCACCACAGCGAGCTGATCGAACAGGCGCAGGCTGCGCGGTCCCGCGCGGTGCTGATGGGCTTCTACGCCTTGGGCCGCGACGAGTACGACGCGCTGACCCTCGAGGAGCACAAGGCGATGGTGACCTACCGCGACGAGATGCTGAAAGGGCAGGCCCGTGGCGGCTAGGCGGTTCACCGTCGAGATCCTCGGCGAGGCGCGGCAGCTCAACCGCACCCTCGGCCAGGTCGACACCCGCCTGTCCCGCTTCGGGAAGAACACCGAGCGGGCTGGCAAGGGCATCGCCGCGATCGGTGTAGGGTTCGCCGCCAGCCGCGTCGTGCAGGGGCTGAACCGGGCGGCCCAGGCCGCGTCGGACCTGAACGAGACCCAGTCCAAGACGCAGGTCGTGTTCGGCAAGAGCGCCGATATCGTGTTCCGGTTCGGCAAGACCAGCGCCAGGAGCGTGGGGCTGTCGACGCAGGCGGCGCAAGAGGCCGCGGCGACGTTCGGGAACCTCTTCGTGGCGATGAAGATCGGCCAGAAGCCCGCCGCGGACATGTCGGTCGGGCTGGTGCGCCTCGCCGGGGACCTCGGCAGCTTCAACAACGTCGACCCGACGCAGGTGCTGGAGGATCTGCGGTCGGGGCTGGTCGGGGAGGTCGAGCCGCTCCGCAAGTACGGGATCGCGTTGAACGCCGCCAGCGTCGAGCAGGAGGCGATGCGCGAGACCGGCAAGCGCAACGTGAAGCAGCTCACCGAGGCTGACAAGGTCACCGCCCGCTACAGCCTGATCCTCAAGAACACCACGACCGCCCAGGGCGACTTCGCCCGCACGAGCGGGGGCCTGGCGAACCAGCAGCGGATCCTGAACGCCGAATGGAAGGACGCGCAGGCGTCGTTCGGGAAGGCGCTGCTTCCCGCGATGCTGTCGGGCGTGAAGGTCGCGAGCCGGCTCGCTGGCGGGTTCGCGAAGCTGAACGAGGAGACCCACGGGTTCGCCGCGCAGGCCCTCTTGGGCGCGGCGGGGCTGGCCGGGGTCGGCTTCGCGGCCGGGAAGACCGTCAAGTTCCTGAACGACTCGAAGACCTCCTGGAAGGCGCTGCGGGCCGCGAAGGTTGCCCACGTCGTCACCGACAAGGCCGTCGGCGACGCGGAGCTGGTCCTGGCCGCCAAGACCAAGCTCGCTGGCGATGCGGCGGCGACGAGCGCGGGGAAGTTCAAGCTCCTCGGCGGGCTCGGCGGGGCCGGGCTCGTCGGCGGGATCCTCATCGGGTTCGCCGCCGTCGGGATCGGGCTGCGCAAGCTCGATGATCAGCTCCGCAAGACCGACCTGAAGAAGCGGATCAGCGCGCTCGCGGGCGACCCGGCGGCGCTGGTGGCCGCCCGCCGGCGCCTCGGCGAGGTCAATGCGCAGCTCGCGGCGATGGCTGACGGTACCCTGCCGCGGACGTTCCGCGCCGAGCAGACGCTCCGCGAGGAGCAGCGGAAGCTGAACGCTGCCCTCGCCGGGTTCTCCAATGAGGGCGCCAAGGTCAGCGGCCGGGTGAACCTGCTCGGCTCCCAGCTCGACCGGACCGGCGGGACGCTGGTGACGTTCTCCGCGAAGGTCCGCGCGGCGACGTCGAGCTACCGCGACCAGGTCTCGGCGTCCAAGACCCTCCACGGTCAGCTGCTGTCGACCCGCGACTCGATCCTGTCCCAAGCCGACGCGTTCGAGCACGGCCGGCGCGCGTCGCGGGTGAAGACGTCGTCGGTGCTAGCCGACCTCCGCAACGAGGTCACGACCCTCACGACGTGGGCGAAGGACGCGCAGCGGCTCATCAAGCGGGGCATGGACCCGGCTGCGGTGAAGTTCCTGTCCGACAAGGGCCCGGAGTACCTCCGCGCGTTCGCCTCCGGCTCCGATAAGGCGGTCGCCACGTTCGAGGCGCTGTTCAAGCTGCGCATGGACCGCTCCGGTGACGTCGCGTTCAACACCACCGTCGGCGCGGCGGAGGACTTCCGCCGGATGGTGGACAAGGCCAACAAGGAGACCGCGCGGATCAAGGCCGCGAAGGCCCGCACCGACGGGGTCGACCAGGCGGCGCGGGAGTTCCGCCGGTTCCGCAACGAAGCCAACGCCGCGCTGGCCTCGATCAAGAGCCGCGACGTGACCGTCCGGGTGAAAAGCGGGTTCTCCCTCGGCCCGGGTGGGGGCCTCGGTGGCCGCGGCGGCGTCGCGGGCGGCGGGACGATCTACGGCCCCGGCACCGGGACCAGCGACACCGCCGGGCTGTTCGCCCTCTCCAAGGGTGAGGAGGTTATCAAGGCGAGCGCCGCGGCGCGGCACCGGCCGCTGCTGAAGGCGATCAACGCCGGGAGGCTGGCCACCGGCGGCACCGTCGGGGAGTCCGGCGACGCCGTCGGCGTCAAGGTCGTCCCCGGGGTCGGGTCGGTGTCGCCCCTCGAGGCGGGCGCCCGCGGCGTCAACCGGCAGATCGCGCAGTTCATCGCCGCGGCGACCAAGCAGATCAAGGCCAACACCGCCGGCGGCGCGTTCGGCGGCCTCGGCGGCCCGGGCCTGGTCGGCGCCGTCATCAAGACCGCCGCGCGCTACCTCGGCTCGATGTACCTGTGGGGCGGGTCGCGCCCGCCGCGGTTCGACTGCTCCGGGCTCATGCAGTGGTCGTTCGGCCAGCACGGCATCCGCCTGCCCCGCGTCTCGCGGGACCAGGCACGCGGCGGCCGGCCCGGCTCGGGCGCCCGCGGGGACCTCGTGTTCTTCGACAAGGGGAACGTCCACCACGTCGGGCTGGTCCTCGGCGGGCGGATGATGCTGAACGCGCCCCACACGGGTGCGCCGGTGCGGGTGCAGTCCTACGCCGGCCGCAGCGTCAACAACTACCGCAGCTACTTCGGCGGCGGGACCGGGGCGGGGCGGGCGCAGGCGTTCGACCAGGGCGGCTGGCTCATGCCCGGCGCGACGCTGGCCTACAACGGCACGGGCCGGCCCGAGCGG
>Ga0184612_10000596_pt1 | contig 17028 bp, 13 predicted proteins | sample PLM3_60_coex_FD_133163 | JGI IMG/M metagenome (GOLD analysis project Ga0184612, IMG submission 133163) | Groundwater sediment microbial communities from an aquifer in East River, Colorado, USA - PLM3_60_coex | ecosystem: Environmental > Terrestrial > Soil > Riparian zone | place: USA: East... | reverse complement strand
TGAGCAGGACGTTTTCGATGACGATCCCGCGCGGCTGAACCTGTGCCTGAAGGTCCGCGAGAATCTGTCGCGCCATGCCTTCGCGCCCGTCCGAGTACAGCGAGCTCGCCGTGTTGGCGGCCGTCACCGTGCGCATCGCTGACCGGAAGTTCGGAACGAGCAGCACGTCCGCGTAGTCGGGGCCGATTTTCTGAAAGACATCGGCGGCCCGTTCCGGATGCAGGTGATAGAGGACCGAGGCTTCGAGGCCCATCATCAGCCCCTCCTTGCTCGGGACCGAGGCCGCTCCTTGATTTCGCGTGTCTTGATGTCGAGCTCGTGCACGCGAGAAGCGGGGTTGACGAGGTGAATGCCTTCGGCCATCGTGCGCCCGGTTACCCGACCGAAGAGCGTGACCACGCCGACGTGTCCCGTTCGCACGCACGACGTCGAGCTGGCGGCGACGATCGTCAGGACGATGAGCAGCAGCAGGCCGATGAGACCGCGTCTGAGCCGACCGCTTCGCCCTTCACCGTCAAGCACCATTGCACTGCGCATGTCAGCCTCCCTTGCCGCGTTCGGCGGCAGGTACAGCGTATCGATCTGTTGTTTCGGCCACGTTATCAATGGGATAGGGGGAAGCCAGGCGGCGGCGTTGGTGCGAGCGCGGTCGGATCAGGATCGACGCGAGACGCGCGTCCCCGCTCGCCGCATCATGGTCGTTCGGGCACCGGCCAATCGCCGCTCCATGTGCTGCCTCAGCGCGAGCGCGTTCTCTGTCGCCACCGCGTCGGGATCGTTGTTGAAGTAGGCGTAGACGGGCCGCCCATCCGCCGAGTGCTCCGCCAGCCTCGCAGCCCATCGCTCGAGCGTGCCTTCATCGTAGCTGCCGTGGTAGTGACCGCTCGTTCCGTGGAACCGGACGTAAAGGAACGGACCGACGACAGGCTCTGCGATGGCGGAGCCGCGCTTGTCGTGCAGGCAGAGCGCCACGCAGTACTGGTCGAGGAGCGCGAAGGTATCCGACACGTACCATGACGGATGACGGAACTCGACGACGTGGTGGAGCAGTCGCGTGCGTGGCCTTCGCGTCGCCCTGTTGCCCTCGACTCGACGCGGCAACGCCGCGAGGAACGTATCGAGACGCTCGAGATCGCGATGGAAGTTGCCGGGCAGCTGATAGAGCACCGGGCCGAGCTTCGCGCCCAGTTCGCCGGCACGCTCGAAGAGTCGCGCGATCGGCTCACCTGGCTCGCGCAGCCGCTTGAGGTGCGTCAGATACCGGCTGGCTTTGACCGCCATCACAAAGTCCGGGGGTGTCTGCCGGCGCCAGGCCGCGAAGGTCGACGCCTCCGGCAAACGGTAGAACGTATTGTTGACCTCGACCGTGTCGAAGCTCGACGCGTATCGAGCCAACCACTCTGACGCGGGAAGATCGTCTGGATAGAAGTGACCTCGCCAGGCTTTGTAGTTCCACCCCGAGCATCCGATACGCGGCGCCACCATGCGAAGGCCCCGACTGCAAGTTCGTCGCCGCCGATGAGGTCGCGCCTGATTGGTTGTCGGCGTGGCCAGCGAGTGGCACATGGCCTGCACATGACATCGTCCGGAGGTCAGGGATGAGGTGTTACCCCGCAACAGTCGCCACGATCCTGCTCCTGCTGTCGGCCGGCGCTACGGCCGATTTACACAATCCTGTTTGCGGGGAGACAACTAGGTATTCCGCGCCACAGCGACCGTATGTGGCATTTCGCCGGCTCGAAGCGGAAAACGCCAAGAGCGGCCGGCAGGGGTGGCTGGAAGCGCGCACGACGGTTGGCAACGACGGTCATCTTGTCGTGGAGGTGCTGGCTGAGGGGGGTTCGGAGTACATCCGCAACAAAGTGCTGCGAGCGGCTCTGGAGGCTGAGCAGAACCTGGTCGCGAAGCGCCTGCCAGTACAGCCGCCAACACCGCCCGACGCGTATGAGTGCGCCGACCGTCAGCCCGACGAGTCGGGTCTTCTTCGCGTGCCGCTGAGGCCGCGCCGAAAAGGCGGCGAGAGCCTCGTGATCGGTCACATGTTCCTTCAGCCGTCCACGGGAGACGTCGTGCGTGTCTCGGGCCGACTCGCCAGGAACCCGTCGTTCTGGATTTCCCAGGTGGATGTGGAGTGGCTCTACGCCAGAGTGCACAAGGACACGGTGCTGCCGGTATCGCTCTCCTCGATCGCAAAGGTCAAGATGTTCGGTCTCTCCACGTTTCGCATGACCTACGACTATCTCAGTGTGGACGGCGAACCGGTATCTGTCGGCTCGCGCGCCTCCCGCTAGCCTCTCGTTCTGCTCAGCGGTCGAACGCGAACAGCTGAGCGTCAGGGTTGGGCCGCCCGACGCACCAATCGCGAATCAGATCCGCCGCGACCATGCTGAACGTAATGCCGTTGCCACCGTACCCCAGGGCGAAGCACGTGTGTGGATGTTCCGGAATGGTGCCGATGAAGGGGAGTCCATCCGGCGTGGTGCCGAAGACTCCGGCCCACGCGTAGGCGACTTCGAGTTGCACCAGGGGAAACAGGCTGGAGCAGCGCTTCAGCAGGTGGGCGGTCTTCTTGCGCAGCAACCGCGTGCTTTCGTGTCGCGACGACCACGGTTCGTCTTCGCCGCCCACCATCACACGCTTGTCGCTCGTCGTCCGCAGATACAGATAGGGCCGCCGCGTCTCCCAGATCAGACACTGGTCAGGCCACCACGACAGGTCGGGAACAGGCTCGCTGACGAACGCCCAGGTGCTGTGGAGGTGGCCGCGATCGCGGCCCAGCCGCCGCGCGACCTCGTACCCCGCGGCCACGACCAGCCGCCTCGCCCGAACGGTTGCACCGCGGTTCGTGTCGAGCGTCACGCCCGTCTCGTCGGTTCGTACCTCGGTTACATCGGTGCAGTCGAACACACGCGCGCCGGGGCGGGTCGCCTCAGCGAGCGCTCTGTGTGTCAGGCGATACGGGTCGACCTCTGCATCGCCAAGGCTCCGGATCGCCCCGTGTCGCTTGAAGCCGAACCTTGCGGCAATGTCGGCGCGATCCAGCCAGGCCACATCGAAATCGTGCTCGGCACGCACCGCGTGCTCCGCCTCGAGGCTCCGTACATCCCATCGAGTCGAAGCCAGATACACACTTGGACGCCGGAGGAAGGCACAACCGTCGTGTCCGCAGAAGGCCTCGAGGTCGTCGATTGCCTTGAGACCAAGCCGCCAGCTTCGCACCGCGCCTTGGATGTCCGCGTGCGAGGCCAGCTCGGTCAGCGACAGGTCGGTTTCATACTGCAGCAAGCCTGTGCTGGCTGCGGTGCTGCCCATTCCTGCATCATTGCGATCGAGTACTACAACGTCGCAGCCCGCTTCGGTGAGCCGATGTGCGGCGAGCGCGCCCGTGATGCCGGCGCCAAGAACAGCCACCTCACAGGTCTGGTCGCGATCCAGCGGTGGATAGACGCCGATGAGACCGTTCTTGAGCGGCCAGAACGCGGCGCCTGTGCGCAGATCCATCTATGTGGCAGAGCGATAACTCGCCGGGAAGGCGACGATCAGGCTCCCGTCCGCTTCAGGAGGAGCACGACACCCGCGACCAGCATCAGTCCTCCGGCGATCGGCGAGATGGGGATGCTCTCCTTCTTGTCAGCAGTAATCTGGATTGGACCCGCGTCGACTACAGTGTCTTTTCGAGTCCAGGACACCCCTCCGTAGAGTAGAGCCAGTAGACCGAGGACCACGAGCACCGTGCCGAGTATTTTCATGACGGTCTCCTATTGACGTGCTTCCAGCTGTGCAGATTGCAGAGGTCGTGCCGTCGACGTCGTCCTAAACTCATCCGGGACGTCTAACCTCATCCATCCCGCGTAGTCATCGAGGCGTCGTACCCGGAAACGCCCGCGCGCTTGGATACGCGGTCTTCTTTGCGAATGACGAGGCCGGAACGGGCCCCCGCCGTTGTTCGGCATACAACCGGGTGAACTCCGCCCCGATGAGGACGATCTGCGATGAGTAGTACACCCACAGCAGGAGGACGACGACGGACCCCGCAGCTCCGTAGCTGGACGTTGTGCTGTTCTGGCCCAGATAGAGGCCGATGAGGTGCTTTCCTGCCGCGAACAGCGCTGCCGTCACAACGGCGCCGGTCGCAACGTCGCGCCACGCCAGCTCGACGTCGGGCAGGAACTTGAACAGCAGTCCGAAGAGGACTGCAGTCACAGAGATCGAGAGGAGGAAGTTCAGCGCATACAGAATCACCGGCATGGCCGGCGCCCATCGCTCGAGCCACGAGGCGAACGGTGCCAGGCCGGCGTTCACAGCCAACGACACCAGCAACAGGAAACCAATGGCCACCACGAGACCGAACGACCGCAGCCGGTCGAGAAAGAACTCCTTCAGCTGCCCGCCGCTGGGCGCAGGTGTCACGCGCCAGATCGCGTTCAGGGCTGCTTGCAACTCCAGAAAGGCTCCACAAGCGGCCAGCACGAACGTGACGCCGCCGATCGTAGCGGCAAGGATGTTGTCCTCTCGGCGAGTGGCGGCCTGCAACAGGGCCTGCACGGCTTTGCCGCCGTCCGTGCCCACGAGCCCATCGATTTTGGCCGACGATCTCTCCTCGAACCGCGTCAGCGCCAAAGAGAGTTCCAGCCACAGCGATTGCCACGAGAAGGATGGGCGCAATCGCGAACAGAGTGTAGTACGCGACCGACGCGCCGAGCCGCATTGCGTTGTCGTTCCACCACGCGGCGAGCGCCTGCCAGAGGATACGAAGGATCGCTGGGAGCCGCATCATTGACCACAACCGATCAATCCGGGCGCTTCCTTGCGATGATCGACAGGCCGCCGCTTCGTTCGAGGACAGCGAAGTCGATCTCATCCAGGCGCCGGAGACCGTGCTGTTCGCGGGCAGCGGCGAGAATGTCGCCAAGATCGATCCCTTCGCGTGCCATTCGGTCGGGAAGCGGGGTTCCTCGATCCACAAGGATGAGCGGAAGTCCATCCACGATGCGGTCGATCGCGGGCGAGCGAGATTTGAAGAAGCCAAGACCGACGTCGAGCAGCACGAGCGAGCCCACCGCGACCAGTGCGGTCCCGATGGTGAAGTCGTCGCCGATCAGGGCCTGCTGGGTCGCATCTCCGATGACCAGCACCAGGACCAGATCGAAGCTCGTCAGCTGCGCCAGCGTGCGCTTTCCCGAGAAGCGAAACACGATGAGCAGGAACCCGTAGATGACCACGACGCGAAAAAGGGTCGTTGGCGAGCCCACGTAGCCGAGCACCGAGGCCAGGGTCAGAAGCACGAGTCCGCAGACTCCCGCGCGCTGGAGTCGCCACTCCGCGCGCTGAAATCGATAGTCCTCTTCCAGATCGAGGTCATCTCTTGCCGCGCCCATCCTGCCCATCACGGCGACGGGAACCGCAAGGTCGATGCCACGGCTCCTGAGCACGTCTACTGATCAGCTTGGTCAGGCGGTTCACGGCCCACGAAGTCAGGGCGGCGCCGGGCCGAAGTGAGAATGAGCCCGCGCAGCAGTTCGGCGACACTCCAGGCCTGCGCGATGCAGCCGCGGGGCGTGAACGGCGCCTCCGCGTCGAAAATCTCGCTGACCGACCCGATGCACGCATCGTTCAGATGGTCCGTCAAAGGCGCGAGCAGACGTCTGGCCCCCTCCAGATCGTCAGGATGGAGCGCCAGCCACGCATCGACGAAATGTCCCATGAGCCACGTCCAGACCGTGCCCTGGTGGTAGGCAGCGTCCCGGCTGCGCAGGTCGCCAAAGTAGCGCGGTTTGTAGTCTGGATGGGTCGGTGCGAGCGACCGCAGGCCGACAGGTGTGAGGAGCTGAGTCGTGACCGCGTGCAGGACCGGCCCCCACCTGGTGCGATCCAGCACGGGGTACGGCAGGGACATGGCGACGACCTGGTTGGGACGACACGCATCGTCGTCTCCGTGCTCGCCGTCGACGACATCGAAGAGAAAGCCACGGGAGGCGTTCCAGAACCGCGCATTGAACGAGGTGTAAGCCTGCGCGGCGTGTTGTCCGATGTCGTCTGCCCGGGCGTCGCCCTCGTCACGCAACCACTGCTCGAGGACGCGCAGCGCGTTGTACCAGAGCGCGTTGATCTCGACGGCCTTGCCTCGTCGCGGAGTCACGACCCAGCCGTCCACCTTGGCATCCATCCAGGTGAGCTGATAGGCTTCGGCGCCCTGCGTGAGCAGCCCGTCGCGGTCCACGCGAATGCCGAACCGGGTGCCGTCGAGATGGCTCCTGACGATTCCGACGAGGGTCGTCAGAAGCTCGCGCGCAAGCATTCGATCGCCCGTGTGCCGCTCGTATCGCTCGATCGCGTGAAAGAACCACAACGTGGCGTCGGCCGTGTGGTACAGCCCGTCACGTTCACCCTCCGGAAACATGTTGGGGATGAGCCCGTCACGGACATGGAAGGCAAACGTCCTGATGATGTCGCGCGCTTCGGTGTGCCGGCCCGTGAGCAGCGCAAGCCCTTCGAGGCTGATCATCGTGTCGCGGCCCCAGTCGGTGAACCAGTGATAGCCGGCGATGATCGTGCGCGCCTCGCCCCCGCCGGCCCGCGCTCGCGTCTCTTCCTCGGCGCGGGATGAGGGTCTGACGATGAACTGATCGGCGGCGAGCACGAGCTCTGCGGCTGGACCAGAACGCGCGGCCGGGTGAGCCGCCGCGACGAGCCGGGCGCGGCGTTCGCGCTCCGTGGCGAGCGCATCTGCCGGATTGATTGCCGCGATCGTTTCCCAGGACTCGGTGGACGCGATGAGCGTGACGTCGCGGCCCGGCGCGAGCTGCGCGCGGAAGTAACCTGGGCTCCAGAGAGGCCCCGTCGGCTCGTAGCCACGATTCTCCTCGAGCAGGTACCGGACATCGGAGATCGCGTAGTCGTCCACGGTGAAGGCGCCTTCCGCGGCGTGCAGCACAAGCCGCAACCGTGGAAACGCCACATCGCCTTGAATCTCGATGCGGCGATTGCGAGCCGTCAACGTGTACCCGCGCACCGGCACACGATCGACCGGATCGTCGTGCGGCCTGAACCCCAGGAGGGGCCGAAGCGCCAGTCGCGTGGACTGGTGGCCCTCGACGAGTCGGTAGGTCACGTGCACGCTGTTTTGTCCGTACGGCATCAACAGCGTCCGTTCCACGACAAGTCCCTTGACCGCATAGCGCCACGTTGGAAGCCCCGCCTCGAGACGGAACTCCACGAGATGCTGCGCGCCCTCGGCCTGCGCCAGTCGGCCGTCGCGACCATGTGCGCCCAGCCACTCGGTCGAGTAGTCCTCGAACCGCAGCCTCTCCGAGATGTGATTCACGAGCATCACGCGGCCAAGCGGCGCGGGCAGCGCCGCAACCAGGAGCCCGTGATACCGGCGTGTGATGGCGCCGACGATCGTGCCGGACGCGTAGCCGCCGAGCCCATTGGTGACGAGCCACTCGCGGCGTACGAGCTCATTGGTGTCACTGTCGCCACCCGGCTGCCATTCCAGCCGCCGCACCAGGGTGTCGCACGCCGTGGCGTCAACCGCGCGGTCAGCGCTGGCGGTGGTCTCAGTCATTTACGGCGGGAAACGCCCCGAGCAGGAGCGCGCAGTGGCCGGGGACGGGCCAGCGGTTCTGCTCCCAGGCGGGAGTACCGCTCCCGCCGTACGAGGGCTCCTCGCTGGACCACAACACCGTCCACGACGTGGCGGCCGGCGGCGCGACGAGCGGCTCGCCGAGGGCGCACAGATCGAGGTCGGTGCCGAGGTTGACGACGAGCAACCGATCGTCATCGTCTGGACCAAAGAAGCGCAGCACCAGGGCCCGTTCGTCGAGCGTCGCGCCGTCGATGCCGGCTTCCGCCTGCAGGGCGATCGTCGTGTCCTCGCGCCGCAGGCGAAGCAGGTCGTAGTGCAGGCGCCAGAACCGCTGCGCGCGCTCGGTTGGTTCGTATCGCAGCTTGCAGGCCTCGAACGTCGATCGCGCCGTCGGATCGAGCTGATGCGTCGCGATCTCGGCCGTCCGGAATCGCGCGAACTGGCTGAGGAACTCGAGGCGGCCGCGCTTCACGCTCTGGCCCAGCTCGCCTTCGTGATGGGAAAAATACGCGAAAGGAGCCGTGGAGCCGAACTCCTGGCCCTGGAAGAGGAGGGGTGTGGCGGGTCCGAGCAGCAGCAGCGCCGTGAGGGCACGCAGTTGACCGGGCGCCGACAGCTCGCACAACCTTCGTCCTGCGGCTGAATTCGCCACCTGATCGTGATTCTCGAGGAAATGGACGAACTGGCAGAGTGGCCGATCGAGCGCCGGCGTCCCACGGCTCTTGTTCTGCCACGTGCAGCGCTGCCCCTGGAACAGGAACCCGCGCTTCGCAGCCGACAACAGCTCCTGACTCGTACCTCGATAGTCAGTGTAGTAAGCCTCTCGCAGTCCGGTCAGCGCCACGCGGGCAGTGTGGTGGAAGTCATCGTTGTACAAAGCATCCAGACCGCATCCCCCTTGAGCCGCGGGACGCAGCAGGTGCGAGTGTTGCGATTCGTTCTCGCCGATTACGACGATCTGGCGCGTGCCCGCGGCGTCGCGCGCGCGCCGCACGAGCGCGGTGAGCACGTGCTCCTTCGACGAATCGAAGATCTGTTGTGTGGCGTCGAGCCGGAACCCGTCGATGTGATACTCGCGGACCCAGTGCTCGACATTTGCCAGCACCAGCTCGCGGACGGCCGTCGCGTGCGCGCCGTCGAAATTGAGCGCGTCACCCCAATCATTGTGGTAGCGGTCGGTGAAGTAATCGCGGGCAAAGCACGACAGGTAGTTGCCGTCCGGCCCCAGGTGGTTGTGCACCACGTCGAGGACGACTCCCAGCCCGTGGGTGTGCGCGGCATCGACGAAAGCCCTGAGATCGTCGGTTCTCCCATACAACCTGGTGGGGGCGAACCATCCGACCCCGTCGTATCCCCACCCGAACTCGCCTGGGAACTCGGCCACCGGCATCATCTGAATCGTCGTGATTCCCAACGCTTTGAGACGTTCCAGATGCAGGGCGGCGCCCGCCCAGGTGCCTTCAGGTGTGAACGTGCCGACGTGCAGCTCGTAGAACGCCTGGCCCTTGAGTGAAATGCCCGGCCACTGTGCGTCGTGCCAGACATGGCTCGAGGGGTCGATGAGCTCCGATAAGCCGTGCGGCCCCTCGGGTTGGAACCGCGAGGACGGATCCGGATAGAGACGCTGGTCGTCGTCGAGCCGGAAGCCGTAGCGACTTCCGGCCCGTCCGGCGACCAGCGCGGTAAAATAACCGTCCGCGTCCGGTTCGAGTGCGGTTGCCAGGCCATCCATGACAACTGCAACGTTCTTCCGATCCGGCGCCCAGACCCGGACGCTACAATGACCATTGCCGACAAGCTCGGCGCCGACGGCGTATCGGCGTTGATGGACCCCTGTGGTATCGGTCAGGTCGCGCAACGCAGCTCCTGGTCAGGTTGACAACTATCAGGCTGACAGCTACTAGATACCATCCTCCATCTGTTCTGGACGAGCAAGCGGCGTGCGTACAGCCCAGCCTGAGCGCGGCGGGCGCTCTACCGGCGCTTCACGGTGGTTGGTTCCGTGTCGTCCTCTTCTTCTTCTTCTTCGTCAGCACCTGAGCTGGCCGAATCATTGATGCCGGCTTCCGCGAGCGCACTCAGCTTCTCGTCGGCCGCTTTCTCCTCCTCGAGTGTCTCGCGCAGCAACTGAGCCACGTCGTCCAGACCCAGACCCTCGGCCCATGCCGCCGCCGTGCCGTAGGCTGCCATTTCATAATGCTCAGCGCGCTGGGCTGCCGCGATGATGCACGCGTCGAGGACAGCTTTCTCAGCGTCTTCTTTGAGGATATCGGACCCCTCTTCGATGATCCCTGCCATGCCAGCGCAGTGCTTCCCGCGCGGCTTCTGATCGAGTAGCCCGAAGATTTTCTCGAGCCGGCCGACCTGGTTCTCGGTTTCAGCGAGGTGGCCCTGGATGGCATCGCGCAGGTCATCATTCGAGCTCGCCTTCGCCAGCTTGGGCAGCGCCTTGACGAGCTGTTTCTCAGCGTCGTACAGGTCGCGGACCTCGTCCAGCAATGCATCGTGCAGCGTGGTCAACTCAGCCATTTCATGTCTCCTTGGGTATGGGCGCGAAGCGCTCCCGGGGTTCCATCACGTCGGTGCACGCACCGTTCCACTGCACGTCCACTTCGCGAGGGCTGCGAGGCTGAAGACGCCTAGATGGCAAGAGCCGCCGGTGGGAAGGGGACTACCGAGAGTAGGAGGCTCGGGTCCAAAGATCGCGCGACGTTACCCAATCGCAGGCCGATGCGTCGAGATGTTGCAGACGTCAGCCGTTAGACGTCAAACGGACGTGACAATGGCGACGGGCGCTGTATCAAAGACTTGTCCCGCAAAGATCCACTCGTCGTCGCCCGCCGCAGTCGGCAGAATCTCGGCGCCCGTGACCTGATGCCGGAACGCGCGACCGCGGAGCTCCGGCGGCAGGATGATTCGTGACGTCTTCCAGGCCTCGCCGCCGAGCGGGAGTGTTCCGGTAATGAGCGGCGCCGTCAGACGCGGCGCGACGACGAGCACCGCCCGCTCGCCAGCAATCCGGGCGAAGGCGACCAGCCCGGCGCGAACGGTGACGTCCGTCACGAGCGGAAGGTAGCGTCCGGAGAGGAAAACATCTGGCCACTCACGCCGGAGGCGCAGGCCGATCGTCGTGAGGAGCATTTTTATCCGGCCGTCCTCCCAATGCATCACCATCTCGGCCACGGCCGCGGTCCGCTCGGGCGACGGCATCGCCAGGAGCGCCTCGAGCGCCGCGAGGAGGCGCCGGCGCCGCTCGAAGTCCACGGGGCGCCGGTTGTCGGGATCGACGAGGCTGAGGTCCCAGAGCTCGGAGCCCTGGTAGAAGTCGGGAATGCCGGGGGAGCCGATCTTGAGGGCCACCTGCGCGAGACCGTTGATCATCCCGGCGCGCGCGACGCGGCGGGCGAACGGGGTGAACGCGGGCAGGAACCTCGCGCCGCCTGGCCCGGCGAGCACACGGTCGACGAACTGCGTGACGGCGTGCTCGTACTCTTCGTTTGGCGTCAGCCAGCTCGTGTGCCGTTTGGCCTCCTTCACCGCCTTCAGCATGTACGCGCGGAGGCGCTCGATGAAATCGCCTGGATCCGGCTGCAGCCCTGGACTGTCGGTGTCGGAAGCGACCTGCGCTCTTCGAACGTCCGCCGGCCAGGCCCCGACGAGGGCCTGGTAGAAGCGGTACTCGTCGTTGCGGTCGGGCGCGGGCTCACCGTCGACTAACGTCCGGTACGCTCGATTCATGCGCATCCAGCGCGTGACCTCGCGCGCCCACTCGTCGGGGATCTCCGAGAGCACGTTGATCCGCGCGCGCGTGTCTTCGCCGAGCTTGGTGTCGTGCGTCGCCGTAGCGAGCATCTCGAACGGCCGCTCGCGCAGGCGGTCGGCGTTCGACGCGTGAAAGTCCTCGACCTCCCGGCCGAACCGCTCGAGGTCGCCGCCGACTTCGTTGAGAGAGAGGAGCAGGTTGTAGCGAAAGAACGCCGTGTCCTCGAGGCCCTTGGCCTGGACGGGCCCGGTGTACTGCTGAAGCTTCATTGCGAAGCGCAGTCGGTCGCGCGCCTCGTCCGCGTCGGCGGGGGGGTACCCGGTCCGGCGATCGTTCGACCGCAGTTCCTGGCTCGGAGCACCGGCGGTCGCGCTCTCGGGATTCCGCGGCATCATCACTTCGCGGAAAAAGTCGAAGAGCGAGGCTTCCATCGCCGGATTGCGGCGCCGTGCGCGGACGATCGCCTGGTCGACCACCGCACGATCGCCTGGCGTCCACCCGTGTTCGTCGACGTACGTGCGATAGACCGGGAAGCAGGCGATGACCTCGGTGAGGGTGTCGCGCAGGCTGTCGAGCGTGAAGTCGCGCGACCGCCGGTTGCCTTCGGCGATCCGCTCGAGCGCGTGGGCCAGCACGTTCAGCTCGCTCGCCATGGCGGTCGCCATGATCAGGCGCTTGCTCTCGTACCTGACCTCGTCGAACGAGTCGGTCTGGCCGGTGAGCTTCGCGTAGGCGCGCCGTATGCGCCTGACCTCGGCCCGATTGACAAAGATGCCGTTGAGGTCGTTGAGGAAGTTGTAGCCCGTCGTTCCGGCGACGGCCCAGCGCGTCGGCAGGATCTCCTGAGGCGAGAGGATCTTCTCGGCTAGCACGTACAAATCGCCGCCGCCGAGCTCCTGCAGCATGCCGAAGTACAGAGCAGGATCGAACAGCCCGTCCGGGTGATCGATGCGCACCGCCTGCACGCTGCCGTTGCGGAGCAGCTGCCCCAACAGCTCGTGCGTGGCGGCGAAGACCTGCGGATCTTCAATCCGCAGCCCGGCCAGCTCGTTGACGTCGAAGAAGCGACGGTAGTTGATCTCGTGAGAGGCCGTGCGCCAGTACGACAGCCTGTAGGCTTGAGCCTCGAGGAGCTCGTGCAGCGCATTGAAGCTATCCGGGCGGCCGACCTCTCCGTTGACCTCGCGCACAGCGGCGTCGATCTGGATGCCGACAGGCGGACACTCCGACACGAGCCGGGAGAGCCGGGCCCGCGCCACCTCCTTCTCCCGCTGCCGCTCGTCACTTGCTGGCACCAGCGTCAGCGCCTGCTCGCCGTCGTTATTCAGCCCCGGCAGGTGCTGCAGCGACGCGAGGATGCTCAGGAACTCGTGGAGTTGCGGGCTGTCGGCGCCGAGCTCGGCAGTCAGCGGTGCGACGGCTCGTCGAAGGACCTGCGGCGCGAGCTTGGGGTTGATGGGCAGCTCGTAGGCGAAGTATTTGACGATGAGGAGGCCGTCGGCGAACTCGAGGTGGAGCTCGCCCCGTTCGAGCACGCGGCCGTACTGGTCGCCGAGAATCGGGAGGAGCAGCTTGGCCTTGAGAGCGGCCTTGACCGGCGCCCAGTCGACGTCGAAGAACCGCGCGCTCGGCGACCCTGGACCGTTCTCGAGGACGTCACGCCACCACAGGTTGGTCCCGGTGCCGATCCCCATGTGATTCGGGACGAAGTCGACCGTGTGGCCCAGGCCGAGCTCAGCCAGTCGGGCGGTGAAACGCGCGTGTCCGTCGGGTCCGCCGAACTCGGGGTTGATTGCGTTGTGATTGCAGACGTCGTACCCGTGGGTGCTGCCTGGATTTGCGGCGAAGTACGGGGAGGTGTAACACGCGCCGACGCCGAGCTGCGCGAGATACGCGGCCAGGTCCGTTGCGGCGTCGAACGTGAAGCCGGCGTGCAGCTGAAGACGATAGGTGCTGAGGGGAACGTACATACCTGGCTACCGGATCCCGAGCACGTCCAGAAGACCGCTGAGGGGGATGCCGATCCGCACGGTGCGATTGTTCAGCTCGCCGTCGAGCTCGCGCAGCGCCCGATCCAGCATGAAGAAGGACAGGAGCGTGTCGCGCTCGGCCTCACGACGCGGCAGCGCCGGCGACTGCGCCGCGGTCGAGTAGTACGACCGGAGAAACGAGGCCGTCGCCCACATCTCCCATGCCTGTGCCCAGCGCGCGAGGGGCGCGAGTTGATCGGGTCTGGCCATCGCGCGCGTGAGGAGCGCCGCGTGCGCCGCGTAGCTGAACGATCGCACCATGCTGGCGACGTCCTTCAGCATCGATTGCTTCTCGCGTTGTGCCGCCGCCGGCCACGAGAGATGCCCTTCGACGTTCTGGATGTAGACGTCGCCCTCGGAGAGGAGCACCTGGCCGAGCCGATAATCGCCGTGAATCCGGATCTTCATGGCGGTCGGACTGAGCGCAGCCGCCGACCGGATGGTGTCGAGCAGACGATCCCGCGCGTCGAGTACCGTGCGCGCGCGTGCAGCAGCGTCGATGGCGCGACTGGTCGCGATCGCCAGATCCTCACGCCCGAAGGGCTCCGGCGCAAATCCCGAATCGGTCGAATCCGCCGCGAGCGCGAGGTCCTTGAGGGGCGACGGGTAGAAGGGCAGCAGCCAGAGTGTGTCGATCCCGAGACCCTCCAGGTACTCGAGCCTGCTCGTCAGTCCTGGAAAGTCACCGACGCCGTCGGACGTGGAATCGAGAAACGCCCGCACGTGCGCTTGATAGATGACGGCGTCCTTGTACCACTCGCGGTGCAACCGTGTTGCCTCTACTTCCTGGCCCACACTTCAGCTCTCATACGGCAACCTTCAACATCACACTTGGGAACCGAATCGTTGAACTACTTGATCGGGCGGCCGGTACGTCCTGTGAGGCTGGCTACCATCGCCACCAGCTCTGCAGGATCGACGGGTTTGGCCAGATGTGTCTGATAGCCAGCCATTAAGGCACGTGTGCGGTCTTCGAGACGCGCCAGGGCGGTGAGCGCCGCCGCCGGGACTTCAGCCACGACGCCGTCCATGCGTCTGACATTGTGCATGAAGTCGTAGCCATCTTCGTCCGGCATGCCGATGTCGCTGACGATGATGTCGGGGACGACGCCCTGCTCGAGGATCGCCATCGCCTCCCGTGCGTTGGCGGCCGTTCTCACACGAGCTCCGGCGTTCACGAGCAGTCGTTCCACCAGTTCCCTGGCGTCGGGCTCATCGTCGAGCACCAGAACCAGGACGTCGTTTAGCAGGCTGGCAAAGCGCGTCGGCACCAGGTCAAGCGAATCGGCCGTTTGTTCGGGTTGAGGGCTGGCCAGTGCGAGCGGCAGGCGCACGGTGAATACGCTCCCCATACCCTCGCCGTCGCTGGCCGCTTCAACGGAGCCGCCGTGCATCTCGACCAGGTTCTTGACGATCGCGAGACCAAGACCCAGGCCGCCGTGATGTCGCGTCGCGGAGGCATCGCCCTGCCGGAAGCGCTGGAAGACATGCGGAAGCAGGTCGGCCGCGATGCCCTGCCCCGAGTCGCTCACCTGCACGTGCACGTGGCTGTTGACCTTGCGCAATGTGACTTGCACCATGCCGCCGCGCGGCGTGAACTTGATGGCATTGCTCACGAGGTTCCAGACGACCTGCTGCAGTCGGCCCGAGTCGCCCTGGATGATTGCGGCCGACCCCAGCACCTTCACCAGCCTCACGCCCTTGGCATCGGCGGCCGGCTGGGCGGAGGCCACCGCTTCTTCGATCGCCGACGAAACATCCAGGCGCTGCACGTCGAGGCGCAGCTTGCCGGACATGATCCGGCTCACGTCGAGCAGGTCGTCGACCATCTGCGATTGCCTGCGCGAGTTACGGTCGATGACGTCGATCGCCTTCGCCAGCGTTTCGGGTGTCTGCTGCTGCTTGAGCACGCCGATCCAGCCGAGGATGGCGTTGAGGGGCGTTCGTAACTCGTGCGACAGCGTGCTGACGAAGTCGTCTTTCATTCGAGCGGCGCGCTCGGCCTCCGATCGAGCGGCGCGCTCGCTGGCAAGGAGCAGCGCCCGTTCCTGCTCGGTGCGCTTCTGCTCGGTGATGTCCCGCGAAACGGTCACCAGCTTCTGGACGTCTCCGGCAGGGCCGCAATCGTCACGAATGGGCGTCACGATGACGTCCCACCATTTCGGTGTCCCCTTCACCGTCGGACGAAAGGCGTTGAATCGCCCTTCGCCTTTTTCGATCGCGTCATCGATGGCCCGCTGCGCGAGGCCGGCGTCGGTATTCCACAGCGAGGTCCAGGGCTCGCCCCGTACGTCGCGCTCGTCCTCGATTTCCATCAATGCGAGGCCCGGACGATTCACCAGCACCACTCGCCCGTCGGGTTCGAGGACCTGGATGCAATCGCCCGAGTTGTCGAGGATGCTGCGATTGAAGCTCTCGCTCTGCTGAAGGTCCGCGGCAGCCTCGTCAGCCTGACGCTGCGCCGCCACCCGGGCAGCCATCTCGTTCATGAACGCCACGCGACGCCGGTCGAAATTCTGCTGCACCGAGACCGCCAGGGAGGCCAACACGATGGCCACCAGCAGGCTCACGAGGGCGAAGCTGAGGGCGGCGCGCCGGGCCAGTCGCGCCTGATCGGTCCGCTGGACGAGCAGAGAGTTTGCGGCCGCACGCATGTCGGCCGCCACCACGCGGATTGCGTCCATCACGCGCTTGCCCTCACCTGCAGCGACACCTGCCACCGCGCCTGGCGCATCGCCCCGGTCGTTCAGTTCGAGCACGCGCGCCATCTCGGTCAGCTTTTCCTCAGCAAGAGTCGAGAGCCGGCGGGCGCGAACCTGCTGCTCAGGACTGTCCGACACGAGCTCGTCGAGACGGTTGAGCAGGGGGCGCGTCTGTTCCTGCACGCCTTCGTACGGCTGCAGAAAGGAGCGGTCCTTCGTGAGCAGGTACCCACGATAACCAGTCTCCGCGTCGACCAAACGCTCCACCACCCGATCGATGGAGTCCAGGACCTCATACGTGTGGTCAACCCTGGCGGCTGCTTCAGCGAAGCGCATCTCCTGCAGAACAGCGAGGCCGCCGCAGAGCAGCAGCACCGCGATGGCGACGAAGAATGCCCATCGCCATGTGTGGGACACATGCATGTCTGTGACGTCTTGCACTGGGCTCATGCGCGAAACAGCCGGGCTGGAGAGGGCGTGGAAGTGAGGTCCATCAGTTCCGGTCTCAGAGCAAGAGGCTCGCCACAGCACGACAAAATACCACGTGACGCACGTACCGCATTACACTCATCAGGCATTTTGACCCGCTCACATGCCCGTCCCCAATTTTGCTGCCACGGTTGAGCATTTCGCCTCCAGGCTGGCCGCGGCCCATACGGCGCTGGCTGAACTCTGGCTCGAACGGCTCCACCAGTTGCTCGTCGTGGAGAAGCGTGATGTCTTCCCAACCCATCAGCTTCTCGACCACATCCCCCATCTGGTCAAGGAGATTGCCGTCTACCTCCGTGCACCTGCGGACCAGGAGATCGCAGCCAACACTGCGGTGATGACCAAAGCCACGGAGCTCGGACTGTTGCGCTTCGACCAGCGCGCCTCGGTCCACCAGCTGCTTCGCGAGTACCAGATTCTGAGCGAGATTCTCGAAGGCTTCTTCGCACGCGAGGC
>Ga0184612_10000595_pt1 | contig 17047 bp, 17 predicted proteins | sample PLM3_60_coex_FD_133163 | JGI IMG/M metagenome (GOLD analysis project Ga0184612, IMG submission 133163) | Groundwater sediment microbial communities from an aquifer in East River, Colorado, USA - PLM3_60_coex | ecosystem: Environmental > Terrestrial > Soil > Riparian zone | place: USA: East... | reverse complement strand
GCCGCCACTAACGGCGTCGATACGGAGTTGAAATGGGAATAACCAACCTAATCTAGACCTATAATTGAGGGCCTTTGAATGTTTCAAAGGCCTTTTTTATTGAACTGAAAAGTTCTGAAAAATGGGCTGCAGCGCCGGAACAACTCGGAGTGAGTTCTTTTTTTATATTTGCGCCCTGAATTAAACGATCGTTATGGGGCTTCAGTGCGGAATTGTAGGATTGCCAAATGTTGGAAAGTCTACATTATTTAATGCCATTTCAAATAACAAGGCTGAGGCCGCTAATTTCCCGTTTTGTACCATCGAACCGAACGTAGGCGTGATTTCAGTGCCGGATCGCCGCCTGAAGATCCTGGAAGAATTGGTCAACCCCCAAAAGGTCATTCCCACCGCGATAGAATTTGTTGATATCGCAGGCCTTGTAAAAGGGGCCAGCAAGGGTGAGGGCCTGGGAAATCAATTTTTGGCAAACATTCGCGAAGTTGATGCCATCGTTCACGTGGTCAGATGTTTTGAAGACGAAAACATCGTTCATGTTGACGGGAAGGTAAATCCCGTATCGGATAAAGAAATAATCGATACAGAGCTTCAACTTAAAGACCTTGAGTCGATTGAAAAGAAGCTATCGCGTGTCGAGCGCGCTGCGAAGAGTGGTGACGTCAAGATGAAAAAGGAACTGGCCATACTTCAACAATTTAAGGACGCACTTCTGGCGGGCAAGAATGCCAGGACCGTTGTGATCACTGAGGAAGATAAAAGTGCTGTAGCCGATCTCCAACTCCTTACTTCCAAGCCAGTGATTTATGTCGCGAATGTGGATGAAGGATCCGTTCATACAGGTAACGCACACGTTGATGCACTCAAGAAGCACGTCAATGGCGAAAACGCTGAAGTAGTTATGATCAGTGCGGCGATTGAGGCTCAAATTGCGGAATTAGAGAGTACCGAGGACCGCGAGGTATTTCTGCAGGAGTATGGACTAACCGAATCAGGCCTGAACAAGCTACTGAGCGCCTCCTATCATCTCCTTGACCTGATTACGTATTTTACGGCAGGAGAAAAGGAAGTTCGAGCCTGGACGATAAAAAAAGGATGGAAAGCCCCCCAGGCCGCAGGTGTTATTCACACCGATTTTGAGAAGGGGTTCATCAGGGCAGAGGTTATTAAGTTGTCTGATTATCAGCAATATAGGACGGAGCAGGCCTGTAAAGAGGCCGGTAAGATGTCCGTTGAGGGAAAGGAATACGTTGTCCAGGACGGAGATATCATGCATTTCCGTTTTAACGTTTAAAGATTCGTTTAAAATCGCTAGAACCTTTCTGAATTTTTCTTAGTTTTATAAACTGCTCACAATCAGTATTAAGCAGGTTTTTTGCTGTGGCAATTTTTTAACCCCAATTAAATTTTTTGTGGTTTGAGAACCAGGATTATTTTTTCACTGAAGAACAGGGGAGCATACGTCCCATTCCATCATCAATATTTGCTGGCTCAGGTCATCAAGGGATTATTGATTTTTGGCCCCGAGAAAGGATTCCTCGAATTCAACCAATACAATTTTTCCGGCCTTAAAGGGCAGACGAAAGTCAGCCGGAAAGGGCTTCATTATTTTTCCGCAAAGGTCACGCTGGTGTTCGCCTGTTCAGACAAGGCGTTCCTGGATTATTTCCTCGCCCGTTTGTTTGAACAAAAAGAAGTTATAGTAGGCAATATGCACCTGATTCCTGAAGCGGTGGAAGAGGAAGAGCCCGTAGCCATTAGCGATGAATCGAGATTTCTATGTATTTCTCCCATTGTGGTGATACCTGCGGCGTTTAATGATGAGAGCGGAAAGAAGTTTGTATCTCCAGAGAGCGATGAATTTTCCGATCTGCTTTACGACTCGACCCTTTCGCGTATGGAAGCATTAGGCAAGTACACCGCGGAACAACTGGCATCGTTTTATAAATTTCAGATCGTTGCTGACCACGATTATATTCAGCGCCTTCAGGCATCCCATAAAAAGTTTGCCCGGATCTATCCGTTATACGACAACGACGTAAAATTTGAAGTCAGAGGATATACTTTTCCATTCACACTTTATGCGGCGCGAGAAGTGCAGCAATTTATTTACGAGAACGGTTTAGGATATTGTACCCATAAAGGTTTCGGAATGTTGGATGTAGCTAACAACGACTCGATCCAACGTGCTCCCCAGCACGACGTAAATTACGCCTAATGTTTCTGGCGCGGATTTTTCTCAAACAATAAATAACCGATTAGCAAATCAGCACGGGGTTGGAATGGCCGGTTGTAGACCAGGATCTCATACATATTTTCTGTTTCAAAATGACTTCCCTCAAAATAAAGCGGGGGTAGAGTGCCTGATTTAACGAGGTACTGATAATCGTACCAACCTTGTTTTAAGAGTAATCGTCCAGTATACAATCCCTGGGTTGAATCGTAGCGGAGCCTATTCTCCGAATTCAGATTCCAGTAATTAAATCCACCTGTAACATAAACATCTCCGTCACCCGGCGGCGCTGAAAGTGAGAACGTGACGTTGGCATAATTTGTAAAGGCCAGATCGCGATAGTCATAATTATCAATAGTGAATGCACCGTTTATGTCGAGGTATTGAGAATATGCCTCATCGGCCCGTCCTTTGTCTTTCGCGATATACACTTCATACGGTTTGTTGGTTTTTGCAACGTAGGCTACATTCCTACCAGGGTTATTAAGGGAGCGAAGGTCAAAAAAACGAAACTCATTTCCTCCCCTGAACATTTTGCTTTCGTCAAAGAATTTATATTCCAGTTCCTTTTCAATTTCGCGAACGAAACTCGGTCTGACATCGGTTGCCATGTTATCCCATCGCTGGTTCTGACGGATATTGACGTGAACATCCAGCATTGGATTGAGGATGGTTAAGTTTTTGTAACCAACAGTAAAATTCAATTGCTGATTTATGTTGGCTACACTTCCTGATCCAACCATGTTCCCCTCATTGTTGAAGGTCACTAACGTGGTGAATACCATAAATCTTTTTGTAAGTACGATATCCTCCTTATTGCCTCCGCGGTATACGAGCAATACATAATTGCCAGGCAATTTGACCGGCGGAAGGGGGAACCAGTAATGGACGTATTGGATGTGGGTGTCCACGGAAAATTCTGAATTGTTAATGGGAAACTCATTGTATTGCTCAAGATAGTCCAGGTCCTGCAGATCCGATTTTGTCCAATCATAGTTGCAATGAAGAATGCGGGCATAATAGTTATCGCGGTCAGGGCGTAAATCATCGAATTTTAGCATCAAATTCCACTCACCTAACCTGGTCACGGCCGGTAGATGTGGAATGCCCTGAGGTGAAAGTTCGATGGTCTTGATTTGGGGTTCATAGGCGAAATCCGTCATTCTAAGCACTTTAGGATTGCTTTCAGAATTAGACGAACTTTGAACTATAGGGGTGCAGGAAGTTAATCCCAAACAGAAGAGAATTAAATAGATATACCTCATAGGGCTAAAGTTATAACCATTTCCAACTTTTCCCCTAAAGCCTGTGTCAAAGATGGAAACGGCCCGATTATCGGTTACATGCTCAGCGAAGACGAGCTTATAGATGGATGCCGGAAAGGCAACCGAGCTTTCCAAAAAGCTCTGTACGATCGGTATTGCCGAAAGATGCTAGTCGTGTGCCTTCGCTATTCCAAAACTACCGCCGAAGCTGAGGATATCGTTCAGGAAGGATTTGTAAAAGTATTCCAAGGCATAAAGGATTTTCGGCAGGAGGCACGGCTGGATACTTGGATTACAAGGATTATGGTTAACACGGCCCTTAACGTCCAGCGCAAAAAATTATACCTGTATCCGATGGTGGATGTAACGGAGATTGTGCTGCCGGAAGAAGAGATGAGCCTTTCGGGAATAAACGTAAGTCAGTTGCTGGATATGATACGATCCCTGCCACAGGGTTGCCAGATCGTGTTCAACTTGTTTGCAGTCGAAGGCTATAGTCATAAAGAGATTGCCGAAATGCTCGGCATTTCTGAGGGAACTTCAAAGTCACAGTTTGCAAGGGCCAAGAGTTTACTTCAGGCAAAAATTATTAAGGAATCAACGTACTACGATCGATATGGAGAGGCGAAAATTTGAGGATTCATTTAAGGAGGCTTTTAACGGTGCTGAGGTTGCCACGTCCGATAGTGTATGGACGGGTATTGAACTGGAACTCGAAAAAGCCGAAGGCGACAAGACAAGGCGTAGGTTGTTGTTTTATAAAATGCTTGCGGCAGCATCTGTTACGTTTGCTATGTGCGTTGCGGGAGTCGGATATTATGTTGTCAGCAATCAACAAGAAAGTTTGAATGAGCGCTTAACTTCTGACGTTGACGCGGGTGAGACCAAACATAACGAAGCAGTAATTCGTGCGATAGAACCAGAAGATGCTAACTCTTCGACGGCAAATGAATTGAGCGAATCATCAGAAAATTCTCTTAACGGCGTTGCGGAGGCTAACGGTACGACATCTACTGGTGTTGCACAATCAGCCGGAACGAATCGCGAACGCGTGCAAAGTATTGCATCGTCAGATCTGTCATTGGAAGGCGGTATCCAGGATAAAATTATCGTGGACAATGAGAACATTGCGAATCCCAATCCGCTGTCGACCGAAACGGTTCAGGATAAGTATGCCGACAGAAAATTGCCTTTATTTTACTCGGCGGGAAGTCCGCAGCTGAAGGTCGATCAGAACAAGCCCGATCCAGGCGCAATACTGCTTGCTAAGTTGGCTGCCGAAGAACAGGCTTATGCCAAACTTGATAAAAAAGAAAAAGAACAAAAGGCGGAACGGCTCTGGACGTCAGTTGGCATTGCAGCGGGGGGCTTTAACTCTGTTAATCCCAGTGTTTCGCCAACAGCTACTAACAACATGATTGCAATGAGCAATAGCAGTGTGCCTGACAAGCAGTCGAAGGCCGCCGGAGTCGCTTATTCTATGGGTGTGAATGTTGGCGCAAAGCTTTCGAAACGGTGGATCATTCAGGGCGGGCTAAATTACCTGTCGCAGTCGTCCGATTACATCGCAACAAACGTGGTTGCGGATAATAACTACACCAACTTAAAAGCCGAGACAGTTAACGAGCTGAACAAATTACCGCAGATTGCCGATGCATATGTGTCTGGCGGACTTACTCCTACAGTTCCTTATTCTGTAAATAATAACGTAAAATTCTTAAGCGTCCCTGTCCAGGCAGGGTATCTGCTTGTCAACCAGAAGTTTGGATTACAGCTGAATGCCGGCGTTTCCACGGATTTGTTCCTTCAGAACACAATAACTCCTGAAGGAGGAAGTTTAGATAAGACGACCCAGGGAAGGGGGGAGGAATCCCCTTATCGTTCGGTGAATTTTAGTGGGTTAATGGGAACGGAATTCAGCTACAGATTCGGTCCACATTATCGAGTTGCATTAAACCCGGGGTTGAGGTATCCACTCAACTCAGTTTACAAGGATGACATCGGGATTCAATCAACGCCGGTAACTTTTGATCTGGGTCTGAGATTCCGTTATATTTTTCACTAAGCATTTCCAACCTTTCCAACTTGGGCTGGGTCTAAGAAACTAAAACAACCCCCACCGTTATATGGATACACTAGAAAATAGACTACAAAAAAGGATTCACGTTTCCTTGTATGCGCTTCTCTTTTTAACTGTTCTCCTGGGAATCAGTGTTCTGCTTGAAGGATGTACCGACAAGTGTGAAGTAACCAACGAGTATGTTTATTACGAACCCACCTACACTACTGTTGAGGAAATCCGCGCCGGCATCTCGCTCATGGAACCTCGGCCAATTAGGGGAACTGGCAAAATCTACTCCAAGGATGGAATCATGTATGTAAATGAACCGGGGGAAGGAGTTCATATTATTGACAATAGCAACCCATCTCACCCGGTGCCCAAAAAGTTTTTAAAGGTCCCTGGCAACTACGATATGGCCATTAAGGACAACACGCTCTATACTGACAGTTATGTGGATCTGGTTGCATTTGATATTTCAGACATCAATGCGACACACGAGGTAGGAAGATTGGAAGGCATTTTCACAAATTACAATTCAATGGGCTTTCATGCGGACGCAAGCTGCTGCGTGATAACCGAATGGAATGAAACGAAGAATGTGCAGATTACTGAGTCCGATTGTAATCAAATGTACCAGCCGTGGGGTGGCATGTATTACGCGAACGGTATCGCACTTTCAAGTGACGCGGCATCGACATTTAGCTCAAAGGCCGCCATCGCTCCAGGGTCCGGCTCTGGCCTTGGCGTAGGCGGCTCTTTGGCTAGATTTACACTCGCCGGCGATTATTTGTATATGCTGGATGGGGCCGACTTGCAAACAATTAATGTTACATCAGACCACAATCCTGTTGCAGCAAAGAGGGAAACTATCTCCTGGGATATTGAGACGATCTTTCCACATAAAGAGAACCTCTTTATCGGATCTTCAACTGGCATGCATATCTACAGTATAAGCGAACCTGAATCGCCCACCAGAATCAGCACGTATGCACACGTCCAAAGTTGTGACCCCGTTGTCGTGGACGACAAGTATGCCTACGTTACGCTCCGCTCAGGCAATACCTGTGCGGGTCTTGTTAACCAGTTGGAGGTAATCGATATTCAGAACCTTTGGAATCCTCAACTACTTACAACGTATCAAATGACAAACCCACATGGACTTGGTGTAGATGGTGAGACGTTGTTTGTCTGTGATGGTTCCGACGGGTTAAAAGCCTTCGACGTTTCAGACGTGTATTCACTTTCTCAAAACATGCTGGCACATTATAAGGATATCAATGCTACCGACGTAATTCCTTTGAACAACATTCTTATAATGATTGGGTCGGATGGAATTTTCCAATACGATTACTCGGATCCCAAGAATATCAAGCTATTAAGCAGTATCAGCGTTATTCGATAACAACCTGGAGTAAGACACGGTAATTGTTGGATGATTCTGGCTTGACGATGATCAGCCGGCACTTAGTCCGTCTATACGAGTGGCGAGTTCCTCCCATTTCTTGTTGGCGTCGCCAAGGTCAGCCAATGCTTTGTTAAATCCGGACTGTACCTCTTTTAACTTTTCATTGTTGATGAAGACTTCCGGCTTTGTCATTTCATTTTCGTATGCCCCTTTCAGCCGTTCAAACTCGCTGATCTGATCCTCTATTTTCTTTAGGTCCTTCTCGAGCGCCTTCAATTTCGCCTCATTTGTTGGCGAAGATTGCTGCTTTGGCTTAGGAGCTGACTCAACCTTTTGTTCCTTCTTCGGCAACTCGGTGGGAACGAGCGCATTCTTTTTTCGCCAGTACTCGTACTCGTCGAATGTACCCGGATATTCTTTGATCTGCTTGTTCTCTATATACCAGATCTTGTTAGCCACCTGCGTTACAAAGTGCCGGTTGTGAGAGACAACAACAAAACTTCCCTTGTATTGCTGCAGCGCCTGAATCAGTATGTTTTCAGAAATAAAATCCAGGTGATTGGTAGGCTCATCAAGCAGTAAAAAATTAGCTTCTGAGATTAGCGTTTTGGCGAGTGCTACTCGAGATTTCTCTCCTCCGGACAATATTTTGATTTTCTTAAACACGTCTTCATCGGAAAAAAGGAAACACCCAAGCACATTTCGCAGCTCCTGCTCTGTTTTGCCCGAGCCAGCCTGCTTAAGCTCCTCCAGGATTTCGTTTTCAACGTGCAGAGATTCCAATTGATGCTGGGCAAAAAATGCCTGTATCACGTTAAAGCCCAACGTCCGTTCACCTTCGATAGGTTCATTGTTGGAGATGATTCGCAACAATGTTGACTTGCCCTTACCGTTGGCACCTATCAACGCAATCTTGTCCCCGCGCTCAATGGATATCGAAGTATTTCTTAATAACTCCAGAGATCCATACGATTTTGAAATGTTCTTCAGCGTAACAATGAAGCGACCTGGCTGTTGATTAAATTTAAACTTAAAATTTACGGCTGCCGTATCGTCTACGACTTCCTCAATCATGTCAAGGCGATCAAGAGCTTTGACCCGCGATTGAACCTGCTTTGATTTTGTTGCCTTTGCCCTGAATCGTTCGATGAAACGTTCAGTCTGTCTTATCTTTTGCTGTTGATTCTCGTATGCGTTCTGTTGAATTTCCTGGCGCAGTTCTTTTTCTTCCAGGTAAAAACTGTAATTACCTTCGTACGTCACCAATTGCTGCATAGTGACGTCGACTGTTTTGGTCACCACGTTGTCCAGGAATATTCTATCGTGCGACACGATTATAACAGCACCTTCATAATTGCGTAAGTAATCTTCAACCCATTCGATGGAAGGAAGGTCAAGGTGGTTGGTAGGTTCATCCAGCATGAGTAGCGAAGGCTTTTCCAATAGGAGCTTGGCGAGCATTACGCGCATCCGCCATCCACCTGAAAATTCCTTTAGGGGCCGGTGTAGATCAGCCGTGGCAAAACCAATACCCTCCAATACTTCCTCAGCTTTAGATTGAATTGTGTAGCCATCCAGGTGGTCGTATTTTTCCTGGAGCTTGGACAACTTCTCCACAAGATCTTCACTGTATTCTGACTCCAGTTTTTTTATTATGTGCTCGATTTGCCGCTCTATGTCGACCACCTCCTTAAAGGCTCCCATGGCAACAGTCAGAATGGAATCCTCGGTCTGATAGGAGAGGAGGTCCTGATTTAGGAATCCAATCGTACAATCACCGCTTTTGCTGATCGACCCGGCGTCTAGTTTAAGGTCACCGTTTATTATTTTGAGAAGAGTTGATTTTCCCCGTCCATTTAGACCGATAAGCCCTATTTTATCCTTTGGCTTGACAAACATGCTTGCATTTTCATACAAGGGACGCCCGCCAATGAAATACGAAATATTGGAAACTGATACCATTGGGCAAAAATAGTCAGGATTTGCAGTTTACAGGAGGTTAATTTTTAATCTTTTGTTCGTATACCCGTTACCTTTTGCGGAATCACGCTGTTTTTTCATGCTGAAAAAACCTAATTTTCAAGAGGTACCATTGCACACTTTTAAGGTATCTCAGTTCGAAATCGTAGAAAATGAAACTTGATAATTATGAAAGCTTTGAAATTTGGTATTCTCATTTCATTGGTAATATTGACCTGCAGTAATTCAGGAACGATAGAAAGTTCGGGATCGGATAATAGTGAAGCCGCGTTGACAGAGTATGCAGAAACCTTGCCGTTAAATACGATTAAGCTTCCTGCCGGATTTAAGATTGAGGTTTTTGCTGAAGTCCAGGATGCGAGGTCCATGGCGTTAAGCCCTTCCGGTATTGTATATGTTGGGAATAAAGACAAGGATAAAGTCTATGCCGTTAAGGACACAAACGGCGATTACAAGGCTGACAAAAAATGGGTGGTAGCGTCGGGGTTAAATATGCCTAACGGAGTTGCGTTTCAAGGGGGAGACCTTTACATCGCCGAGGTAAGCAGGGTTTCAAAATTGGTTGGCATCGAATCAAAGTTAGACAATCCCCCGGCAGCAGTTGTCGTAAAAGATGATTATCCAAAGGAAACACATCATGGCTGGAAATATATCGCGTTTGGTCCCGATGGAAAATTGTATGTACCCGTTGGAGCGCCGTGTAATATTTGCGAATCGAAAAACGAAATCTACGCCAGTATAACAAGATTGAACAAGGATGGCTCCGGTCGCGAAGTTTTTGCCCGGGGTGTGCGCAATTCAGTTGGATTCACATGGCATCCGGAAACAAAGGAACTGTGGTTCACCGATAATGGGCGTGACTCGATGGGTGATAACATTCCTTCGTGTGAACTTAACAATGCGCCTAAAGTTGGAATGCACTTTGGTTATCCCTACTGTCATGAAGGCGCAGTGAAAGATCCAGAGTTTGGAGATAAGAGGCCTTGTTCAGACTTCACCCCTCCGGCCGATAAGCTGGGACCTCACGTAGCGCCATTGGGTTTGAAATTTTATAGCGGGTCGATGTTTCCAGGAACGTACAAGAATCAGATTTTTGTGGCCGAGCATGGATCCTGGGACCGGTCGAAAAAAAGCGGGCACAACGTAAGCCTGGTAAAATTGGTTAATAATAAAGTATCAGGGCATGAGGTATTTGCAAGTGGATGGCTCGACGACGCCACTCAAAAAGTATGGGGAAGGCCTGTTGATATACTTGTTCTCCCGGACGGATCATTGTTGATTTCAGATGACAAAGCCAATGTTATTTATCGCGTTACTTATAAAGGTTAGATTGTTATGATAAAATGGTGTAAAATTTTCTTTGTAACCGTTCTGGGTAGTGTGCTGGCCCATAGTTCGTACGGTCAATCCTCATCGGCAAACGGATTGGTTCTGCTTAAGAGTGTTCCGTATACTCCTATTAAAGATCAGGCTGTTACCGGAACGTGCTGGAGTTTCTCGACTACTTCGTTGATCGAGTCGCAGTCCATTAAAAACAGCCTGGGTGAATTTGACCTTTCCGAAATGTTCACAGTAAGAAATATTTACATGGAGAAGGCGAGAAACTATGTCTTACGGCAGGGGAAAGGTCAATTTGGTCCGGGAGGATTGGGACACGATGTAATTTACTCGGTAGAAAAATATGGCGCGGTGCCGGAAAGTGTTTATTCAGGCCTTTTATTGGGAAAGAAAAGTCATAACCATGACAAGCTCGATACGAAATTGAAACAATATCTTGATAGTCTTTTGGAAATGCGACCAATCCCGGGCGATTGGATGAAAGGTTTTCAAACAATTCTGGATGACAACCTGGGAAAACCTCCAGAAACCTTTTTGTTCAGGGAGAAGCAGTATACTCCAAAGACATTTGCGTCTGAAGTGCTTCAATTTGATGCGGCGGACTATGTTAATATAACTTCGTATGCGCACCATCCTTTTTATAAGCCATTTATTTTGGAGGTTCCTGATAATTTTCTGAATGGGTTCTATTACAATGTTCCTCTCGAAGAAATGATTCGCCTTACAGAACATGCAATAGAATCAGGATATTCAATTATGTGGGATGCTGATGTGAGCAATGAGTATTTTCGTCAGAACGACGGGTATGCAATGCAGTGGGGTAGTATAGGAAATATTGTTCCTAAAATAAATCCCGATGACGAAGAGATCAAGTATAACCAGGCTACACGACAGAGGTTGTACGAAAATCTGACCACTCAGGATGATCATCTTATGCATCTCATTGGCGTGGAAAAATCCAAAGGAGGTAAAAAGTTTTTTATGGTGAAAAACTCATGGGGCGACGTCGGCCCGTTCAAGGGAATCATAAACGTTTCTGAAGCCTACTTTGCCATAAATACAGTTAGTTTAGTAGTGCCAAAAAAAGCGCTTGATGGTGCGTTGCTTGCTAAACTGGGACTTGTCAAGTAGGTCTAACGATTCCCTTAATGCATCCAATATTATTTGAAGTTGGCGGGATATCCGTCTACAGCTACGGATTTTTGATCGCTATCGGAGCAATCGCCGGTGTTGCGTACATGACCGTACAGGGAAGGAAGGATGTTGGGCTGACCTTTGATCAGGCGAACACTCTTTTCCTGTTTATATTTCTTGCTGCTTTCATTGGAGGAAAAGTCTTTTTGTTCTTTGAGGATGTACCGTATTATCTGGATCATCCGCGAAAACTTCTTACTGGTCGGGGTTTTGTTTTTTACGGATCATTTCTCTTTGCGATACCCACGATGCTCCTTTTTTTCAGGAGGCACAAACTGCCCACCTATGCAATGTTGGATGTTATGGCAGTAACAACGTGTCTCGTTCACATGCTTGGAAGATTGGGATGTTTTATGGCAGGATGTTGTTACGGAAAGCCGACAAGGTCCATATTCGGTGTTATTTTTACAGACCCTGCGTGTCAGGCAGAACCGTTGAACACCTCTCTTCATCCTACGCAATTGTACGAATCCCTTTACATCTTCGTCGTCATGCTAATATTGTTATACCTGAGGGGCCGTAAAAAATTCTTTGGCCAGCTGTTCCTTGTTTATCTTCTATTGTATGCTGTTGGACGATTTATGCTGGAATATTTTCGAGGAGACCTGGGAAGGGGATTTATATTCGACGGCATGATTTCGCACTCTCAGTTCGTCGCATTGTTAATTTTCACCTGCGTGCTTTTATTCTATTTTAGATTGGCAAAGCGTAATCGCGTCGCCTTGTACAAGCATCCTATTTAGAAGTACTCGCCTTAAAGGCAGCTAGTGACGTTTCTCCATCAAGCAGCTCAAGAACATCGCCATTTATTTTATACCCCGTTGCTGATGTTAAGACTTTCATCAGGAAATCCTCAACGATCATCTGTTCCGAGGGGCACATCATTTTCGTTGAGTAGATCACGAACTTTATTTCGTTCCCGGTCAGCGTATAAGAGCCTCCCATAGTATTGCATCCTGCAAAGCCTGTAAGTTTCTTTTCTCCAGGGCCCGAAGTCAGGATAAAATGTACATCGCGGCCGCTATCAGGCGTCGTTATTGGGTTTCCATTTATTTCTGAAAGCCGCCAGTGCGTGTTTTCGAGAGATACCTCATCCTTATTTCCATGGGAGGATTTGCACTGCAACAAGACCACTGCAACAATCGAAAGTAATAAGTGCTTTTTCATAATTGCATAATCAGGTTGTCAAAAGAACAGCGGCCTCTCTTACAAGTAGTGCTGAATCACAGGTTACGAATCCAAATGTTCCGATAGCTTACAGGATTTCCATGATCCTGAAGGCGGATAGCTCCCATATCATACTGTTTGTAAACGGGAAATCCGATATACTCTGTCGGACCCCACAAGGCAACGTGGTTTAATGTGAGGGTGCCGTTGTGCATAACGGTGACGTAGGCCGGCTCAAGGATGCGGCCCTCTTTGTTAAATCGTGGTGCAGTAAAGAAAATGTCATAGGCCTGCCACTCACCAGGTTTCTTACAAACATTCACCAGGGGAATATGTTGCTTGTAGATCGAACTAGCCTGGCCGTTTGCGTATGTTTTGTTTTCGTAATTGTCCAAAACCTGAACTTCGTACCGTTCCTGCAAGAATATGCCGCTATTACCACGACCCTGACTTGTCTGGCTTGGATTTACCTCGGAGGGTGTACGCCACTCAACGTGTAATTGAAAGCTTCCGAATTCCTTTTTTGTTTTTATATCCTTACCGCCCGCTACTACAGTGAATGCTCCATCTTTAACAGTCCACTTCGGTGCGCTGCCATCTGTTGCGATCCACTGATCGAGGTTTTTTCCATCAAACAGTACCACTGCGTCGGATGGCGCGTCGCCCAGTTTATCTCCTGGTGTAATAATGCGAGGCTGAGGTTCCCATATTTCAGATGATTCGGGAGTCTTTTTGTCATCAGTCTGGGCGTTGGCAGGTATGTAAACGGTTAGTGCAAAGGCCAGATAAAATAAAATTGATATTGTTTTACTTGTCATTGTGTAGAAGGTTAAAAATCATTGGCAATATCGTCGACTTTTTTGTCTTTATCCTCCTTCATCGCACGGTGCAGACCATATGAAACATAAAGAAGTTCAAGTTTGTGTTTTCCCTCGGATTGGAATTTTAGGATGAGATTATCAGTCTTCCAAAAATAGGTGTCGTTTTTTACGTCGTAGTCCGCCTTGCCATAAAGTGATTCAAGTGCCTTCATCAGTCGGGGGTCTTTGGCAGCGACGACCCGGATCTCGTAAATAAGATCCTTATAGGTTTTTATTTCAACTTTGTTGATTTTGATTTCGCCGATTCTTTCATAGTCAGGGTGCTCAACCTCAAACAGTTTAGCTGGATATTCGTCTTTCTCTTTAAATTCCTTTTGCAGTTTGTAACCACTCACGGAATCTATGGGGTAACCCAGTTTGATTTCCTTAAATCCATTGCGCCGATCCAGTTCAGAAAGATCCTGACACAGGCATGTTGTATAAATAAAGAGCAATAGGAAACTGAGTTCTAATCTTAACATGTTTTTCAATTTATAAACTTGAAGGGGATGGAAACCTTCACACGATCCCAAACAATGATGAGGTCGGCCACTTCATTACGCTGGTCGAATTGAATGGTAAATTGCTCATTAGACTCTCCGGAAAGAGCCTGAACAGGTACATTAAAACGCATTTCATCGAGTTTGGAGTTGTAGTTGTATGAACCCCATAATCCCAGCTCGGAATTGATGATGATGGTCCACTTATCCTTTTCTGGAATTGAAAAAATAGAGTATGTCCCGGCTTTAAGCAAGGTGCCATTCAGTTGAACATTTTTAGTGACTGTAATCTCAGTCGCTTCATTCGCTCCTGTTCTCCACACCTGGCCGTACGGCACAAGCTTTCCGAATATTTCCCTGCCTTTCTTCTGAGGCTGAGAATACGTAATCTTTACATAAGCGTCCTTATACCGCATGGAAGCAATTGCCAAAGGGCTCGTCCTTTTTTTGTCGGTCTCCTGAGTTAGAGCTATGAATGGAGCGGTCAGTAAGACGAAAGAAAGTACCAGGTTTTTTCCGTTCATGAGGTTTTAAAGATAATAATTTAGTGTACAACCTCGATACTTTATTCGCAAGGCGCTGATTTGTAGATTATGAATCCTATTTTTACCCCCATGAGCCGTCCCGAATTTGATGACATTTATATGGAGCTTGCCGTCAACCTGGCTAAGCGGTCACATTGCATTAAGCGTCACGTAGGCGCTGTGTTAACCAAAGATACCCGTATTATTTCCATCGGATACAATGGGCCTCCGTCAGGAACGCACAACTGCGATGTTGAATGGCCAGAGGTTGGATGTCCCCGGGACTCTAAAGGCGGCTGCTCGCTGGCAATCCACGCAGAACAGAATGCAATATTGTACGCGGTCAAGAATAAGACTTCCGTGGATGGTGCAACGCTTTATATAACGCTTTCGCCCTGCCTGGCGTGTTCCAGGATTATTTTTTCGATGGGAATCAAAAGGGTTATCTACCTGAACTCCTATGCAGAATACAAAGGAATTTCGTCAGACGAAGGGGTTGAGTTTTTAAAGAAGTTTGGTGTCGATGCAGTACGCTATCATGGACAACTTACCAATGTCACACACATGATTTGAGGCAATCATCTGCCAACGAGGCATCGACGATTCGAAAAGGGTACTCGTCTGCTTACTTCGTCTTTAGTGCCTTTTCTAAATCCCCGGTTAACTTTGAAGTAATGCCTTTTGCCTTACTTTCTTTTGCAGCTGCAAGTGCGCCCAGCGCCTTTTCGACCATTTCATAAAGGCCGGTTGGGTTCTTATCCGCTCGATAACTTCCAAGGCACCATTCGATATCTGCCTGAAGCTTTGCATCCAGACCGAGTTCTTTCAGCTTCTTCAATGCATCTTCGCTCGCCTTTTCTATTGAAGGACCAGATGCCTTTGATTTGGGTGCAGCAGCTTTCTTGGTGGCTACTTTTTTTGCTGGGGTCTTCGACTGTGATTTAGCCATTGTGGGTTGGGTTAGTGGTTTATCGAAAGTAAGTTACATGGGATGTATCGGGAAGACAAGGAGTTGATTTACATTTTTTACGCAACCGAATGAATGAGGGCCCTATTTCATTCAAATGGTTAACGATCTGGGGCGAATAACAGTGCTTTTTGGGGGAGTGATACTGTTGCTGTTTAATTGTCGAATGTAACACCTTGGTGTGATATGTTGGTGAGATCATTCAATCATCAGGCCATTAAAAAACGAAAGGGAAGTAAATCTTATTTACTTCCCTTCGCAAAGTTTCCTTAGGCCTTGCCTAATTACTTCTTCTTCTTCGCAGCTTTTTTAGCAGTTTTCTTTGTTGCTTTTTTAGCTGTCTTCTTCGCTGTTTTTGCCATAGCGTTTTTAATTTTTTGTTAAACGATACCAAAAGTTATAACAAATATTTTATTCACAAAAATATTTTGCAAAAATTTTTTGCGAATGATAATTTTTTTACAACATATCGACGCGCATACTTCACGATAATGAGTGTGCATATTCATCCAACTACATTTACCTCGGGTTGAAGTGTAATGTTGAATTTTCCTTTCACACTCGCGCAGATATCCATAGCCAACTGCCAGATTTTTTCTCCATTGCCGTCACCATAGTTAACAATGACAAGCGCTTGATGTTGATGCACGCCAATGTTATTAAATGTCTTTCCTTTCCATCCGCATTGTTCAATCAACCATCCGGCTGGAACTTTTACCAGGCCATTAGCAGATGGATACGAGGGAAATGATGGATAACTTTTTTTTATAAAATCGTACAATTCAATGCCAATTGACGGGTTTTTAAAGAAGCTACCGGCGTTTCCGATGCGCGCAGGGTCAGGTAATTTAGTTCTCCGAATGTGAATCACAGCATCACTAATATTCTTCACGGACAATAGTCGATTACCATGTTGATTCATCGTTTCTTCGATCGCACCATAGCTTGTATTGAACCGGTGATCTTTTCTTGTTAAGGTTAAAGTGATACTTGAAATCAGGTATTTATCTTTTGCTTCTTGTTTAAATATACTATCACGATATCCAAACCTGCACTCAGCATTTGTAAACGCTCGGGTTGTTCCATTGGCGATTTCGATCGCGTCGACCAGGTTAATTATATTTTTTATTTCGACACCATATGCACCAATGTTCTGGATGGGAGCGGCTCCAACAGTCCCGGGAATCAAGGATAAATTCTCAACTCCACCCCAATTCCGTTCTACACAATACATCACGAATTCATGCCAGTTTTCGCCGGCTTTTCCTTCTACCCAAACGAAATCGTCATCTTCTTTAATAATCTTTTTTCCATGAAGGCCAACGTGAATTACCAGCGCATCTACATCTTTGGTCAAAAGCATATTGCTGCCTCCGCCCAAAATCAGTTTCTTCTCGCCTTCATATTGTTGCAAAATCGTTTTCAGTTCTTCCTCAGAAGAAATTTCTACGAATTGTTTTGCCTTGGCCTCGATGCCGAAAGTATTATAGTTTTTTAAAGAAAAATTATTATTGATTTCCATGTTTGTATTGTAAGAAAAGCGGTGGTTTTATTT
>Ga0184612_10000594_pt1 | contig 17067 bp, 19 predicted proteins | sample PLM3_60_coex_FD_133163 | JGI IMG/M metagenome (GOLD analysis project Ga0184612, IMG submission 133163) | Groundwater sediment microbial communities from an aquifer in East River, Colorado, USA - PLM3_60_coex | ecosystem: Environmental > Terrestrial > Soil > Riparian zone | place: USA: East... | reverse complement strand
CTGCCCGAACCGGGCGATTGGGTCACCGGCGTCCGCGTGGCCGATCGTGTGCTGGTCGGCAACTGGCTGGAGGATCGCCGCGGGGTGGCCCTGGCACGCGTGCGGGGGGTGGCCGGCTTCGATGTCCGCGGCGGGCCCGCTGGCGCCGCAGGGGGCACGGACGCCCCGGGCGAGATGATCTCAGGGGGCGCGACGACGACTCGAGCTGCGCGATCCGGCTCGAACGCGGCTCGCCAGAGGTAGCCCGACGTGATTCCCGCCGCTACGAGCGCAGAGACTCGCAGCGCGTCTCCAGAGATGCGCATCTTCGAAAGTATCCGGTTCAGACCTGACGGCATGGGTTGAGCCGAACATTATGTGACGACGAGGCTGGTGATCACCCGGTCCTTTCCCTCGGCCTTTGCCTGGTAGAGCGCGGCATCCGCAGCCCGCAGGAGATCGTCGCCCAACTGGTCCGGTTGGAGGCTCGCGACCCCAAAGCTCGCGGTCACACGAACGGAGCGGTGTTCGTCCACCGGAACGGAGACGGCGTCAAGCGACTGGCGCATCCGCTCGGCCACGCTCGCGGCGCCGTCCGCATCGGTCTCAGGGAGCAGGATCGCAAACTCCTCGCCGCCGATCCGGCCGGGAACGTCCACCTCTCGCATGTGCGACTGCATCAGTTCGGCAAAGGAGCGCAGGACGATGTCGCCTGCGTGGTGCCCGAACTCGTCGTTCACGCGCTTGAAGTCGTCGAGGTCGGTGAGGATCACCGTCAGCGCTGAGCCAAAGCGCCGCGCGCGCTCGACCTCGGCCTGGAGGGCCTCGATGAAGCGCCGGCGGTTGACGAGGCCGGTGAGGTCGTCGGTACTCGCCTGCCGCTGCACCACGTCGTGCAGGCGGGCGTTCTCGAGCGCGACGCCTGCTTGCGACGCAAGCCACTCCGCGAGGGTCTTCGTCTCTGCGTCGAAGCCGTTCTCCGGCGGATAGAGGACGAGTGTCGTCTCGCCGTCGGGAGCGAAGCCCAGGCTGAGCGACAACTGGTCGGAATCGGCGCTGCCGATCTGACCCACCCAGGCGACCTCTTCCCCGCCGACGAAGATCTGCCCGCCACGGGCATCCGTTGCCTCGGCGGTGACGTCGAGGATGACCGGAAGCAGGACTCTCGGGTTGTGCGTTGCCGCCAACGCGTCACCGACGAGCGCCAGGGCTTCGCGCGGATCGCGATGCGTTGCCTGGTGAGGTCTGCGGCGGTCCTGCCGCACGGGCTCGGCCGGCTGGCGAGAGCTGCCGCTCCTGAGCGTCCAGACGAGGAGCCCGAGGGTTGTCAGCGTGGCGGCGAGGGCGAGTGCGAGCATGGGCCCACGCACAGCCGCGATCAGGCAGTCGACCGACGCCGGGTCGAATGGCACTGGCACGGACGAATCCTGACGTTCGGGGACATTCGCCGCAGTACCTAGTGGTTTCGCTCCCAGACAAGCCGAAGCCCGTCGAGCGTGAGGAAAGGGTCGACGCGCTCGAGCGTGCTCGAGTGCGGGAAGATGAGCTCGGCCAGACCGCCGGTGGCGATCGCGCGTGCGTCGGTCCCGAGCTCGCCCCGGATCTTCCCGACGATGCCGTCGACCTGCCCGGCGAAGCCGTAGACGAGACCCGACTGGAGCGCCGAGACAGTCGTCTTGCCGATCACGTGCTCCGGCTCGATGAAGTCGATCTTGCGGAGACGCGCAGCGCGTTCGAACAGGGCGTCCATCGACGTCTCGATCCCCGGCGCGAGCACGCCGCCGACGTACTCCGCCTCGGCCGACACGACGTCGAAGTTCGTCGACGTGCCGAAGTCGACGACGATGCACGGCGCCCCGTAACGCTCGGCAGCGGCGACAGCGTTTGCGATCCGGTCGGGCCCGACCTCGCGCGGGTCGTCGTAGCGGACGGGGATGCCGGTCTTCACGCCGGGACCGAGCTCGAGCAGCTCCGCGTTCGTGTAGCGCTGCGCGAACTCCTGGTATGAGCGGCTCAGCTGCGGCACGGTGGACGAGAGGCTGATCCCGTCGACGCGGCCGAGATCGAGGAAGCCCTTGTACAGCGCGCCAAGCTCGTCCCCGCTCTTGTGGCGCTCAGTCGCGATGCGCCAGTGCTCCGACAGCTTCGCGCCGTCGTAGAGCCCGAACACTGTCTGGGTGTTGCCGACGTCGACTGCAAGGAGCATCTGGCCATCATCACAGACAGCCGATTCACCGCTCTAGCGACGGCGTGCCGCGTACCACGCCGCGAACCGGCCTTGAGGAGATGCGAGGTACGTCACGAGCTGGACGTCGAACTCCTCGACCTCTCCGCGGAGCTGGAGGACGACGTAGTCGAGCCGGCGTACCTCGTCGCAGACGTGCTGCTCCGACTCGTGGCGCCCGACCGAGGCTCCACAATCGAAGCACGGCTTGTAGTGAGGCTGTGGGAAAGCGAGCATGGCGTTTCGGTGTGGAACGTACGGAGAAGATCGACAATTCCACCCGGCCTCGACATGCCTCTTCCGGGAACGGCAGAGGGGCCGCCCGAGGCGGCCCCTCCCGAGCTTGTCTAGGCCCGTGCCGTGGCCACCTCAGGGACGACGCCGAGCTGCTGCAGCATCCCGAGCGTGTCCCAGTTCGTCCATTCCTCAACGACCTTGCCCTTGACCACGCGCGAGATGGTGAGCCCGGTGACGGTGACCTGCTTCCCCGTCGGCGGGATACCCATCAGCTCGCCCCGGTGCGTGCCGCGTCCCGTCCAGCGAGTCGCGACGAGGTCACCTTCAGCAAGCTGGTCCTCGATCGTGATCGTCCCGTCCGGGAACGCAGCCAGGTAGCCCGTGACGAACTCCTTGATGCCCTCAGGTCCGCGCTGTGGCTCCGGCACGGCAGGGTCGTGCCCAACGTAATCCGCCGCCGTGAGCTCGTCGATCACGCCGAGGTTTCCCTCCCACGGCTCGACTGCGAGGCGGCGGACGATCTCCTTGTTGGTATCCGCGGACAACGGCTAACCTCCTTCTGACCCCTCGCGGCCGAACGAGCCGATCATCCTCCCCACCTCGGAGGAGCGCAAGGGGCTGCGACCTTAGAGGTCGTCGTCGGCCGAGAGCGACTCGCCGATCTTTTCGGCGAGCGCCTCGGCAGTGAGACTCGGCTCCTCGCCGTCCGCGCGGAGCTCCTCCACGGTCACGTCGCTCGAGGTCCAGACCTCAGCGCGCGGGATGATGCGGGTCGGGCGGTTCTTGTCCCACACCCAGACGTCCTCCATCTTGAGGTGGAAGAACGGGTAGTGCGGCTGGGAGACCTGGGCCAGGTCGAGCTTGTTGCAGAGGTAGGTCGCGTCCTGGGTGAGAACGCAATAGCGAAAGAGCCCGAAGACGGCCGTGTACTCCCGCTTGAGCTGAAGCTCGAGCTCCGCCTCGAACTCGTCGAGTTCGTCGAGGTGACTCATTGATGATCCTTCCGGTGACATTGGTGGATGCCCGGGTCGCGAGCACCAAGCGATGCAAGGACGCAGGGAGCACTCGGGCTTGACCGCCCGAGTGCGACTGAGGACGCGGCAGCGCGCCGCGTGCTCGCGGGCTGGGCGCCGCCACATGTCGCCGGGAGGGTCATCGATTTGAGTCTAGCTCTGCCAATAGGACCTCCACGCGGCCCCGGCCGGGCACCTCGAGCTCGGGATCCAGGTCGGCCAGCGGCTCCAGGACGAACGGACGCTCGTGGAGCCGCGGGTGCGGAACCAGGAGGCCCGGCTCCTCGATCACGGCATCCCCGTAAAGCAGGAGATCGAGGTCGAGCGTTCGCGGGCCTTGGGGCGCTGCCGAGAGCCGGTCTCGGCCGAATGCCCGTTCGAGCTCCAGCAGGGCGTCCAGCAGGGCGCGAGGGCCGAGGCCGGTCTCCAGCTCCACGGCCCCGTTGAGGAAGCGCGGCTGGTCGACGACGCCCATAGGCTCGGTGTTGCGGAAGTTCGAGACCGCCTTGACCTCGGTGTCGGGCAGGGCCCGCAGGCGTCCGATCGCGGCCCGGAGCGTCGACTCGCGGTCTCCGAGGTTCGAGCCGAGGGCGACGAAGGCGCGGATCACCCCGAGAGCCTATTCGCAGGGTTACTCTTGTGGCCTTGGCGCCCAGGCTCCTGATTGCTGTCGGGCTCTTCCTGGCGAGCGCCACCCCCGCCCAGGCCGACCTCGTGCAGCTCGAGCGCTCACAGGCGCCGCGTGGGGCGCAGCTCGCCCGGGCCGCCGGAGGTACCGAGCTGGCGAAGGAGCTCCGCCTCTGGCGCGTGCCGGCCTATGCCGTCGGCGACCTCCGCCGCGCCGGCGTCGTCGAGCGCAGCCGCCCCGAGCAGTTGCTGGTGGCAAACGCGGCAGCGTTGCAGGCGACCGACCCGATGGTCTCGATGCAGTGGTGGATTCCGGTCATCGGCGCAGACCGCGAGGAGGCGCCCGGACCGGGCAAGCCCGTGACGGTGGTGGATTCCGGCGTCGATCTGAGCCATCCCGAGTTCGCGAGCCGGCCGAACACGACGGCTCTCAACCAGCAGACGATCGACGAGGAGGACGAGGATCACGGCACCGAGGTCAGCTCCGTCGTGGCCGCGCCGAACAACGGCGTCGGCATCGTCGGCGTCTATCCCGACGCAGTCCTTCACGTGTGGGACGCGAGCCCGTTCGGTTTCCTCAACGAAGGCTCCGCGATCCAGGGAATCGTGGAAGCCGCACGCCGCGGTCCCGGCGTGATCAACCTCAGCTTCGGCGGCGAGGACGACGACCCGCTGCTCGAGGATGCGATCTCGTTTGCTTTCCGGTCGGGCTCACTGGTCGTCGCCGCTGCCGGCAACGAGGGCTTCGAGGGGAGCCCGGACAACTTCCCCGCGTTCTATCCGCACGTGCTGACCGTCGGCGCAACGAACGACCAGGGGCGGGTCGCCGGGTTCTCGACCATCTCCTCTAGAGTCGACCTGGTCGCCCCGGGCGTTCGCATTGTCGTGGCCGAGCCGACATCGGTGGACCCTTTGGGGTACACCGTCGCGAGCGGGACGAGCTTCTCCGCGCCGCTCGTCTCCGGATCGGCGGCCTGGGTCTGGACAAGGCGGCCCGATCTCGACAACACCCAGCTGTTCGAGCTGATGCGACGCTCGGCGGTCGACATCGGCGCGCCGGGCCGCGATCACGCATCGGGTTACGGCCTCCTGAGCATTCCGAATGCGCTCAGCGAGCGCACACCGCCCCGCGATCCGCACGAGCCGAATGAGCAGCCGAACGAGATCGAGCCGAACGGCCTGTTCGCAACGGGCACGCAACCGCTGACGCGGCCCGGGCAGACGACCGGCCAGATCAGCGCGCACGTGGACCGCAGCGAGGATCCCATTGACCTGTATCGCATCTGGTCGCCGGCCGGCCAGACCGTGCGCGTGCGATCCACCGGCTCTGTGGCCGTGCGGCTACTGCGACGCTCGCCACGGGCGGAGCGTTCGGCTCCTCTTGCGGTCGGTAAGCGCGGCGCGGCCGCGTACCGCAACGCGACGAAGCGCGGCTTATACGTCTACGTCGAAGTCCGTCCCGCGGACGTGCGCGTGGCGGACTACGTGCTGCGGCTCACGGCCGCTCGACGCTAGCCGCCGTCCACGCAACGGGAAGCCCGGCCGGCGCAACGTCGCGCTTGCGCACCCGCACCCGGATGCGCTCAACGGGAAAACGCTCGACGATGGCGTCCGCGACCGCCGCCGCCAGCGCCTCGAGCAGATTGAAGTCTTGCCGGTCTGAGATCCCCTGCACGACCTCGGCGACGGCAACGTAGTCCACCGTGTCCTCGAGCCGGTCCGACTCGGCGGCGTCGGAGATCTCCAGCCGCAGGTCGTAGAGGAACGTCTGACCGCGCTCGCGCTCTTCGACCTCGACGCCGTGCCGTCCGAAGATCTCCAGAGCTTCGACCTCGACGACGATCACACGATCACCGCTTTCGCGACAACCAGCGCCTCGACGTGCTCACGCACGTCGTGCGCGCGGACGATCGTCGCTCCGCGCTCGTAGGCGGCGACCGCGACGGCGAGGCTCGCCGACAGCGGCCCGGTCGTCGCCTTCGGGTCGCCGAGAATGCGCCCGAGCGAGCTCTTCCGCGAGAAGCCGATCAGCACCGGGCGGCCCAGCGAGGTCAGGACGTCCAACCGGCGCACGAGCTCGAAGTTCTGCTCCACCGTCTTGCCGAAGCCGATGCCCGGGTCGAGGCAGATACGGTCTTCGGAGATCCCGGCGTCGACGGCGAAGCGCAGGCGCTCGTGGAGGAACTCGGCGACTTCGGAGGCGACGTCCTCGTAGGTCGGGTTCGCCTGCATCGTGCGGGGCTCGCCCTGCATGTGCATCAGGCATACGTATGCACCGGCGTCTGCCACCACCTCCGCCATGTCCACGTCGCCGCGCAGCGCAGTGACGTCGTTGACCATTTCGGCCCCCAGCTCGAGCGCGCGGCGGGCGACCTCGGCCTTCGCGGTGTCGATGGACAGGGGGGCCCCGTGCAACCCCTCGAGGACGGGCACGACGCGCGCGAGCTCCTCGTCGAGCGAGACGCCCTCGGAGCCGGGACGGGTCGACTCGCCGCCGATGTCGAGAATAGCCGCCCCCTCATCCATCATCCCCCAGCCTTCCGTGACCGCGGCTGTCGGATAGAGATAGGCGCCGCCGTCCGAGAAGGAGTCGGGTGTCACGTTGATCACGCCCATCACGGATGGGCGCTGAAAGCGCTCCTCAATCGGCGCACGCTCGTTTGACACGTCGGGATACTTTGACGGATGGGGGCCGGCGAGTTAGTGGCTCTGAGCCACTAAGTACCGTGCTGGTGGTAGGCGTGCGCGACCGCGTGGCCTTTGCCACGGGCGATGAGCCAGCGGTTCACGAGCCACGCCGGGCCGAAGGCGATGACAAAGCCGAGCAGTAGGGGCCACCAGAATCTGGCGTCGCGGAGGCCCGCCTCCAGCGCTCCGGGGACGGCGAGGACGAAGCCGTTGTCGACCGCCTCCATGATTGCGATCGAGACCGTGTCCGCGGCGAGCGCGACGCCTGTTGCCTGGCGCAACGAGAGGCCGGCGCGAAGGACAGGCGTGAGGGTGAGCAGATAGCCGAAGAAGAAGGCGAGGACGATCGCGAGCACGATCGAGGCGACGTCGCCCCAGCCGAGCGCGGTCGCGATCGCCATCCCCAACACCTCTCCGATCAGACAGCCCGTGAGGCAGTGAGTCGTCGCGGAGAAGGCGGCTCGGTTGAGATCCGGTTCAGCGTGTGCGTGCAAAACGCTGCACAGCCTCCAGCAGCTCCTTGCTCTTCTCGGCCGCAGCCTTCTCGTTCCCTGAGGACATCGCGTCCGCGACGCAGTGGTTGACATGGTCGTCGAGCACCTTGAACGCGAGGCTGTCCAGCGCGGTATTCACGGCTGAGATCTGGGTGAGGATGTCGATGCAGTAGCGGTCGTCCTCGACCATGCGCTCGATGCCGCGCACCTGCCCCTCGATGCGATGGAGGCGCTTGACGAGCGCGTCCTTGTCGTAGCCGTGCTTCATGCGACCTCCCTCGTGCTGTGGAACCGCCTGAGGCGGAGCGAGTTGGTGACGACGAAAACACTCGAGAACGCCATCGCGGCGGCGGCGACGATCGGGTTGAGGTAGCCGGCCACGGCGAGCGGGATCGCCGCGATGTTGTACGCGAAGGCCCAGAAGACGTTGCCCTTGATCGTACGGAGCGTGCGCCGGGCGAGCCGGATCGCGTCCGCGGCGCCGCGCAGGTCGCCGGAGACGAGCGTGAGGTCGGAGGCCTCGATCGCGACGTCGGTGCCGGTTCCGATGGCGATACCGAGGTCGGCTCGCGCGAGAGCAGGTGCGTCGTTGACGCCGTCGCCGACCATGGCGACGACCTCGCCGGCGTCTTGCAGGCGGCGGATCTCCGCCTCCTTCTCCTGCGGCAGGACTTCGGCGAGCACTCGCTCGATCCCGACGTCGGTGGCGACGCGGCGGGCCGTCCGCTCGTCGTCGCCGGTCAGCAGCACGGGCGTGAGCCCAAGCTCCTTCAGCTGGCGGATCGCCTGCGGGCTCGACGGCTTCACGGTGTCGCGGACGGTGAGAGTCGCACGTGGCGTTCCGCCCCAGGAGACGGTGATCGCTCCGTCGCGCCTGGCCACCTCGACCTCGTGCCCGTCGACGACGCCAAGTACCCCGACGCCGGGAACGTTGCGGAAACTTGTCACCGCGGGCAGCTCCCCGAGTTCGCTACGGGCGGCGTTGGCGACAGCCTGCGCGATTGGGTGCTCGCTCGCGGACTCGACCGCGCCGGCGAGGCGAAGGACGTCTGCACGCGTTCCCCCGTTCAGCGGAGCGACGTCCACCAGTTCCATTCGCCCCTCCGTGACGGTGCCCGTCTTGTCGAGCACGATCGTGCCGATGCGCCTGGTCTGCTCTAGCACCTCGGGTCCTTTGATCAGGATCCCGAGCTGCGCACCGCGGCCGGTGCCGACCATCAGCGCCGTCGGAGTCGCGAGACCGAGCGCGCAGGGGCAGGCGATGATCAGGACGGCGACCGCAGCTGCGAAGGCGAACTCGGGTGTTGCCGATGCGCCAAGCCAGAAACCGAGTGTCAGGACGGCGACGGCTATGACGATCGGGACGAAGACGGCCGAGACGCGGTCGGCCAGCCGCTGCACCGGCGCTTTGCCGCCCTGCGCCTCGGACACCAATCGTGCGATCTGCGCGAGCGCGGTCTCGGCTCCGACCTTCGTCGCGCGGACGACGAGGCGCCCGTAGGTGTTGATCGTCGCGCCTGCGACTTCCGAGCCAGGCTGAACGTCGACCGGAACGGACTCGCCGGTGAGCATCGACTGGTCGAGCGCGGAGTCGCCTTCCTCGACGACCCCGTCGGTGGCGATCTTCTCGCCCGGCCGGACGACGAAGCGGTCATCGACGCGCAGGTCGTCGATCGGGACGAGAAGCTCCTGACCGTTACGGAGGACGCGCGCTTCCTTGGCGCCGAGCGCGAGCAGTGACTTGATCGCCTCGCCCGCACGTCCCTTCGCCCGGGCCTCGAGGAAGCGGCCGACGAGGATGAGGACGGTGACAACCGCAGCGACTTCCAGATAGATCTCTCCGGATGCGCCGCCGGCACCGAACGAGAGGTCGAATTCCATGCGCATCTCGGGTCGGCCGGCGTCGAGGAAGAAGAGCGCGACAACCGACCAGCCCCAGGCGGCGACGGTGCCGATCGAGATCAGCGTGTCCATCGTCGCGGCGCCGTGCCTGAGATTCACGAGAGCGGCGCGGTGGAACGGCCAACCGCCCCAGAAGACGACCGGCGTCGCAAGCTGAAGCGAGAGCCACTGCCAGTAGTCGAACTGCAGCTGCGGGATCATCGCCATCAGCAGGACGGGAAGCGTCAACGCTGCTGAGGCGATGAGGCGCACGCGCAGCGCCAGCACCGGGTCGTGCGCGGGGTGCGCCGCCTCCGCGCCCTCTGCCGGCAGCACCGCGTGGTAACCGGCACTCTCAACGGCCTTCGCCAGGGTCTCCGGTTCCGCTTGCTGCGGGTCGTATTGCACCGTCGCGGTTTCCGTGGCGTAGTTGACGGTCGCAGCGACGCCCTCGAGCTTGTTCAGCTTCTTCTCCACTCTCGTGGCGCACGACGCGCAAGTCATTCCTTCGATCGGCAGGTCGAGTCGCACGGCGCTCATCTGCTCGCCTCGATCGTGAACGGCGCGGTGTGGACGGAGCCGCCTGCGGAGAATTGCAGGAAAGCGCGGTAGCGGCCGGCGCTCGGAAACGTCGTGTCGAACCGAAGCGAATCTTCGTCGGCATGCGTGTGGAGGTAGGCGAGGTCTCCCGCGCGCAGGATCACGAGGTGGGCCCGCGCGCCGAGATAGCGGGCGACAGGAACGCTCTTCCCGTTGCGCGTCACGTGGAACGAGACGGTCGTCTCCCGGCCGGCCGCGAACGGCCCGCCGGGGTTGAGAGAGACGGTGTAGCCGTCAGGGGTGGCGGCCTGGTTGGAGCGCGGAAGTGGGTTCGGCGTGAAGGGACCCGGGACTGCGAGGTCTACTCCGAGCACGGTCTTCTCACCGTTCGTCGCGAAGTCGGTGAAGGCGCGATACGAGCCCGGGAGGAGCGCCGGAATGCTGGCGACCCAACGGTCGCCGTGGAGAACCGGGTGGATGTGGTGAAAGCCGGTCAGGTCGCGTCGCACGACGATCAGGTGCAGGCGCTTCTCGTGCGTCACGTCGTACGAGCGGAGGGGGCCGTCGGCGTTCGTGATCCGGAAGGAGAAAGCTTGTCGGCGCCCCGGCGCGAAGGTCGTCCGGGACGTCTCGAGCTGCAGCCCGTGGTCGGCGACCGAGAGCCCGACCGGCCCGGCCGGAGCCATTTCCATCGCGGCTTCGCCGTGCTGAGCCGCGGGCTGGTTGCCACGGTCGATGGGCCCGAGCGCGTGGCCGAGCGCAACGGCGCCGCCGAAGGCGGCGCCGAGCGCAGCAAAGAACAGTGCGAGGCGGGCGAGCGGAGTCACGCCGCCTGGTAACCGGCCTCTTCGATGGCCGCGCGGACCGCCGCGTCATCGAACGACGGGCCGGTCACGCTGACGAGCTTCGTCTCGAGGTCGACGCCGACGGCAGTGACCCCGGCAACCGCCGAGACCTCCCCCGTGACCGCCCTCTCGCAGTGACCGCAATGCATGCCCGGAACGGTGTACTTCGTGGTTTCGCTCATGCCAGGAAGTATACCCCCCATGGGTATAAACCGTGCACGGCCCTTCGAGCCGCGTCCGGTGCCAGGCACGAGACGTGTCCGGTGCCAGGCACGAGACCTGTCCCGTCGCGGCCCGCCGTATCCCGGTTTGCAGCGAGAACGCCGCCCACGGACACGTCCGAGTGTCCGACACCGGGCCGTGGCCCGAGCGGCCTAGTCTCAGGCCCCCGTGGGCACGCCGCGGCGGGCCCGCTGCGCGTGACATCGCATCCCCTCCGCCGGAGAGGATGCAGGCGTTTAGCCCTTTGCGCCTTCCGGGGGCGGGGGCTGCATGGTCGCGCCGGGGAGCGGGAACGGGCGCGGTTTCGGTTCCGGCTTGCGCTTCTTCTCGCCCTCGGGCTCGGGGTCGGCAGTCGCCGGTGCCTCGTCTTCGCCGAAGACCTGCAGCTCAGTCTCGCCGGCCAGCAGGCGCTCGAACTGGTCCTTGTCGATCGTCTCGCGCTCGATGAGGATCAGGGAGAGCCGGTGCAGCTCGTCGACGTGGTCCTTCAGCACCTGGGTCGCGGTCGCGTGCGCCTCCTCGATCACGCGTCGGATCTCGTCGTCGATCTCGCGCGCGATCTCCTCGGAGTAGTCGGGCTCGTTGCCCATCTCGCGGCCGAGGAACGGCATGTCGTGGTTGCGGCCGAGGACGCGCGGGCCGAGCTTCTCGCTCATCCCATAGCGCATGATCATCTGCTTGGCGATCGACGTGACCTTCTCGAGGTCGTTCGCGGCGCCGGTCGTGACTTCGTTGAAGACAATCTCCTCCGCAGCGCGACCGCCGAGCGTCATCGCGAGGTTGTTCATCAAGTTCGCTTTGGTCGTCAGGTATCGGTCTTCGCGGGGAAGCGAGATCGTGTAGCCGAGCGCCTGGCCGCGGCCGATGATCGAGATCTTGTGCACCTCGGACTCCTGGTCGAGGTAGTGGCCGACGATCCCGTGGCCGAGCTCGTGGTACGCCGTGATCTTCCGCTCCTGCTCCGAGAACAGACGCGTCTTCTTCTCCGGGCCGGCGATCACCCGCATGATCCCCTCCTCGAGCTCGTCCTGCTCGATCACCTTCTTGCCGCGGCGCGCTGCGAGCAGCGCTGCCTCGTTGACGAGGTTCGCGAGATCGGCACCGGTGAACCCGGGCGTCCCTGCCGCCAGCGTGTCGAGATCGATCTCGGGCGCGAGCGGCTTGCCCTTCGAGTGCACCTCGAGGATCTTGCGGCGGCCGTTGCGGTCGGGACGGTCGACGACGATCTGCCGGTCGAAGCGCCCCGGGCGCAGCAACGCCGGGTCGAGGATGTCGGGCCGGTTCGTGGCCGCAATCAGGATGATGTTGTCCTTCAGCTCGAACCCGTCCATCTCGACGAGGAGCTGGTTCAGCGTCTGCTCGCGCTCGTCGTGGCCACCACCGAGTCCGGCGCCACGGTGACGACCGACGGCATCGATCTCGTCCATGAACACGATGCACGGCGACGCCTGCTTCGCCTGCTCGAACAGGTCTCGCACGCGCGACGCGCCGACGCCGACGAACATCTCGACGAAGTCGGAGCCTGAGATGGAGAAGAACGGCACACCGGCCTCACCTGCGACCGCACGGGCCAGCAGCGTCTTACCGGTGCCAGGCGGCCCGTACAGGAGCACGCCCTTGGGAATGCGCGCGCCGAGGGCCTGGAACTTCTTCGGGTTCTCGAGGAACTCCTTGATCTCCTGGAGCTCCTCCACCGCCTCATCCACGCCGGCGACGTCCTTGAAGCCAATCTTCGGCGAGTCCGGCGTCATCCGCTTCGCGCGCGACTTGCCGAACGACATCACCTTCGAACCGCCGCCCTGCACCTGGTTCATCAGGAAGATCCAGAAGCCGAACAGCAGGACGAACGGCAGCAGCGAGGTCAGGATCGACCACCAAGGCGACGAGCCGACGCCCTTCGAGTCGAACGTGACTCCATGGTCCTCGAGCGTCTTCTCGATCACCGGCACCGACTGTTCGCTCGGGTAGTGAACGGTCGCGGTTCGCTTCTCGGCGCCCTTGAACTGGAGCTTCAGCTCGTGCTTGTTCGGATTGAAGACGACCTCTTGGATCGGGCAGGTGGACCGCGCGCCCGGGTTGCACTGCTCGATCCTCTGGAGGGCGGTCGAGTAGGTGATCTTCTCGCTCTTCTGGGCGTTGCCGCCCAGGGTCTGCAGCGCCAGCCAGACGAGCGCCGCGATAATCACGAGCGGGAAGAGCGCGCTGCGGAAGAAACGATTCACTAAGCCTCTTTCGGCAGGGTACCAGCCTTGGTTTGAGCTACAGCGCCCCCAAATGGGGGGAAATCGCGAAGATCAGGCGCCTTCGGGGAGGATCTCGGGATCCAATACGCCCACGTAGGGCAGGTTCCTGTATCGCTCTGCGAAATCAAGGCCGTAGCCGATCACGAAGCGGTTCGGGATCTCGAAGCCGATGTAGCGGACGGGCACGTCGATCTCGCGCCGGTCCGGCTTCGTCAGCAAGGCGCAGACCTTCAGGCTTGCCGGCTCCCGGGCCTCCAGGTTCCGCATCAGGTACGAGAGGGTCAGGCCGGAGTCGATGATGTCCTCCACGACGAGGACGTGACGACCCTCGATGTTGATGTCCAGGTCCTTGAGGATGCGGACGACCCCGGAGGAGTCAGTCTGGGCCCCGTAGCTCGAGATGGCCATGAAGTCGATCTCGCAGGGGATGGTGAGCGTCCTCATCAGGTCGGCCATGAAGAAGACGGCGCCCTTGAGGACGCCGATCAGCAGCAGGTCCTGGCCGGCGTAGTCCGCGGAGATCTCCTCCCCCAGTTCGACGATGCGCGACCGCAGCCGGTCCTCGTCGATGAGGATTTCGGAGACACCGAGCTCGAGCTCAGCCTGCGACACGCTCGGCGCGTACTCCTTCCGCTTCGACGATTCCCGGAACGGCGACGACCTCGTCACCGCGCACGACCAGCGGCCACGACTCGCGGGCCGAACGTGGGATCTTGGCGTCGACGAACACGTCCTGGATCTTTTTCGACCTTCCGGCGAGCCGATCGCCGGCGCGCCAGGCTCGTACCTTAAGGCCTGGGAGGTCCGAGGCAATCCGCCACTCCCCCCAGCTCACTTCGCCGTCCAGCGCGATTGCAGTCCGCTCGAGCCAGACGTGCTCGTACTCGCGCGCGACGGTGATCCCGCCGCCGAGCTCCAGGCGCCCAGAACCGGCCGGCGACGCCAGCAGCTCGTCGAGCGCCGACGGCTCGCCCGCCGCGAGCCGCAGCAGGTTCTGCTCCGCAGCTGGATGGAGCTGCCGCAGGCGCGGCAGGATCTCCTCGCGGATCAGGCCCCGCTTCGTGTCGCGGTTCGTCGCGTCGGTTCGGAACTCGAGCCCTTCGGCGCGGCAGTAGGCCTCCGTCTCCTGACGCCAGACGGCGAGCAACGGGCGCACGATCCGATCCTCGCGCGCGGGCTTGATCCCTTTCGCGACGCCGCTGGCGGCAAGCCGGTAGAGCACTGTCTCGACCTGGTCCGACGCCGTGTGGCCCGTGGCGCGCAGCCGGTCAGTCGCAAACGAGTAGCGGCTGCGGCGCCAGTCGTCCTCGGTCTCTCCGCCACTGCCGTCGACGACTTCGGCCTCGAAGCGCTCGAGGCAGAAGCGCGCGTCGGCCTCGGACTCGGCCCCGCGGAGCCCGTGGTTCACGTGGAGTGCCGAGACGCGGTAGCCGAGCTCGCGGAGGGCATGCCAGAGACACGTGGAGTCCGCCCCGCCGGAGACGAGGCACGTGACCTCACCGCCCGCCGGGATCAAGTCATGCCGGCGGATGAAGCCCTCGACTCGACCTCGCAGCTCCGTGGCATCCATCCGCACAAGGGTAGACGCGCGAGGGATTGCCGGAGCCTCCCCGGAGGCCGATGAGTCGGGCATGGCGACGTTCTTTCAGGCCTGGCGGAAGCGCCAGGCCGACCGGCAGGCCGCGGAGTGGTCAGACGAGCGCGACCAGGCCCTCCGGACCGCCGACCGCGCTCCGGCCGCGATCCGCCACGACGTCCGCCGAGTGATGGAGACGCTCATCGAGGGCGCGGACGAGGAGCTCGCGGGAGCCCTGGCCGAGCTCGACCAGCTGCTCGCGCCCTACCCCGAACTTAGGGCCACCATCTTCCGCCTGCGCGTCGTCGACGACGCAGTCGAGTTCCTGAAGTAGAGCGCCTGCTTGGCACCGGGCTCCATCACCCGAACGGGTGATGGAGCCTCACCGTCGCGTCCGCCGAAGAGAGGAGCGTGAAGCCCCGCCTTACTGCGGCCGCGGGACTCGCTGTGGCGATCTTCGCCGTGGCGTCTCTGGTCGTCCTGATGGACGGTAAGGGCCGTGCTGCCGTCGTGCACACGTGCTCGGCCACCGACCGGCAGTTCATCGGCGCCGCCCAGCTCAACATGGCGGCACTCGGCTCCTTGTCCGAGGACTATCTGCGCGGCGACGCAAAGGCTGAGGACGTCATCGAGCTGACGAAGTCGTCGGTCGTCGTCCTGCACAACACGAACCCGAGCGACCCGTCGCTCTCCAAGACTCGCGCGATCCTGCGTGCGATGTTCGTCGAGTACGGACGCGCGATCCGCGCCGATGAGCAGAAGAAGGATCCGGGCAAGTACATCTACCGGGCATACGGGCTCGCGAACTTCGCCCACGACATCCTCCAGGGCGCAAAGCCCGCGCTGGCCGAGCGGGGCTGCGATGTCTCGCCGCTCCTTTAGCCTTCGTGCGGCAGATCCACCCGGGGCCGGAGGCTAAGCGACGCGCAGCGGCTTAGCTTTCCGGCCGCCTGTCAAGTCGGGTTATGGGGCAGGCGGGAGCTGACCGGCGGGGCCGGTCTGGCGGCGAGGGTCTCGCTCGTTAAGGGCCGGCGTGGCCGCGGTGTGCGGGCAGGCTGATCAGGCGCCGTCGTGCGGCAGGCTTTCTTGTTCGCCCTGGTGAGCAGCCGGCGCGGGCGGGCGGCAAGCTAAGTTGCGCCGTCGTGCGGCATAGCCGTGTGCGCCGTCACCGCCCGCGCCTACGACCGTGACGATAGCGCGCCTCGTCGTAGGGTTGTTGGTTGCGAAGGAGTGCGTAGCAGAGTCGGCAGGCGTGGCGGGCGAGCGCGACTCGTGCCTGCATCGGCGCGAAGCCGCGGCCGCGCAGCTCGCGCGCTCGCTCGCGGAAGGTGGGTGCGCTGAGCGAGAGGCCCCAAGCGATCGCCATCAGCGCGTCACGGTGCTCGGCCAGGCCTTGGCGCGAGATCCCGCCGCGGCGGGAGAGCGTCCCCGACTCGTAGCTTGCGGGCGCGAGCCCCGTCGCCGAGTAGAGGTGCTCAGGGCTCGGGTAGCGCTCGATCGGAAGCGAGTGTGCGGCGAAGGCAGCCGCGCGGACGACCGCGACGCCCGGCAGGCTCGTCAGCACCTGCCCGTCGGTCTGCGCCAGCAGCGCCGCCGTCTGCGCATCAGCCGCGGCGAGAGCACGCAGCAGCACTTGCAGCCGCTCGAGGTCGAGTGTCAGCCGCTCCGCCCGCAGCTCGGCGTCACTTGGTGGCGGCAGACAGCGCCGCCAACGCTGCGCCCAGTAGCTCGCGGAGTTGCGGCTCAACCGGCCGGGCGCGCGCGCAAGCAGCGAGCGGACGCTCGCCGGTCGGCCAGCGAAGGCGGCCGCGCAGGCAAGCACGGCCTGCCCGGACGGTTGCAGCAAATCAAGCACGCGCCCGTGCCCCTGCGGCGCCGACAGACCCGGGCAGAGCACGTTCAGCTGCCCGTGCAGACGCTGGCGCAGGATCTTGAGCTCGTCGACCAGCTGCCGGCGGTGACGCACAGCCCCGAGCAAACCCTCCAGCGCCGGCGGCTCCGGTAGCCGCCCCAGCCCTTGCCGCAGCAGCCAGACGAGCGCTGCGCAGTCGCGGTCATCGGTCTTGAAGCGACGCGACCCCAGCTGCGCACGAGCCGCCTTCGTCTCCGACGGGGCAAGCAGCCGCACGCGGCCGGGAAAGCGCCGCTCCAGCTCCGCCACCCACGGCCGGTGCAACGATCCGGTCGCCTCCACCCCGATCACAAGCTCGCTCGCCACCCCACTCGCCGCGATCAAGCGTGCAAGCTGGTCGACCCCCTCCCGAAACGCCGGCAACGACACCGGCTCCCCGATCAGACCGCGCGCGCCGGTCGCAAGCCACACCCGGTGAGTGACCTTCGCCGGATCGATCGCGACGAGCAGCGTCTCGAGCCCGACCGCCCTCTGAAGCTGACTGGCCACCTGAAACCTCCCTCTCCGAAAAAAGAGAGAAAAACAAACGACGCTTCCCCGACCAAAAGCGCCCTCGTCAAAGCGATTGCTCGAGACCTATCAGCCG
>Ga0184612_10000592_pt1 | contig 17117 bp, 17 predicted proteins | sample PLM3_60_coex_FD_133163 | JGI IMG/M metagenome (GOLD analysis project Ga0184612, IMG submission 133163) | Groundwater sediment microbial communities from an aquifer in East River, Colorado, USA - PLM3_60_coex | ecosystem: Environmental > Terrestrial > Soil > Riparian zone | place: USA: East... | reverse complement strand
AGAACGAGCTCGTCGCGATTCCGAACTTCGGTCGCAAGTCAATCGAGGAGGTCCGCGCGGCGCTCGGCGCCCACGGCCTGACCCTCAGGGGCGAGGACATCGGCTGAGGCGATGCGACACCAGCGGTCCGGCAAGAAGCTCGGGCGGGACTCCGCCCATCGCAAGGCGCTCTACTCGAATCTCGCGGGCGCGCTGATCGAGCACGGCCGGATCCAGACGACCGAGGCGAAGGCGAAGGCTGTCAAGCCGTTCGCAGAGAAGATGATCACGCTGGGCAGGCGCGGCGATCTCCATGCTCGTAGGCAGGCGCTCGCCGCGCTGCGCTCGAACGACGTCGTGCATCGGCTCTTCGCCGACGTCGCGCCTCGGTTCACGGAGCGGCCGGGCGGTTACACGCGCATCGTCCGCCTCGGCCAGCGGCAGGGCGACGCCGCCGAGATGGTCTACCTGGAGCTCGTGGACTACGAGCCCGTCGCGACGCCTCTCTCCGTTTCGCGCGCCCCGCGCGCGGACGAAGCGCCGGCCGACGAGTAGGGCCATGGCGGGCGACGAGCTCGCCGCGCTCGCGCGTTCACGTCTGCCCGCTTCGCTGGTCGCGATCTAGGGGTCCGTGGCCGGCCGCTCTACCCTTCCAGGGTGCTCTTCCTCATCGGCGTCTTGCTGGCGATCTTCGTCCTTCCGTGGCCCTGGGGGCTCGTCGCTGTCGGGATCGGCGCGATCCTGGACATCGCCGAGACGGGCGCGTTCATCTGGTGGTCGAAGCGGGGGAGCTCGGCCGTCGGCGTCGAGTCGCTCGTGGGGAAGCGTGCGGTCGCCGTGGAAGCGCTCTGGCCCGAGGGCCAGGTGAAGCTCGCGGGCGAGATCTGGAAGGCTCGGTGTGACGGCGGCTGTGACGCGGGAACGAAGGTCGTCGTACGCGAGGTCCGGGGTCTGACCCTGATCGTCGATCCGGCCTAGAGGCAAGCGGAAGGCTGGGCGGCTCCGACACCTGGGGTCGTCAAGGGAGGCATCCAGAGCGTCGAGGACTGCGAGCGCGCCGTTGTCGAGGACGAGGACGCGGGCGAGACCCCCGCGCCCGTGGGGTGCAAAGCGCGGTTGCGGCGATCCTGGGCGGCCCCACGCTCTCTCGTCCGACCAGAAGGAGGGATTCTGTCGGTGTACCGCGGTTTCGCCTCCATGTCGCACGAGCCCGCGGCCGGCGATTCGTAGCCTCGGGCTCGAGCTCGGGGCTACAGTGACCGTCCGTGCGGGTCGCCTCCGCCTCCGTCGTCATCGTCGCACTCGCGCTCGTCCCCGTCGTTTCGGGGGCTCCGGGCGAGTGGGAGACTCGCGCGCCGATGCCCGTGCCGCGGACCGAGGTGGTCGCCGCGACAGTCGGGGCCGAGATCATGGTGCTCGGCGGGTTCACCGCCGATCGCGGCGCGTCGCGTCGCGCTGATGCGTACTCTCCGTCGCTCGATCGCTGGCGGCGCCTCCCGGACCTTCCCGTCGGGATCCATCACGCGATGGCGGTCGGTTCCGGTGGAAAGCTCTATGTACTGGGCGGGTACACCGTCGCCGGGGTGCCGCTGCGGCAGTTCCTCGTGCTCGAGCGCGGCAGGTGGCGCGCGCTGGCGAAGATGCCGTTTCCGCGGGCCGCTGCCGGAGCGGGGGTCGCCGGGAAGCACGTCGTCGTCGCGGGTGGGATCGCCGCCGGAGGCCGCCTAGCTCGCAACGCCCTCTCGTACGACCTCCGCGCTGAGCGCTGGTCGGTCGTCGCGGGACCGACGCCGCGCGAGCATCTGGGCGTCGCGGCGCTCGGAGCGACGATCTACGCCGTGGCCGGTCGCACCGCCGGCCTCGACACGAACCTTCTCGACTTCGAGAGCTACCGCCCCGGCGATCGCAGCTGGCGGCGCCTGCAGCCGGTGCCTGATGCACGTGGCGGCACGGGCGCGGTCGGCGTCGGGGGTCAGATCGTGTCCGTCGGCGGCGAGGAGCCCGGCGGCACGATCGCCGAGGTGCTCGCCTATCGAATCGCGGACCGCCGATGGGTGCGGCTGGCCGACTTGCCGACGCCGAGGCACGGTGTCGGAGTCGCGGCTCTGGGCGGACGGGTCTTCGTCATCGGCGGCGGGCCCGAGCCCGGCCTCACGGTCACCTCGGCGAACGAGTCGCTCTCCGTCGGGACCGTCATGCGGCGGCATCCGACGTCCGCAGGAGGCTCGACGTCGCAGATGCTGACGTTCCGGCGCGCCGACGGATCGCGCGTCGCATTTCCGGCCAGGGCGCGAGCGTGGTGCGGCGCGTGGAACGCCGACGAGCCGACCAAGACGCTGCACGTCGCGGTGCTGCGGCCGAGCGGCCCCGGGTTCGCCCGTCCGTTCTGGTGGCTTACTGCGGTCGTGCGTGATGTAGGGCCCGGTCGGACCGTCCGTTTCCCGCTTCCCCGCGGGACGAAGCGGCCGCGAGACGCCGAGCTCTTCGTCTACGACAGCGTTCGGGAGAACGAGGCGAGCAGCGAGGAAGAAGAGTCGTTCGGCCGGATCGCGTTCTCGCGAATCGGCTGCAAGGTCGGCGCGGCGGTGCGGTTCACGGTGACCGGCAGGCTCGGGAGCGAGATCGCCCAACGGTCGTCCGTTCGCGTCTCTGGCACCTACGAGGGCGTGGTTGGCAAGCGGCCGCCCTGGTGGCCCGCCTGACCGCACGCAACGGCCGGGGACGCGAGGCGTCATGACGCTCAAGCTCACTCTCGAGTACGACGGTACGGGCTTCCGTGGCTGGGCGCGGCAGCCAGGAGAGCGAACGGTCGAGGGCGTCTTGCGCGAGGCGCTCGATTCCGTATTCCCGCGGTGGGACGGCCTCGCAGTCGCAGGTCGCACCGACACGGGTGTCCACGCGACCGGCCAGGTTGCGAGCTTCGACGCGGACGGCGGCCCGCCCGCGGAGCGGACGGTCGAGGCGCTGAACGCCGCACTCCCGGACGACGTCGCCGTCCTGGAGGCGGCGGAGGCGCCGGAGGGGTTCCACGCGCGCTTCTCGGCTCGAGCGCGCTCGTATCGCTACCGGGTCCTCGCGCAGCGCGTGCCGCCGGCGCTCGAGTCGAGGCGCGCCCTCTGGTGGCCGCGCCCGGTCGACCCGGGAGCACTTGCAGCGGCAGCCACGACTCTCGTCGGCGAGCACGACTTCCGCGCGTTCACGCCGACCGAGACGCAGCACGAGGTGTTCGTCCGGGACGTGCACGCCGCGGCCTGGGAGAGCGACGGGGACCGGCTCGACTTCACGATCACTGCCGACAGCTTCCTTCGCCACATGGTGCGAACGCTCGTCGGGACGATGCTGGAGGCGGGACCAGACGCACCCGCGTGCGTTCCCGGTCTCTTGCACACCGAGCGAAGCCGATCCGACGCGGGCCTCACCGCGCCGCCGTGGGGTCTGTACCTGGTACGGGTGGACTACTGAGGGGTCGGACCCGTGGGGTCGACCCCGGGGCTACGATCGAAGGCGTGCGCTTCCGAATCGTTCTCTTCGACCTCGACGGCACCCTCATCGACTCCGGGCCGATCATCCTCGCCTCGATGCAGCACGCTGTCCGGACCGTGCTCGACCGCGAGATTCCACCGGACGAGCTCGGGCTCACCATCGGTGGCCAGGGCATCGTCGCGCAGATGCAGGCGATCGACGCCGAGCACGCCGACGAGCTGCTCGAGGTCTACAAGGAGCACAACGACGGCCTCCACGAGACGCTCGAGGCGTTCGACGAGCTGATCGCGCTCCTTCCCCGGCTCAAAGCCGAAGGGCGGCGGCTCGGAATCGTGACCGCGAAGCGCCATCGCACGGTCGGGCTCGCGCTCGATCGCTTCCCGGCCCTTCGCGACGACTTCGACGTGGTCGTTGCGCACGAGGACACGGATCGGCACAAGCCGGACCCGGACCCCGTCACGCTGGCGATCGAGCGCCTCGGGGGCACGCCGTCCGACGCCGCCTACGTGGGGGACTCGCCGTTCGACATCCAGGCGGCGAAGTCGGCCGGCGCGTATGCCGTCGCCGTCGGTTGGGGTGGGATCCATCCTGACGAGCGCCTGCTCGCCGAGGAGCCCGACGCCTTCGTCCGATCGCCCGAGGAGCTCCTCCGTGTCCTCTAGAACGAGCACACCGTCCGCCCGCGTGGCCGAGCTCCGCCGGCTGATCGAGCACCACAACTACCGATACCACGTGCTCGACGAGCCGGAGATCCCGGACAGCGGCTACGACGCGCTCTACGACGAGCTCCAGCAGCTGGAGCAGGAGCATCCCGATCTCGTCGCCGGCGACTCGCCCACACAGCGCGTCGGCGCCGCGCCGGAGGCGGGGTTCCGCAAGGTCGACCACCTCTCGGCGATGGGATCGCTCGAGAAGGTGACGACGCGGGAGGCGCTCGAGAAGTGGGCAGACGACATCCGCAAGCGCCTGGGGACCGACGAGGCGGTCGCGTACGTTCTCGAACCGAAGATCGACGGCTCCGCGGTGTCGCTCGTGTACGAACACGGTCGCTTCGTGCGCGGCGCGACTCGCGGAGACGGCCTGCGCGGCGAAGACGTGACGGCGAACCTCCGCACCATCGAGGCGATCCCGCTCCGCATGCTGGACAGGAGCGGAGCCGCCCCGACTCGCGTCGAGGTTCGCGGGGAGATCTACTTCCCGCTCGACGGTTTCGACCGCTTCAACGAGGCGCAGATCGCCGCAGGGAAGAAGCCCGCGCCGAACGCGCGGAACGCCGCGGCCGGATCGCTGCGACAGCTCAATCCAGCGGTGACTGCGGAGCGGCCGCTCTCGATCTTCTTCTACGGCGTCGGGGTCCTCGAGGGCGCCCGGCCGCGCACGCAGTGGGAAGCGCTCGAGTGGATGCGAGCGCGGGGCTTCCGCACGAACCCGAGTGTGGTGCGGCTCGAGACGATCGACGCGGTCGCCGACGCATGCGAGGCATGGGAGGTGCGCCGCGCTTCGCTCGGCTACGAGATCGACGGAATCGTGATCAAGGTCGACTCGTTCGACCAACAGGAGCGCCTCGGCTCGCTGCACGGGCGTCCGCGCTTCGCGCGCGCCTTCAAGTGGGCCCCGACGTCGGCGGTGACACGGCTCCTCGCGATCCATGTCCGCGTCGGTCGCACAGGCGTCCTCAACCCACTGGCCGAGCTCGAGCCCGTCCACGTCGGCGGGGTGACGGTGTCGAGCGCGACGCTCCACAACGAGGACGACATCCGGCGCAAGGACATTCGCAGGGGCGACCTCGTGATCGTCCAGCGGGCCGGCGACGTGATTCCACAGGTCGTCGGGCCGGCCGGCGAGCACGAGCCGGGCTCGAAGCCGTGGCGGATGCCGAAGCGTTGCCCGCTCTGCAAGGCCGAGGTCGTGCGGCCCGTCGGAGAGGTCATGCACCGCTGCCCGAACCGCGCATGTCCGTCGCGGGGCCTCGAGACGCTCTACCACTGGGTCGGACCCGCCATGGACATCGAGAACGTCGGCGCGAGCACGATCAAGAAGCTCTGGGACGAGGCGATCGTGCGCTCGTTGCCCGACCTCTACCGGATATCCGCCGAGCAGCTGGCCTCATTGGACGGCTTCGCGGAGATCTCGGCCACGCGCGCATTCGACTCGATCCAGGCGTCCAAGGCGCAGCCCTTCTCGCGTGTGCTCTTCGGCCTCAACATCCCGAAGGTCGGTTGGGTGATCGCCCGCAGCCTCGCGCAGCACTTCGGGTCGGCCGAGGCGCTGCAGAACGCATCGCTGGAGCAGCTGGAGGAGATCGAGGGTATCGGGCCCGACCGGGCGGAGCTCATCGCGGAGTGGTTCGCCGACACGGAGAATCGCGCGTTACTCGAAGAGCTGGGCGCCGTGGGGCTCCAGCTCGCGGCGGGCACCTCCGAGCGACCGGCCGAAGGCGGACCGCTGACCGGGAGCCAGTATGTCATCACCGGCACGCTCGAGGGTTACAAGAGAGAAGAGGTGAAGGCGGCTCTCGAAGCGCTCGGCGCGAAGGTCTCGGACTCGGTCTCGAAGAAGACGACCGGCGTCGTCGTCGGCGAAAGCCCTGGTTCGAAGGCCGCCAAGGCAGAGAAGCTGGGCGTTCCGGTCCTGTCCGAAGCCGATCTCGCCGAGCTGCTCGAGGCTTGATGCGAATTTCGCATCAAGCCTCAGGAGCGCGCTAGGACCGTGGCGAAGCGATCCTGCGCGGCACGTGCCGACCAGTACGGGACCGGCGACCCGTTCTGGAGAATCGCGAAGACATAGCGCCGCCGTATGAATCCCGCGAGTGAGGACGCGGCGTTGGTCGTGCCGGTCTTGGCAATGACGCGACCCCGGGTGGGACGCCTCGCGAGCCGTTTCTCGAGCGTACCGGAGACGCCCGCGACCGACAGCGAGGTGACGAAGGCGTCGCGTATCGAGGAATCGGCGGCACCGGCTTGCAGGATCGCCACGAGAGCGTTCGCAGTGAGCCGATCGAGCGCCGAGAGGCCGGACCCGTCGGCGATCCGCACGCCGGCCACGGGTACGCCCGCATCCGCCACCGCAGCTCGTACGACGCGGCTCCCCGCAGCGGTCGAGCCCCGCCGAACGAGGCTCGCTCCGAGCTCCTTGAGCACCATCTCCGCGACGAAGTTGTCGCTCTCACGGTTCATGTGCCGAACGATCGCGACGAGTGGTTCGGAGAGGTCGAGGGCGAGCGGCAACCCGTCGGGTCGCGCACGACCCGCGCCCGCCGGGCCTGCGACGGTGACGCCGCGACGCTCGAGTGCCGCCGTGAGCGCGCGTGCCGCGGCTGCGGCCGAGCCGTTCGCTCCTCGGAACTCGGCCTCGAAGACCGAGAGTGCCGAGAGCGGCCTGGACTCGAAGCCCACGTAGGACGGCTTCCAGCCTGGCGCGTCGCGGCGCTCGTCGAAGTGGCTCTCGTCACCGAAGATCCGACCCGTCACGCGCCGGATGCCCCAGGCGGCGACGTCGCGCGCGAGCGCTTCGACGTCCTCGGAGCCGAGTGTCGGATCACCGAACCCGACGAGCACGAGGTTGCCGTCCCAGACCGGCCCTTCGAGCACGCCGGTGCCGACCACCTCCGTACGGAACCGGAAGCTCGGCCCGAGGAGCCGTAGGGCCGCGAACGAGACGGCGAGCTTCTCGGCGGATGCCGGAAGGAGTGCGTGACTCGAGTTGCTGCGGAAGACGACGTTGCCCGTCTGTAGGTCAACAGCCAGAGCCGCCGTTCGGCGAGGATCTATGTCCGGTGCGGCGAGTGCGTGACCGAGCGCCGCTGCGAGCTCGGGCGAGGAGGCGCGTGTGGTCGTCGTCCCCGCCAGGACGGCCGCGGCTGCCACGATGGCGACGGCGCTCACTCGCGACGAAAGCATTGCGCACCTGTGTAGCGAACGCGTCCGACGAACTGCGACACATCGAGCTCGGCCGTGGGCGGGCCAGATTCCTCGGATGGGGATCCATCCCTCGGGCGATGACCCGAGCGGTTCAGCGCTCTCAGCTTCGGCGCGCCCGCATGCAGGCTGGGGAGGAGCGACCGGTAAGTAGACATCGGGCCCGCGGCCGCATGTCGCCCCGGGGAGCGAGCCCGCCGGGCGTTTTCGTGACCGCCGGGTTCAGCGTCACGATCTGGAACGGCCAGTCTGGAGAGAGGGGAGGGCTCGTCCCCTTCCCTCTCCTCCGGAGCGCCACCGCCGTGGCTTGGCGGCGTCGTCAGCGATAGACCGTGATCGTGACGGTGCGGCGGCCCCACTTGCGGGCCAGGGCCGTGCTCGGGAACCAGAGGTCGATGATCCGTCCCTTGATGGCGATCCCGACGTCGGCCGCGAGCCCTTGGCCGTAGCCCGGGACGTAGAGGCGTGTGCCGAGCGGGATCAGCTTCGGGTCGACGGCGACGACGCCTTTGCGCACAGGTACGCCGAGCGCGGTCCGGCCCGGAAGGTAGTAGGCGACTGCGTCGACCTTCAGCTTGTACGGAGCGTTCGCCGGCGACTGTCCGAGTGCCGATCCTCCTGCGATCGCCATTGCCCCACACCCGACCGCGGCGAGAGAGAGCCCTGCCCTACGTGTTCCCCTGGCCACGAAGGGGGGGACCCTAACACAGACGACGGGTCGTGCAACGTCGCGAATGGCCTGTTTGCAGAGATTTTCGCTTCTGTTGAAGGTTGCAGGCGTCCGAAGACGGTGCTAGGGTGCTGCACTTGTGACGGGCCAGACCGCCACCGGCGGGTCTGTCCGGGGTTCGCAGGGGGCCAACAGGGGAGGCCCGAGCGCCGGATGGACGCCGATAGCCGTTTTGTTGACGGCCTTGGCAGCCGGGCTCCTGCTTGCCGTTACGCCGGCAGCTGCCGACCCAATCGGTTCGAAGCGCGAGCAGGCCCAGGCGATCATGGCCGAGATGCAGCAGCTCGACGCCGACGTCGGGCGGGCAGCTGAGGCGTGGAACTACGCGAACATCGAGCTCGCCCGGATCGAGCAGGACCTCGTCTCGAATGGAAAGCACCTCGTCGCGGCGCGCAAGAGCCTCGGCGTCGCGCAGGGACGAATCGCAGAACGCCTTCGCGACCTGTACGTGAACGACGAGGGCAACTCGACGCTGGAGGTGATCCTCGGCTCGCGGAGCCTCGACGACATCCTCGCGCGGCTCGATGCGATCGAGCGAGTCTCGAGCCACGACGCGCGGATCCTCGAGACCGTGAAGCGGTACCGGAAGGAGGTCGAGACGCGTCGTGCACGCCTCCAGGAGGCGCGTTCGGACCAGGCGCGGATCGTCGCCGAGCGCGCGGCCGAGAAGGCGTCGATCGAGCGTCGACTCGTCGAGCGGGAGCAGCTTCTGGTGTCGGTCAAGGACGAGATCGTTCAACTGCAAGCCGAGGAGCGGGCGCGCCAGGTCGCGCTTGCCGAACAGGCGCGCGCCCGAGCTCAGGCGCAGCAGCTCGCTGCTCAGCTTCAGCAGGACACGGCGCAGGAGACGTACGACCCTTCGTTCGCGACTCCGATCTACGACGCGGACGTACCTGCTGCTCGCTATTCACACGTCGTGCCGATCGCGCTCCAGTACCTCGGAGTTCCGTACGTCTGGGGTGGCTCTAGCCCCTCGACCGGCTTCGACTGCTCGGGCTTCATCATGTTCGTGTTCGCCCAGGTCGGTGTCTACCTTCCGCACCATGCAGCGTCCCAGTTCAACTACGGAACGCCGGTCTCGCGTGAGCAGCTCGCAGCCGGCGACCTCGTCTTCTTTGACGGCCTCGGTCATGCCGGCATCTACATCGGCGGTGGTCAGTTCGTACACGCCCCGCACACCGGGGACGTGGTCAAGATCTCGAGCCTCTACGACTCCTGGTACGCGGCCACCTGGGTCGGCGGCCGCCGTCTCTGACGATCGCGTAGACCTAGCCGCCGGCGTCCTGATCCGATCCCGTGTGGGGCTCGGCGTACAGGGCGTCGATCTCGCTGGAGAAGTGCTCGATCACGGCACGACGCCGGAGCTTGAGCGTCGGCGTGATCTCGCCTTCGGCCATCGTGAAGTCGCGCGGGAGGATCGCGAAGCGCTTGATCTGCTCGAAACGCGAGCGCTCGCTGTTGGCATCGTCGACGACCGTCTGAATCAGCGCGCGCACTCCTTCGTCGCGCGCGAGCGCCGCCACGTCGCCGTCGATCCCCTCGCCAGCCGCCCACCGGCTGATTTCCTCGGGGTCGAGTGTGATGAGCGCTGCGACATAGGGGCGCTTGTCGCCGACGACGAGCGCCTGGGACACGAACTTAGAGGTCTTCAGGTCGTTCTCGATGTTCTGGGGCGGCACATTCTTGCCTCCGGCGGTGACGAGAATGTCTTTCTTCCGATCCGTGATCCGGAGGAAGCCGTCGGCGTCGAGCTCGCCGATGTCGCCGGTTCTCAGCCAGCCGTCGGGCGCTAGAACCGCGCTAGTCGCCTCTTCGTCCTTGAGGTACCCCTGGAAGACGGTCTCGCTGCGTACGAGGATCTCGCCGTCGTCCGCGATGCCGACCTCGAACCCGGGAAGCGGGCGTCCGACTGTTCCGAAGCGATATACATCGGGGCGGTTCGTGCTGCACGCCGTCGTGCACTCGGTGAGGCCGTAGCCCTCTACGATGCGCACGCCGATCGCGTCGAAGAACTCCGCGATCTCCTTGGCGAGCGGCGCTCCGCCGGAGATCGCGAGCCTGAGACGGCCCCCCAGCCGAGCACGCACCTTGCTGAATACGAGCCGGTCCGCCATGCGGTGGCGGGCCTGGAGGCCGGCTGGCACCGGCTCTCCGTCGGCCTCGAGCCGGCTCACCTCGCGTCCGATCGGGAGCGCCCAGTCGATGAGTCGTCGCTTCAGGCCCGTCGCCTCGTCGAAGCGCGCCTGTGCCGCCGTGTGCACCTTCTCGTACACCCGCGGGACGCTCGGGAGAATCGTCGGGCGCACCTGCGGCAGCGCCTCGCCGACGCGAAGCGGGTCGGGAAGCAAAGCAATCGGGAACCCGACGTACGCACCGGTCAGGAGCATCAGCCGCCCGAAGTTGTGCGCGAGCGGGAGGTAGAGGAGCATGAGGTCGTCTTCGCGGTAGTAGCTGTCCATCTGGTCGACGACGCTCGTCATCGCGTAGTAGTTCCGATGGCTCAACATGCAGCCCTTCGGCCGCCCGGTCGTGCCCGACGTATAGATGATCGTGAAGAGGTCGCTCTCCGCGATCGCCGCCGAGGCATCGTCGAGGGCTGTCGGATTCGTGGCCGCGAAGTCTCGGCCGTGCGCCGCCAGGCCGTCGAGATCGTGGTACGTCAGGACGTGCTCGAGAGTGGTCAGCTCGCCCGAGACGGCCTCGACCTTGGCGAGCTGCTCGGCGTCCTCGCAGAGGATTCCCACGGCTTCCGAGTGGGAGAGAAGGTACCCGACGTCGGGCGCGGAGCTGGAGGCGTAGACGGGGACACCCACGGCGCCGATCTGCGCGAGTGCGAAATCGACGAGCGCCCAGTCGAGAGTGTTGCGCGCGAGGATCGCGAACGCGTCGCCCTTTCCGACGCCCCGTGCCAGGAGCCCGTTGGCATAGGCGCTCGCTCGCTCGTTCGCGTCCTGCCACGACACCTCGCGCCAGCCGTCCTCGGCTTCCACGAGGTAGGCGGGCCCCGAGCGGTCCGCTGAGACTGCGTCACGCCAGAGCCGTGCGATCGTCCGGCGGGGATCGGAAGGACGAGTCTCGCGAGTGGCGGAAGCCGTCTCGGTCACGCTCTGAGCTTAGTGTTTCCCGCCGTAGATACCGCCGTGGTTCGCCTGTGAGAACCGAGCAGGCGTTAGGACGCAAGAGCCAGTATTCAGGAATATCGGCGTGACTGAGGACGACGGCATGCGCAGCGTATGCAGCCGCGCGAAGTAGAGATGCATCTGCGGCGGGTAGCGCTTGGTTCTTGCGCAGAGCACTCCGAACCTCAGGAGGGATCCGTCCGGAAAGGACGAATCCTCCTGGTCCCTCTACAGTTCTCCTTTGCCGATGCGAACATCCTGGAACGGTTCACTGAGCTTCGGGCTCGTCTCGATCCCCGTCGGGTTGGCCCCTGCGACCAAGCCGGCGGCGCGCCAGTCGGATGTCTCCTTCCGACTCCTCCACCGCGAGTGCTCGACGCCCATCAAGCAGAAGCGCTGGTGCCCGACGCACGACCGCGAGGTGTCGCAGGACGAGATCGTCCGCGGCTTCGAGGTGACGAAGGGGCAGTTCCTGATCGTCGAGGATGCGGACCTCGAGGCGATCGAGCGCTCCGACGACTCGCGTTCGATTGACATCACGCGCTTCGTCCAGGAGGAGGCGGTCGATCCGATCTTCTTCGACCGCACGTACTTCCTCGTCCCGGCGTCGACGGCGGCACAGCGCCGCCCCTACGTCCTCCTGCTCGAGGCGATGCGGCAGACCGGTACCGCAGCGCTCGGCCGCTTCGTACGCGCGGGGCGCGAAAGCCTCTGCCTCGTACGCGCGAAGGGCGACGCGCTGGCGCTCGAGACGCTCTTTCTCGCCGAGGACGTGCACTCGCAGGCCGAGATCTCCGAGGCCGTCGAGGGAACCGAGGTGAAGGAGTCGGAGCTCGCGCTCGCCCGTCAGGTGATCGAGAGCCTCGCCGGCGACTTCGAGCCCGACGAGCTCGCAAGCGACTACCGGCGCGATCTGCGTGCGCTTCTCGAGGCCAAGATGCGGGGCGAGGAGATCGCCGTGCCGGAGCCGGTGGAGGTGGCGCCCGTCATCGACCTCATGGAAGCGCTCAAGGCGAGCGTCGCCGCGGCGAAGAAGGGCTCCGAGGGGGAGAAGCCACAGCGCGCGAAGAAGTCCCGCGCAAAGGCCTCGTAGGGATCGCTACTACTGTTGCGAGGACGAGGCTCCGGCTCCGACTGCCTCGAGCGACGCCTGGAATAGCGTCTTGTCGATCTACCCCTGGTAGATCGGCACGCCCTCCTCGATGCAGATGCGGACGACCTCCTCTCGATCCATCCCCATCTCTTTGGCGAGCTCGTCAGGCGTCAGGTGGTTGGCCATCCGTGCCTCCTTCGGGCATCAAAAAAGCCCGCCCGCGCAAGGTGCGCGCAGTCGGGCTTTCAGTCATTCGCTTCCCGGGCGGGTCAAGCGGCCCGCCTCTCGAAAACGACAGTCACGCTCTGAGCATACTGCGAGTCCGACGGGCTGCGCAACGGGCTTAGAACGACGCTCCCTGCGTCGTTGCCTGCGAGGTCCAGCATTCGCCTCGCGACGGGCGATCATCATGGAAGAGGTTCTTGACGCCGTCGGCCGGGTTCCACGGGAGCCGGTACCCTTTGCCGGCTCGGGGTGTGGCGCAGCCTGGTAGCGCGCTCCGTTCGGGTCGGAGAGGCCCCCAGTTCAAATCTGGGCACCCCGATAGTGCGTGGGGAGAAACCTGCGGTTTCCCCCCACGTGCCCCCTTCCTTCGGCGTCGGGTACCGAGTCACGCTGGTCGAGGCCTACGGGCGAATGAATCGCCCTCCGGCCTGCATCGAGCCAACAGCTGCGTGCGGCTCTCGAGACCTATTCTCTGGGCGTGCTCAAGGCTGTGTTGTTCGACGTGGATTTCACCCTCTTTCGACCTGGGCCCGAGCTCGGCCCGGAGGGATATCGCCGTGTCGGGGAGCGACACGGGTTACGGCTCGATCCTGAGCTGTACGGGTCCGCGCGCAGCGCCGCGATCGAGAAGCTCCAGCGAAACCACGAGCTCGTCCACGACGAGGAGATCTGGATTGCGTTCACCGAGGAGATCGTCCTCGGCATGGGCGGCGAACCGAGCGGCGCTCGCGCATGCGCCACGGACATGGTTCGCGAGTGGGAGCGACACGAGAACTTCTCCCTGTACGAGGACGCGCTGCCCGTGCTCGCGGAGCTCCGGCGCCACGACCTCAGGATCGGGCTGATCTCGAACGGTCAGCGCGATCTCGAAGAGTTCGCGACCCATCACGACCTCGAGGTCGACGCGATCGTGGGGTCGAAGGCGCACGGGCGGGTGAAGCCGCATGCGTCGATCTTCTTCGCCGCGCTCCGCGCCCTCGACGTTACTCCCGAGGAAGTGGCGATGGTGGGTGACTCCTACGAGGACGACATCGAGGGTGCGCGCGCGATCGGTATCCGAGCGGTCCTGCTCGACCGCGACGGCCTACGTCCTGAGGCGCCCGACCGTATCGACACGCTCCTAGCGCTGCCCGCCGCACTCGGTCTGGCGCCAGGGGTCTGACCTCACGAGTCAGAGCCCGAGCTTTCGCCGCCAGGCTCCCGTGTGGGTTCCGAGCGGCACCGGCTCCGCGGGTACACCTCGACCGAAAGCCAAGGAAGCCTCGGCGAGCGTCGAGACGGGCCCGACGCACACATCCTCGTCCCCGAGGTGCGCGAGCCAGTCGGCAAGCGATCGTGTAGCGAAGATCGCCGAGAGCTGTTCCGCAAGCCCATCCTGATCCTCGTCGTACTGCCTGTCGGCGAGGTCGGGCACGCCGACGAGCTCGCAGAGACGCCGGAAGAACTTGGGCTCGAGCGCACCGACCGTCAGGAAGCGTTCGTCGGCTGTTGCGTAGATGCGGTAGCAGGCGAGGCCACCCGTGAGCATCCGGGGTACCGGGTCGCCGTCCAGTCGATGTGCGACGAGGTCGTGGGCGCGATGGGTCATGGATACGACGATCCTCTCGCCCTTACCGGTCCGGTCGCGCTCGCGGAGCGCGGCGAGCACCTCCGTGACCGCGCCGAGTGCGCCGGCGGCGACGTCGGCGACCTGGACAGCCGGAAGTTCGGGCGCGGTGTCATCGAGGACGCCCGCCCACCCGAGGTAGTTGACGTCGTGGCCCGCCCGCTCACGGTGCGGGCCCTCACCGCCGAATCCGGTAATCGAGCAGTAGACGACCGTGTCGGGTACCTCGTCGGGGCCGATTCCGATGCGGGCCGCGATGCCGGGCCGGAAACCCTCGAGAACGACATCTGCCCGGGAGCACAGCGCCTGCGCAAACCTCACGTCGGTCGCGAGATCACACACGACCGACTCGGTGCCGGCTCGAAGCGCGGTGTCCCACGCGGGCGCCGTCGAGCGCATCGGATCGCCGTCCGGCGACTCGACCCGAACGACCCGCGCGCCGAGCCGCCGGAACTCGCCGCTTGCGTATGCGCCGGGGAGGAGGCGGGTGAAGTCGACGACGACGATGTCGGCGAGCGGTTGCACGCGCGCGGAGCCTATCTCTATCCTCGTGCTCGTTGACTGACCGTTCAATCGCTCATACGGAAAAGCGAAGGCTCATCCTCGAAGCCGCGATCCGCGTGTTCGCCGAGCACGGTTACCACGAATCGCGCGTCGGCGACATCGCGCACGATGCCGGGGTTGCGCACGGCCTGCTCTACCACTACTTCGCGTCGAAGGACGACGTCTTGCGCACGATCTTCGTCGAAAACTGGGGCGAGCTCATCGGGCGCTTCCGCGACGTCGAAGCGGCTCACGAACCGGCTCCAGAGAAGCTCGAGGGGATTGCCAAGATCTTGCTCCGTACCTGGCGCAACCACCCCGCGCTCGTGACCGTGATGGTTCGCGAGGTTGCGCGGAGCCAGCAGCTCCAGGGGCAGGTCGAGGAGGTACGAGAGGCGTTCTCGATCGTCCAGCGCGTCATCGAAGAGGGTCAGACGTCGGGGGCGTTCCGGAGCGGAGTCGACGCTCGTCTGGCGAGCTGGATCTTCTACGGCGGGCTCGAAGAAGTGCTCACGGGCTGGGTGCTCGGCCAGCTTCCGGACGGCGAAGAGGAAGTCGCGCGAGCCGAGCGGACAGCGATCGAGGTCGCCCTGCGCGGGCTCAGCGCATAGGCTCCCGCACCGTGGACGTTTTCAACCTGTACGGCGACGAGTGGGATCGCGTCGAGGACCGTACGGGGTGGCGGAGCAAGGACGGATGGGTGGGCGCGCGTCTCGGCGCTGAGCTCCTAGGCGGGAGCCTGTACGAGCTCGAGGCCGGCGACCGCCTGTGGCCCTACCACCTGCACCACGCGAACGAGGAGTGGCTGATCGTCGTCCGCGGTCAGCCGACGCTCCGCTCGCCGGACGGCGAGCAGGAGCTTCGCGAGGGCGACGTCGTCGTCTTCCCGCGCGGGAAGGTGGGCGCGCATCAGGTCTCGAACCGGTCGGATGCGCCGATTCGCGTACTCATGCTGTCGTCGATGCGCGCTCCCGACCTTGTCGAGTATCCGGACAGTGGCAAGGTGGGGGCGCGGAGCGTCGCGGGCGAGCGCATACTGCTGAGCCGGCCGGGCCCGCTCCTCGACTACTGGGACGGCGAGGACTGACTTCGCGCAACGCCGTCGCCCGTCCGAATCTCGGTCGCGCGAGGATCGGAAGGGCGGGCGATCGTCCGCCCCTCCGAGAGGGTTAGCGGAACGCGTTCTCGCCGGTGAGAGCCTCGCCCACGACCAGGGTGTGCACCTCGTGCGTTCCCTCGTACGTGAGCACCGACTCGAGATTGTTCACATGCCGGATCACCGGGTACTCGAGCGTGACGCCGTTGGCGCCGAGGATCGTGCGCGCGGTTCGGGCGACTTCGATCGCGCCACGGACGTTCCCCATCTTTCCGAGACTCACGTGCTCGGGGCGGAGCGTCCCGGCGTCCTTCATGCGGCCGAGGTGCAGTGCCACGAGCGTCGCCCGGTTGAGCTCGAGCGCCATCTCGGCGAGCTTCTGCTGCGTGAGCTGGTAGGCAGCAATCGGTTTCCCGAAGACGATCCGCTCCTTCGCGTAGTCGAGCGCGGACTCGAAGCACGCGCGGCCCGCGCCGACCGAGCCGAAGACGATCCCGAAGCGGGCCTCGTTCAGACACGAGAGCGGGCCTCGCAGTGAGCTGGCACCCGGTAGGAGGTTCTCGTCCGGCACGCGGACGTCCTGGAGGACGAGCTCGGACGTCACCGACGCGCGGAGCGAGAGCTTCTTGTGGATCTCGGGCGCCGAGTACCCGGGCATGCCCTTCTCGACCACGAAGCCGCGGATCGCACCGTCGTCGGTGCGGGCCCAGACGATCGCGATGTCGGCGATCGTGCCGTTGGTGATCCACATCTTTGCGCCGTTCAGGATCCAGTCCGAGCCGTCCCGGCGCGCGTGTGTTCGCATCGAGCCGGGATCGGATCCGGCATCGGGCTCGGTCAACCCGAAGCAGCCGATGATGTCGCCTGTGTGCATCGGTGGAAGCCAGCGTTCCTTCTGCTCCTCCGAGCCCCAGCGCCAGATCGCGAACATCGCGAGCGAGCCTTGAACCGAGACCGCGCTCCGCACGCCCGCATCTCCCGCCTCGAGCTCGAGGCAGGTCAGGCCGTAGGCAACTGCGCTCGCGCCTGGCAGCCCGTACCCGTGCAGGTGCATTCCGTACAAACCGAGCTTCGCGAGCTCGGCCATCAGCTCGCGCGGCAGGATCCCCTGCTCGAACCAGTCGCCGATCTCGGGGAGGACGTTCTCGCGTACGAACTGACGCACCGTGTCTCGAATCGCGCGCTCTTCGTCGTCGAGGAGCGCGTCGATTGCGAGCAGATCGAGTGGATCGAGAGCCGGGAGCTCGGTCGTCGTCGTCATCCGCGACACATCCTACGAGAACGCTTGCGCGTGGTTGACCTCGCGCCTCGAGCCCGCGTACACTT
>Ga0184612_10000591_pt1 | contig 17125 bp, 15 predicted proteins | sample PLM3_60_coex_FD_133163 | JGI IMG/M metagenome (GOLD analysis project Ga0184612, IMG submission 133163) | Groundwater sediment microbial communities from an aquifer in East River, Colorado, USA - PLM3_60_coex | ecosystem: Environmental > Terrestrial > Soil > Riparian zone | place: USA: East... | reverse complement strand
TCGCACCGAACAGCCCGACTACGAGCGCTTCGGTCAGGACCGAGCGGGTGACCTGTCGGCGCCCCGCCCCGAGTGCGCGGTAGAGCGCGATCTCCTGGCTGCGTTGTGCAACGAGGATCGAGAACGTGTTGAGGATCAAGAACGTGCCGACGAACAGCGACACCGCGGCGAAGACCAGCAGGAACGTGTTGAAGAAGCCGAGCGCATCGCGCAGGCCGTCGGACGTCTCGTTCGAGGTCTCGGTGCCGGTCTTCGCTTCGAGACCGTCGGGCAGGATGGCCTCGATGTCGGCCCGAAGCTCCTCCTGGCTGACGCCCTCGCGCGCGGCGACGGTGATCGTCGTAAAGGCGTCGGCGCCGCCCAGGAGCAGGCGCTGCGCCGTCCGCGTTTCGAACAGCGCAAGCGTCGCCCCGGCCAAGCTGGCGCTCTCGCCGAACGTCGCCGTCCCGACCAGCGTTGCCCGGACCTCTATTTGCTCGCCGCTGGTGATCAGCCGCACGGTGTCGCCGACCTCATATCCGCCCAGGTCGGCCGACCGGGTGTCGACGACGACCTCGCCGTCGGCGGTGGGCGGCTTGCCGACCTCGATCCGCAGGGGTGACTCACCCGTGGTGTTGGGCGCGTCGGTCCAGTTGGCGCCGATCCCCGGTGCCCCGCCACCGCTGACCACGCGTCCATCGATCCCGACCACGAAGACCGACCGGTTCTCGACCACGCCGTCAGCCCGCAGTGCGTCGTCGAGCGCAGCCAGCTGATCGACCATGGTGGCCGGGACGGTGCGCGCGTCGTTGCTGATGGACGCGCTGCCGACCAGCGTGCTGAGGCCCTGGGCGCCCTCGGGCCGGACGACGACGTCGCCGTTGAGGTCGCTGAAGATCTCTTCGAACGTCTTGTCGAGCGTGTCGGTGAAGACGTAGGAGCCGGCAACGAATGCAACGCCGAGGACGATGGCGAGGGCACTCATCACGAGCCGCACCTTGCGGGCGAGCAGGCTCTTCAGCGTGACGCGCAGCACGGTACCGGGGGCATCAGATCGCGCCGGGCTGGACCAGGCCACTCTCGTACGCGTACACGGCCGCCTGGACCCGGTCGCGCACGCCGAGCTTCGTCAGCAGGTTGCCGACATGGGTCTTCACGGTCGTCTCCGACACCACGAGCTCGGCCGCTATCTCGGCGTTCGAGAGGCCGCGCGCGACCAGCTTGAGCACCTGCCGCTCGCGTTCGGTGAGGATCGTCAGACTTGCCGGGGTCGGAGCGTTGGCCGCCGGCAGCCGGCTGGCGAACTGGTCGAGCAGGCGCCGGGTCACGCTCGGCGCCACGACCGCCTCGCCCGCCGCCACTACCCGGATCGCGTCGACGAGATCCTCGGCGGGCACGTCCTTGAGCAGGAAGCCGCTCGCACCGGCCCGCAGCGCCTCGACGACGTACTCGTCGAGGTCGAACGTGGTGAGGACGAGGACACGGGGCGCGCTGTCGCGAGCGGCGCCCGTGATCAGACGGGTCGCCTGCACGCCGTCCATGCGTGGCATCCGGATGTCCATCAGGACCACATCGGGCTGGAGGGCCCGGGTGTCGGCCACGGCGGCCTCGCCGTCGCCGGACTCGCCGACGACCGCGATGTCCGGCTCGGTCTCGAGGATCATCCGGAACCCGGTCCGCAACAGCGGCTGGTCGTCGACCAGGAGCACGCGGATCGGGCCCGTCGCGGGCATCGTCATACCGCCACCTCGTCGAAGGGGATCCGCGCGCGCACCTCGAAACCCCCGCCGTGGCGTGGGCCGACGTGCAGAGTGCCGCCGTACAACGCGACCCGCTCGCGCATGCCGAGCAGGCCATGCCCAGGCCGGTGGCCGTCCAGAGCGGCGGCGAGCCCATGCCCCTCGTCGTCGACCTGGACCAGGAGCTCGGTGGGAGCGTAGCGAAGGGTCACCACGGCGTGGGTGGGCCCGGCGTGCTTGAGCGTGTTGGTCAGTGCCTCCTGCACGACGCGGAAGGCGGTCAGGTCGACGCCGACCGGGAGCCGCACCGGCATTCCGTCGACCCGGATGTCGACGGGCAGGCCGGCGTCGTGGAGCTTCCCGACCAGCTCGGTCAGATCGGCGAGCCCCGGCTGCGGCGCCCGGGCCTCGGATCGGTCGACCTTCACCGACTCGGGCCCGCGGAGGACGCCGACGATCCGGCGCATCTCGGCCAAGGCGATCCGACCAGTCGACTCGATCTGCTCCATGGCCTCGACGCTTCGGTCCGGATCGCGTCGCAACGTGCGGCGCGCACCGGCAGCCTGAACGGTCATGACCGAGACATGGTGGGCCACCACGTCGTGCAGCTCACGGGCGATCCGCGCCCGCTCCTCGGCAAGCGCGGCTCGGACCTCGGCCTCCCGGGCCCGCTCCAGTCGCTCGGCCCGGTCCTCGAGCTCGGAGGTGTAGAGACGGCGCCCCCGCACGGCGCGCCCGATGCCCCACACGCCGACGAAGCCCAGGGTGGCGAAGGTCGCCGCGGAGAGGTCCACCCCGATCGCGTCGGGATACCGCGCATTGGCCAGGGCGATCGACCCGTTGAGCGATCCGACCAGCCCGGCCAAGGCGGCCAGCCCCGGCGTGAACGGCGCGAATGCGCCCGCCGAGTATGCGGCGATCAGAGTCACGACGATCGTGGTCGGCGATGCGTAGTCCCAGAAGGACAGCATGAACGCGGCAGCAGCGACGACGAGGGCGACGATGACGGGTGCCCGGCGCCGGACGAGCAGGGGGACCGTCCCGAGGGTGACGAGCAGGACGCCGAGCCCGTCGCCGTCGCGGTAGGGGATGCCACTGCTGTCGGTGTAGACGAACAACGAGACCACGGCGGCCACGAGCAGGACGACTGTCAGGGTCGCGTCGAACACCCACGGCCCCGACCGCGGAACGAGGGTGCGCCTGCTCACCTGACCACACTAGGTCCGCGAGCCCGGGCCCGACTCGTCCCGTGCGTCGAACGCGGGCCTCCGTCGCGAGGAGGACGGGAGTTTCCAGAGCTCGTGGCCGAACCGTGGTGACAGGTCGCCGCGTCCGAGCTCACACGTCGACAGGGGACGTGCGCGGGGATGGGGCCTCGTCGGCCGCGGACTCCGGCGTGACGCGCTCCGGCAGCGGGGGGAGCGTCCCGCCGAAGGACGGGCAGAGCGCCTTGTGGGCACACCAGTCGCACAGCCGGCTCGGGCTGGGCCGCCAGTCACCGGTGCGCTCGGCCCGCTCGATCGCCCGCCACAGCGCGGCGAGCTTGCGCTCAGTGGCTAGCAGGTCGGCCTGGTCGGGCTGGTAGCGCAGGATCTCGCCGCTGCCCAGGTAGACCAGCTGCAGCAGACGGGGGATCCGGCCGTGCAGCCGCCACAGCACGAGCGCGTAGAAACGCATCTGGAACATCGCGCGCTGCTCGAAGCCCACTGGTGGGGCCTTGCCCGTCTTGTAGTCCACCACCCGCATCTCGCCGGAGGCAGGAGCACGGTCGAGCCGGTCGACATAGCCACGCAGGCGCAGGCCGGAGCCCAGCGTGGTCTCGACGTAGAGCTCGCGCTCCGCGGGCTCGAGACAACGCGGATCCTCGAGGGCGAAGTAGCGCTGGACGAGCTCCTCCGCGCCGGCCAGCCAGCCGGCGAGAGCGGAGCCGTCCTCGTCGTCGGTGAAGAGCGCGGCGACCTCGGGCTCGGCCGCGACCAGCTGATCCCACTCAGGGGCCACCAGCGCCATAGCCCGCTCAGCCGTACGCTCCGCGGCGGGGAGGTCGAACAGACGCTCCAAGACGGCGTGCACGACCGTCCCCTTTGTCGCTGCGGCGCTCGGCGGCTCGGGCAGCCGGTCGATGGTGCGGAACCGGTACAGCAGCGGGCAGGTCATGAAGTCGGAGGCGCGGGACGGCGAGAGGGTGGGGACGGGCGGCCGCTCGCCTTGGCCGTCCGGCCCGTCACCGGCCGACGGCGCGACCGGCTCGGCGGCGGGTGCGGCGGCCTGTACAGGCGCCCCAGCGTTCATGTCAGCGACTGTAGGCCAGGTCACCGACACGACGGCGGGCCGACACGACCCGGTGGCAGCAGAAGTGCCCCGACCGCAGCGGCCGGACCCACCTGTGGCGGGTTGTACACGTCTCATCGGCCAGGGAGGCGTGTACAACCCGCCACAAGATGGAGCCTGACCGTGCGGGCCGCGCCCGACAGAAGCCTCCGGGCGGGGGCTCGGGAGCCCTCCGCGGTGGCCTAGCCTTGCGTACGTGAGCGACGGTGACGTGCGGCGGTTGACCTTGGGCAAGGTCGCCGGCATCCCGGTGCACGTCAGCCCCAGTTGGTTCATCGTGGCGGCCGTCATCACCGTCGGCTTTGCACCCGTGGTCGACCGCTACCTTCCGGACCTCGGTGCCGGTGCCTACGCCGTGGCCTTCACGTTCGCTGTCCTCTTGTACGCATCGGTCCTGCTCCACGAGATCAGCCACGCCCTCACGGCTCGCGCACTCGGCCTGCCGGTCCGCGGCATCACCTTGCACTTTCTCGGTGGCTACACCGAGATCGAGCGACAGTCGCCGACCCCGGGGCGCGACATCATCGTGTCTGCGGCCGGACCCGCCGTGTCCCTGGTCGTCGCTGGAATCGCGGCGCTTGCGGCGCTTCCCGTCGACCAGCAGGTGGCCGAGTTCCTGCTCCTCGAACTGGCGGTGGCCAATCTGATCGTCGGCGTGTTCAACCTCCTTCCGGCGCTTCCTCTGGACGGCGGGCACATGCTGCGCGCCGCGGTCTGGCGTGTGTCCGGTGACGAGAACAAGGGCACCGTCGTCGCGGCCCGGGCCGGCCAGGTTCTTGCCGGGCTTGTTCTCGTCGTCCCGTTCGTGATGACCGGCGGCAGTCCGACGATCATCGGGGTCGTGTGGGCGGTCCTGGTGGCGTTGATGCTCTGGAACGGGGCAACGCAGGCGCTCGCCGCCGGCCGGGTACGCAGCCGTCTGCCCCGGCTGAACCTCGCGCAGATGACCCGCCGCGCCGCACCCGTCGCGCCTGACCTGCCGCTCGCCGAGGCGCTGCGCCAGGCCGGGGCGGCCGGCGTCCGTGCCCTGATCGTGGTCGACTCCGCCGGGCGTCCGACCGGGCTGGTCAGCGAGGCGTCGGTGACCGCCACGCCTGAGGACCGCAGGCCCTGGGTGCCGGTGGGCCAGGTGGCCAGGTCGTTGGAGGCCGGCCTCGTGCTCTCGCTCGACATCGCCGGCGAAGACCTCGTGCGCCGGATACAGAGCACCCCCGCTTCCGAGTACCTGGTGGTCGATCACGAGGGCGCCGTCTACGGCGTTCTGGCCACCTCGGACGTCGACGCGGCCCTGGCGACCGCGTAGGGCGCCTACCCTGCATGCCGTGACCGACCAGAGCGACGTCCCGGGCCGGCGGACCGGCCCGCTACGTGCGGGTGACCAGGTTCAGCTCACCGACCCCAAGGGACGTCACCACACGATCACCCTCGAGGCCGGGCGCGAGTTCCACACCCACAAGGGCTCGTTCGCGCACGATGCGCTGATCGGGCAACCCGAGGGCACGGTGGTGACCTCCACCGGCGGGACGGCTTATCTCGCCCTGCGACCGTTGCTGGCCGACTACGTGCTCTCCATGCCGCGTGGCGCCGCCGTCGTCTATCCGAAGGACGCTGCGCAGATCGTCGCCATGGCCGACGTGTTTCCGGGCGCGCGGGTGGTCGAAGCCGGTGTGGGCTCGGGGGCGTTGACAATGTCGTTGCTGCGTGCGGTCGGCCCGCAGGGCTACGTCCACTCGTACGAGCGCCGCGGCGACTTCGCCACCATCGCCACCACGAACGTCGAGCGATTCTTCGCAGGCCCACACCCTGCGTGGACACTGACCGTCGGGGATCTGGTGGAGGCGTTGCAGGAGACCGCGCCGGTCGACCGGGTCATCCTCGACATGCTGGCGCCGTGGGAGTGTGTCGAGGCGGTTAGCGGCGTGTTGGTTCCTGGCGGCGTGCTGTGCTGCTACGTCGCCACGACCACGCAGCTCGCACGCACGGTCGAGACAATCCGGGAGCACGGCGGTTTCACCGAGCCGACATCGTGGGAGTCGATGATCCGCACCTGGCACGTCGAGGGTCTGGCCGTCCGGCCCGACCACCGGATGATCGGTCACACCGGGTTCCTTGTCACCTCCCGGCGTCTGGCGCCGGGGATCACGGCGCCACCGCGTCGCCGCCGCCCGGCCCCAGGCGCCCAGACGTGAACCTTCCCGGTCGCTCGGACGTCCTTCCCTTGCGCGGTCGCCTGAGGTGATTCACGCCGGTGGCGGAGACTGACCAACCTGGCGTCCGCAGGTAGGGTCGTGACAAGACGACCCTCCGTAGGAGGTGAGGACCGTGGCGAATCACGACGGCAGCGCCGATCGTCCGCGCCGGGACGGCGCGCGCGGGAGCTCCGACGCGGCGGCCCAGGTCTCCTTCCTCGAGCAGGAAGTGGCGGCACTTCGCCGGCGCTTGGCCGACACGCCGCGTCAGGCCCGTCTCTTGGAGGAACGCCTCTCGGACACGCAGGCCCAACTCGGAGCCGTGACGGCGCAGAACGACCGGCTCGCCGCGACCCTGCGCGAAGCGCGTGACCAGATCGTCGCGCTCAAGGAGGAGATCGACCGTCTCGCCCAGCCACCGGCCGGTTTCGGCATCTATCTCTCGCGTTACGAGGACGGCACGGTCGACGTGTTCACCGGTGGGCGCAAGCTGCGGGTCGCCGTGAGCCCGGAGGTCGAGACCGAGTCGCTCCGAGCCGGCCAGGAGGTCATGCTCAACGAGGCCCTCAACGTCGTGCGTGCGATGGAGTTCGAGCGCGTCGGCGAGGTCGTGATGCTCAAGGAGATGCTCGCCGACGGCGACCGCGCGCTGGTGATCGGGCACACCGACGACGAGCGTGTGGTGCGGATCGCGTCGCCGCTCAAGGATTCGGTCATGCGAGCCGGCGACTCGCTTTTGCTGGAGCCACGATCCGGGTTCGTCTACGAGCGGATCCCCAAGACCGAGGTCGAGGAGCTCATCCTGGAGGAGGTCCCCGACATCGACTACGCGGACATCGGAGGGCTCTCGCGCCAGATCGAACAGATCCGCGACGCCATCGAGCTGCCGTACCTGCACGCCGACTTGTTCCGCGAGCACAGCCTGCGGCCCCCCAAGGGGGTGCTGCTGTATGGCCCACCGGGCTGCGGGAAGACACTGATCGCGAAGGCGGTCGCCAACTCGCTGGCCAAGCAGGTCGCCGCCCGCACCGGCAAGGCCGAGGAGAAGTCGTACTTCCTCAACATCAAGGGCCCCGAGCTGCTGAACAAGTACGTGGGCGAGACCGAACGGCACATCCGCCTGGTCTTCCAGCGCGCTCGCGAGAAGGCCAGCGAGGGCACGCCGGTCATCGTCTTCTTCGACGAGATGGACTCCCTGTTCCGCACCCGGGGCAGCGGCGTGTCCAGCGACGTCGAGAACACGATCGTCCCGCAACTGCTCTCCGAGATCGACGGCGTCGAGTCGCTCGAGAACGTCATCGTCATCGGTGCCTCCAACCGCGAGGACATGATCGACCCGGCGATCCTGCGTCCCGGCCGACTCGACGTGAAGATCAAGATCGAACGGCCGGACGCCGAGGCGGCGCGGGACATCTTCAGCAAGTACCTCACTTCTGGGCTGCCGCTGCACGGCGACGACGTGTCCGAGCACGGCGGGTCGGCCGAGGCCGCCGTCGAGGCGATGATCCAGCGTTCGGTCGAGCGGATGTACACCGAAAGCGAGGACAACCGATTCCTCGAGGTCACCTACGCCAACGGTGACAAGGAGGTCCTCTACTTCCGCGACTTCAACTCCGGCGCGATGATCGAGAACATCGTCGACCGGGCCAAGAAGATGGCGATCAAGGAATTCTTGGAGACCGGGATCAAGGGGATCAGGGTCCAGCACCTGCTCACGGCGTGCCTCGACGAGTTCAAGGAGAACGAGGACCTGCCGAACACCACGAACCCGGACGACTGGGCTCGGATCTCGGGTAAGAAGGGCGAGCGGATCGTGTTCATCCGCACGCTGGTCTCCGGCAAGCAGGGGATCGAGGCCGGCCGGTCGATCGACACCGTCGCGAACACCGGGCAGTACCTGTAGCACGACCACCCAGACGGACCCGCGGTGCTGAGCACGGTTCCGTTGCTTCGACAGCGGTCACCTAGGCTCAGGCTGATCTACCGGGACGAGACGAGATCCACGAGGAGCGGATGACGGCAGCCGACACACCGATCCGGTGGGGGATCGTCGCCACCGGCGGGATCGCCCACACGCTGGCCAGCGAGATGCTACAACTCGACGACGCTCAGATATACGCCGTGAGCTCACGTGCCGAGGAGCGTGCGCAGGCGTTCGCCGACGAGTTCGGGATCCCGCGCGCGTACGGGTCGTTCGAGGACCTGGTCGAGGACGACGGCGTCGACATCATCTACGTGGCCACGCCGCACGCGCAGCACGCCGAGATCGTCGGCCGCGCGATCGATGCCGGCAAGGCCGTCCTCTGCGAGAAGGCCTTCACCACGACCCTGGCCGACACCGAGCACCTCGTGCAACGTGCCCGTGAACGCGGGGTGTTCTGCATGGAGGCGATGTGGACCCGGTTCGTCCCGATGATCGTCAAGCTGCGCGAGATCGTCGCGGACGGCGGCGTCGGCGAGGTCCGCAGCGTCAGCGCGGATCTGGGCTTCCCGGCCGGGCCGGCCGCGAAGAAACGGATCTGGGACCCCGCCCTCGGCGGCGGAGCGTTGCTCGACGTCGGCATCTACCCGGTCGCGTTCGCGCAGATGCTGCTCGGCTCGCCCGACATGCTTGCGGTTCATGGCACCCTCAGCGATGACGGCGTCGACGCCGAGGCCGGTCTGCTGCTCGGCTGGGACGGCGGCGCGTACGCCCTACTCGAGTCGTCGTTCCTCGCCCGCCTGCCCAATGTCGCGAGGGTGGTCGGTACGACCGGCCGGCTGGACGTGCCGCCACGGTTCCATCACCCGAGCCGCCTGATCCACACCGACGCCGACGGTCGGGTACATGAGTACGAGGAACAGCCTGAGGGCCGCGGCTACGTGCCCATGCTGCGGGCCGTGCAGCAATGTCTACGCGAAGGCCGGACCGAGAGCGACGCCATGCCGCTCTCCGACACGGTGGCAGTCATGCGGATCCTCGACCAGGCGCTGCGCGCGCTCGGCGTCAGCTATCCGGAGCCGGCCCCCGTCGCATAGGCTGCCCGGCACTCTCGGGTCCAATAGTCGAGCTCCGGCACTCCGCTTCGCTCCGTGCCGGCACTCTCCGGTCCAATGGTCGAGCTCCGGCACTCCGCTTCGCTCGGTGCCGGCACTCTCGCCTCGGGCTCACGCCGTAGGCTCGACGCATGACAGCGCGCCGCGTCGTCGGCATCGAGACCGAATACGGCATCGCCGTGCCCGGCAACCCCGCCGCCAACTCGATGCTGACGTCGTCGCAGGTGGTCAACGCCTACGCGGCCGCCACGGCGCGCGCGCGGCGAGCCCGTTGGGACTTCGAGGAGGAGAGTCCACTGCGCGATGCGCGCGGATTCGAGCTCTCGCGCGACGGTGCCGACCCCAGCCAGCTCACCGACGAGGAGGTCGGGCTCGCCAACGTCATCCTCACCAACGGTGCCCGGCTCTACGTCGATCACGCGCACCCGGAGTACTCCTCGCCGGAGGTCACGTCACCTCGTGACGCCGTGCTCTGGGACAAGGCGGGCGAGCTGGTCATGGCCGAGGCTGCCCGGCTGGCCACGCTCCTCCCCGGTTCGTCGCCGATCCAGCTCTACAAGAACAACGTCGACAACAAGGGCGCCTCCTACGGGTGTCACGAGAACTACCTGATGAGCCGGCAGACGCCGTTCGCCGACATCGTCCGGCACCTGACCCCGTTCTTCGTGTCCCGCCAAGTGGTGTGCGGCGCCGGGCGGGTCGGCCTCGGGCAAGACGGCAACCGGCAAGGCTTCCAGCTCTCGCAGCGGGCCGACTACTTCGAGGTCGAGGTCGGGCTCGAGACCACGCTCAAGCGGCCGATCATCAACACCCGCGACGAGCCGCACGCCGACCCGGAGCGCTACCGGCGCCTGCACGTGATCATCGGCGACGCGAACATGTCCGAGGTGTCGACCTACCTCAAGCTGGGCACCACGTGCCTCGTCCTGGCCATGGTGGAAGAGGGATTCCTCGCGGTCGACCTGTCGATCGAGCGACCGGTGACCACGCTGCACGAGGTCTCGCACGACCCCACGCTGCGGCACCTGGTCACGCTCAAGGACGGGCGCAGGCTGACCGCCGTCCAGCTGCAGATGGAGTATGCCGAGCAGGCCCGTAAGTTCGTCGAGAACCGGTACGGCGCCGACGTCGACCCGGTGACCGCCGACGTACTCGAGCGGTGGGAGTCGGTGCTGGCCCGCCTCGAGAGCGACCCGATGTCGTTGTCGGCGGAGCTGGACTGGGTCGCGAAGCTCGGGTTGCTCGAGTCGTACCGGGACCGCGACGGCCTGGACTGGTCCCACCCCAAGCTGCAGCTCGTCGACCTCCAGTACTCCGACGTCCGGCCCGCCCGGGGGCTCTACCACCGGTTGGTGTCGCTCGGCCGGATCGAGCGCCTGGTCGGCGACGACGAGGCGTCCCGCGCGGTACACGACCCGCCGGAGGACACCCGCGCGTACTTCCGCGGCCGGTGCCTGGCGAAGTACGCACCGCACGTGGCGGCCGCCTCCTGGGACTCCGTCATCTTCGACCTGCCCGGACGCGACGCCTTGCAGCGCGTGCCCACACTCGAGCCGCTGCGCGGCACCAAGGCCCACGTCGGCGACCTGCTCGACAGGTGCCGCACGGCCGAGGAGCTGGTCCTGGCACTGTCCGGCGGCTGACCGCTCCCACGCTTTGCGCGCTGGGCGTAAACGGTCGGGCACCTGTCGGTGTCCCCGAGCGTCACTCCTGCTAGATAGGGTCGCAGCAGGAAACCGCACTTCGCCGGAGGTGGGCCATGGCACGCGACACGGGCGGGCAGCAGCAGAAGCAGCCCCGCCGTGCGGAAGATGTCGACGCACAGGAGTCTGCCGAGGCCACCGAAGAGCTCAAGGAGCGGCAGGACAAGCTCGCCGACGACGTCGACGCCATCCTCGACGAGATCGACGAGGTCCTCGAGGAGAACGCCGAGGACTTCGTGCGGGGTTTCGTCCAGAAAGGTGGTCAATAGGCTTTCTGCCCCTTTCGCCCAGGCTACCCAAGAGGAGAAGAGTGCATATCGACCCCAGCGGTGCCGGTCGCTTGCCGAGCGCGTTCCTGACGCCGGGCACGTCGTCATTCACCGAGTTCCTGGGCCAGCAGGCACCCGAACTGCTCCCGGGCCGGCGCGCGCTGCCAGGCGCCGACATCGCTGCCGAGGCGCCACACGGCACCACGGTCGTAGCGGCCACGTACCAGGGCGGCGTCGTCATGGCGGGCGACCGACGGTCCACGATGGGCAACATCATCGCCCAGCGTGACGTCGAGAAGGTCTTCCCGGCCGACGACTTCTCCTGCGTTGGCATCGCCGGCGCGGCGGGCGTCGCGGTCGAGATGGTGCGGTTGTTCCAGCTCGAGCTCGAGCACTACGAGAAGATCGAGGGGATGGTCCTGTCACTCGACGGCAAGGCGAACCGGCTCTCGCACATGATCCGCGGCAACCTCGCGATGGCGCTACAGGGCCTCGCCGTACTCCCGCTGTTCGCCGGGTTCGACCTCGACCTCGGCAAAGGGCGGATCTTCTCCTACGACGTCACCGGCGGACGGTCAGAGGAGCACACCTACTACTCGGTCGGGTCCGGGTCGCTCTTCGCCCGCGGCGCTCTCAAGAAGCTGTTCCGCGAGGACCTCACCCAGGACGAGGCAACGACGGTCTGCGTCCAGTCGCTCTACGACGCCGCCGACGACGACTCCGCCACCGGCGGGCCCGACATGTCCCGCAAGATCTTCCCGATCGTCGCCTTCGTCGACGTCCACGGCTACCGCCGCCTGGTCGAGGACGACGTCGCGGCGGTCGTGACGTCCATCGTCGAGGGCCGCAACCTGCGGCCCGACGGACCGCAGGCACCATTGCACTGACCACCAACCCACCCGAGCCGAAGGGACCACCGGTGTCGATGCAGTTCGGCTACGTCTCGCCCGAGCAGCTCATGAAGGACCGTGCCGACTATGCCCGCAAGGGCATCGCGCGTGGCCGCTCCGTCGTGGTCGCCCAGTACGCCGACGGCATCCTCTTCGTCGCCGAGACGCCGTCCCGCTCGTTGCACAAGATCAGCGAGATCTACGACCGGATCGCGTTCGCCGCGGTGGGCAAGTACAACGAGTTCGAGAACCTCCGGGTGGCTGGTGTCCGGATGGCCGACCTGCGTGGCTACGCGTTCGACCGGGCCGACGTCACCGGTCGTGGGCTGGCCAACGTCTATGCGCAGACCCTCGGCACGATCTTCACCCAGGAGCCGAAGCCCTACGAGGTCGAGATCATCGTCGCCGAGGTCGGAGCCACCCAGGCCGATGACCAGGTCTATCGGCTCACCTACGACGGCTCGGTGGCTCAGGAGCGTGGCATTGCCGTCATGGGCGGCTCTGCCGAGCAGATCAGCCGCTACGTCGCCGAGCACTACGGCGCCGACATGTCGCTGGAGGCCGCATTGCGACTCGCCGTCGACGGGCTGGGCCGCGACAACGGCGGTGAGCCGCGGTCCCTGACCACCGACTCGCTCGAGGTCGCCGTTCTCGACCGGCACCGGCCACGGCGGCGGTTCCGCCGCATCAATCCGCCCGAGTTGGACGACCTGCTCGCCAGCACCGGGGAGCCTGCCCCGAGCGACGCGGCGCCGGACGACGCGGTTCCGGGCGACGACAGCCCGAGCACGTAGTCTGACCAGATGGACCGCCGCATCTTCGGCCTGGAGAACGAGTACGGCGTCACGTGCACGTTCCGTGGCCAACGGCGGCTCTCTCCCGACGAGGTCGCTCGCTACCTGTTCCGGCGGGTCGTGACGTGGGGTCGTAGCAGCAACGTGTTCCTGTCCAACGGCGCCCGGCTCTACCTCGACGTCGGAAGCCACCCCGAGTACGCGACGCCCGAGTGCGACTCCATCACCGACCTCGTCACCCACGACAAGGCGGGGGAGAGGGTGCTCGAGGGGCTTCTCGTCGACGCCGAGAAGCGACTGCGAGAAGAGGGCATCGCCGGCGACGTCTACCTGTTCAAGAACAACACCGACTCCGCGGGCAACTCCTACGGCTGCCACGAGAACTACCTGGTCGGCCGGCACGGCGAGTTCTCCCGCCTTGCCGATGTGCTCATCCCGTTCCTCGTCACCCGGCAGATCATCTGCGGCGCGGGAAAGGTGCTGCAGACCCCACGTGGCGCCGTCTATGCCGTGAGCCAGCGCGCCGAGCACATCTGGGAGGGCGTCTCCAGCGCCACCACCCGCAGCCGCCCCATCATCAACACGCGTGACGAACCGCACGCCGACGCCGAGCGCTATCGGCGCCTGCACGTGATCGTCGGCGATTCGAACATGAACGAGGCGACGACTCTGCTCAAGGTCGGCGCCACCGACCTGGTCCTACGGATGATCGAGACCGGCGCCAACCTACGCGACCTCGGACTCGAGAACCCGATCCGGGCCATCCGCGAGATCAGCCACGACATCACCGGGCGGCGCAGGGTTCGCCTGGCCAACGGGCGCGAGGCGTCGGCACTGGAGATCCAGGACGAGTACTTCACCAAGGCCCGCGACTTCGTCGACCGGCGCGACCTTGGCACGCCGGTGGTCCGGCGTGTCCTCGAGCTGTGGGAGCGCACGCTCAAGGCGGTCGACTCAGGGGATCTGGCGCTGGTCGAGCGCGACATCGACTGGGTGACGAAGTACCGCCTCATCGAGCGTTACCGCGACCGGCACGGACTCTCGCTCACGCATCCGCGGATCGCCCAGCTCGATCTCGCCTACCACGACATCCACCGTGGTCGAGGCCTCTACTACCTGCTCGAGCGCCGGGGTGCCGTCACCCGCGCCTGCCGAGACGTCGAGATCTTCGAGGCCAAGTCGGTGCCGCCGAGGACCACCCGGGCCCGCCTGCGTGGCGAGTTCATCAAGCGGGCGCAGGAGCGCAGGCGCGACTTCACCGTCGACTGGGTGCATCTCAAGCTCAACGACCAGGCACAGCGGACGGTCCTGTGCAAGGACCCGTTCCGGGCGGTAGACGAGCGGGTGGAGAAGCTGATCGCGAGCATGTGACGCCTGCTCTTTCGGGATTTCTCAGGAAGCCGGGTTAGGGTGGAGCCTTCTCGCGCCCCTCGGCGGCGCCATGCTCCCGACCATGAAGGAACGCATCACCGTGCGTAGACCATCGGCTCTGGCGGCCGTCCTGCTCGCAGCCTCGCTCGGACTCGTCGCGTGCGGCTCGGGCTCCGAGGACGGCGACGAGACGGCATCGACGGAGAGCGGCATCACCGTCTCCGGCGAGTTCGGCGACAAGCCGGAGCTGGGGATCCCGGAAGGCGACCCGTCGGACGAACTCGTCGTCGAGGTGCTCTCCGAAGGCGATGGAGCCGAGGTCGAGGCAGGCGACTTCCTGCTCGCGCACTACCTCGGCCAGACCTGGGAGGAAGCCGAGGGTGGTGAGGTCAACGTCTTCGACAACTCCTACGACCGGGAAGCGCCGGCCGGTTTCACCATTGGCACCAGCGCGGTCATCCCCGGGTGGGACGAGGGCCTGGTCGGCAAGAAGGTCGGCTCCCGGGTGCTGCTCAGCATTCCGCCGGACAAGGGCTACGCCGACTCGCCACCGGAGGGCTCGACCATCGAGGCCGGTGCGACGCTCGTGTTCGTGGTCGACATGGTCGACACCTTCGGCGCGGACGCCGGGATCTCCGGCGCGCCGGTCACGGACCTGCCCGCCGACGTTCCCACGGTCACCGGTGACGGCGCCGACGAGCCGACGGTCGGGTTCCCGGCGGCGGCTACGCCGGTCGAGACCTCCAGCGCCGACGTCCTGGTCGAGGGCGACGGGGAGGAGCTCGGCGAGACGCTGGTCGTCAAGGTCGTCCAGGCGTCGTACAACACGAAAGAGACCCAGTTCTCGTCGTGGGCGGAGGATGGTCCCGGACCGATCACCATCACGGCCGACCAGCTGCCGGGCCTGTCCGAGGCGCTGGCGGGCAAGAAGGTCGGGACGCGTGCGCTGGTTCGGATCTCCGCAGCAGACAACGTGACCGAAGAGGCGCCAAACGGCGAGCCCATCGCGATCGTCGTCGATATCATCGGCGCGTTCTAGCGGAGGCGCCATGGGACCCGAGCGGCCCGAGATCGACTTCCCCGACTTCCCGGAACCCGACGACCTGGTCGTCGAGGACGTCGTCGTCGGGGACGGTGCCGAGGCCGTGCCGGGCGCGTCCGCCGTCGTCCACTACGTCGGCGTCGCGTACTCGACCGGCGAGGAGTTCGACGCCTCGTGGAACCGTGAGGCGCCGTTCGTGTTCCCGCTCGGCGCAGGCGAGGTCATCGCCGGCTGGGACCGCGGAGTTGCCGGCATGCGGGTCGGCGGTCGCCGCCGCCTGGTCGTGCCCGCGCATCTCGGGTACGGCGAGCGTGGCGCCGGCCAAGCGATCGCTCCCGGCGAGACGCTGATCTTCGTCGTCGACCTCCTCGACGTCCGCTAGCCCAGGACACTGGTGAGCGCGGTTTCGACAGGAACGTTGGCAGGACTATCCCGGATCGCTGCAGGTCACGTCTGCCGGTACACCGAACGTTCCTGTTGAAACGGCGAATCCGCGGCTGCAGAGGGGTCGCCGCCTCTGTCCCGAACGGCGCGTTGGACGGTCGCGATGACCCAAGCGGGATCTCCCATCACGTGCTCCCACGCGAAGCGCAAGACCAGGAATCCGTTGACGGCGAGCTCGTCGTAGCGTCGCGCGTCCCGCTCGAGGGCGGCGCGCTGGCCATGCCAGAGGAAGCTGTCGGCCTCGAGAACAACGCCGCTGCGCGCATCCCCGAGATCCGCCGTCGCGATCCGCCCTCCATCGCTCGTCGCCGGAAACTGGACCGCGAAGCACGTCACCCCTGCATCGACCAATAGACCGCGGAGGGCCGACTCCAGGGGAGACATGGATCTTGGATCGCATTGAACACCGATGCGCCGGGCTCGCGGAGCGCCTGTCCCGCGCAGCTTCAGGACTGCTTGGCGCAGCTCCGGCAGGGTCACCAAGCTGGTGCGCACGGCCGTGTCGGCGATGGAGAGTGCCTCCGGAAACGCGCACGTGCGCGCGCAGTCGACGACCGTCCGTAGTGCTGTCGTCAGGCCTTGCTGGATCTCTGCCGCCGAGATGGGCGCGTAGTGCAGCGTGACCGACGGCGGTACGCGGATCCGGCCGCGGTGCCGGTCGACCGTCACGTCGCGGCGAGTCACCGGTCCGAGCAGGCCCAGATCCCAGACAAAGGCGGCCGAGCGGTGCGAGAGCGCCCCACGGAGCCCACGGACGACCGCACGGTCAAGTTGGTCGGGCAGCGCATACAGGCCGTGACTCGTCCGAACCACGGCGCCCTCGGCCGAGGCCCTTCGCAGCGCGTACTCGGTCGCCGATGCGAGAATCGCCGTCCGCGATGCGACGCCGCCGAGGCTCCACAGCACGTGTGGCACCGACACGGGTATCGATCATGGCGGCCACGTTCGCAGTACGGAAGGGGTGGCGTCGCGGTTTCGACAGGAACGTTTCACCCGAGCTGGGCGCATCACGGCCAAGTCATGAGGTCCAGCGGGTGAAACGTTCCTGTCGAAACCGCGAATCGACAGTCGAGGCCGCGCCGCCGTCAGCGGTCGTGACGGAGCAGGTCGGCGGCGTGGCGGCCCGCGGCGGCAGCGGCCAGGAAGTACACGGGGTCGTCATCGAGGCCGCGCCCCATGGTCGACAGTGCGACGGGTGTCTTGCGCAGGGCTTCGAGCAAGCCGTCGGTCACCACGGTCACGATCTGGTGACCAGAGAGGCCTGCGACCTGAGCGGCGACCTTCGTCCCCAGTTCACCGTCCAGGTCGGGAACGACGATGTCGGCCGACGTCAGCGCG
>Ga0184612_10000590_pt1 | contig 17135 bp, 17 predicted proteins | sample PLM3_60_coex_FD_133163 | JGI IMG/M metagenome (GOLD analysis project Ga0184612, IMG submission 133163) | Groundwater sediment microbial communities from an aquifer in East River, Colorado, USA - PLM3_60_coex | ecosystem: Environmental > Terrestrial > Soil > Riparian zone | place: USA: East... | reverse complement strand
GTGCCAGGCCCCGCGTGACCCACTGGTAGAAGTGGTGGTGGGTGTTGACCAGGCCCGGCGTGACGAGATGCCCGCTGCCGTCGATGCGGCGCACGGCTACGTCGTCGGCGTACGAGGGCGCGGCGCCAGCGCCTACGGCGACGATCCAGTTGCCCTCGACGACGACGTGCCCGGTCGGGAATTCGGTGTCAGCGACATCCACGGTCGCGACCGTTGCGTTCTCGATCACGAGCCGTTCCGCCATGGCCGTCACTGTGTCACGGGCCGGCTCGGGCCGGCCGGTCACTGCGGCGCTCGGCCTCACTAGGGTGATCAATGAGAGACGGCGCGCGCGGAATGGCAGGTGGTCGTGACCGGGGGTTTCGGGCTGGACCGATTGAACGCCCTGCCCGACGAGCGGGCCGGCGCCGTCCTGCACGCGTGCTGCGCCTCGCCGGCGTGGGTGCGCAGCCTCGTCGCCGGACGGCCCTACAGCAACGCGGAGGCGTTGTACGCAGCGGCTGACGCCGCGCTGGCGGATCTCAGCGAACGTGACGTCGACGAGGCCCTGGCCGGGCACCCGAGGATCGGTGATCGACCCAGGAACGCCTCGTCGCGACGTGAACAATCCGGACTGGCCGGTGCGGACGAGCACATGCTCGAGCGTCTGGCCGAGGCCAACCGCGCATACGAGGAGCGATTCGGGCACGTCTACCTCGTGTGCGCGACCGGCAGAAGCGCCGACGAGATGCTTGCCATCGCCCGCGATCGCCTCGGCAACGATCCGACGACAGAACGCCGGATCGTCCGCGCCGAACTCGGGAAGATCAATCGGATCCGGCTGGAGAGGCTGTGTACCCAATGAGCACCGTCACGACGCACGTGCTGGACACGGCTCGCGGCCGTCCGGCCGTCGGCGTGTCCGTCCGCCTGGAGCGCCTCGGCGACGGGCCGCCGGAGCCGGTCGCCGAGGAAGCCACCGACTCCGACGGGAGGGTCCGCGGCCTCGGCACCGACGATCTGGCCCCCGGCGCGTACCGGCTGGTGTTCGGCACCGGTGACTACTTCGCAGGCATCGGCGCCGACGTGTTCTACCCGCAGGTCGCCGTCGACTTCACCGTTGACCCGGACCAGCACTACCACGTGCCCCTGCTGGTGAGCTCGTACGCGTACTCGACCTACCGGGGGAGCTAGCCGTGGGCATCGTTCTCGGGCCCAACCGGTACGGCAAGGCCGAGAACCGGCTGCTCCGGGTCTACCGCGACACCCCACGGCACGAGATCCGCGACCTCAACGTCTCCACCTCGCTGCGTGGTGACTTCGCCGACGCACATGTGACCGGTGACCAGGCGAAGGTGCTGCCGACCGACACCCAGAAGAACACTGTCTTTGCATTCGCCAAGGAGCGCCGCGTCGGCCAGATCGAAGAGTTCGCGTTGACCCTCGGCCGGCACTTTGTCGACGACATCGAGCCCGTCGACTTGGCCCGGGTCGACATCGAGGAGTTCGCCTGGGAGCGGATCGAGGTCGACGGCCGCGGCCATGACCATTCCTTCGTTCGCACCGGCCCAGAGGTGCGAACCACCGCGGTGACGGTCGAGAGCGGCGCCGCCTGGGTCGTGTCCGGCCTGAAGGACCTGACCGTGCTCAAGTCGACCGGTTCGGAGTTCTCGGGATTCCTGACCGACCGGTACACGACCTTGCCGGAGACCTGGGACCGGGTGCTGGCGACTTCGCTGGAGGTTCAGTGGCGGTACGGGAGGCTCGTCGTCGACTGGGCCGTGTCGTACGCCTCGGTCCGCGCGATCCTGTTGTCGCGGTTCGCGACGACGCGCAGCATGGCGCTGCAGCAGAGTTTGTGGGAGATGGGTCGTGGCGTGCTCGAGGAGCGCCCGGAGGTCGCGGAGATCAGGCTGTCGGCGCCGAACAGGCACCACATCGCGGTCGACCTGACCGCGTTCGGGCTCGAGAACCCGAACGAGGTCTTCCACGCCACCGACCGGCCCTACGGCGTCATCCGCGCTACCGCGGTCCGCGACGACGCGCCACCGGCCGGGCCCGCCTGGGACGTGTGATCACGGGGAGCGCTCGGCGGCGCCGGGGTGCAGCGACCGCAGCGCGAGGAACACGTCCACCCGGTCCTCGAGGCGGGACAGATCCTTGCCGGTCAGCGCCTCGACGCGGGCGATCCGGTACCGCACGGTGTTGACGTGCAGATGCAGCGCCGCGGCGGATCGGCTCCACGAGCCGTCGACGTCGAGGAAGGCATGGAGAGTCGTCAGCAGTTCGGTGCCGTGCCGTGCGTCGTGGTCGAGCACCGGCTGCAGCACGCGGCCGGCGAAGGCGCGTCGGACGTCGTCCGGGACCGTTGCGAGCAGCAGGACATGGGATGTGAACTCGTCACCGGTGACGAGGGACGCCGCGCCGTCGCGAAGCGATGCCAGACGCTGCGCGTGACGCGCCTCGTCCAGCGCTCCGGTCAGTGCCTCGGGCGTTGCGAGGGCGGACATGCCGACCGCCAGGCGCAGGCGCTGCAACCCCGGCTCGAGGCGGGCGAGGCCGGCCCGCAGTCGTGGCAGGTGATCCGTCCCGGACGTCGGTACAAGGCTGATGGCCAGGTCGTCGTGCGTGCCGGTGAGTGGGTGGTCGGCGAGATGCAGGCTCAGGTCGTGCAGGACCGCGCGGGCCAGGTCGAGCAGATCGGGCCGGCCGGTGACCGCTGCCGTGACAGCCAGGAAGGGACCGGCGGGATCGAGGCCGAGGTCGCGGATCCTGGCCGCAGTCTCGGCCCGGCCGGCCTGCCCGGCCGCGACGAGGGCGATCACCTCGTCGGCGATCCGCTGCTCGACCCGCTGGCCGTCGGTCAGGCGTATCCGCTCCAGCGCGAGGGCATCCGCGAGCTCGTCGACCGCGCCGCTGCGATCATCGCTCCATTCCCGACGGTCGCCTGCGCAGACGAGGAACCAGGCAGTGAAGCGATGCGTCAGCCGGGACCCGACCGGTAGGAGCGTGTAGGTCGCGTCGCCGGCCGCGACGACCGCCGGAAAACGGTCCTCCACCAGGAACGCGCGGGTCAGCACGTCGACCTCCGCTGAGAGCAGGGGAGACGCTGCACCGAGGTCGCGTCCGGTCGGCGTCATCACGCGGCAATGCACGCCGACCGTGTCGGCGACGAGTGAGAGCAGCGCACCGATTCCCCGGCCTTCGGCCACGGCGGAGAGCAACCTGCGCTGGCGGTCGAGCGTGGCGGCGAGACGGCGGTCCCTCTCCGCTTCGCGGCCGCTCGCGATCCGGTCGCTGACCTGGCTGAACGCGACCTCGACCGGCACCTTGAGCAGGGGAAGGTCGTGCCGCCTGCAGGCGTCGACCAGGTCGTCCGGAATCGAGCCCAGCGCCGCCTCGCCCGCCGCGAGGGCCACGACGTCGTGCTTGGCGAGAGTCTCCACGAACCGCTCGCTGTCCGATGGATGCCGGTGCCACATGAGACCGGTGAGCACGAGGGCGCCAGGCCGGAGGTAGCGGCCCGGGTCGAGCAGGTCGATGGTCGTCACCGAGAGCAGCGGCCGGTCCAGGTAGTGCTCGCCGTGGAGCACGGTGAGGTGCAGCGCGGGGTCGGCCACCAGCTCGCGCAACAGCATTGGAGGATCCTACAAGAGAAGGAGGTCCGCGGTCCTCACCTTTCGTGCTCCCTGCGGCTGGCCCGGCTGGACGGCGCGCGCTGTACTACGAACGAACCATGGGGAGTGGGAGATGGAGTTCCTGCAGCCACTGACCTGGGCCGACGCCCTGGCGGCGAAGGCAGGACGGCCTGACGCGGTGCCGCTCGCCGGGGGCACCGACGTCATGGTCGATCTGAACTTCGACCGGATGCGGCCGACGGCTCTGCTCGACCTGACCCGGGTGTACGACCTGGCCGAATGGGCGACCGCGGGGGAGCACATCCGGCTGGGTGCGGGGGTGTCGTACACCCGGGTCATCACCGAGCTGGGTGGGTGGCTGCCCGGGCTGGCCAAGGCGTCGCGGACCGTCGGCTCGCCGCAGATCCGCAACCGGGGAACAATCGGGGGCAACCTGGGCTCCGCTTCCCCCGCGGGCGACGCCCATCCGGCGCTGCTCGCCTCTGACGCCGTGGTCGAGGTGGAGTCGACCCGGGGTGTACGCCGCATCCCGGTGACCGACTTCTTCACCGGCGTCAAGCGCAACGCGCTCGAGCCGGACGAGCTGATCAAAGCGATCCTGATCCGGCCCGCCACCGGACCGCAGGAGTTCTCCAAGATCGGCACTCGCAACGCGATGGTGATCGCCGTGTCGTCGTTCGGGTTGGCCTTGTTCCCCGACGAACGCCGGGTCGGCACCGGCATCGGGTCCGCCGCGCCCACATCGCGGCGGGCGCCCGAGGCCGAGCGGTTCGCCGCCGATGCGCTGGACTGGACCGGCCGCGAGGACCTCCCGGCGGAGGTGGCCGCCCGTTTCGGCGAGCTGGTCGCCGATGCTGCGGCGCCGATCGACGACGTCAGGGGCACGGCGCGCTACCGCCTCCACACGCTGTCGGTCATGGCGCGGCGCACGCTCGGGTGGGCCTGGGCCGCTTATCGGAGGGCGTGACCGCCAATGCGAGTGACCGCCATCGTCAACGGCGATAAGAAGCAGGTCGACGGCGTCTGGGAGGGCGAGAGCCTGCTCTACGTCCTTCGTGAACGGATGGGTCTGCCCGGTTCAAAAAACGCATGCGAGCAGGGTGAATGCGGCTCGTGCAGCGTCTATCTCGACAGCGAGTTGGTGTGCGCCTGCCTGGTGGCGGCGGGTCAGGCCGAAGGCAGCGAGGTCCGCACCGTCGAGGGGCTGGCCGGGGACCAGGGGCTCGACCCGGTGCAACAGGCCTTCGTCGAGGCGGGCGCCGTGCAGTGCGGGTTCTGTACGCCTGGCCTCGTGGTCGCTGCGCATGACCTGCTCCAGCGCGTGGACCGGCCCGACGACCTCGAGATCCGCGAGGCGTTGGCCGGCAACGTGTGCCGCTGCACTGGCTACGAGAAGATCCTTGACGCCGTGCGGCTCGCTGCCGAGCGGAAGGCGGGCTGACCCTTGGTCGCGTCTCCTGATCTCGGGGCCCGAACGCCGGTCAGACCGCCGCATTTGTCTCAAGATCTTCGAGAAGTCACGGTCGTCGCCGGCGGTGTCGGCGAGAGTGCTCCGCGCCCGGACGGAACACTCAAGGTCACCGGCGAGTTCGCGTACTCGAGCGACCTGTGGGCCGACGACATGCTCTGGGGCGCGACGCTGCGCAGCCCTCACCCGCACGCGCGGATCGTGGCCATCGACGTCGGCCCCGCGCTGGCAACACCGGGCGTCTACGCCGTGCTCACCCACGACGACGTGCCGGGGGAGAAGCTCTACGGGCTCGAGCGGGCCGACCAGCCCGTCCTCTGCGGCAGCACGGCTCGCTACCACGGCGAGCCCGTCGCGGTCGTCGCCGCCGACCACCCCGAGACCGCCCGGCGCGCGGCCGCACGGATCGAGGTCGACTACGAGGTCCTGGCGGCGTCGACCGACCCGCGGCGGGCGACCGACCCGGCCGCGTCGCCACGCGTCCACCCCACCGGCGACGTCGTGCGGCACCTCACGATCCGCAAGGGCGATCCTCATGTGGTCGCCGAGGTCGTCGTGGCCGGCGAGTACGAGGTCGGCATGCAGGACCAGGCCTTCCTCGGCCCGGAGTCCGGACTGGCGGTGCCGGCCGAGGACGGCGGCGTCGACCTCTTCGTGGCGACCCAGTGGCTCCACGTCGACCGGTCGCAGGTTGCCGCATGCCTCGGGCTGCCCGAGGCGAAGGTCCGGATCACGCTGGGCGGGGTCGGCGGTGCCTTCGGCGCCCGCGAGGACCTGTCGATGCAGATCCACGCCTGCATGCTCGCTCTGCGCACCGGCAAGCCGGTCAAGATGGTCTACTCGCGCGAGGAGTCGTTCTTCGGCCACGTCCACCGCCACCCTGCGGTCCTGCGCTACGAGCACGGCGCCACCCGGGACGGGCGGCTGGTCTTCGTCCGGGCTGAGACCATCCTGGACGGCGGCGCCTACACGTCCAGCACGCCTGCCGTCGTCGCCAACGCCGCCACGCTCGGCGTCGGGCCGTACGACGTCCCCAACGTGAGCATCGACTGCTGGGGCGTCTACACGCACAATCCGCCGTGCGGCGCCATGCGCGGGTTCGGTGCCGTGCAGGCGGCATTCGCGTACGAGTCCCAGATGGACCGGATGGCCGCCGAGCTGGGGCTCGACCCGGTGGACTTCCGACTGCTCAACGCGATGACCGAGGGTTGCACGATGCCCACCGGACAGGTCGTGGACTCGGCGGCACCGGTCGCCGAGCTGCTCAAGCGGGTAAGGGACGCACCGCTCCCGCCGGAGCACGGCGCCGGCGACATCGACATCCGGAACCTTCCGGGCGGCGTGTCGAACACGACCCACGGCGAAGGTGTCGCCCGGGCTGTCGGCTACGCGGCGAGCATCAAGAACGTCGGCTTCTCCGAGGGCTTCGACGACTATTCGACCGCCCGGGTGCGGGTGGAAGTCGTCGGTGGCGTGCCTGTCGCCAGCGTGCACACGGCGGCGGCGGAGGTCGGTCAGGGTCTGGTCACGCTCGTGGCCCAGATCGTGCGGACGGAGCTCGGCGTCGAACAGGTGACGATCCTGCCGGCGGACACGTCGGTGGGCAGCGGCGGCTCGACCTCGGCGTCCCGCCAGTCATACGTCACCGGGGGTGCGGTCAAGGCAGCCTGCGAGGCGGTGTTGCGACGGGCGCCTGACCTGCACGCCCTGGCGGACGGCGCTGTGGTCGAGGAGACGGTCGAGTGGCGGCACCGGCCGACGGCCCGGCTGGACGAGAACGGGCAGGGCAACGCGCACGTCCAGTACGCCTTCGCTGCACACCGGGCAGTCGTCGACGTCGACGTCGAGCTGGGTCTGGTCAAGGTGGTCGAGATCGCGACCGCGCAGGACGTGGGCAAGGCGATGAACCCGGACGCGGTCCTCGGCCAGATCCACGGCGGCACCGCCCAGGGGCTTGGCTTGGCGCTGATGGAGGAGGTTCAGGTCGTCGACGGCGTGATCCGCAACCCGTCATTCACCGACTACCTGATCCCCACCATCCTGGACATGCCCCCGATGTCGGTCGACGTCCTCGAGCTTGCCGACCCGCACGCGCCGTACGGCCTACGGGGTGTGGGCGAGCCACCAACGATCTCCTCGACGCCGGCCATCGTGGCGGCCGTCCGGGCGGCGACCGGCCTGGCGCTGCGCCGGATCCCGGTGCGTCCCGAACACATCACCGGAACGTCGTAGGCGTCGCTCAGGTCCAGCCGTACCTGTCGCGGAGAGCGGAGACCACCCGGTCGAAGCGCTCGCGCTCCAGCGACGCCGCCTCACGGCGCATGGCCTGGGCATGCACGCGCAGAACGCGGTCGACACGAGCCCATGACGGGCGCCCTTCTCCGTCCCACGCACCGCTACCGATCGGCACCCAGTCCCGGTCGTCATCGTGGTCCTGGCTGGAGAGCTGGACGGCAAGCAATGTCCCGATCTCTTCCCTCGCGACGACCAGGACGGGCCGGTCCTTGCCTCGCCCGTCCTTCTCCTCGTAGGGGACCCAGGTCCAGACGATCTCGCCGGGGTCCGGATCGCCGTCGGTGTCCGGGTTGTAGGACGTCACGACCTGCCCGGCCACCTGCGCCTGCGTGGTCGCGAACTGCCCGCGCCGGCCCGGGACCTCGTCCTGCTGCACCGGAAGCTTGCGGCGCAGGCGGGAAGGCACAGCGGAGCGAACGATCTGGTTCACCACGTCTCGCCAGCTGCCCACGTGCCGCACGCTACGCGGGTCGCGCGAGTCGGGATCTACGGCGGTGGCCGGCTACCCGCCGTGATGCCATGATTCGCGAGTGACGGTCACGCCTGAGGATCCCGGGCGGGTCTTCGCTCGGATCGACCAGTCCGGCCTGGCGCCAGAGTTGATGGCGTACCTGGACCGGGTCGCCGCGCTCCCCGAGATCCGGGCCCAACGGGCGGCAGCCGTCGAGCTGATGGCCCTCGGTCCGGGCCTGCGGGTGCTCGACGCCGGGTCCGGCCTGGGTGAGGTCGCGCGCGAGCTGGCCGAGTTTGTCCGGCCCGACGGCGAGGTGACCGCGGTCGACGTGAGCGCGCAGATGGTCGAGGCCGCCCGCGCTCGGGACCGGGGATCGGGCGTCGTGTACGAGGTCGCCGATCTCACCGACCTGCCGTTCGCCGCGGACTCGTTCGACCGGACTCGGTGTGAGCGGGTCCTGCAGCACCTGCAGGACCCGGACCTGGCCGTGGCGGAGATGGTGCGCGTCACCGCGTCGGACGGCCTGGTCTGCGTCCTCGACACCGACTGGCGGTCGCTGGCCGTCGACGTCGACGATCCGGACCTGGTTGCGCTGGTGACCGCCGATTTCGACAAGCGCGCGCCGCAGCCTGACATGGGACGGACGCTGCGGCGACGCCTGGTACGGGCGGGTCTGGTCGATGTCGAGGTCAGGGTCCAGCCGTTCACCTACACGTCCGTGGCGGACGCCGGGATGATCTTCCCGTTCTTCGACGAGAACATCCCGCCCGAGGCCCGGCTCATTCCCGACGACGTGCGCGACCGGTGGTTCGCGACGCTGCGTCGCGCCGACGCCGAGGGCACCTTCTGGGTGGCCGCGCTGGGTTACGTTGCCTGCGGCACCGTCCCGGAGGCCGCCGCCTGACCGACGTCGGGCGACGCGGCGGCGTGGGATGATGGACGGCGATCCCATCCGTCCCACGAGGAACTCCGTGCCCCCGACCCCGAACGGCCTGGCGCCGGCCGCGACGCCGCCCGAGCTGATACGCAACTTCTGCATCATCGCCCACATCGACCATGGAAAGTCGACGCTGGCCGACCGGATGCTCCAGCTCACCGGCGTGGTGGACGAGCGGACGATGCGCGCCCAGTACCTGGACCGGATGGACATCGAGCGCGAGCGTGGCATCACGATCAAGAGTCAGGCCGTCCGGCTGCCCTTGACGGGCGCCGACGGGCGCACCCACGTCCTCAACCTGATCGACACTCCCGGGCACGTCGACTTCACCTACGAAGTCAGCCGCAGCCTGGCGGCCTGCGAGGGGGCCGTTCTGCTCGTCGATGCCGCCCAGGGGATCGAGGCGCAGACGCTGGCCAATCTCTACCTGGCGCTCGAGAACGACATGCAGATCATCCCGGTGCTCAACAAGATCGACCTACCTGCCGCGCAGCCGGAGAAGTACGCAGCCGAGCTCGCCCGCCTGATCGGCTGCGACCCCGGCGACGTACTCCACGTCAGCGGCAAGACGGGCGAGGGCGTCACCGAGCTGATGGACCGGATCGTCGCGGACGTGCCACCCCCGGTGGGCGACCCGGCCGCGCCGGCGCGAGCGATGATCTTCGACAGCGTGTACGACACCTATCGTGGCGTCGTCACCTACGTGCGGGTGATCGACGGACATCTGTCCCCGCGGGAACGCATCCTCATGCTCTCGACCAGGGCCACGCACGAGCTGCTCGAGATCGGCGTCATCTCCCCTGAGATGAGCCCGAGCCAGGGCCTGGGCGTCGGCGAGGTCGGCTACCTCATCACCGGGGTCAAGGACGTCCGACAGTCGAAGGTCGGCGACACGATCACCAATGCCGGCAAACCGGCCGCCACGGCATTGCCGGGTTACCGCGAGCCCAAGCCGATGGTGTTCTCCGGGCTCTACCCGATCGACGGCTCGGACTACCCGAACCTGCGCGAGGCCCTCGACAAGCTCAAGCTCAACGACGCGGCGCTGGTCTACGTACCGGAGACGTCAGGGGCACTCGGGTTCGGCTTCCGCTGCGGCTTCCTCGGCCTTCTGCACATGGAGATCGTCCGCGAGCGTTTGGAGCGCGAGTCCGGCCTCGACCTGATCTCGACGGCACCCAACGTCGTCTACCGCGTGGTCCTCGAGGACGGCACCGAGCACACGGTGACCAACCCGAGCGAGTTTCCGACCGGGAAGATCGCGTCCGTCCACGAGCCAGTGGTCCGCGCCACTGTGCTGGCGCCTAGCGACTTCGTCGGCACGATCATGGAGCTGTGCCAGGCGCGGCGCGGGACGTTGCTGGGTATGGATTACCTCTCCGAGGACCGGGTCGAGCTGCGCTACACGCTGCCGCTGGCCGAGATCGTCCTCGACTTCTTCGACGCGTTGAAGTCTCGTACCAAGGGATACGCGAGCCTGGACTACGAGCCCACGGGTGAACAGGAAGCCGCCCTGGTCAAGGTCGACATCCTGTTGCACGGCGACACGGTGGACGCGTTCAGTGCGATCGTCCACAAGGACAAGGCCTACGCGTACGGGGTGGCCATGGTCGGCCGGCTGCGCGAGCTGATCCCGAGGCAGCAGTTCGAGGTGCCGATCCAGGCGGCCATCGGGTCGCGGATCGTCGCCCGCGAGACGATCCGGGCGATGCGCAAAGACGTTCTGGCCAAGTGCTACGGCGGCGACATCACGCGCAAGCGCAAGCTGCTCGAGAAGCAGAAGGAGGGCAAGAAGCGGATGAAGATGGTCGGCCGCGTCGAGGTGCCCCAGGAGGCGTTCATCACCGCACTCTCGTCCGACTACGACGGCGGCCAGACGGTCAGGAGGTGACCATCAGGTCTGGCTCGAGAGATGTTGGTGGAGCCGGCCTGCGGCGCGAAGGACCCGAAGGGCATTCAACGTGATCATCTCGTTCGGCCCACCGCGCCCCCAGTCCACGACCTCGACGCCGCTGCCGCTGCTGCCGGGAGGCTTCCACCAGTAGCCGCCCGGCCGCCACCGACCGTCGCCGAGCCGGCGTCGCTCCACTAGCTCCATGCCGTCCTCGCACCGCGGGTCCTGGAGCCTGCCCATGCGGGCGAGCACCGACAGCGCCGCCAAGACGTCGTAGTGCCAGAACGGCGGATAGTGCAGCCGGACCCAGCTCGGGTGGACGACCTCGCCGGTCTGCGTCGACCGGAAGATCCGGTGAGAGAGTACGAGCTCGGCCGTACGAAGCGCAGACTCCCGGGCCAGGCCGTCGCCGGTTGCCACGGCGTACTCCCAGAGCCCCCATGCCGGCCAGATGGATTCGTGGAACGACGAGCGGCGGGCCGCCGGGTGGGGGTCGCAGTTCCAGCCGCCGTCCGGCCACTGCCATGCAACGAGACTCTCGGCGAGCCGCGGGATCGGCGGCTCGGCGGCCAGGCCGAGGTGAGCAAACACAGCGAGCATGAGCCCCTCGTGGGCGGCGTGGCGGCGCTCGAGGCCGGCGACTTCGCCGGCTCCGGCATAGCGACCGGATCCGGTCACCCAGGCGAGAGCGTGCCGCGCCGCCGCGACGACGCGCGCCTCGCCGGCGGGGACGTCGAGCTCGACCAGGGCGACGACCCGCCAGAATGAGCCGCCCTACTTCGCGTAGGGATGGTTGCCGAACCCGCCGTCGGCACGTTGGCCGGCGAGCAAGCCGCGGACCAGTCGGCCGGCAAACACGTCTCCGGCTTCGTCCGGGTCCTCCTGATCGAGGAGGTCGCGACGGGCGAGCCGTCGGATCGCGGGCTCGCGCGACGCCACCAGCCAGTCCACCGGGTCGGAGCCTGATCGCGAGACCGGCGATCGCCGGTGTGGCTGCATGCTGTCCAGCCTGCCCTGTCCTGGCCTGCGCGGTCATTGGTGCGACGCTGGTCTTGGGCGCTCCGCGAAGACGTAGGCTGGTGCCCGAGATGCTCGTAGTGCACTGGAATGGGCAAAGTTCCACCCGAGGGACTCCCGCCGGAGCCCACGACGCAATAACGTTCCCCCACCAGGACCCCATCGGTGCCGGTCCGGGACATGGAGGATTCGAATGACTGACGTCGCGACCGATCCGGCCGAGCTCGTCAAGGAGCGGCCGGCGTCTGTGGGGCGGATGTTCCTCGACCGCGTCGAGGCCACGCCCACGCGAGAAGCGTTCCGCTACCCGGTCGATGGGGACTGGAAGTCGCTGACATGGCAGGAGACCAAGGATCGCGTGTGGGCGATCTCGGCCGGTCTGCTCGCGCTGGGTATCGAGGCCGAGCAGCGGGTCGCGATCGCGTCGTCCACCCGGGTCGAGTGGGTGCTCGCCGACCTCGGCATCATGTGCGCCGGCGCGGCCACGACGACGATCTACCCGTCGACCACCCCCGACGACGTCGTCTACATCCTCACCGACTCCGGGTCGCGGATCGTGTTCGCCGAGGACGCCACGCAGGTCGGCAAGGTCCTCGAGCATCGGGCCGAGCTGCCCGACCTGGTCGGCGTGGTGGTGTTCGACGGCGAGGGCGACGGCGACCTCGTCATCACGTTGGCCGATCTGGAGGAGCGGGGGCGGGACCTGCTGGCCGAGCGGCCCACGGCGGTCAGCGACGCCGTCGAAGCCGTCCGTGCGGAAGACCTGGCCACGCTGATCTACACCTCCGGCACCACCGGGCGACCCAAGGGCGTGCGGCTGGTCCACGACAACTGGACCTACGAAGGCGTTGCGATCGACGCGCTGGGGATCCTCGGGCCCGACGACGTTCAGTACCTGTGGCTACCGCTGTCGCACTCGTTCGGCAAGGTGCTCGAGGCGGCCCAGCTGCGGATCGGCTTCGCGACGGCGATCGACGGCAACCTCGACCGGATCGTCGAGAACCTCGGCGTCGTGAAGCCGACCTTCATGGCCGGCGCGCCGCGGATCTTCGAGAAGGTCCGGGCGCGGGTCATCACCACCGCCCACGGCGAGGGTGGTGCCAAGGCGAGGATCTTCGACTGGGCGTTCGGTGTCGGCCAGAAGGCGTCCGTGCTCCGCCTGCAGGGCAAGGAGCCCAGCGGCATGCTGGGGTTGCAGCACGGCCTCGCAGACAGGCTGGTGTTCCACAAGATCCGCGACCGGCTCGGCGGGCGGGTCCGGTTCTTCATCAGCGGCTCGGCCGCGCTGTCACAGGACGTCGCCGAGTGGTTCCACGCTGCCGGGATGACGATCGCGGAAGGGTACGGCCTCACCGAGACCAGCGCCTTCACGGCCGTCAACCTGCCGGACGACGTCCGCTTCGGCACGGTCGGCCCGCCGGCCCCCGGGACCGTGGCCAGGATCGCCGACGACGGCGAGGTACTGCTCCGCGGCCCCGGCGTCATGCGCGGCTACCACAACCTGCCGGATCAGAGCGCAGAGGCGTTGACCGACGACGGCTGGTTCCGCACCGGCGACATCGGCGAACTCGACGATGGCTACCTGCGCATCACCGACCGGAAGAAGGACCTGATCAAGACCTCGGGCGGCAAGTACGTCGCCCCGCAGAAGATCGAGGTCATCTTCAAGGCTGTCTGCCCGTACGCCAGCCAGATCGTCGTTCACGGCGACTCCCGCAACTACGTCACGGCGCTGATCACGCTGGATCCCGACGCCATCTCGACCTGGGCCGAGCAGAACGACATGGCCGGCGCCTCCTACGAGGAGCTGGCGAAGTCGCCACGGGTCCGAGCCATGATCGGCACACACGTCGAGGAGCTCAACGCCCGGCTCGAGCGCTGGGAGACGATCAAGAAGTTCGAGATCCTGCCGGAGGACCTCACCGTGGAGGCCGGCGACCTCACCCCGAGCCTCAAGGTCAAGCGCAGGGTCGTCGAGAGGAAGTACATGGATGTCCTCAACGGGATGTACGACGGCTGACCGCCCCCACACGGCCGGGGCGACCAGGTAGAACCGCCCGTGCCTGGCTTCACCGAGGCTGTCGCACGACAGGTGATCCCCGGCTCCAGGCCCGAATGGCACGCTGGACCGCTCCACATACGCGGACTAATCGGGCGCCGGAGCATGGGTTGAGCGTGCCATTTGCAGCGGTTGAGCGTGCCAATCGGCCCACCCGAAGCTCTTGGCGATCACGAACCCGTCATGGTTGGTGCCACCCTGGCCCGTCCGGGCCCGTCCCGCACGGTGAACGGAAGCAGGCATCCATGACCACGTTGTACCGATATTCGTTCGACAAGCGGCTGGTCGCCTTCTGGGGCGTCTTCGGCGTTCGTCCAGCGACGGACGGAGTCGCCCTCACCGACGACGGTCGGCTGCGGGCGACGTTCGGCCTGCTCAAGCTCGAGACCCCGCTCGAGAATGTCGACGGCGCCCACATCACCCGGAACTACCGCTGGTGGACGGCGGCCGGCGCCCGGGTCTCGATGAAGGACGGCGGGCTCACGTTCGGAACGAACGCGAACGCCGGCGTGTGCATCCACTTCCGCGAGAAGGTGTCGTCGCCGCTCAACCGTAAGGGCCACCCCGCGCTGACGGTCACCGTCGAAGATCTCGAAGGGTTGACGGAGGCGCTCACCCGCCCGTGACGCCGAGCGTCGCGCTTCATGCCCGAATGGCACGCTGGACCGCTCCACATACGCGGACAAGTCGGGCGCTGGAGTAATGATTGGGCGTGCCATTGACAGCCGTGGAGCGTGCCAACCGGCCGATCCGAAACCCTTGGCGCCGGTCACGAACCCGTCATGGTGGGGCGAAACCCACTGCAGACCTGGTGAGGCACGGGTTTGTCTGGTGAAGCGTCGCCGTTCTGCCGAGCGACGCGCCGCCGTTCGGCGTCGGTCGGCAGGCGACAATGGCTACGTGCCCTCCACGCTGCCCGACGGTGAACCGGCGCCGGCCGACGGGACACTGCCGCCCTCGTCGCTTGCCGGCCTGGGAACGCGGCCGTTCGGCATCTACCTGCACGTGCCGTTTTGCACAACCCGGTGCGGCTACTGCGACTTCAACACCTACACGGCCGAGGAGCTCGGGCCGGAGCCCGGAGCCTCGCGGGCATCCTGGGCAGACGCTGCCGTCACGGAACTTCGCTTGGCGCGAGCCGTCCTTGGTGAAGCCGAGGTCGAGGTGTCGACGGTCTTCGTCGGCGGCGGCACACCGACCGTGTTGCCTCCCGACGACCTCGGCAAGGTCCTACGGGCGGTGGACGACGAGTTCGGCCTGGCTCCCGGCGCCGAGATCACGACGGAGGCCAACCCCGAGTCCGTGACGCCCGCCTCGCTGGAGGGCCTCCTCGCAGCCGGCTTCACCCGGATCTCGTTGGGGATGCAGAGCGCTCGCGCTCATGTGCTCGCCGTCCTCGACCGCGTGCATACGCCCGGGCGCCCGGCGCATGCCGTCCGGGAGGCCCGGCAAGCCGGCTTCGGGCACGTGAACCTCGACCTGATCTACGGCACGCCGGGGGAGAGTCTCGACGACTGGCTGGTCAGCGTCACCGCAGCGATCGACGCCGGGCCGGACCACGTGAGTGCGTACGCCCTCATCGTGGAGGAGGGGACGAAGCTCGCGGCACGCATCCGGCGGAGGGAGCTCGCCGAGCCCGACGACGACGACCAGGCCGACAAGTACGACCTCGCTGACGACGTGTTGTCGAATGCGGGATTCGGCTGGTACGAGGTGTCGAACTGGGCCACGTCGGAAGCGGCGCGGTGCGCACACAACGGGCTGTACTGGACGGGCGGTGACTGGTGGGGGGTCGGCCCGGGTGCACACAGCCATGTCGGCGGCACCCGCTGGTGGAACGTCAAACATCCGGCCGCCTGGGCGGGTCGACTCGCGGCGGGCCGGAGCCCCGCCCACGCGCGGGAGATTCTCGACGCCGACACCCGGCGGGTCGAGCGCGTCCTGTTGGAGACCCGCCTGGTCGGAGGGCTCGACGTCGCGCTGCTGGACGACGGCGGTTGTGCTGCGGCCGGCCGACTCGCCGCTGACGGGCTTCTCGACGCGACGCAGCTCGACGAAGGCAGGGCGGTGCTGACCCGCCGCGGTCGTTTGCTGGCCGACGCCGTCGTGCGTGACCTGCTCGGTTGAGGAATCCGCAACCACGGGCCGCCGTCGAGGATCCGTGGCCGAGTCTGACCAGGGTTGGAACGGCGCCGCCGCGGGACGGCATGCCCGGCGCCCAAACCTGGGCGAAGCCGGGTCTCGCCCGACGACCCGATCGCGTCGTCAGCGTGCTATCGCACGAACCGGATCGTGATCGGGTAGCGGTAGAGTCGGCCGGCATTTGCCCGGGTAGCACCGGTGATCACTGCGACGAGGTAGATCAGCCCGAGGACGATGAGCATGACGATTCCGATCAGGACGAAGACGAGCACACCGCTGATCGCCGCGTAGATCAGCACGCTGAGATTGAAGTTCAGCGCCTCGACGGCGTGATGACGCACGAACGGTGATCGGTCACCCCTCAGGAGCATGATCACCAGCGGGCCGATGAACCCGAACGCGAACCAGGCGGTCAGGAAGGCCGTCAAATGAGCCAGGACCGCCCAGTTGCGGTCTTGCTCCGGGACCGAGGCCGGCGTCGGCGGTGCGTCGTAGCTCACGGGTCAGCTCCCGGGCTCGGGGTCGGGCTTCACAGGCTAGTCGGCCGTCACGAAGCCGATGAGTTCCTCGACCCGCCCCGGCCGACCGGGCGCGAGCCGTCAGGCTGCAGCGACGCCGACTGTGATGGCACCGAGGTACCCGTCGCCGTCTTCGCGCAGCGTGAGCAGCGTCTGCTCGTCGTAGATGTTGTCGGAGTCGTTGTCCGTGTCGCGCTGCCCCTTCTGTGCGTAGGGCTCGTCGGCGTACACGGCGTCGGTGACGGCCTCGTCGAAGAAGAACTGGGTCGTGAGCAGAGTCCTGCTGTCGAGGTGCACCTTCGCGTGGATGTGCACGGTCCGGCCCCGATACCAGCCCGGGTAGACGGTGAGGAACTCGACGATGCCCTCGCTGTTGGTTACCTGAACGCCGCGCAGATAGGTCTCTTCATCCGTTCTGCTGCCCCCCGCGCCACCACCGGTGGACGCCGACTCGAAGCCGGAGTAGACGCCGAGGGCGTCGCAGTGCCAGATGTCCACCGCGGCGCCGGAGACCGGCTCGCACGCGGCGTCTTGCACGCGAACCCCGAGCCGCAGCGGGGTGCCCTCGCGGTCCTCTCGGATGTCACTTCGTATGGCGTCGACCTCGAAGTAGTACGGCCCCTCGGTCTCCTCGGGGGCGAGTGTGCACGTTGCGCTGTCGTCGAACAGGTCGGCAGTCGCGGGCGTCGACGTGGTCTGCGGCTGGACCGTTGCCGTACCGCCGTCGGACGTCG
>Ga0184612_10000589_pt1 | contig 17136 bp, 12 predicted proteins | sample PLM3_60_coex_FD_133163 | JGI IMG/M metagenome (GOLD analysis project Ga0184612, IMG submission 133163) | Groundwater sediment microbial communities from an aquifer in East River, Colorado, USA - PLM3_60_coex | ecosystem: Environmental > Terrestrial > Soil > Riparian zone | place: USA: East... | reverse complement strand
CTTCGGGTCCTTCTCGTCGACGACCACGAGGTCGTCCGGGATGGCGTGAAGGCGCTGCTCCAGGCCACCGAGGACATCATCGTCACCGCCGAGGCCTCCTCGGTCCGTGAGGCCATCGATGAAGCCGATCGGGCCCGACCGGACGTCGTAGTCATGGACGTGCGCCTCGCCGATGGCAGCGGGATCGAGGCCACCAGGGAGATCCGGGCCCGCCATCCCAAGACCACTGTGATCATGCTCACGTCGTTCGCCGACGACGAGGCGCTCTTCGCCTCGATCATGGCCGGGGCCTCCGGCTACGTCCTCAAGCAGGTGAAGGGTGGGGAGCTGGTTCGGGCCATCAGGACCGTGGGCAAGGGCGAGAGCCTGCTCGACCCCGCCGTCACCAGCGCCGTCCTGGACCGCTTGCGGAAAGGCAAACACCTGCTGAGGGACGAGAAGCTGGCGCGCCTCTCGCCCCAGGAGGAGCGGATCCTGTCCCTGGTCGCCGACGGGAAGACCAACAGGGAGATCGGCGACGATCTCCACCTGGCCGAGAAGACGGTGAAGAACTACGTCTCGAGCATCCTTTCCAAGCTCGAGGTGGCTCGCCGGGCCGAAGCCGCCGCCTACCTGGCCCGACACACCACCACTCCCGGCACCCCGGCCTAGGCACTCGAAGACATCGGTGCCGCTGGGGTCCGGAGGGCGCCACCGATCGTTAGCACCAGGAATCCGATCCCCGTCAGTAGCAGCGCCACGCCCATGACGATCGCGAAGAGCGCGATCCGCTCGGCGAGGAATGCCGTGTTCAGCGCGGTCGTCAACGCCGTGGCCGTCACCCACAGGTTTCGCAGCTGGTTCTGGACCGGCCGTCCTTCCGCGTCCAACGCCGCCTCGGCCTCGTCGTTCGTTTCCGTGCCCGTCGGCGTGAGGTACCGACCCATCTCGGCGTAGGTCCGTCCACCCGTTGCCTCGAGAGCATGCGTCCGGATGATCTTCGCGAACTCCTTCGCCTCGGCACCTGTGTCGATCGGCTCGCCCGGCTCCAGGTTGACGCCGATCTCCACCGCGTCGGGCGTCGCCGTGACCTTCTCTCGCGCAATCGTGTCCCGAACCTCGGAAAAGCCGATCCCGCCAACGACGATCGTCCCGAGGCCGAATAGGATGAGGACCACGCTCGCGAAATAACCACCGTACTGAAATAGCCTTCTCATTCCGCCCCCTTACTCCGTGAATATCCACCTGTATCCCCGTCCCAGTGATACTAGGATCGCTTCGCTTGCGGCCGATAGGCCATTCGGCCCTCCGGCGGCGGGACCCATGACCGTGGGCCGCCGCCCGTTCCCGTGTTCACCTGCTGCTGGGAGGTGAGCTGACGTGGCGCGGACGTGGCGCGATGGGAGGGATTCAGCCAGTGTCCGGGCTGCGCGTACGACTTCGCCACCGGTGAAGGCGAGCGTTCCTGCGCCTGGGGTGAGTGCCCGTATCTTCCGGCTGAACTCGACGTGTTCTGCTCCCAGTGCCGGTTCAACTTCGTCACGATGGAGGGGAACCCGCCCTGTGCCGACCCGCTGACATGCGAGTACGCGGTGGCGCCGATGTCGCACGTCGAGAACATGCGCCTATGGAAGGAAGGCGGCTTGCCATCTGAGGGACGGATGGAAATGGATGGAGGTGGACGGAGATGAACGAGATGACGGCTCGGCATCAGGGTGGAGACCGGTTCGAGATCGACGTTCGAGGCCACCGAATGATCGTGGACCAACCCGCCGGAGTGGGGGGGAAGGACGAGGGACCGACCCCGACGGAGCTCTTCATCGCGGGAATCGCGAGCCGCGTTGGATTCTACGCGGAGCGCTTCCTACGCCGGCACTCGCTGCCCGTCGAGGGCCTCGAGGTCCGGTGCGAGTTCACAATGGATCCCGACGCTGCACGCGTGTCGTCGGTACTGCTGCGTGTCGTGGTTCCGGCGTTCCTCGACGAGACGCGCCGGCGAGCCCTACTGGCTGTGGTCGACCACTGCACGGTCCACAACTAGATCCGGCAGGGACCGGATGTCGGCATCGCCGTGGAGCTCCCTTCACTCGCTGCCTGACCCCGGTGAAACCAGCGATCCGTCCGGCGGGACTTCGGTCGGGCGGATCGCCGAACAGCGGAGCTCAAGCGGCCCTGACCGGACCTGGCAGCATTTTGGGGAAAGGCCCTCAGACAAACCTCTGAGAGTCTGGGAATCGGGCGTCGATGTCGCGCGGCAAGCGGTCTCACGCGAGCTCGTCAGCCGCGTGCTCCTGACTGCATGGCGTTGGCGATCTCTGAGGCCCACTTCTTGATCTCGGTCCAGTCCCGGAAGTCCCCCTCCAGACCCCGGAATGCCAGCAGCAGCGCCCTCTCCGGGAAACTCAGGTTCTTCCTGTCGATGTTCCCCTCGAACACACGATGATCCCGAGCCTTGGTCATCTCGCGGATCTCGGCAACATCGACGGGCTCTTCCCCCATCTTCCGGACCATCTTCCTCTTGGGATCGCCAACCGGGCCGCTTGAGAAGATCCAAACCTGCCGGCCCGTGAAGGCATCACGCGATCGTCTCACCAACTCCTTCGCGGGCTCGAGCCAGTGATCCGCATAGACCGCGCTGCCGAGCACGATCGCGTCATAGGCCTCGATCATGCCGACCGCCTCGGGTGGCACGACCTTGGTATCGAACCCGTATTCCGTGAGCACGTTGCCGATCGCCTGTGCGATCTCGCCGGTCGCTCCATACTTGGAAGCCGCCGTCACAAGGACCTTCATGACTTCCTCCTCTCAAGGATCCGACTGATATCAACAGGGAACTCCAGCTCAACCTCGAACCGGAATTGAGTTGGGATCTCGCCTATCGCACGACGAAGACTGGGCACTCCGCCAGGACCTAGCAGGAAGATGTGTGAACCGACTTCCGCTCCTCGAAGCACTCAGCGGACGGAGGGCAGCATAGACCGGCCTTTCGTCGAATAGTGGCGGTTCGACGATCAGCCTGTGGCCCAATCTGGGCTCAATCCTCTAGGGCGCGTCCCTCGGGGCTGTTCGGAAGGCGCTAGGGCCCAGAGCGGAAATGAGGGGGCCAACAGAGGCCGCGGCGCCACCGGCTCGCACAGCATTTCGGGCGACCACGATCTGTTCGCGGTGGCTAACTGAGAAGGGAGCGTGGAGCCCGATCACCCGCTACGGGTCGAGTTCCCTTCGAGGAACTCGACCCGTAGCTCCCCGGCGTATGGACCCTCGTACCTCAGCACGTAGAGGCCGTTGCGGACGTCCACCACGTAGATCAGGCCGTCCTTGACGATCGGGTAGCTCCACATGGCTACCTTGTCCGGGCCCTCGGTGAGCCCCGGGTCCTCGGTGGCCACCGAGGCCAGCGGCTGGGGGACGAACTCCGCCAGCGGCTCAGGCCGGGCGGGGTCGTCGGTGGAGAACACCTGGAGCCCGGCGCTGTGCCAGCTGACCAGAGCAAGGTGCTCGGTGACCGTGGGGTTGTGCGAGGAGAAGTTGGCGTCCGCGTCCCGGTCGGGGTCGACTTGGGCGCAGTACCGGGGGTCGTTGTACGGGTGAACGCGGTACTCGGCGAGGATGCGCGGCGCGGCCTCGTCGGCCACGTCGATCAGCCGGGCCCACCCCCAGGGACACCCCCCGCCCGCTGAACGTCCGTACGTTTCGTCGGTGGTAAGGACCAGGTCTCGCCCGGGGATCTTCACCGCGCTGTGGGCCCCCCACCCCTCCCACTGAGGGCGGGTCTCCAGGCGGGTGAGCAGCTGGATGTGCGGGTCCGGCCGCCCCTCGGCCAGCTCGGAGGTGTCCAGGACCAGGAACCCCGCGGTGAGGAAGGCCAGGTAGGCGCGCCGCCCGTCCGGCGATACCGACAGGGAATGGAGCCCGTCCAATGGGCCGGGGTCTGGGAACGTCGTATGCCAGATGGCCACCTCCCGCACCCGGCCCGTACCGACTTTGGAGATGTCGGCCACCACCAGGTTGTCCTCGAGGCTGGTGGTGGACATGAACAGCAGCGCCCGGTGACCATCGGTGGGGTCCTGCCACAGGAAGAACTCGTGCGGCTCCACCGAGGGCCGGTAGGTGGCTACCAGCGTTGGCCGATGCCCGCGTATGTCGAAGAACCGAACCGCTGGGGTAACCGGACCACGGTCGCAGTCGTGGCCGACCGGGTCGCACCGGAAGCTCATGACCAGGAGGAGGTCCCGGGCCGGCCACACCCGGAGCTCCCGCGAGGTCTCGGCCGGGTTGCCCGCATCCGGCGGCCCGATCTCGTCGACCACGCGGGGGCGGGAGGGGTCGTGGATGTCGACGACCAGGATCCCGGCGTGCGGGTGACCCTGCGACCCGTCCGTGCGGCTCCCCACGTACGCGCGGTCGCCGGCGACGGCCACCGCCGAGTTCATGCCTCGGTTGAAGAGCGGTTCGTGCCCCACCAGCTGGATGGTGCCGGGAAGGTCCGGCCGCTTCTCTGACAGCAACGGGCTGGGCCCTGCCATCGACGGCGACGGAGCCGTCGGCTCTCGCGAGGTGGTGCAAGATCCCAAGACGATCGCCACGAGGAGAGCGCTCAATGCCCGATGGTCCATGGGCTCGGTCCTCAGGCGACGCGGGTCCGCGCGGTGGCCACGGCCGCCGGGCGTTCCGCCAAAGAGAGGACGTCGAAGGTCACCAAGTCCCGGACGATTCGGCCGACATCCTTCAACAATATTCCCTCGCTGGGCGCAGAGATGTTGACCAGGGTTCCTTCGGCTGGCACCGTCCCGGCCTGCGGGTCGATCAGCACCGTGAAGGCAGGCCGCTCGAGTTGCAACCTTGCCGATGGCACTCAACTGGATATCAACACGGATGTGCTCGATGAGCCGTCCATCACTGAGCTCCATCGACCTCCTGTACAGGACGCCGCCTTGGCGGATCGGCGTCCGCATACATCGGACAGGAAGTGGAGGCCGGACACGTCCATGGTGGTCGCCCTCTGCTGGGGAGGAACCGGCAGCTGCCCGGGCGGCCTGGACGGAGACTCCCGCCGACGCCGAGGCGAGAACCGCCAGGAGAGAAGCACCATCGCGCGAGCCGCGGAACGACCGTGTCTACCCACCATGCCCAACATATCGTGAAAGGGGTCGAAAACCCTCGTACGGCCGGGCTCGCTCCATCTTGAGACGTCCTAGTCTTTGGAGTCGGCGAGGGCAGCAGCGAGGAAGCGGTAGGTCCACTCCTCGGCGAACCTGCGGGAGTCTGCGAAGACGACTTGGATCTCGGGGTAGCGAACCTGTATTCGGGCGAGCCCATCGGCGATGAATGCGGAGGGAACGTGCTCGAGCTTGAACAGCGCGGAGTAACGCCCCTCGACCACGACCGCCGCCGTGCCGACCTCGGCCAGGCGCTGCATCTGGAAGGCCAAGGTTCCGTCGGAGAGCGAGACCGTGAAGTTCTCGAAGGTCTTCCGCTCGACGGTGGCGATCAAAGCTTCGCCCGATCCCACGGCGTAGTCCCCTGCCGCGAGCGCGAACCGCTCGATCTCGACGTCCCGTCCAGCGAAGCGGTAGGGGGAGCGTTCCCTGGTATCGACCAGAATCGACAGGGTTCCGGTCGTCGCACGCGCGCGGGGGATGCGTGCTCCAGCGTTCGCGGCCTTGGCCGCCTTCTGGGTCTGCCAGAAGATGGCCGGACGTCCGCGTGTCTCGGTGAACACAAACTGGGAACGGGAAAGGCGTGCTCGATCGAGCACCAGATCGATCACCGGTCCGCGACGCCTGCACGATGAGACCGGGGTCTCTTCGATCACCTCGGCGTCTTCGGGCCAGTCGGCCTCGTAGGGGTGACAGTAGATCCTGGCCGAGCGAGGCCAGGTGTCACGGGCCTTCAGTACCAAACCGGGATCTGCGGGGAGCCAGAGCAGATAGGGGAGCTTGCTGTCCGCATCGGGGTTCCGGGCGACAACGAAGGCGCGGCCCGGGGGCGAACTCATGCAGCCAGGTACTCGTTGATGCCTGCCAAGACCTCACGCCTCTGAATCTTGCTACCCGCAGACGCCGGCGGGTCGGTCCCACGAGCCTCCGGCGGGGCGAGCCCGATCCCCCGGTGGGGCCGGTGGGAGTTGTAATGGCGGACGTATCGGGAAAGGAGCCGGTCAAGATGGCGGCGACCGAGGACAATGGTCCAGTCCAGGATCTCGCTACGCACGGTGCGCACCCAGCGCTCGGCGAAGGCGTTCGCCTTCGGGGCACGAACGGGCGTGAGGATCACGCGGACACCCTCGGATCCGAAGAAGGCGTCGAAGGAGCGCGTGAACTTGGCGTCGCGGTCGCGTATGAGGTCCCGAACGCTGGGTAGCCCTTCTGCCATGTAGAGGTTGCGCGCCTGCTGGGTGGTGTAGCTGGCGTCGGGGTTGCGGGTCGAGGTCATCACGTGGACCCGACGGGTCCCGACCTCGATGAAGAACAGGACGTAGAGCGTGGAAAGGAACGCGGTCTCCACGGTGAAGAAGTCGCAGGCCAAGACGCCCTCAGCCTGTGCCCGCAGGAACTCCGACCAGGAAGGACCGTCTCTCCTAGGGGCCGGTCCGAGGCCATGGTGACGCAGCAGCGTTCGGATGGTGGTCGCCCCTACCCGGACTCCGAGACCCCGGAGCTCCCCCTGGATCCGAACGCATCCCCACCGTGGGTTCTCTTTGGCCAGGCGAGTGATCAACTCTCTCACCTGCGGGGACATCGGCGGGCGCCCGAGACGCTTCCTTCCCTAGGTCCATTTGCGTCTGACCAGTTCCCGGTGCCAACGAAGGAGCGTTGCGGGGGTGACCAAGAACGACGCTCGGCGTTCGTGCGGGAGCATGCGTGCCGCTGCCGAAAGAAAGACCCTGTCCAACCGCCGCAGGTTCGGGCGACCGGCTTTGCGGGAGAGGACCTTCACTTGGTGGCGTAAGACCAGGATCTCGACCTCGCGCTCACGTCCTCCTTCGGCGCCTGGCACGAGCCGGAGCAGGCCGCGGATGACCAGGTAGACGATGGAGAACAGCACCGCGGCATCTTACGAGAACACCGTGTCCGTGCGCGAGCCAGTGTTTTCGACCCCTTCCAGGTGTCAGGCTTATTGAACCCCTCAGGCCCCGGCGTCTCTTCTTCTCCCGCCCGGTTGTGCTGCGGCCGCCCCCGGCCCCGGTCTCAGGACCAGAACTCGTCGGACGCGTACAGGTCGCCGGGGTGGATCCATACCTCCTCGGCCTTTCCGTCCCGGATGTGGAAGACGGTCACGCCGTTGTCCGCAAGCCGCTTCCCGCCCCGCTCGGCGGTCACCCGAGTAAGGGCCACCCCGTGCTCGTCGTTGGCCAGGATGTCATGGACCTCCATTCGGAGCGTCCCCCCGGTGAGCTCGGCGCTCCTGCCCACCCAGGCCATGACCTCGCCGATGCCCTTGTAGTCTCCGGCCAGCGGGCCCTTGCCCGGGAAGTGCCAGACGATGTCCTCGGCGAGCAGGCTCTGGAGGGTCCCCATCTCCCCCCGGCCGAAGGCATCGTAGCCCTTGCGCAGCAGTTCCTCGTTCGGATGCGCCATGACCGTCCCCCTTCCCACCTCTTCCGGAAGGCTACGCTGCCCCCCGGCGCGCTCGCAAGGGGCAACCACGTCACACTCCAGTTCGCCCGCCATCGGGTGGACATTCCCACACCTGGTGCGGTCCGGGAGATCCCAGCACCTTTCGACGGATAGGCCGGGCCTGCTTCTAAAGCCAGGGTCCGAATGCCCTGCTCACAAGTGTGAACCGAATAAATGCACCCCACACGCTGAGCGCTCTTGGAGACCACCGCCACCTCGCGCTCGACCCACTCAGGATCACCGTAGCCTCCTCCGACGAGACCAAGCCCGCCTGCGTTCGACACCGCGGACGCGAGCTCTCCGCCAGAGACCGCCGCCATGGGCGCCAGCACGATCGGACAAGTGAGGCCGAACATCTCGGTCAACGCGGTGCGGATGGCCATCGGTTCCTGCGATTGAAGCATGCCGAGCCGGTCATCGCTGCTCCTCCGAACGCGCCGTTCCAGTCCCGACCAATTCCGGTCATCTGGCGAGCCGGAGCGCTCTGGCGCTCGTCGACGTATGATCCGGACGATGAAGGTGCAGGCTGCCGTCGTCCAGGCCGCGCCGATCGGGTTCGACCGCCAGCAGACGATGGACAAGCTCGAGCGGTTGATCGACGAGGCGGCACGAGGCGGGGCGCAGCTCGCCGTCTTCCCCGAAGCGTTCATTCCCGCCTACCCGAGGGGCATCGACTTCGGAACAGTCGTCGGGCAGCGGACGCCGGAAGGTCGCGATCAGTTCAGGCGCTACTTCGATGGCGCGATCGTCGTGCCTGGACCTGACGTCGACCGGATAGCAACCGCCGCGCGCGAGCATGGGATCCACCTCGTCGTGAGCGTCATCGAACGCGACGGCGGAACGCTCTACTGCACCGCACTCTTCTTCAGCCCGGAGGGCTACCTGGGAAAGCATCGCAAGCTGATGCCGACGGCCGCAGAACGATTGATCTGGGGCTTCGGCGACGGGTCGACCCTGCCCGTCTACGACACGTCGCTCGGGCGGCTCGGTGCCGTCATCTGCTGGGAGAACTACATGCCGATGCTGCGGATGACGATGTACGCCAAGGGCATCCAGATCTACTGCGCACCGACTGCCGACAGCCGGGAGACGTGGTTGCCCACCATGCGGCACATCGCGCTGGAGGGCCGCTGCTTCGTGCTCACGAGCGGCGAGTTCCTCCGTCGGTCGGACCTGCCGGCGGACATCCCGAATCACATCTCCGAGGAACCCGACGCGATTCTGATGCGTGGAGGCTCTGCGATCATCGATCCGCTCGGGCGAGTGCTCGCAGGTCCGTGTTTCGACGAGGAGGCGACCCTCTACGCGGAGTTGGACCTGGACGACATCGCACGCGGCAAGTATGACTTCGACGTTGCGGGCCACTACTCGCGCCCGGATGTGTTCCAGTTGAGAGTGAACGAGAACCCGCAGCGCCCGGTTAGCGAGCACGGCGTCGCGAACGTCTTCGCTCAGGTCCCTGGCGCGGATGAAGCTTGAGCGGCTGAGGGCACTTCCTTCCCATCTGGACCTCTCGCTTCTCGACGCCGCTCTGCCCGAACGGGCGATGGATGTCGTTTCCGTCACGGAGCGACATTCTCAGGCCGGGCTAGCCTGATCGCTCGCCGACGGCAGAGAGATCCTCGCGTCCCCGGCAGCTGGTTCGCCAGCAGGCTTGCCGTGGCGGCGGAGGCAGGGTCGCCACCGCCCGGCCTGATGCGGGCACGTCGCGAATCCACGCGATCGCCCCAAGCTGGGGCAAGCTTCGATGCCAAGAGCAGACGGGAGAGCTGGAGCCCCGAACCGGTGTGTGGTCCAGAAACTCAATCAAGCCGCTTCGACGAGCTCATTGCGAGGCACAGTCACCGTAGAACGAAGGCCCGCTGATCCGCCTGGAGCTCGATCCGGTCCCGAGGAGACACAAAGCTGCGCAAGCACCGCGATGCTGAGGCCCGGAGAAGAAGCGCCGCCTCGGGGGCGTCGCGGGTCGGTGCCCCCGGTTCGAGCCGACGTCTCGGCGGAGGGCGTGCTGCCGTTGCCGGCAACAGAGAGTGTTTCGGCATGCTCCTTGCGAGGGTGAGGAGGACTCCCGGTCCCACTGACGGGCTGGTCCGAGCACCGAGCGGTGCCGCTGCTTCGGTCAGGTCATGAGCTTCGTCGATCGCGCCGTCCGCATCGCCGACGGCTACGCGAGGTGGACCATCTCCGTGCGGAACTGCTTCGATGCGAGCTCCGACGACATCGAAGTCCTCGTCCGCCCGGTCGGGACCAGGATCCCTCGGGAGGAAGCCGAACGCCTGGGCGCGGAGGAACTCCGACCAGGTGGGGCCGATCCTGCGGGGAGCCGGCCCCAGTCCGGCTCGACGAAGAAGCGTCGCGATGGTGGTGGCGGAGACGCCGATCCCGAGCTTGAGCAGTTCGCCTCGGATCCGCATGTAACCCCACCGAGGGTTCTCCCTCCCGAGTCGGATCACCAAGTCCCGGATCTCGCGGTCGATCGGCGGCCTCCCCGGCTTGCGGCGAGGGCGGGTCGGCGCCCGGCACCGGAACTGCCGGTCCCACGTGAATAGCGTCTCGGGGCGCACCAGGAAGCAGGACCACCGCTCCCGCGGGAGTAGGCGGGCGGCCGCAGCCAGGAGCGCCCGGTCGGCCGTTCGGTATCGGGGCCGCTTCCCCTGCCTGGAGATCACGGCGATCTGGTGGCGAAGGACCGCAATCTCGAGGTCCCGTTCGCCGTCGGCGCCTCCGCCTCGAGCGAGCAGGCCGATCAGCCGGCTGAGGACCCAGTAAATCCCGCCCAGAGCATCCGGGCATTCTGGCGCCGGAGACGCACCTCAACAACGATGCAGGTCACGGGCCGGATCGAGTTTCTTTACCCCACAGGGTGCGGATACGACGTCCGAGCCGGATCCACACCCACACTGTTGCTGCGAAGAGAGCAAGAAGCATGACGTCGATCAGAAGCAGCCCAGCTTGGATCATCGGGAAGGGCCCGGAACGAGAAGGTCAGCAAGACCCGGCGGGACAACGGAGTGAATACCACTCCGGTGGCGACCGCGAGGAGTAGGACTCCGCCGACGAGTACCCGGTAGGTCCGAAACCTCGAGATCAGCGCCCCACGATCGGCCGCGACTTCTGGGGCCGAACGCTCGAGGAGATCGATCTTCGACTTACGTGGAGGCCTTCTACAATCCGCAGCGCCGGCACTCCTCGATCGAGAACTCTAGTCGCGTCGAGTTCGAGTCCCGCCACATTGCCGCCGCTGATGCAGCATGATCACCGAAGCCGACGTGTGCGGCAGACCGGGGCAAGCTCAAGGTTCCCGCTGGTCACGGAGCTGTGGGGCTGCGTCGGCGTCGGGGCTGTTTTCTGGTTGGCCGCCGCAGCCATCGGGAAGGCGGGGGGCGTCGACGGGCGGATATCCCGGAAAGGCTGCGCGGCGAGTTTGGGCACAGCGGTCGAACCGACGTGCTCGACGATGATCGCCCGCTCGCCCAGCGCCGCTGTGATCCTTCCGGCCTCGCGAGCGAATAACTGAGGCCATCGGGGGTCGTAGTCCACGAGCTCGATGGGTCCACCGTGCACCTCCGGCTCCCCGACCGTCACGGCTCGGATCTGCTCCTCGGTCATCGGGTTGGGTGGTTGCTTCATGCTGCGGCCGATCCTCCTCCGACGCTCACCCCAGATAATCGATCCTCGGTCATGTGGCTAGAGGTGTGCTTGGCGCCGACTACTCGACGGGCTCTGACCCTCCGAGCCGGGATCTCGCGAGGTCGATCAGATCGTCGATGTCGAGCGCCAACACGCGAACCAAGTCGCCGCGGGCCGTGTAGGCGAGCCGGGTTCCGTCGGAACTGAAGGCGAGTTTGCCGTCGGCGTCCGTTGCCAGCTTCATGATCGGATCGAGCGTGCGTGCGTCCCAGAGCCTCACGGTGCCGTCTGCCGAGCTCGTCGCGATCGTCGTCCCGTTGGGGCTGTAGGCCAGGTCCGTCACCTCACCCAGGTTGGAGCTAAGAGAGGCCAGCGGTCGCCCCGTCTGCGGGTCCCATGCCCGGATGCTCCCGTCCTTCGCGCCGGTGACGAGCCGGCTGCCGTCAGGGCTGAACGCAAGCGCATTGACACGCTGCTGCGGGATCTCGGAGACGATCTGGCTATGCTCGACGGTCCAAACACGGGCGGAGCTGAACTCCTCACCCGCGACGAGCTTGCCGTCCCGGCTGAAGTCCACCGATCGAGGCCATCCAGCATCGTAGATATCCTCGGGGAATCCCTGCATCAGGTCGCCGGTCTCCGGGTCCCAGAGGTGCGTGGAGTTTCCGGCCCAGCTCCCGGTCGCCAGCGTGCTCCCGTCGGGACTGAAGGTGACGTCCCAGACCTCGTTGAAGCGCTCGTTGACCTGGGCCAGCTTCTCGCCCGTCAACACGTCCCAGATCCGCGCCCTCCCGTCGTTGCTTGCGCTCGCGAGCATGGACCCAGAAGGATCGAAATCCAGGGCGTTGATCTTCGCGGTATGACCCTGGATGATGCGGAGCCTTCGCCCGCTCATAGCATCGAAGATGGAGATCTCGCCCACCTCGCTGCCCGTAGCGAGCAGCCGTCCGTCGGGCGAGAAGGCCACGGCTCCCGATCCCTCAACGGTGAGCCATTCGGAACCGCGCTCCTCCGTGATGTTCCAGGTCTTCACGGTGCCGTCATCACTCGACGTCGCGAGCCTCGTCCCGTCCTCGTTGAACGAGACCGTGTTGACCTTGGCGGCGTGCCCGCCGACGGTGAGGATCGGTTCGCCACCATCGGCCGAGAGGGCCCACACGATCGCGGTGCCGTTTGCCATCCCGGTCGCGAGCCGGGACCCGAGACCCAGGGCGAGCGAGGTGAACGCGACGCCCGGTGAGAACAGCGTGTTCAGCCGCTCATGGGACTCGGCGTTCCAGACGACAACCTTCTCCGATGTCGACGCGGCGACCGTGGACCCATCCGGGCTCCACGCCACGCCGTTGATGTCCGATATCGCCTCGCGGTCGTCCAGGAGCGCGATGGGCCGCCGACCGCCGTCGTCTACGTCCGGGAAGAGAACCACCCACTGCCTGTGGGCCTCAAGATAATTGTCGGCGATCAGCAACTGCCGGCCGTCGGGAGAGAAAGTAGCCGGGCCGGTGAGATAGGGACGACGCACCCGCTTCCCCGAGCCGAGATCCCAGACGTTCGTGAAGGAGTCAGTATCGGACGTTGCGAGGAACTTGCCGTCCGGACTGATCGCGAGGGGGATGGTGGGCTTGGCGTCCGGGAGCTCGAGGCGCCGCACCACCTCACCGGTCGCCGTGTTCAACGCATAGGCGTCCTTAATATCGCCCCAGCCTGCCGTCACGAACAGCTCGCCATCACCGCTGAACGCGGCGCCGCCTCCACCCGGTCCCTCCGCGGTCGAAATCAGCTCACTCGTGGTCGCGTCGTATACGCCAACCTCGGTTTTGCCGGTCTGCTGTCTCTCCTTCGTTCGCACGACCAGGAGGCGACTCCCGTCCGAACTGAACCACCCCTGGTATCCAGGCACGGTGAGCTCGAGCCGGTCGGCCTGCAGCGCGAGATGCAGCGCTTCCGTCGCTTCTGGGAGTACGGTCCCGTCGACGCGGTACGTGGTCTCCACCGCCTCGAGAGCCAGTCGGAGGCTCCGCTGCGCATCCACATCGAGGCTCCCGATGGCGGCCCCGGCCATTTCTCGGGCGGTCGCGATCCTCGCCTCGCGCTCTGCCTGTCGTCCGCGATCCCGCGCGACGAGGGCGAGACTCGCCGCCACCAGCCCTCCCACGGCCAGCACCGCGACCAGCCCCCGAAGGCGGCTGACGGAGCGACGCCGCAGCGACACCTCACGCTGCCGTCGGGCCTCCTCCGCCTGCCGAGCGGCGTCTCGCTCCCGGAGACTGGCCTCCACGTAATCGCGAGTCAGCGCGGTGAGCGCGAGATCGGTCCGAGACGTCCAGGTCTCGATCTGCTCGAGCCGCGATCCGCGGAGGAGGAGGCTCGGATCGCGGTCGCCGCCGTCCCACTCGGCGGCGCCGGCCTCGAGGCTGCGGTTTGTTCTCAGATCGTCGCGGGCCTCCCCGATCCAAGTGGCGAGCCGCTCCCATCCCGAAAGGAGCACCTCGTGGGCGACCTCAACCGTCGGTCCACGCGTGACCGGATCGCGATCGAACGAAACGAGACGTGCCGCCCCGAGCTCGTCGGCGACCGAATCGATGGGTCGACCGTCCACCTGGACGGACGCGAGCTCGGCTCGAAGGACCCGCCGACGCGTCTCCACGGATTCGTCTTCAACGGCGACCAGTCGGAGGAAGAGCTGGCGCGCGCACTCCCCTCCCGTGGCGTCTAGCTTGTTGTAGAACCCGTCGGCCCGCCGCGCGAGCGCACCGGACAACCCCCCGATCGCCCGGTACGAATCGAGCGAGAGCCCGTGATCACGACGATGTTCGAACGACTCCGTCAACGCGTACTCCAGCAGGGGGAGGGCGCCCGGGCGATCGGTGAATTCGGCCGAAGCCTCCGCCACGAGCGCCGGGTCGATGTTCACACCGACCACCTCCGCCGGCCCGGCCACGGCCCGCGCGAGGTCCTGCGGCGTGAGCGGCGTCACCGTGTACGTACGGGAGCCGAGCAGCTCGCCGAACCCCGGGTATGCGAGCGGGCGGTCGTAGAAGTCGGCTCGCAGGGTCACGACGACGCGGATCCGGGATCGAGGGTCGGCGACGGCGCCCGCCAGTACCCTCAGGAAGCGCGCTCGCACGTCGTCGTCATCGACGAGGGTGAACAGCTCCTCGAACTGATCGACCACGAGGACGAGCTCCGAACCGGCCGCGGGCAGGACGTGTTCGACGGCGTCCACGAGCCCTCGCTCGTCGCGCCCGAGCCGTTCCATGAGATCGAGAGGTGCATCGACCGAGATCTTGAGCAGCGCGGCTTCCAGCTCGTCGAACGGTTGGTGGCCGGGGGTCATCTCGGTGAAGAACCACGTCTCCGACTCGGGCAACGCCCCCGCCCGAAGCGCCGGTACCAACCCGGCCCGAACCACGGATGACTTCCCGCTCCCGCTGGGCCCTACCACGCCGAGGAACCGACTGCCCTCGACGTCCTCGGCGAGGCGGGCGACCAGGTGTTCGATGAGCTCGTTACGCCCGAAGAAGTCCTCCGTGTCGGCCTCGGAGAAGGCGCGGAGACCCTTGTACGGGTTGCGGGGTTCGAGTCCTCCATCCAGGGCCGATCCGGCTTCGGCATGGGCGAGGATCTCGCGTGCGGCGGCCGCGAGGCCGAGGACGTCGGGATATCGTTCGGCGGGTTCGTTCGCCGTGGCCCGGCCGATGACCTCGTCGATCGCCACCGGTAGTTCGGGTCGCGCCCCGCTGACGGGCGGGATCGGCTCGCGTCGTTCGTTCTCCGATGCGTCGGGCGGCGAATCCCCGATGGCGCGCCGGCCCGTGAGGCACTCGTACAGGACGAGGCCCAGGCTGTAGGTGTCCGCCCGCTGCGTGGGGGTCTCTCCTCGAGCCTCCTCGGGAGACAGGTAGTACGCGAGGGCTCCGGGCGCGGCGTGCTCCCGGATCGTGCGGGCGGACGCGAGGTCACGCGCGATCCCGAAGTCGGACAGGTACGTGTTCCCCTCCTCGTCGAACAGGATGTTGGCCGGCTGCACGTCGCGGTGGACAACTCCGAGGCGATGCGCCGCCGCGAGGGCGTGCGCGACGTCGTCGATCACCGCGGCGGCACGAGCCGGCTCCATCGGTCCCTCCGCGGCCAACCTTTGCCGAAGGCTCCCCCCGCGGAGGTATCGCATCACCAGGTACGCCCCGCCGGGTTCCCGCCAATAGTCGTAGACGGGAACGATGTGCGGATGCTCCAGCCGCGCGACGAGCTGAGCCTCGGCGGCGAAGCGGCGGATAAACTCGGGCTCGTTGGCGAGCCGCGGATGGACGATCTTGACCGCGACTTCCCTCCCCACCTCGGGCTGGAATGCCCGGTGCACCGCGCCGAAGGCTCCCTCTCCCAGCAGCTCGAGCAGCCTGTACCCGCGCAGGGGCTCGCCTCCGAGCTCGAGAGCGGCATCCTGCCGGAGGATCTGCTCCTGGACGTGCTGGAGCTCGGGCGATGGATCGATCCCGAGCTCTTCGGTGAGCACCCCGCGAGCGCGCTGGTACGCGGCAAGGGCGTCCCCCTGGCGGCCCGACCGGTACAGGGCGATCATCAATTGTCCCCACGCCCGCTCCCTGTACGGGTGATGGGCGACGAACGCATCCAGCTCGGGGATCAGTTCGCGGTGCCGCCCCAGGGCCAGGTCGGCCCCGATCCGCTCCTCGACGGTGGCGATCCGCAGCTCCTCGAGACGGGTGATCTCTGGACGGAGGGAAGGCTGCTCGGAGAGGTCGTCCAGTGCCGGGCCACGCCACAGCCCGAGCGCTCTGCGCAGGTCCTTCGCCGCCGTCGGAAGATCGAGGGGGATCAGCGCGCGCGCGTCTTCGACCAGCGTTTCGAATCGAAGGATGTCGAGCTCGCCCGCATCCACCCGGAGCACGTATCCCGAGGACACGTGCTCGATCCGCTCCGGGCCCACGAGCTTGCGGAGATGCTTGATATAGGTCTGGAGCGTGTTGCGGGCGGACTCCGGAGGCTCCTCTCCCCAGAGCGCGTCGATAAGACGCTCGGCCGTCACCAGGTTGTTCGCCCTGAGCACGAGGTGGGCGAGGACGGTGCGCTGCTTGGGCCCGCCTAGCTGAAGGCTTCGGTCCTCATCGAGCGCTTCGAGCGGCCCTAGCACTCCGAACTGCATGCGCAGACGGTACGCCGGCGCGTTCCAGAGGGGAACACCCAGTTGAGCGTCTTCCAGCGTTCTTCCAGCGCCGCTCCCCGATGACTCCAGCCGACCGATGGAAGCTCGCCGCGGCCAGGACTGAGGACAGGAGACTCCGATGAACTCATCGAAGCGCCGCATCATCGCCGTCGTCGCGATCGCAGCGGCGATCACGCCGAACGGTGAATCGTCATCGCCGGCTTCGCGCGGAGCGGAACCGACCAAGGTCCGGACTCCCTGCTCGAGGACTTCGCTCTGGAGCGCTATGCCGCCGACGGCACGTTGGACGCCGGCTTCGGGACGGGAGGCGATACGTTCACGGACTTCGGCGGGAGCCAGGACCGTGCCAGCGACGTGCTGATCCAGCCGAACGGCAACCCAAACGGATCCACTTACATGCTCGGAGGTGTGTGATGAACAGGACGCGAGGCATTGACCGCCCGAGAACCCATGTGTGGGTGCTGCCGGGGGCGATGCCGGCCCGTGTGCTCCTCCTTCTCGTCGGAGCGGCTGTCTTGGCGACCAGTGATGGTCTCAGCGCGATCGCTGATCCGAGACTCGATAAGCATCTTGGCATCGTCGCCGTCGCGGGGGATCTGGATCCGACGTTCGGTGAGAACGGGATGGTCAGTACAGACTTCGGTCCGGACGGTGACGGCGCCAGCGCGATGGCCATCCAGCCCGACGGAAAGATCGTTGCTGCCGGAGAGGCCGCATACGGTGCCG
>Ga0184612_10000588_pt1 | contig 17139 bp, 16 predicted proteins | sample PLM3_60_coex_FD_133163 | JGI IMG/M metagenome (GOLD analysis project Ga0184612, IMG submission 133163) | Groundwater sediment microbial communities from an aquifer in East River, Colorado, USA - PLM3_60_coex | ecosystem: Environmental > Terrestrial > Soil > Riparian zone | place: USA: East... | reverse complement strand
GTCGTCGAGGGCCCCCGTTTCTCCACCCGGGCCGAGTCACGATGGTTCGCCGCACAGGGGTGGTCCCTCGTCAACATGACGGGCCATCCAGAAGCGGCCCTGGCCCGGGAGCTCGCCCTCTGCTTCACCGCGGTCGCGCTCGTCACCGACCTCGATGCGGGAACGGACCCCGGCGACACCGTCACGCAGGACGAGGTGTTCCGCGTGTTCGCGGTGAACACCGAGCGGATACGAAACCTCGCGCTCCGTACGGTTGCTGCGCTGGATCTCGATCGGACGTGCCCCTGCTCACATGCCCTCGACGGGATCCGGCTGCCGGTGGACCTCCCGTGACGAATTCCTCGCAGCCGTCGAGCGATCGCTGACCGCCCGACCTGGCGGGGGGCGACCGTGATCGCGGAGCCGGGGGGTTGTCCTCGACGGACGCGGCACCGCTACCCTTTACCGGGATGTGTCCCGTCGACGCTGAGTGGGAAGCCGCCAATGACCGAGACCAGTACTACCCTCTACGAAACATTGGGGGCTGACGTGGGCATCCGAAGAGCGGTCGACGTCTTCTACGACCGCGTTGTCGCGGACCCGACGCTCGCCCCGTACTTCACCGGGGTCAACATGCCTGCGCTGCGCCGGCATCAGGTCGCGATGCTGTCCACCGCCACGGGCGGGCCGAAACAATATGACGGCCGCGACATGGAGACGGCGCATGCCGGGCTCGGTATCAGGGATGAGCACTTCGACCGCGTGGTCGGGCACCTTGCCGGCACCCTGACCGATCTCGGGGTCGACGAGGAGAGCGTCGGCCTGGTCGGTGCCACCCTCACATCGCTCCGTCCGGCCATCGTCAGTTCCTAGACGCTGTGACCGGGATCGACACCGACGGCCTGAAGAGGAACTTCGCCGCCGTCGCCGCCCACGGCGGAGACGACGTCGCGCTGTTCTTCTACAGCCACCTGTTCCTGCACTACCCGGAAACCCGGGACATGTTCCCGCCGGCGATGACCCGCCAGCGGGACCGGCTCATCGGCGCGCTGGGGCACATCGTGTCCCAGGTCGACCAGGTCGCCGACCTGGTGCCGTTCCTGCAAGACCTGGGCCGTGACCACCGCAAGTTCGGGGCGCTTCGACCGCATTACCCGGCGGTCGGCGAGTCGCTCGTGGCGACGCTGCGTCATTTCAGCGGCGACACCTGGAATTCGAAGCTGGAGTCCGACTGGTCGGCGGCTTATGGGATCGTCGCGGACGCGATGATGGACGCGGCCGAAGAGGCCGCGAAGACCGAGCCACCGTTCTGGGAGGCCGAGGTGGTCGACGTCGACCGCCGTACGTTCGACATTGCCGTCCTCCGCGTTCGAACCGCCGAGCCGCTGCCATATGTCGCCGGGCAGTCCTTCGCCGTCGAGGCGACAGACCTTCGTCCTCGGGAGTGGCGGTGGTACACCCCGGCGAACCCGCCGGGTGACACCGAGCTCGAGCTGCACGCGCGCCTCGTGGCCGGCGGCCCGGTGTCGACCACTCTGGTCCGATCGGCAGGGCCCGGTGACCGGCTACGCCTCGGCCCGCCGATAGGAAGGCTCACGCTGGACGCGAGCTCCGATCGGCCGCTCCTGCTGGTGGCGGGCGGTACCGGTTTGGCACCCATGAAGGCGCTGGTCGCGCAGCTTGCCGCCGACGGCGGCCATCGGCGTACCACGCTTTTCTTCGGCGTACGTACCGTCCGTGAGGTGTATGACGCGGACGCCCTGGCCGCTCTCGACACCGCCCACGACTGGCTGACGGTCGTCACCGCTGTGTCCGAGGACACCCAATGGCAAGGACAGCGCGGCCTGGTCGGCGAGGTCGCAGTCGTGGCCGGCGACTGGTCCGACCACGACGCCTACGTCTGCGGATCTCCGCCGATGGTCGAGGCGACGGTGAAACTCCTTGTGGACCACGGAGTGCCCGAGGAGAACATCAGGTACGACGAGTTCGGCGAGAGCTAGGCGGCCGTGGAAGGAGACAAACTATGACCGCGGACACCGACAAGAGCCACCAGGCGGCCCGCCTGACCGCAGAGGACCTCCGGAGAACCACCTTCCCGGAGACCCGCGGGCGGTCTCTTGGCTACGACGAGCAGGCGGTGGAGGCGTTCGTGGAGCGCTGCGCGGCCAGCGTGGAGCAGCTCACAGCTCAGGTGCGGGAGCGGGAGGAAGAGGTCGAACGGCTGCGGCGCCGCGTGATGGAGCCCGACAACCAGGACCGCGTGCTCCAGGCGCTCAGTGTCCTCACCAAGGCGCAGCAGACTGCTGATACGACCGTTGCGAACGCAAACGCGTACAGCGGCCGAGTGATGGCCGATGCGCGCTCGTTCTACGACGACGCTCGGAGCAAAGCCGCGGAGATGGCCGAGGAGGCTCATCGGCAAGCCGAGGAGGCGGCCGACGCCGTAGCCGCCGAACACGGCGAGATGGAGCGGCAGACCGCCTACCTTCGGACCCTGCGCGACGTCACCCGCACGCAGATGGAGAAGTTCCTCGCCGGGCTCCTCGACCACGTGGCGGAGGAGTACGGCCGGGCTTACCCGGAGGCTGCGGAGGCGGCAGCGAAGCAGGCCGCCGCAGGCCGCGTCATCCGCTCGGACAACAATGCCACAGAGGACGCGGGAGCACGCGTGGACACCGGGAGCCGCGGAGGAAGTCGCGGATGAAGGGTCCGCGCCGGGCAATCGCACCCGCCGTCCCAGCGCGAGATCCCGTCGTTGAGCGCCTCGCCCCATGATCATGGCGAGGGGATCACGACGCGGCCGCGGGCAGGCGCACGGTGAATCGGCAGCCGCCGTCGGTGTTCGCCACCGCGACCTCCCCGTCGTGGACGTCGACCAGGCCGCGCACGATCGCGAGCCCGAGACCGCCACCGCCCGTCGGCCCGACCGCATCGTTCTCCGGGCTCCGCGCGGCTGCTCCTCGGAACGCAACGTCGAACACGCGAGGTAGGTCGGACTCGGGGATTCCACCGCAGCCATCGGTGACGGCGACCCAGCCGCCGCGAGCGTCGGTGCCTCCGTGGACTCGAACGACGCCGTCAGCGGGCGTGTGCCGGATCGCGTTGAGCAACAGGTTGGCGAGCACCCGGCCCAGTTCTGGCTCGCTTCCCCGGACCGTGCCGTACCCGGACGGCACGGCCTCGAGCCGGACCCGCTTCGCGTCCGCGACTGGAGCCGCCGCCGCGACCGCGTCTGAGACGACCTCGGCGAGGGGAACGTTCTGCAGCGTGAGGTGCAGCGCCCCGGCGTTGATCCGGGACAGTTCGAACAGGTCGTCGACGAGTCCCGAGACCCGGTCGGTCTCCACGCGCATCCGCCGGTGATAGTTGGCAACCGTGGCCGGGTCCTCGACAACACGGTCCTCGAGGGCCTCGGCCATGGCCCGCAGTCCGGCGAGCGGCGTCCGCAGGTCGTGCGACACCCAGGCGACGAGTTGCCGTCGGCTGTCCTCCAGCCGGCGTTCGCGCTCGCGGGCATCGGCCGCCCAGACGCTCGCCCGCGCAAGGCGCCGACCCGACCACAGGGCGAGGACGAGGCTCACCGCACCGGCGGCCACCAGCACGACGAGAAGCACCTCCAGGTCGTGCTCGCTGATGAACATCGCCTCGGCAACCACGACCACGCCGGCGACGACCGCGAGCACGGTGGTCGCGAGCAGCACGGCTACGTATGCGGTCACCGATCGTCCGCGCAACCGGCCCAGCACGAGCAGGCCGGCGACACCCACGAGGCCCGAGCCGGCGAGAGCGAGGAGCGACACCACCACGAGATCAGGCATGAGCGTCCTCCACCGGTTCGTAGCGGTAGCCGATCCCCCAGACCGTGACGATGCGCCGCGGGTGCTGCGGTTCGTCCTCGACCTTCTCGCGCAGCCGCCGTACGTGCACGGTCACGGTGGCCTGGTCCCCGAAGCTCCACCCCCACACCTGCTGCAGCAACTCGGTTCGGTTGAACGCCCGCCGTGGATGACGCAGGAAGTGCGCCAGCAGGTCGAACTCGCGAACCGTCAGTGCGAGCGGCTCCCGGCGCCGCTCGGCCGTGCGCGACACCAGGTCGAGCGAGAGGTCGCCGTCGACGAGCGGACCTGAGTCGGCACCGGGCTCCGCCCGACCGACCCGGCGCAGCACGGACTGGACGCGCAGCGCAAGCTCGCGCGGCGAGAACGGCTTGGTCACGTAGTCGTCCGCGCCGGTCTCGAAGCCCACCACGCGGTCGGACTCCTCCCCCAACGCCGTGAGCATCACGACAGGCACGTCGGACGAGCGACGCAGCCGGCGGCAGACCTCCAGGCCCGACATCCCGGGGAGCATGAGGTCGAGCACGACGAGGTCCGGCTGGTGGTCTGCGGCCATCGCGAGCGCCGTCGGCCCGTCGCCCGCCTTGTCGACGTCGAAACCGGCGCGTTCGAGATAGCGGCGCACGACGTCGCTCACCGTGGGGTCGTCGTCGACCACGAGGACGCGCGCCCGCCTTCCCGCGTCGGGCCGCGGCGTCACCATCTCAGTCTCCCTGGCGTGTCATCAGCCTCGAGGCTAGGTGCATGGACGCGGGCCGTAGCCTCGCGTTCGCGGACCGTAAGGTGCGGTCGCCGGTCGCTGCCCTACGTTCCCGCGTGTCACAGGGCCGGGAACCAGAGGGCGATCTCGCGCTGTGCCGCCTCGGCGGAGTCGGAACCGTGCACGAGGTTCTCCGACGTCGACAGCGCAAGGTCGCCACGGACCGTGCCCGCCGCGGCCTTGCGCCCATCGGTCGCGCCGTTCATGGCCCGCACGACGTCGACCGCGGCGTCGCCGGCCAGCACCATGGCGACCAGCGAGCCGCCGGTGATGAACTCCCGGAGCGCCGGGTAGAAGGGCTTCTCGACGTGCTCGGCGTAGTGGGCGTCGGACAACGTCGGGTCCACCACGCGCTGGTCCATGGCCACGATGGTGAGTCCCTTGCGCTCGTAGCGGGCGAGGATCTCGCCCACCAGGCCGCGGCGGACGGCATCGGGCTTGATGAGGACGAGCGTCTGCTCGGACACGAGATTCTCCTGTGGGCGGACGATTGATACGACCGGCCGAACCCTAGTCATCGGCCTGGACCGGCGGCCACCCGGACGGCCTCGTATGTGACGCTCGGCTGCCGGTCCGTCCAGCTAGCGGAGCATCGGGCAGTCAGCCTTCCGGACGCTCCTGCCGGGCGGCCTCGGCAGCTTCGACCTTGCGACCCAGACGCAGCGTGAGGAACCACAGCAGCGCGAAAATGCCGCCGAGGACGAACATCACAGGCACGACCAGGCCCAATCCGATGACGACGACCTGCAGGGCCGAGCCGAGGTAGTAGCCGAACGGACCTCGTCGCAGCAGCGCTGCTGCGACCACGCACGTCACCGCGATGCTGAGCCCAGCCGGAACGGCCGTCGACGCGTCGACATCGGAGATCGAGACGGCTACGGGTATCGCCAGCGTGACCACCAGGGCCTCGACGGAGAGCACCATCGCGGCGATGCGGCTCACGAGTTCCTCCTGAGCAGCCGGCGAGCGTCGCCTGCGGTCACGACGGATCCCGTGACGAGCACGCCGCCACCCCCGAGAGGGGCTTCCCGCTCGGCGAGGCCGACGGCGATCTCGATGGCCTCGGGCAGCGTCGACCCCTGATAGACCCGGTCCTCACCGAACGCCTGAAGGGCCAGCATGGCCAGGTCGTCGACGGGCATCGACCGCGGCGACGAGTTCTCGGTCGCGACGACCAGGTCGACGACCGCCGCTAGCTCCATCAGGATGCCCAGCACGTCCTTGTCGCGCAATGCAGCGACCACAGCCACCAGGCTGCCGAACGTGAACTCCTCGCTGATCGCCTCGGCCAGTGCACGCGCACCGGCCGGATTGTGTGCCGCATCGACGAGCACGGTGGGGCTTCGCCGCAGCACCTCCAGACGGCCCGGCGACACGGTGCGAGCGAAGGCCGCCCGCACCGCGTCGCCGTCGAGCGGATCACGGCCTCCACCGAGGAACGCCTCGACCGCAGCCAGCGCGCACGCCGCGTTCTGCGCCTGATGCGCGCCGTGCAGCGGCAGGAACACCTCGTCGTAGGCCCCGGCCAAGCCCTGCAGCCCGAGCAACTGGCCGCCGACCGCCACCTCGCGAGTCCGCACGCCGAACTCCAGGCCCTCCCGCGCGATCGTCGCACCCGCCTCGGCGGCGCGTCTCAACAACACCTCCGCTGCCCCCTCGACCTGTTGGGCGAGCACGGCAAAGGCGCCGGGCTTGATGATCCCCGCCTTCTCGGCCGCGATCTGCTCCACGGTCTCGCCGAGATACTCGGCATGATCCACGGCAACAGGGGTGACGACGGCAACCCGGCCGTCGACCACATTGGTCGCATCCCAGGAGCCGCCCATCCCGACCTCCACGACAGCAGCGTCGACCGGAGCGTCGGCGAACGCCGCGTAGGCCATGGCCGTCAACACCTCAAAGAAGGACAGCCGCACCTTGTGCCGCTCGTCGACCAGGTCGAGGTAGGGAGCAACCTCCGCGTAGGCGGCCGCGAAGCGTTCGGCGGCGACGGGTTCACCGTCGAGGCAGATCCGCTCCGTGATCGACTCGAGATGGGGACTCGTGAAGCGCCCGGTGCGCAGGTTGTGCTCACGGAGAAGCTCGTCGACCATCCGCGCGGTCGACGTCTTGCCGTTGGTGCCGCTGACGTGGATCACCGGGTAGGTGTGCTGAGGGTTGCCCAGTAGGTCGACCAGGTCACGGATGCGAACCAGTGAGGGTTCGATCCGGGACTCCGGCCACCGCGTGGCCAGAGCCGCCTCGACCTCGCGTAGCGCGGCGGCACCGGCCGCGCGGTCCGTTTGGTCGTGCGTCACCGATGCGTCACCCGCCTCGGGGACAGTTCGTCGCGAACATGCCTCTTGCGCACGACCGTCAGCTACTGAGTGCGCCGAGCTGGGCCTCGATCCTTGCGATGTCGCCTTCGGCTGCAGTGCGACGGTCCCGGATCCTGGCCACCACGGCGCCGGGAGCCTTGGCGAGGAACTGCTCGTTGTCGAGCTTGACGGCCGCCTGCGTCAGCTCCTTTCGGGCCGCCGCGAGGTCCTTCTCCATCCGGCGACGCTCGGCCTCGACATCGATCGTCCCGGAGACGTCGATCTCCACCGTCACGCGGCCTATCTGCAGCGACGCAGTGGGCGCGAAGCGTTCCGTAGGTGCGTCGAGCCAGGTGAGCGCCCTGATCTCGGTCTCGTGGTGGCCGACCGGACCCTCACCGCCGCCGACGAGCCGCGCCGCGACGCGCTGGCGGGGCTTGAGCCCCTGGTCGCTGCGGAACCGCCGCACCTCGGTGACCAACCGCTGGATCGCGGCGACGGCAGCTTCGGCCTCGGCGTCCGTCCGCGTTCGATCGGCGACCGGCCAGGAGGCGACGACCAGCGACTCCGCGCCGGTCAGCGCCGTCCACAGCTCCTCTGTCACGAACGGCGCCAGCGGGTGGAGGAGCCGCAGCAGGGTGTCGAGCACATGGCCCAGCACGAGCCGTGTGCGCTCCGCCCCCTCTCCGCCTGCCGCAAGTGGCGTCTTGACGAGCTCGACATACCAGTCGCAGAACTCGTCCCAGGCGAACCGGAACAGCGCCTCGGACGCCTTCGCGAACTGGTAGCCCTCGTAGTACGCGTCGACCTCGGCGACCGTTGTGTGCAACCTGGACAGGATCCAGCGGTCCGGGTCGGACAACGTCTCGGCGGGTGGGACGTCACCGACGTGGGCGCCGTTGAGCAGCGCGAACCGCGTGGCGTTCCAGAGCTTGTTGCAGAAGTTGCGGGAGGCCTGAACCCAGTCGACGCTCACCGAGACGTCGACGCCGGGGTTCGCGCCACGGGCCAGCGTGAAGCGGACTGCGTCGGCGCCGTAGGCGTCCATCCACTCCAGCGGATCGACGGTGTTGCCCCGCGACTTGCTCATCTTCTTGCCGTACTGGTCCCGGACCAGCCCGTGCAGCGCGAGGTGACGGAATGGGACGGACTGCTCCGCGCTCCGCCCGTCGGCGTCGGTCATGGCGTAGAGGCCGAACATCATCATCCGGGCGACCCAGAAGAAGATGATGTCGTAGCCGGTGACCATCACGCTGGTCGGATAGAACCGGCGCAGGTCGTCGGTGTCGTCGGGCCAGCCGAGCGTCGAGAACGGCCACAGCGCGGAAGAAAACCACGTGTCGAGGACATCGGGGTCCTGCGCCCAGCCCTCGTTCGATGGCGGCGGCTCGCCCGGCCCGACGCACACCATCTGGCCGTCGGGACCGTGCCAGACCGGGATCCGGTGCCCCCACCAGAGTTGCCGGCTGATGCACCAGTCGTGCATGTTGTCGACCCACTCGAAGTAGCGTGCCTCCATCGTCTTCGGGTGGACCGTGACGCGGCCGTCGCGGATCGCGTCGCCCGCGGCCTTCGCCAGCGGCGCCACGCCCACGAACCACTGGGTCGACAGCCGCGGCTCGATGACGGTGTCGCAACGGGAGCAGTGCCCGACGGCGTGGATGTAGGGCCGCTTCTCGGCCACGATCCTGCCCTCTTCGCGCAACGCGGCCACAACGGCCGGGCGAGCCTCGAAGCGATCGAGCCCCTCGAACGGGCCCGGCGCCGTGATGACGCCGCGTTCATCCATGATCGTGAGGTTCGGCAGGCCGTGTCGCTGGCCGATCTCGAAGTCGTTGGGATCGTGGGCCGGCGTGACCTTGACCGCGCCGGTTCCGAACGTGGGGTCGACATGTGGGTCGGCCACCACAGGGATCCGACGGCCCGTCAGCGGTAGCTCGACCTCGGTACCGACCAGGTGGCGGTAGCGGTCGTCATCGGGGTGGACGGCGACGCCGGTGTCGCCCAGCATCGTCTCCGCGCGGGTCGTCACAACGACGATCGCCGAATCGCCGCTGCCGTACCGGATCGAGATCAGCTCGCCGTTGTCGTCACTGTGGTCGACCTCGATGTCGGACAACGCGGTGAGGCATCGGGGGCACCAGTTGATGATGCGTTCGGCGCGATAGATGAGCCCGTCGTCGTAGAGCCGCTTGAAGATCGTCTGGACGGCGCGGGACAGGCCGTCGTCCATGGTGAAACGCTCACGGCTCCAGTCGACGCTTTCGCCGAGCCGGCGCATCTGGCCGAGGATCTGGCCGCCGTACTCTTCCTTCCACTGCCAGACGCGGGCGACGAACCCGTCGCGGCCGAGATCCTGCTTGCTCAGACCCTCTGTCTCGAACAGATGCCGCTCGACCAGCGTCTGGGTGCCGATGCCGGCGTGGTCCATGCCGGGTAGCCAGAGCGTCTCGTACCCCTGCATCCGGCGGCGGCGCACCATCGCGTCCATCAGCGTGTGGCCCAGGGCGTGCCCGATATGCAAGGACCCGGTGACGTTCGGAGGCGGGATCACGATGCAGTACGCAGGCTTGTCCGACGACGCGTCGGCGGTGAAGTAGCCGCGCTCGACCCAGCGCTCGTACAGCGGACCCTCTACCTCTGCCGGTGCGAACGCGGTCGGCAGGGTGGCGGGGCGAGTCGTCTCGGTCACCCGGGAAGTCTACGGACTCTCACCAGATGCGGACGCGGTCATTCACCGGCCTCCACAGGCCGTCGTCTTCCCGCGCCATTGCCGCGCCATACGTGCGCGCGCACCTGATGAGCAGCCGTTGCATGGAAGGCGGGACGACCCGTCAGGCGCTCTTCTCGCGGCGCTCCCGCTTGCGGGGCGCGACCTCGCGAGGAACCAGGGTCGGGTTCACGTTCTCCAGCACGACCTCGCGGTTGATGACCACGCGTGCGACGTCGTCGCGGCTGGGCACCTCGTACATCACGTGGAGGAGAACCTCCTCCATGATCGCCCGCAGGCCCCGGGCGCCGGTGCCCCGGAGCAGCGCCTGGTCGGCGACCGCCTCGATGGCGTCGTCGGTGAACTCCAGTTCGACGCTGTCGATCTCGAACAGCCGGTGGTACTGCTTGACCAGGGCGTTGCGTGGCTCGGAGAGGATCCGGATCAGGGCGTCGCGGTCGAGCGGGCTGACCGTGGTGATGACCGGCAGCCTGCCGATGAACTCGGGGATCAGGCCGAACTTCAGCAGGTCCTCCGGCATGACCTCGCCGAACCGGTCGCTGCTGTCGCGCTCGGCCTTGCTGCGGATCTCGCCGCCGAAGCCCAGGCCGTGACGACCGATCCGGTGCTCGATGATCTCCTCGAGCCCGGCGAAGGCGCCGCCCACGACGAACAGGACGTTTGTGGTGTCGATCTGGATGAACTCCTGGTGCGGGTGCTTGCGCCCGCCTTGCGGTGGGACGCTGGCCGTGGTGCCCTCGAGGATCTTCAGCAGGGCCTGCTGGACGCCCTCTCCCGAGACGTCCCTGGTGATCGACGGGTTCTCGCTCTTGCGGGCGATCTTGTCGACCTCGTCGATGTAGATGATGCCGGTCTCGGCCTTCTTGACGTCGTAGTCGGCCGCCTGGATGAGCTTGAGGAGGATGTTCTCGACGTCCTCGCCCACGTAGCCGGCCTCGGTGAGCGCGGTGGCGTCGGCGATCGCGAACGGCACGTTGAGCAGCCGGGCCAGGGTCTGGGCGAGATATGTCTTGCCGCACCCGGTGGGCCCGATCAGCAAGATGTTGGACTTCGCCAGCTCCACGGCCTCTTCCTTGGCCGCCCTGGGACCGCCCGCCTGGCGTGCCTGGACCCGCTTGTAGTGGTTGTACACGGCGACCGAGAGGGCCTTCTTGGCGATCTCCTGGCCGATCACATACTGCTCGAGGAACTCGTAGATCTCACGAGGCTTGGGCAGCTCGGAAAGGCCCACGTCGGGGCTCTCGCTGAGCTCTTCCTCGATGATCTCGTTGCACAGATCGATGCACTCGTCGCAGATGTAGACGCCGGGGCCGGCAATGAGCTTCTTGACCTGCTTCTGGCTCTTTCCGCAGAACGAGCACTTGAGCAGGTCACCGCCGTCGCCGATGCGTGCCACGCGGATCGTCCTTCCCGGGAGCGGTGCCCATGGGCCGTGTGTCTCGACGGTACCCCTTCGAGCCGACGAGCGGGCCCGCGGCGCGCGACGGCGTGCCGGTTCCGGCATGCCGTCGCGTCGCGCAGTCAGGCGACGGCGCTGGCCTTGCGGGAGGTGGTGAACGCGTCGACCAGACCGTAGTCGATCGCTTCCTGCGTGGTCAGGATTTTGTCGCGCTCGATGTCCTTACGGACCTCGTCGACGTCCTTCCCGGTGTGGCGGGCGATGATCTCCTCCAGCAGGGAACGCATGCGCAGGATCTCGTTGGCCTGGATCTCGATGTCGCTGGCCGCACCGTACGCACCCTCGGTGTAGGGCTGGTGGATCAGGACCCGCGCGTTGGGTACCGCGAGCCGTTTGCCCTTGGCACCCGCCGCCAGCAGCACCGCGGCCGCGGAGGCGGCCTGGCCCATGCAGACCGTACGGATGTCGGGCTTGATGAACTGCATCGTGTCGTAGATGGTCGTCATCGCCGTGAACGATCCACCCGGCGAGTTGATGTAGATGTCGATGTCGCGGTCGGGGTCCATCGACTCCAGCGACATCAACTGAGCCATGACGGCGTTGGCGACGTCGTCGGAGATCGGCGTGCCGAGGATGATGATGCGCTCCTCGAACAGCTTCGCGTACGGGTCGATCCGCCGGAAGCCATAGGAGGTGCGCTCCTCCCATTGCGGGATGTAGTAGTTCATCGAGGGGACCTGGAGGTCGCTCATCGGGGCTCCTGGGCTCAAGTCGGTGTGAAGTCTGCCGGCAGCGCGGACGGCTATGCCGTGCCGCCGCCCTCGGAGACCTGGGAGGCGCTCTGGACGACATGGTCGACGAAGCCGTACTCCATGGCCTCCTCGGCGGTGAACCACCGGTCTCGGTCGGAGTCGCGGTCGATCTCATCGACCGTGCGCCCGGTGTGCCGGGCGATCAGCTCGGCCATCTGGCGCTTGGTATGCAGCATCTGCTCGGCCTGGATCCGGATGTCGCTCGCGGACCCACCCATGCCGCCGGAGGGCTGGTGCATCATGATCCGCGCGTGCGGGGTGGCGTAGCGCTTGCCCTTCGTGCCCGCAGCCAGCAGGAACTGGCCCATCGACGCGGCCAGGCCCATTGCCACCGTGACGACGTCGGGCTTGACGAACTGCATGGTGTCATAGATCGCCATGCCCGCCGACACCGAGCCGCCGGGCGAGTTGATGTACAGGTGGACGTCCTTGGTGGGGTCCTCAGCCGCGAGAAGGAGCAGCTGGGCGCAGATGGCGTTGGCGTTCTCGTCCTTGACCTCGGTGCCGAGGAAGATGATCCGCTCCCGCAGCAGGCGGTTGTAGACGTTGTCCTCGAGGCCCATCGCCGAGCCTGAGGACTGCTGCATCGTGGCAGGGAGGACGAGACCGGATGTCTCGGGCCGTGGGCTCACCGTGTCTCCTCGGTCGGGTTCGTTGGCGACCTTCCAGCCGCCAGGCGGTTCGTGGTTGGTATGTCATCGACCCTAACCATCCCCGACGGCCCCGCCATCCGAGAACGGCCCCTGTTCGCTCACGGCGTGCGGGACCGCTATCAACCTGCAGGACGCCTGGAGGGTTCCCACGTCTCCACTCGGAGCGAGGCGCGGGAAACCCTCGAGTGGCGCGCTCTCCCTAGCGCGTCTCCTCGGTGGTGTCGGCGGCATCGACGTCCTCGGGCGCCGGCTCGTCGAGCTCGGCGAACTCGATCTCCGGAACGCCCTCGTCCCCGCCCGGCTCGCCCAGCGTGCCGTCCTCCCGGAGCCGGTCCAACTCGACCGGGCGTCCCGACGCGTCGACCACCTTCGCCTTCTCGACGACCAGGGCGAGCGCCTTACTGCGCGCGACGTCGGCCACCAGCGCCGGCAGGTTGCCACTCTGGACGTACTGCTGGGCCAGCTGGTTCGGGTCGATGCCGGACGTGGACGACCGCTGGATGATGTAGGAGGTCAGCTCCTCCTGCGAGACCTGCAGCTCCTCGGCCTTGACCAGCTCGTCGAGGATGAACTGCGAGGTCAGGTTGCGGCGCAGGTCCTTCTCGAACTCGCCGCGGTGATCGTCGTCGCCGTGGCCGTCGCTGAAATGCTCCTCGATCTGAGCTGCGACGACGCCCTCCGGAAGCGGGACCTCACCCGCGCGTTCGAGGAGCAAGTCGAGCGTCCTGTCGCGCGCCTCGACGGCCTGCTGCAACCGCTTGACCTGCTCCGCGCGCTCACGGAGGTCTGCGCGCAGTTCGTCGAGGGTGTCGAACTCGCTCGCCATCTGCGCGAACTCGTCATCGAGCTCGGGCAGCTGCTGCTCCTTTACTGCACCGACGGTGACCGTGCAGTCGACCTCCTCGCCGGCGTTGGTACCGAGCAGGGTGGTCCGGAAGGTGGCCGACTCGCCAGCCGACAGACCGGTCACGGCGTCGTCGATGCCGTCGACCAGCTGTCCGCTGCCGATCTGGTACGAGACGCCGGTGGCCTGGCCGCCCTCGACCAGCTCGCCGTCCCGGGTCGCTTCGAGGTCGACCGTGACGAAGTCGCCGGCGGCTGCGGTGCGGTCGACGCCGACGAGGGTTCCGAACCGCGAGCGCAGCTGGCTCATCTGCTGGTCGACGTCGTCGTCGGTCACCTCGACGTCGGGGACCTCGACCTGCAGGCCCTCCCACTCCGGGAGAGTCACGGTCGGCCGCACGTCGACCTCGACGGTGAACTTCAGCTCCTGGCCGTCTGCGAACTCGGTGACATCGACCTCGGGCTGGCCCAGCGGCTTGAGCTCGTTGTCCTCCACCGCCCGGCCGTACAGCTTCGGCAGCGCCTCGTTCACCGCCTCGTCGAGGACGGCGGGGCGGCCGACGCGCTGGTCGATGACCAACGGCGGGACCTTGCCCTTGCGAAACCCGGGAATCGTCACCTGGGCCGCGATCCGCCGGTACGCGGACTTGATGTTGGGCTCGAGCTCCGCGAACGGGACCTCGACTGCGAGCCGGACCCGCGTCGGGTTGACGGTCTCGACGACGCTCTTCACTAGGGTGTTCTCCTGGAGGTCTGGATCGGCGCACGCGTAGCGCGGCGAAATGGACGGCCGACCGGATGTCGGCGCAAGCTCCCATGGTACCGGTCCGTGGCGGACCCAGCCGTCACCGTCTGGTCGGGGTACCCGGACTTGAACCGGGGGCCTTCCGCTCCCAAAGCGGACGCGCTACCAAGCTGCGCCATACCCCGCAACATCCCCGCTCCCGCAACTCGGGACGCGCGGGCGTTCGTGCTCCCAAAGCGTACCTTTGGTCGCCCGAATCCGGGTACCGCATACTTCGGGCCCATGATGCACGTACGCAGCCTGCGCGGGTCGTCCGTGGCTCGGCTTGCCCGGCTGCCGTACACGGCTTGGGCCGGCGTCGCCTGGGCCGCGTTCATCGTCGTCCTCATCGCTCTCTCGCCGACGACCCCTTGCAGCGTCGCCGAGCCGTGCGGACCGGACTGGACAGCGACAGGAATGCTGGCCGCCTTTGTCCTCACTGTCGCGGCCCTGTTCGTCTCGCCCTCCTTGGGGCTCGGTGGCGCCGCTCTGAGCGCCGTGCCGCTCTTGCTCTGGTCCGTCGTCGATCCTCCTCCGCAGATTCCAGTGAGTGCGCTGGTCACGTGCCTCTTCGGATTGTTGGCACTCACGGCGGCCCTCAGCGCTGCAGAACAGGGCAGGCGGCGGCGCCTTCGGACTACGCCGCGCCAGGTGCCGTCCGCGACCGATGGTCCGGCCAAACCTCAATTCCGAGGGTGCGAGGAACGCTGCTCGGACTCGCCGCGATCGCCGCGGTCGTCGTGTCGCTGGGTCTTGCTATGTACCGGGCCCATCAGGAAGGGGAATGGCAGGAGCAGACTCCGCAAGTCACCGGCCGGGTTGCCGGGTACGACGCGGACGAGTACGTCGCTCGTGTCGAGCTTCCCGACCGGGAGGCCGATGTCGAGGTCCTCGAGGCATCGGACTACCCGGTCGGGTCGGCCGTCCTCGTCTGGGATGACGGCTCCACGGCTCGGCTGGTCAGTGAGCCGTACGACCCGATCGGCTGGACTCTCGGCGGCATTGCGGCCGCGACGATCACCCTCGTCGCAGGGGTTCGGGTCGTGTCGCTCAGACGCGACGTGCGACGCGTCCTCGAAGAACCCCAGCCGACCACTCGGATCGGTGTCCTTCCGCTAGGGGTGGGCGAAACGGCGATCTTCGACCTCCATGACGCCTACGCCGCGCGGCCGTTGCTTCGCCAGCGCGTCGTGATGGTCGGCGGTGTACCGCTGACCGAGGACGACGACAGGGCAGAGCAGGACGATGCCGATGACCTGGAGCTTGACGAGTGGCCGCCTCCTATCGCACCGCCCGAGCCTGCGACTGCCTATGGCCGACTTGTGACGGGTGGCGTGGCGGCGCTCCGCCTCGATGACGGAACCGAGCTGGTACCGATCGGTCGGCTTGAGTCGGCTGCTGACCTCACGGGGTCCACGTCTCTCGCCTCCGCCGCCCACGGAGACGCCGTCTTCGCCGAGCCAGCAGAGGACGCGCCACCGGTCGACAACGGCCTCGTCCTAGGCGCGCGGGTCGGGCGGCTTGCGGTTGGTCTGGCAGAGCTGGCCGCTGGTCTCGTTGTCCTTCCGATCATGTCGGCATGGGACCTGGTGGCGTTCGACACGTTCTGGACGGGAGTCCGGTCCCTGTGGCAGATCTTCGTGGTACTGGCTGTCGGGTTCTCCGGCTTTGGGGCCGTGTTCAGCTCCGTGCACGCTTCCCCGGCCGGTGTCACTGTCGTCGGCGTTCTCCGAAGTACCACGGTGCCGTGGACCTGCCTGGCAGGTGCGTCGATCGAGGACCGAAACCTCGTGCTCGTGACCCGTCGCCGAGACGTCGTGCCCTACGTCACGCCGATGTCATGGACCAGTTCGCGGAGGGCCGACGCCCGCGCAGCCGAGGCTGCCGCTCGGTTGACTGCGCGGATCCGGCGAGAGCGAGGCGGTGTGCCCGAAAGCGTGGCGGACTCTTGCTTGCCTCAGAGCAGAGTGCGCTTCGCTGGCTGGATATTCGCCGGCCTCTGCCTTGCCGCAACCCTGGTCTCTGTTGTCGTCTCCAGCCCCTGACATCGCACGATGGGCGAGGCCACGGTACCGGCTAGAATGCTGCCGACCGGGCCGTCGCAGCGAGCGCATCGTGCCCGGTCCTGCGGGTGTAGCTCAATGGCAGAGCCCCAGCCTTCCAAGCTGGTCATGCGGGTTCGATTCCCGTCACCCGCTCCCGCCGCCTGCAGCATCGTGCCCATCGCCCCGTCGGCCACGACGACGCGCTCCGACAGCGCCTGGCGTTCCAGGTCCACCGGCCGCACGTTTCCGTCGACGAGTCGGAGTGCGGAGCCTGGAGGCGGCAGGGATCCGCCCAGCCGATTCGCTCGTCTACGTGATCGCGGAGCCGGGTACCGACCTCGCGGAGCTTCGACAGGGCATCGACGCCGTCACCGACGAGATGCCGCTCGTAGCGGTCAAGGACCAGGAAGAGTTCAAGGCCGACCAGCGCGCCCAAGTGAACCAGCTGCTGTTCCTGGTGTACGCCTTGCTCGTGTTGGCGATCATCATCGCCGTGCTGGGCATCGTCAATACGCTCGCACCTTCGGTGTTCGAGGCCACCCGAGAGATAGACCTGTTGCGCGCGGTGGGGTTGTCCCGGCCACAGCTGCGGCGCATGGTTCGGTTGGAGTCGATCGCGATCGCGGTGCTAGGTGCCGTCCTCGGCGTCGGTCTCGGGGTGTGGTGTTAGGCGTCGCCCTGCAGCGCTCGCAAGTCGGCGAGGACTTGGAGGTGCTTGCTGTGCCCTGCGTCCAGCTGGTGATCTTCGTCCTGTTGCCGTACTTGTCGGCGTCCTGGCAGCGTTGTGGCCCGCGTACCGGGCGGCTCGCCTCGATGTCCTGCGGGCAAATAACGACGGAGTAACGCCGGGTTACCGGTGGGACGCATCCGAACAGGGCGCGCCCGCGTCACACGGCTCGACGTCTGCAAGGACCGCCAGGTCATCGGTCGTCCCGAGCATCTCGTGTCCGGTTCGGTTGGCCAACCCCCTTGCGCACGGCTTGCCGATGGTTGAGGCTTT
>Ga0184612_10000587_pt1 | contig 17160 bp, 25 predicted proteins | sample PLM3_60_coex_FD_133163 | JGI IMG/M metagenome (GOLD analysis project Ga0184612, IMG submission 133163) | Groundwater sediment microbial communities from an aquifer in East River, Colorado, USA - PLM3_60_coex | ecosystem: Environmental > Terrestrial > Soil > Riparian zone | place: USA: East... | reverse complement strand
CACTCCATGCTGTTGAGATGGAGCCGCGCCCTTTCCCGGCGGTGCTCCGTCGCTTCGATCAGCACCTCGACGTCCTCGGTCGAGCCGACACGACGCGCCGGCAGTACCGCTACGAGCTGACGCGCTGGTGGGTCGACTACCTGTTCGCCGCCGAGCTCGAGGTCGCTGACGTCCGGGCCGCCCACATCGAGGACTACCTGGCCGGTCTCCCTCGCCACGGGTCCAAGCGGAGCGACGCACTCCGGGCACTCCGGGCGTTCTGCGCGTGGGCCGTCGTCGAAGGCGAGCTCGACCGCGATCCCGTCGCACACATCCCGGTCCCCCGGCCGAAGATCGCGCCAGCGCCGGACCTATCCGACGACGATCTGCGCCGCCTGCTCCGCGCGGCCTTCCGCCGAGAGCGTCGCCGAGGGTGGGCGATCCTGCTCTGCTACGTCACGGGAGCCCGCGTTGGTTCCCTCGTGGCAGCTCGACCGGCCGACGTCCATCTCGGCCCCGACGCCCGGCTCGATCTTCTTGAGGCCAAGGGCGGGAAGCCGTACAGCGTGCCGCTCGAACGCGCCGGGGTGATCGCGGCGGGGCATTTGAACCGCTTGTGCAGAGCGAATCCGAACGTAGGAAATGGGTCATATCGGCTCATCGGAGTCGGCGCCGAACGGTTCCGCCAGTGGGTCCACGCCGCCGAGCAGGAGGCCGGGCTCGGCCGGGTGTGGCCGCACCTGCTCCGCCACGCCGCGTCGACCAGGGTCGCCCGGTCCTCCGATCCCGAGACCTGGCGGCGGTTCATGAATCACGCCGACCTGTCGCAGTGGGCGCGGTACGTGGCCGGGACCGACGAGCGGGTGCGGGCGGCGCTGCCGACGGTCTAGGATGGCGACGTGATAACCCGTTGCAAGCATTTCGTGAACGACCAGCAGGTACCGTGCCCCCCGATGTGCCCCTGCCAGGAGTGGCCTCGGAGCCGGTTCCGGTCTCGCTGGATTCTGTTCGGGCGACTCATCCCGAGGTAACGCGAAAGCGCCCCCCGACGGCCAGGGAGGTGAACCGTCGAGGGGCGCTAGGGCCGCGCGGAGCGCGACTACTTGAGCGTGGACGTGTCAGCGAGGAAGAAGTTCTTCACCGCGGAGATGGCGGCGGCGAGCGCGGCGGCGGCGAGCGCGAGCCCGGCCGCCTGAGCGGCGTCCAACCCGCCAGCCTTGAACGCATCGAAGACATCGTTCACACCGAGGGCGAACACCGCGACGAACGCTTGCACCGCGGTCCACAGCACGCGCTTGAGGTCGTCCTTCGTGAAGCTGATTCCGAACATCCGATCCCCTCTCAGTCGGGCTCGCCGTTGACGGCCGCGAGCTCGCCGCAGATTCGCTGGTGCAGCCCGAGTAGCAGAGCGTGGATGTCCTTCACCGAGACGATCTCCGAGCACTCGGGGCAGAGGACCGTGACGCTCGTCGGCTCGGGCATGAGCGCCGGCTCGGGTTCGGGCGTCAGCATGGCGGTGGCGTCATCGTCGGTGGCGGGGTGCACGGAGGGAACGGCACGGTAATCGTGTCGGTATCGGTGACGGTCACGACCGGCGGCGGGAGCGTCGGCGTCGGTGTCGGCGCGACCTCCTCGACGATTTCCATTACGGTCAGGAGCGACCGCCCGAGGGCACCCGCCATCTCCGGTTCACTGCTACGAAAGGCCCGCTCACATCCGGTGACCGAATCGCCACGATCGATGAAACACTGATCGATCCCTGGCCCGCCGGCGACACGATCCCCGCCCTGGTCGTCGACGGCGAACAGCCGATCGGGTCCGCGGCCTCCGCGCACGATGTCCCGGCCACTCCCGCCGACCGCGACGTCCTTACCCTTGCCAGCCCGGAGCTCGTCGTTACCGGCGGCGCCGTGGATGAAGTCGTTGCCCGGCCTCGCGCAGAGGATGTTCGCGCCGCTCGTCCCGGTCTTCACATCACGCTCGGGTGTGCCGATCCAGGTGCAGTCACCTGGCGCTCGAGGGGGAGGGTCACCACCGGCAGCGGCGATGCCGACGAACACGACCGTCAGTAGGACGAGGGGAATCAGAAGCCGTCGCACTCGGGCGGCACCTCCGGGATCATGAAGTTCGTCGGCACGCCGAGCTGGTCGGAGATTTCCCGGAGCGCGGTGAGCTGGGCGATGTTCGCCTCGGCCGAGACGCAGGTGATCGCCTTCTGCTGATCGTCGAGTCGGTTCTGAACCGCACCGAGCCCGATCAGGAACCCGGCGATGACGATGAACAGCACGACGGCCTGGGTGATGTCCTTGCGGGTCATCCGAGCCTTACCAGGATGTTGCCGATGAACCCGGACACGACGGCCCCCAGGATGGCGTAGAACTTCAGATCGAGCGCACGGATGCGCGCCTTGTTCTCCAGCGCCAGCTTCACGATCGGCGGCGTCGGAGGGACGTCGGTCTCGAGTTGCTCGACGACCTTGAACCGCGCGTAGAAGCTCGCCCATGACACTTCGTCGACGGGAAAGTTGGCGCCGTCGGTCATCAGATCGTGAGGAAGTACGACCAGTGCCACGGCTCGTCATCCGGGCGGGTCCGGTTCCATCCCTCGGCGGCGAGGCAGCGGTCGACGATGGTGAGGTTCGGCTGCGCGTTCGAGCGGTCGATCGCCAGGCCGCGCGTGTGGCCGGTGATGTTCGGGTTCGCGTAGCGGCTCGAGTCGCTCGCGTAGAGCGCCCGCTGCGTCGCACACGATCGGTTCGTCCCGGCGAGGATGATGATGGGGCGCCCGTCCGGGCTGTTGGCGAGCTGCTTCTTCGACCACCCCGTCTGCTTCGCGTACCGGACCTGCGCCGCCTTGAATGCGCGCATCGCCGGACCCTGCAGGGTGAGGACGACGTTGCCGTCGTTCTTCGGAAACTGATCGAGCGTGACGAAGTTGCGGTAGTGGTCCCGGCACGGCCCGCCGTAGTAGATGAAACCGTACGGCGTCTTGATCCGGCGCTCGGTGCGTGTCCAGTCGCTCATCAGAACGGCCTCTCCGCGAAGGTCCAGTTGTCCCAGATGTTGAGTCGGCGGAAGCTCTCGACCGTCAGTCGGGCGGTGCCGTTCTGGCCCCAGTCGCCCCACGAGTTCTGCACTCGGAGGAAGGCGGGGGCACCGTCGTCGGGAGCGAGGTCTACGCCGGTCAGCGCGATGTCGTGGTACCCGACGTGCTCCGATTCGAGGTTGACCTTGATCCAGTAGTTGCCGTACGCCTTGGCGAGCCGACCGTCGCCGAAGAACATCGAGCCGTACCAGGGGACCGCGATCGTCACCGGCCCGAACGTGAGCAGCGCGGTGATGACGTCGTCGACCTGGGGCACGCCCCAGTACGAGTCGATCAGCCCCCATTCCTTGAGCTTCGCCGCAGCATCGCGCGGGTACATGCCCTGCTCGTAGGTGGCGTCGCCCGACGCTTCGAGATAGAGCCGACGAGCGAACTGGTGGGCCGACTCCTCGGTCGAGAAGTCCGCGTACGTGTCGTGTTCGGTAGGCCCGGCGAGGAGCACGTTCGTAGAGGCGTGGCCGACGCAGGTGCCCTCGTTTCCCTGATCGATGCGGAAGTCCGGGCCGACCATCGTGTAGAACTTCCGGTCGATAGCGCCTGCTGCCGCCGCCCGTTCCGGGGTTAGCGCGAACCGATAATCGCGCGGGTCGGGTCGATCGGGCTTCGCCCCGAGTGCGTGGGGAAGCATCATGCGACCTTCATCCCCGTGTAGCTCGTGCCCTTCCGCATGATCGTCGCGGTCGCATTCGATGTGTTCTGTGCCCACTGCCCCTGGAAAGTCCCGCCGGTACCTCCAGCCACGAATGTTGAACGCACCGCCACGAGCTGGTTATCGCCCGGGGTGACGATTGATCCAAAGGCGGTGGTTACACCGGTGGTATAGCCGGCGCCGGCCTCGACCTTTGTCGCCGAGGCTGTGTCGAAGAATGCGGCGTTGATCCAGAGGGTGCCGCTAGGGAACGTCCAAGCCAGCTTGATGTCGGCGGCGACGGCGGCAGAGAACAGTAGGTTCTGGTCGAACTGCCATATCTCGTTCGCCCCGAACGTGAAGGATAGGTGGGTGTCGTTCACGAGCACCGTGCTTGATACCACCGATTGGTCAGCAGACTTGACGGCAATGAGCCGCCAGACACCAGTATTGAAGTTGTCGACGTGTTCGGCGTTCCAGATCGCGGCGGTAACGAGGAAGTCTGTCGCACGAGTCACGGGTGCGGTGAAGGCCATCTATCCCCCCTATGCCAGGACGGTTGACGTGCCGAGTTCGGAGAAGCCGGTGTGGCCGAGATACCAGGCGTCCAGGAGCGGCTCGGCCGGTGCGAGGTCCCAGCTGATCTCCCAGAACGACGGCGTGATGTCGTGGGTCACGCCGAGCACGAGACAGTCAAGCTCGACCATCGCTCCCCCACCGGGGGGACGCCTGCGAACGGTGAGCCGACTGCCGAGCTCCACCCCCAGAGTCGCGGCCCACAGCGGTGAGTCGTACGGCGGGCGCATGACCATCTCCATCGGGTGCAGGACAGCCGCCTGGTAGCGCGTCAGGAGTTCGGTCGCAAGGGCCTGCGCCGCTCCTACGGTGGAGAAGAGCACATCGGTTAGGGGTAGCGTTCGCGGCGCCACGTTCGCCGGGATATTCGATGCCGTGACGGGGGCCACATCCCCCCGACGGGTCACGCGGATGTCGTTGTAGAGCTCGTCGTCGTCGTAGTCCATCGACAGATCCGTGTAGCGGAGCTCTGAACCCTCGTCCCCCCACGTTCCGATGGAGGGGTCGAACGGCGAGGGCCGCTCCTTGAAGACGAGGTCACCCGACGGCCCGACGTAGAGCGTGCCCTGCTCGGTCTTCTCGGCGACGTTCAGCAGATGGGTGAGCAGGTTCCCCGTGAGCGTCGTCGCCATGATCGTCGATTGACCGGTATCGAAGAAGCGCGCCTGCTCGCCGAGGAAGGTGGTCGTCCCCAGCTTCCCGTCGGTTGCGTTGCCGAGCCGCCACCATGTCGTCCCCGGTGGGATGGAGCCCGACGCCGGCCAACCGTAGAGATCCAGCACGGCCTCGAGATGCGCCCCGCTCGCCATCGAGGCGATGGCCTCGTCCTGGAGTTCGTACCGGGCGAGCAGAGAGAACGCATCCTCGGCCGTCACAGGTACGACGGCGTCCTTCTTCTCCGGCCACTCCTGCCCCCACGACCTCACGAAGCCGCGGAATAGATTGAACGTCTGTGTGCCCTTGGTCGCCTTGATCTCCAGGTGCGCTCCCGGCTTGACCTCCGGATGCAGCGTGGGGTCGAGCCCGCGATCGAGGTTGTCCATGAGGACGGTCGCGCGACCCGTCTCGGTCTGGGCAAGCAGCCGCGACCGACCCTGGTGGATGTTGGCCCGCCGGATGCGATCGGACAGGTCGGTCCAGTCGGTCGGGATCTGGAGCTCCGGCGTGGTGTAGTCGACGCGGATGGACAGGGTCGGCCACGACGGCACTAGTGGTGGCCCTTGCCGCTACGCCCGGCCGCGACCAAACCCTGCCGGATCCAATCCATGACTTCCTCCCTGGTCCCGAGCAATGCGCCGGTGTTGATGGTGACGTTCCCCCCGCGATCGTTCGCGAGCTGGTCGCTGATCTTCTCCAGGAAGCGCACGCTCTGTTTGATGTCGACGAGAACGTCCTTCTGGTCCTTCACGTCACGCCGCAGGTCGCCGAGCTTCTCGCCGAAGAAGCGATTGGTCAGCGAGTCGGCAGTCTTCTCGGCGATCCTCGCGATGTCGCTGTACGCCTTGTTGACCTCGGCGATCCCCGCCGGACCCTGTTGCAGGAGACCCTGAGCGAACGGGATGCCCTCCGGTCCCATGCCGGCGATGTCCGAGAGCAACGCCTTGCCGGCGCCTTGGGTCGCGAGCGCCTGGAGGACGTCGGCGAACATCCCTGCCGTGGTTGCCTGTCCCTGGAAGAAGTTCTGAGGGCTCTGACCCGTCGCCATCGCTTCCGCCGCGCCGGAGATGTCGAAGAGCGAGGAAAAGCCGCCCTGGATGCCCTGCCCGAAACTCGACGACTTACTGAGCATGTCGCTGAGTTTGTCCTGGAGCGCACCGAGCACCTTCTCGGCGGCGCGTAGCAGTTTGTTCTCGTGGCTGAGCATCCCCTGGACGACGCCCTCCATGAGATCGGCGCCCGCCTTGCGACCTTCCTTCGAAGGCGAGGCGTTGCCCAGAGCGTTGTTCAGGTTCGCGACGACCCGGAGGCCCAAGCTAGTCGCCGCGGCCGTGGCGGCGCCGCCGCCCGCAGTGATCCCCTCTGCCGCGCCAGCACCGAGCTGACGGCCTGCGGTACGCCCTCCCTCGTGGAGGATCTTGCCGAAGTTCCCGGTGATCTGCTTGGCCGACTGATCGTTGAGTCGCTTGAGGGCGACGGCGTCCTGTGCGATCTGCTTCTTGACTTCCCCCCCGGCTTCGGCCCATGCGTGCCGCTGGTCCGCGGGGAGGTTGGCGAGCGCCGCCTTCGCCGCATCTCCGAGATCCTTGCTGCTGAAGATCTCCTTCAGGTCGGCGTGCTGCTGGCGAGCGATCTGCACCGCGAGGCGGGCCTGCTTCGCGAGCTCCCGCGGCGTCGTCGAGAAGGCGTCCTCGAGCTTCTCGAACTGCCCGATGGAAACCTGAACGGACTCGACGATGTTCTGGCTGAACTCCGTGAGCGCCTTCTCCCCCATGCCGGCGAAGGACTGCACACCGTGACCGGCCTTCCGCGCCGCTTCGGCGACCTTGTCCAGCGTTGAGGGCAACCTTTGCTGCGCTGCCTGGAACCTCTCCGTGTCACCTCCGGCTGCAAAATGAGCCGCTCCAGCCACAGCGGTTGCATCCGCGAGCGCGAGCATGTCGTAGATCCGTTGCTCGACGCTGGCTTGGCTGACGCCGAACTGCTCGGCGAGCGCCTCTGATGCACGGTGGAATCGCTCATCGCCACCAGTTGCCAGGCTGTATCCCTCATAGATCGCGTTGAGCCCTTGGGCGTATTCCTTCCCGCGCTCGATCAGAGCCGGGTCCACCCCGACCACCGGCACCTCGAACGGCGCGGTGGCGATGTCGGCGATCTCCGCGAGGACCCCAAGGAGGTCGGCTAGGGCAGGGAGCAGATCGGTCGCGATCTTCTGCCCTGCGATGGCGATGTCGTTGAGCGCCTGCTTGATCTGGAACGCCGACCCCTCGCTGGTCGTCTTGAACGCCTTATCTGTATCCCCGGTCGAGTCGGCGACGTTGGCAAAGATGGCATCGACTTTGTCGGCGGCCTGCCCGGTAAGGCCCAGGACGCCGGTGAGCGAGCGGATGTTGGGGACCACGTCCTGGAGGATGCCGAAGTAGTCCGCCTGGGTCTTCGTGCTCGCCCGCGCCGCCGTATCGAGCAGACGGAGCGCACCGATGATGCCGTCCTCAGAGATCGCGTCGAGGAGATCCTGCGCTGATAGCCCGAGGTGTTCCATCGCCTTGGCTGCCTCGGTCCCAGGGGCCGCGAGGGCCTGCATAACCCCGCGCATCGCGGTGACTGCTTCGTTCACGTCCAGGCCGATGTTCGACAGCACGGCCATCGAGCCAGCGACCTGATCGAACGTCACCCCGACCGCAGACGCGATCGGCAGGATCCGCCCGAGCGCGCCGGCGAACTCCTCGGGCTCGGCACGTCCCTCCCTGACCGCCGCGACGAGGGTGTCCGTGACACCCGCCGCCGTAAGGCCCGAGTCCGAGTAGGCGTTCAGCGCCGAGGCGACGATGTTTGCTACGTCGGCGGTCTCTCCCAGACCTGACGCTGCGGCCTTGGCTGACGCCTCCAGGGCGGGCATGATCTGCTTCGCATCGAGGCCGGCCGATGAGAGGAAGAACAGGGCGTCGGCGAGCTCCTTGGGGGCCTTGGCGGTCTCCCCCGCCAGAGACAAGACCTCGCCCTTCCAGGACTCGATGTCCTTAGCCGAGGCGTTGGAGATGGCCCCAATCCGCTGGAACGCCGTGTCGAAGTCCATCGCCGCACCGATGCTCTTGGCAGCCATGACGGCGATCCCCGCACCAGCGGCCAGCGCACCGACGCCGATTGGGGAGAGCGACTTCACGGCGCCGGTCCCGAGCGTGGCGAGCGATGTCTGGGCCTTCGCCGCACCGGCGGTCACGCCGGTGGTGTCCATCCCCATGATGATCAGGAGCTGGGCGAGGGTGGTCAGGGTGCACTCCTTCTCGAAGACGTACACTCGGGGCCATGAGCCAGCGGATGACGACGGTTCTCGGAGGGATCCTGCTACTCGTAGGGCTCTGGTTCGTTGCGTCGACCTGGTTCGGGACCTCGCTCTGGGCCGGGACCGGCTCCCGTGTCGCGACCGCGTACTACATCGCGAACATCATGGTCTAGTCGGCCGGGAGTTCGCCCAGCTGTTTCTCGCGGGCACGCTCCACCGCCGCGGTCATCTCGAAGACCGTTGCCATCTGCTCCGGCGTCTGCTCCCACTCGGGAACGCCACCGACCAGGAACTCCTCCATCCCGAAGGGGTCCGGATGGCGCTTGCGGTCGCGGTGGATGTTCGCCAGGGTGCAGGCGACGAGCGCTGCCGAGTGATCGGGCCGGAGGTAGACAGGTCCATTCTCGGCTTCGTACGCCTGCCACTCGCTGATCTCATGCGACGAGATACGGCGGAGCATCTCGGCGACGCTGCGATGCCCCAGGGCAAGCGTCAGGCGGAAGTAGAAGGCTCGCTCGGGGCGTCGTCGAAACCCAGCGTCAGCTCCTCGACGTCATCCTCGCCCATGCCGGAGAGCTCGAGCGCCTTCTTGAAAATGCGGTTGAGAGCCGAAGCCGACTTCGCCGAGATCTCGCCGATCTGCGCTTCGGCGAACGTCCTGGAGCCATCCGGGTTCCGCACCGACAGGACGACGAGCTTGCTCCGGGCATTCTGGAGGTTCGCCTTCGAACTGCGCCCCCGCTGGTCCAGCAGTGAAGCTTCGTAGGCGTCGCGCTCGCGCCCGGTGAGTCCACGGACCCTTACGGTGCCCTTCCACTCGGGCACCTCGACCAGCTCCTCGACGATGTCCTCCGTGCCGAGGATCTCTGCTGCGGTGAGCTCCTTCATCGTTCCCCCCTGTCCGTTCTCGTTCACGAATACTCCACCTCGATCGATCCAACCACCTGGAGTGTGAGCTCGGTCGCGCCGTCTATCCCCCAATGCCCATCGACAGAGACGACCGCGGGAAACATGACCTCAGATAGGCCAGGGAGGGTGACGTAAACCTGTGCGCGGTTGGCCGCGTGCTTGGTGCCCTTGAGACCCGCGGGCATGACGATACGGAAGTGCGCGGCGGTCGATTCCCGCTCCGGCATCAGCCCCGCCCCCCGTTACCACGTGGATCGAACCCAGGCGCGACGGCGATCTGCGGAACGGCGATGCCAGCGGTGGCCTTCGGGCGGTCACCGACGCCGACCGCTTTCTGCATGTAGAGCACCCGTGGCGGATCGTCGGGCTCGAGCGCCTCGTGGATCGCGCGCAGACCAGCACGGACGCGGTTGTCGCCACCCTTGACCACGATGCTCTGCATGCCGGGGGCCGTTGCTAGCAACACGATGGTGCCCCGTTCCGGCCCCTCCGTTACCGTGCCGTGACTGAAGGCCGCCATCTTGGCGGCGTCGATCATGTCGAGCCCGTCGTCCGTGACAATCCACATGCCGTTTCCTCCCCTGTCGGTGCTACGTGACGTTCGGCGCCCCTGAGAGCTTGATGGTCGCCGTCGTGGTGATGGCGCCGTCGGGTTGTGCTTCGATCGGGCCGAACCCGGTGACGAAGCCCTCGAACCCCCACGAGACGCCGAGCAAGGTGGGGAAGTGCAACGCGAACGACGCGCTAGTCCTCGCGACGAGGTCGTTCCACAAGGCGATGTGGGTGACCACGTTGGGATCAAAGACCAGTCCGACCGTGAACTCCCCAGCGTCGATCAGCCCCGAGACGAACTCCCTCGTGGCGTTCACCGAGTCATGCGTCGTGACGTCGATGGTGGACGCCTGGAGGTTCGGCCCTGAGAGCGAGCTGATCTGGGCGATATCCGTGAGCGCCGTGACGATGCCGGATCCGTCCGACGTGATGTCGATGGTCGCGCCGCCTGAGGTCAACGCGAGCTCGAAGGTATTCGTCAGGACGGTCTTGACGAAGTAGACCTTCTTCGCGATGAGCGGCGCGCTACCCGCGAGGCCAGACTTCAGCATCACCGGCTGGGTTGCCGTGTAGCCATGCGCCGTCACGGTCAGCAGGTTCGTCGCGGCCGTGATCGGGTTGGCGGTCTTGTTGATGTCGCCGAAGGCGAGACGAGCACCATAGGCTGCGGACTTGGTCATGCCTCACCTCCGGGGTGATCCTTGATGTGGAGTGCGATCAGCCTCTTGTCCTGCCCCGAGCGACCGCAGATCGGGCAGAGGTACATCGTGACCGGATCCATGCCGGTGAACTCGGCCTTGGTCTGGACCGGCTCGGGAGGGACGTACTTCTTCGCGACCCTCCGATCCGGCATCAGGACCACACCGGTGCGGCGGCCACCTTGAGCGTGATGCTGGCGGTGATCGCGCCATCGGGCTGGGCTTCGATGGGGCCAAAGCCGACCACGAAGGCCGTGAAGGTGACGGTCTCGATGCCGCCGGTGAACAGGTAGACGATCGAGTACGACGCTGACGTCCGCGCCACGAGATCGTTCCAGAGCGCGATGTGGGTCGCGACGTTCGGGTCGAAGACCAGCGCAGCGGTGATCTCCCCCGCATCGATGAGACCGGACACGAACTCGCGGGTCGCGTTGACCGAGTCGTGCGTGGTCACGTCGATCGTCGAAGCCTGCAGGTTCGGTCCTGACAGGCTGGAGACGGCCGCGATCGTGGTCCCCGCCTTCTTCAGCTGCGTGCCGTAGGCAGCGAGCTTTGCCATGCTTCCTCCTTCTCAGAGCGCGTAGAGCGCGGTTCGGACGGTGTTGGTGACGAGGTCGGAGACCTGCTGATCTTCAGCTTCGAGCGCCGGCCCGAGGTACGCCTGAGCCCGCATGTTCCGCGTGCCGAACTCGACGAACCCAGCGTAGCCTTCGGCCACGGCGACCCCTTCGGGGACGGGGCTGATTGACGCCGCGAGAGCACCCGTCCGTTTAGGGACGAGTTGACGAGCCTTGGCGGCGACGAGCTCCTTGCCTGCCTCGAGCCCTACCTGCCCGAGCTTCTCGGCGATGATGGGGACCGCGGCGATCTTCGCCAGCGCCTGAGGCAGGCCCACGATGACGACGTTCATCTGACCAGCCCGCGCATGAACGAACTCAGCGTCTCCTTCTCGTTCTGAGTCAGGAACACCGCCGGTGCGTAGCCTCCCGACTCCAGCGCGATCTGCCCCAGGACCTCGGGCGACCCGCTGGCATTCGGCGCATACGCCCTCGCGGCGGACTCGATGCAGATCGTCCGAAGAACGGAGAACTCTGAGTCGGTTTCAGCGAAGCCGTGCGAGTAGGTCACGGTCGCACCCCGGGTCCACGCCGAGCCGGGAGCCGCCACGCTGCCGGAGCGGATCCCGCGCGGTATCACGTAGTAGTCCGTCGTCGCCACCCCGTCGACCAGGACCTCCGACGCCTCCGTCACCGGACGCTGGGGGAGGCTGAGGAACGTCGACGCGGTGGGGTAGCGCGTAACTTCATCGTCCTCCACGAACGAGAGCGTCTGACGAGAATGCGAGCGCATGAGTGACGACGACTGCAGTAGTAGCGCCTGCAGGCGTGCCAGATCGTCCGGGATGACTATCCCGGTGAACTCGCAGAACTCGGTCGCGGTGGCGAACGGCCCGAGCATCCGCTTCAGAACACCCGCTGGAGAGTCACCGTGCCGTCCACCAGCGACTGCCCGTAGCCGATGCCGGTCTCCGACGGCGGAGCCGCCGCCGACGTGCCGGCGGTCGTCACGACGTAGAAGTTTCCGGCGATGAACTGGACGTAATCTTTCAGGGCGTACGCCGTAGAGTTCGCCCTGGTCGTGGCGATCAGCGTTTTGCCGAAGGTGTCCAGGTTGGCGGCCTGGACGTTCCGCCCGATGTAATCCTTCGCGGGGTCTGTGGTCCCCGGTGTCGCGTTGAGCAGCAGCCGCCCGAGGAAGTCGCGCAGCCGTAGCGTGGTTGCCATCTACTTCACCTCATCCTTCTTCGCGGCTGTGGCCTTCTTGGGTTCGGGCTCTGGCTTATCGAGCTCGGCCAGGCGCGCCTTAGTCGCCTTCTTTTCCACTTCCATCCCAGCAGCCTCGTACATGGCGAGGTCGCGTTCGAGTTGCAGCCGCATGAGCTGTTCCTCGGACATGGACATGCCTTCTCCTTTCGGTTCGGGGGGAGAGACCGAAGCCCCTCCCCCCACCTGCCGAGCGTCTTTACGTGGCGGTTAGCTCGATGATGCCGTTGTCCACGAGACGCAGCGGCGTGAAGTAGCCCGCGTACGCCACCTGAACGCCGAGCACCGACGGCTCTGTGACCTGGAGCGTTCCCACTCGCTGCTCGTAGACCTCCACCGCAGCGGTCGAGAGAAGGAACGCCTTGTTGGTCCCCAGGCCAGCCGACATGTACGTCGGGATCCCGGCGACCGCGCCGATGAGGCCCTGCGAGAAGTCACCCGCAGACAGACCATCTCCGGTCTGGGCCACGCTCACGATCGGAGCGAACAGCGGCCCGAAGACTGGCAGGCGTCCCGGCGATAGTGCCAGAACAACTCGACCGAGCCCCGCGGTGGCCGTGTAGACCGTGGACGCCGCGGTCCACAGCGCCGCCCTGATCGTCGCCGCGGTTGGCGACGCCCCATAGCCGACGTTCGTCGACGTGGAGGCGTCGAGTGAGACACCCAGCGCCGCCTCCGTCTGAACGGCATACCGGGCTGCGAGGTCGTTGATGATCGTGTCCATGACCCCGGGCGAGGAGAAGTCGATGTTCTGGCGCGAGACGTTGACGTACCCGCCGTACGTGACCGCGTTGGCGGTCAGGCGGGTGATCGTCATCTTCTGCGACACCAGCTCAGCCTTCTCGTCCGCAGCCGCACCGGCCGAACCCTGAACCGCCACCGATGTCCCCTGCGTCACCAGGGGGCGGAACCATGTGGCGGCCGGCATCGGCCTCGGTCCGAGGACCTGGACGAGCGGCCGTGCCGCGTCGATGAAGTTGATCACACCATCGAGGATCGGGTTCGGAATGAGCCCGAGGTTGTCCGGGGTTTTCTGGTGTGCCGCCGCACGGTGGAAGACCTCCAGCCGTTCGGACGCCGCCCGGTCACCGAGAGCCGATTTGTACGTCTCCAGCGCGTACTCGCCGGCCGAGCGGTACTCGACCTCTCCCGACCCGACCCGGCGAGCGGCGGTGAACGCCTGGTCGAGCTGCTTCATCCGGGCGGACACCTTGGCAGACTCGTCGGAGAACCCCTCCAGCTCGGTCAGCTGGTTCTGGATCTCCCCCATCCGGGTCCGAAGACCCCCCAGGGTTTCCTTCTCGGCGTCGTTCAGATCACGGGAGGCGTCCTCGGCGTTGGCGATGATGCCGTTCGCCGCGGAGTTGCGCTCCTCGAGCTCCTTCTCGAAACGCCGGATCATGGCGTCGTTAGCCCGAGAGTCGGGCATGGTCGTGCTCCTTCCTGATAGGGGGGACACCGCCCGCTCAGCGGTTCGTAAGTCTTTGCCTCGCCCAGGCGAAGACCTCATCGTCCCGGAACTCATCGAGTGCTGGGGTGGACGGCAGGGGTTCCTGCTCGACCACCTGGAGCCCCGACGGTTCCGCTCGAACCGCGAGCACACGGGCTCCTGCGTAGACCGGAGCTTCCGTCATCGCCAGGTGATCCACGAAGGCTTTCATCACCCGACGTAGACGGCTGCTGCGGTGAACCTGGACATCGGAGGGCTTCGCCAGCCGGAAGCCGACCGATGCCGAAACCATGTCCTCATCGGCGAGGTTGAGCATGTCATCGCCCAGAGGCGTCTTGCCGACCTTCACGGTGCCGAGCAGACCGGCGTCGGCGTTGGTGAACTTCAGCACCTTGCCGATGGTCTTCCCGCGGACGTGCTCGTGGTTGACCGGTACTCGGCCGGCGTGATCCTCGATGCCGTCGAACGCACCACGCACGAACACCTCGTCCCACTGCTCCCCGCGCCAGAAGACCTCCCCCTTCTCTTCCCAGGGGACCGCGATGAGATCGATGAGGCGTTGCTTGGTGTCTACGTCGGTGATCGTGGAGGAGCGAAGTTCCACGCCATCCATCGAGGAGGCACGGCGCTCGTTCGCATACAGAGCCGCGAGCTGAGCCTTCGCCTTCTCCTCGGTCGGGTGGCAGCCGGCGCTCGAGCCGTCGTCGTCCTTGATTACGCAGAACTCGTCGTCGCGCTTCTCGAGGTGCCACGGCACTACTGCTCGCCTCCTGTGATCACGCTCATCGTCACGTCTTCATCCGGAGCTTCGTCCGTCATCTCGCCCTGGAACCGCTCGTACATACGAACCTCCTCGGGGGTGACGACACGCGCCTCGATCAGCTTCGGCCAGGCGTCGGCGCGCTGCTCGAAGGACGGCCGGCTGTATTCGTCATGGTTGAGCTCGACCGACTGACCGCGTGGGAGCGCCCAGAACGACAGCGCGTGCATGACGTGGATGTCCATCGGCCGGAGCATCTGGCGGTCGTGGAAGTCGAAGAGCATGGTCACGTTCGAGTACGTCATCGAGTCGCTCCCCGAAGGCAGACCGACAAGGAACGGCGGCACGCCGAGCAGCACGGCGATGCGGGACTCGTTGAACTGACTGATCTCCAGCATCGTCAGGTCCTTGGGAGATACCCCGGCGTGGTCGACAAGCTTGGCGCCGCCATCGAACACGGGCGGCGCTGACGGTGTTTGGACCCTGCTGGCAAGGTACTGCGTGATCAGGTCCTGCGCCTCGTTCTCCTCCAGGCTTTGGTCGGTCTCGATCGTCCGCAGGGGGATACCGCCGGTCGCGACGACCTCACGGGTGTATTTCGCCAGCAGGCCGGCCGTGAGCATCCGCCCTCCGGCCGCTTCGAGCGCGCCGACCCCCCGAGCGTTGTCGGTCGTGGACTTGTACCGGATGTGCAGGATGTCCTCGGTCACGTCGGGACCCGTTGCCCCACCGAGGAAGTAGCGCCGAACACCGCCCGCCATCTCGACGTGGAAGGCCCAAGCGGGGACGACCCGGAAGCGGGAGGGGAAACCGCCGGCGAACGCGGCGATCTTCATGATGAAGACCTCGCCGAGTTGGAAGTCCCAGAACAGTTGCTTGGCGAACTCCTGCCACGACGAGTAGATCGACGGATCCGGGTTCACCATCCACGACAGGGGCTCCATGACGTGCCCGGCCCGGACCCGGACCACTGGCATCGAGGACAGGACCGAGGAGTTCTTGTCCAGGCATCCCCAGGCGACGTCGACGAGCTCGTTGAACCGTGATCCCATGTCCCAGGCAGTCGACCAGTCCGACGGCCAGCCGGCCCAGGGGGAGGGATAGAACGAGGGCAGGGACCGCGACTCGACCGGATCGCCTTCGATCTCGACGCCGTTAGGATCACCGCCGCCTTGGCCCGCCCCGACGCTGCTCGGCGGGTTCGCGTTGGGCGTCTCGCCCGCATGGTTCACCCCGCCGGTCAGGAAATCCCAGAAGCCCATCTATGCCCCTTTGTAGACGTGAATCTTCGGCGTGGCCTTACCCATCTCCGTGACGCCGTGGACCGCCATCACCAGCGCGACCAGCCCACGGGACCGATCGGTGACCTCGTACCGCTCACCAGACTCGTTCGTCTTCATCGTCGCCGAGAGCGCGTGAGCCCGGAGCACCGGATCTCCGTCGTGCATCAGCAGGCCCGCCCGGAGCATCCGGTTGAAACTCCCCGTAGCTGCCGCAAGGGCCGCTATCGACTGCGGCGCCTCGACCACCTCGAGCCGCTTGTCGGCCAGCAGCTCACGGGACCGGATGAACCCGACCCCCGGCGCGTGGATCTCGGCGTCGTAGGACCGGCACAGCTCCAGGATGCGGTCCTCGGTCCTGACATAGATCGAGCGGTCCTCCTCGGCGTCGATGACCTCGACCTTGCAGGCCACCCGTCCCTCGGGCCGTGAAGCCACGATGGCGATCGCGGCGTTGTGCCCGACCGAAGGAACTAGGACGACCCGCTCGCCCGGCTCGATCCGGCCGATGTCGACCTTGCCCCGATCCCAGGTCGTCGCGTCGATGGGGGCGTCGTCCCCGACCCCCCATCTCCCGCAGGCGTACCGCACCCACTCGCCGGGACTCACCTTCACCGACCAGGAATCCCGGCGCCGGCGGAGCTCGGCGACCGTCTGCCAGGGAGCGGGGTTTGCCATCTTGACGAGCGTCAGGTCGTCGGTGTCGTCCTCGTCCTCCAGACCCCACTCCACCAGGACGACCGAGCGATCCGGGGAGGTATACAGCCGCCGGCGTCCTTGCTTGTCACACGGATGCTGGATGGCCCGTTCCCGGATCCGGCCCAACGGGGAGTCGAAGTCCACCCCCGGGTTCGTGATCGTGATCATCTGTCCGTGCCGCGGCGTCAGACCGTCTCGGAAGATGGCGTAGAGCCCGCTCGTGGGGTGGTGCTGGTACTCGTCCACGATCGCGAGTGTCGGGATGACGCCCTGCGCGGTTCGGACATCCGCCGGAAGAACGCGGATCCTGCCCAACCCGTAGCGGATGACCCATGTTCCACGCGATACGTCGAAGATGCCCTCGTACTCGGCGTACTTGCCCGCGCCCGCCTTCCGGCGGCGATCCAGGCCGGACTGGAAGACAAGGTTGGCGGCCTGGTTGTACAAGATCGCCGCCTGCTTCTCCGAGGACGCCCCGATCACACACTCGGCCGCCGCCGTCATCAGCAGGTGGTACAGCGCGAGCGCCGCGACGAGCGTCGTCTTCCCGTTCTTCTTCGGCATGATGATGATGAGCTCCACCACGCCGGCGAAGTAGAACCCCAGGAGCCATCCCTGGAACCTAGCCAGCCTGAAGGTCGATCCATCCTCGAGCACCAGTAGCCGGCAGAAGGCGCGGAAGCCTTTGAGCCCGTACGGCAGGCGCTGGATACGTTCCACGGCGTTCATGAGCGCGCGGATTCTCCGGCTCGCGCGGCGAT
>Ga0184612_10000585_pt1 | contig 17187 bp, 16 predicted proteins | sample PLM3_60_coex_FD_133163 | JGI IMG/M metagenome (GOLD analysis project Ga0184612, IMG submission 133163) | Groundwater sediment microbial communities from an aquifer in East River, Colorado, USA - PLM3_60_coex | ecosystem: Environmental > Terrestrial > Soil > Riparian zone | place: USA: East... | reverse complement strand
TCCCGACCGGCGAATGTCAGTCTGATCCACCGTCGCTGCCAAGACCCATCCGCTGCTCCAGGCCGAGAGCAACCCCATCAACCCGAGCCGGACCCCCTTGACCTTTTGCTCCATGTCAGAGGTAGTACGCCATGAGAATGGCGTCGACGTACTCGTCGCTGCGGCGGTAGTGGTTGCGGCGGTAGCCCTCCTGGACGAAGCCGTAGCGTTCGTACAGCGCGATCGCTGCCGTGTTCCACGGGAAGACGTGCAGCTCGAGCTTGTGAACGTCGGAGTCCCTCCCCCACGCCACCGCTGCGTCGAGGAGCGCCGTGCCGATACCCCGGCGGCGATGTGACCCGGCGACCATGAGGCCGAGGTCGGCGACGTGCGCGCTCGCGGGATGCTGGTCGCGTGCGATCGAGAGGCGGCCGACAATGACCTCTTCGTCCTCGCAGACGAAGACTGCTGCGTTCGGGTAGCGGCGGATCGCGCGCAGGTAACGGCGCTCGTCCACAGCGTTGCGCCAGCCGTTCGTGGTGACGAGCCAGCCCTCCGGCTCGGAGCCGACGGCATTGCCGAGTTCGGTGAGGCCCTCCGCGTCAGCGGGTTGGGCCAGGCGAACGATCACTCGATCACGACTCCCGCGCCGCCGCGGCGGGGGTCGCCGGCCGCCGCGAGCTCGCCATCCTTGGAGGTCACTGCCGAGGCGCCGCCGAAGTAGAGGTTCTGCCGGCGCCAGCGGGTGACGTTCCAGCCCATCGCTTCGAGCTTGTCCAGTTCGGCAGGGTCGTGACCGCCCTCGCAGTGCAGATCTTCGCCTTCGAGGTGCACGCGCGGGCGCTCCAGCGCATCTTCGACCGGCAGATCGTGCGCGACGACGTTCACGACGATCTGCATCACCGCGCCGCGGAGGCGGAGCGAACCGGCGCTGCCGACGACGAGGTGCGGGCTGCCGTCGCGCAGGACAACGGACGGGCTCATCATCGAGCGGAGACGCCCGCCGGGGCGCGGCGGTTTCGCAAGGTCGAACTCGCCGATCATGTTGTTGATGTGGATGCCGGTGCCGGGGACGACGACGCCCGAGCCGGCGCCGGTGGAGGCGGTCAGCGCGACGGCGTTCCCTTTGCCGTCGATGACAGAGATGTGCGTCGTCCCGCGCGAGACGACGGCCGCGCGTTCCTCGAGGGCCCGCGCGAGGCCACCGCTCACGACGCGCGCGTTGACACGCGCATGCGCCTGCTCGCGCATTACGCGTGCCAGCGCGTCGATCGCTTCGGCGGTTCCGGGCTCGCCCGGTCCCAGCTCCTCGAGGAGCGGCAGCCCGTGCGCGATCAGGATCCCTCCCGCCGAGGGTGGCGGGTTGGAGCAGTACGTCTCGCCGCAAAACAGCGCGAAGACGGGCCGACGCCTGATCACGCGGTACTCCTTCAGATCCTCGCGCGTCATGGAGCCGCCGTGCCCGCGAACGTGGTTGGAGATCGCGTTCGCCAGGTCGCCTTCGTAGACCACCTTCGCACCCTGCTCGGCAATCAACTCGAGCGTCTGCGCGAGGTCTTCCTGGATCAGCGTGTCACCGGCAACGAGGCGCTCGCCGTTCCGCTCGTACACCGCACGCGATTCGGGCGTGTGGCGCAGGATCAGGTCGAGGATTGCGTGTAGGTACGCCTGGCCGTTGTTCAGCTCGACGCCGTTCCGGGCGAGGTCGATCGCAGGCTCGAAGAGCTCGCGCCACGGCAGCGACCCGTGCGACCGGTGCGCCTGCTCGAGCCCGAGCGCCGCGCCGGGGACCGCGCACGAGGCGGGGCCGATGTGGAAGACCTGGGTCGAGCCGCCGCTGAAGTCGACGTCGACGCGGTCCATGTCCGAGAGCCCGCGGTCTGCCAGGCCGAGGCCCGGGACGGAGACGAAGAAGTCAATGACGCGGGCGCTGTCGTCGCGCGCGCGATAGACGAGCATGAAGCCACCCGCGCCGGGCCCGTTGAGCGGGCTTTCGGCGGCCCAGGAGACCAGGGAGGCCGCGACCGCGGCGTCGACCGCGTTCCCGCCCGCTTCGAGCACGCGCGCGCCCGCTTGCGCGGTCAGCAGGTGGCCGGCGGCAACTGCCCCTCTCATGGGGGAAGGTTAGCCGGGCTCAAAAGAGAGGGGGCCCGCGCCGCCGCGTGTGGCGCGGGCCCAGTGGAGCCGCAGCTTCCTTTGCGTACCTGTCCCGTAGATGCGCCGGGACCACACGGCTCACGCTCTGCCCCGCAAACTTCACTCGAACGAGTTACTGCACTGCACAATGGGGTCGTGATCCGAGCCGCTGCCGTGCTCTCGCTTTCCACCGTCGCACTCGGGGGGGCGACCTTTCCGAAAGGTCAGGCCGTCTTGCGGACGCCGACGAAGACCGTCACCATCCGAGTCGAGCTCGCTCAGACGAGCGAGCAGCAGCAACAGGGGCTGCAGGGCCGGAGGTCACTCCCCCGGAACGCCGGCATGGCGTTTCTCTTCGGGCGCAAACTGCGGGCGCAGTTCTGGATGAAGGACACGAAGATCCCGCTGTCGATCGCCTTCTGGGGGCGGCGGGGGCGGATCCTCAAGATCCTCGACATGACGCCGTGCCTGCGCAACCCGTGCCCGCGCTACAACCCGGGCGTCGCCTACTGGGGCGCGCTCGAGGTGAATCGCGGCGCGTTCCGCCGCTGGGGCGTGAAACCGGGCGCCGTAATCACGATCCGCCGCTGAAGGGGTGCCCCAAGCCACACGTCCCGGTGCCAGGCACGGGTACGAGAGGGTGACGCGGGTGTGACGCGATTCCGCCACTAGTTCTTCAGGAACGACGGGGGTTCTAGGTCGTCGTCGGCCGTGAGGGCGGTCACCAGGCTCGGCGTGCTGGAACTGGTGCGCCGGCCCGTGCCGCCCAGGCCCGTTGCGACCACTGTCACCCAGACCTGGCCCGTTAGCCGCTCGTCGATCGTCGCGCCGAAGATGATCTGAGTGTCGTCGGTGGCAGTCTGGCGGATGACCTCCGCGGCCTCGTTGACCTCGAGCAGCGTCAGGTCGTCGCCGCCGGCGATCGAGAGCAGGATGCCGCGGGCGGCGCCGAGCTCCGTATCGATGAGCGGCGAGCGCAACGCACGCTCGGCCGCCTCGCGCGCTCGGTTCTCCGCGCCGGACGAGAAGCCGATGCCCATCAGCGCCGTGCCAGAGCCTTCCATGATCGTCCGCACGTCCGCGAAGTCGAGGTTGATCAGGCCCGGGAGCGTGATCAGGTCACAGATGCCCTGGACACCCTGCCGGAGGACGTCGTCGGCGATCCTGAACGCGTCCAGCATCGAGGTCGAGCGGTCGAGCACCTCGAGCAGCCGGTCGTTGGGGATCACGATCGTCGTGTCGCACTCCTTGCGCAGCGCGTCCACGCCTGACTGGGCTTGGGCTCGACGCTTAGTGCCTTCGAACTTGAACGGCGTCGTGACGATGCCGACGGTCAGCGCGCCGAGGCTCTTCGAGATCTGCGCCACGATCGGCGCGGCGCCCGAGCCGGTGCCACCGCCCTCGCCTGCGGTGACGAACACCATGTCCGAGCCGCGCAGCGCATGCTTGATCTGGTCGTAACTGTCCTCCGCCGCGGCGCGGCCGACGATCGGGTCGGAGCCTGAGCCGAGTCCCTGCGTCAACTCGCGGCCGATGTGGATCTTCGTCTCCGCGTCCGAGATCTGCAGCTGCTGCAGGTCAGTGTTGACCGCGACGAAGTCGACCTGGTTGATCCCGGCGTCGATCATCCGGTTGACGGCGTTCAGTCCGGCGCCGCCGACACCGACGACTTGAATCTTCGCGAGGTACGAGCCGAGCTGGCCTGCGCGCGCGTGATGCAGGCGCGGCGCCGGCTCCGGCATGGGCTCGATGTAGCGCGTGACCGGCGGCTCGGGAACGTAGGCCGGCGGTGGAGTCGGCTCGGGCGTCGGATCGGGTGTCGGCGGCCGCGGCGGCGGCGTGGGCTCAGGGAGCGACGGTTCGGGTGTGGGATCGGGACGCGGCGGCGCCGGCGTCTCGACCTCGTCCTCCCAGGTGGGGACGTGCTCGACGGTTGACTCGTGTGGCTCGTCCACGGGTGCCGCCGGAGCTTCCTGCTCCTGCTGGCGCTGCGCCGCTTCGGTTGCCTTGAACAGCTCCGCGAGTGGACCCTCACGCATGCTCGCGCGCTTTCGCGCCATTGAGCACCTCCTTCGCGAGGTCGCGGTAGGCATCCGCGGCATCGCCGCTCGGATCGTAGCCCAGCACCGACTGACCCTTCACCGGCGCTTCCGCGTAGCGGATCGTCTTGCGGATCATCGTCTTGAAGACGAGGTCGCCGAAGTTCTCCTTGAGGATGTCGACCGCTTCCTTCGAGTGCAGCAGGCGCTTGTCGTACATCGTGGGGAGGATTCCCTGGATCGACACGTCCGGGTTCAGGTTCTCGCGGATCATGGAGAGAGTGTTCTCGAGCTGCACCAGTCCGCGCAAGGAGAGGTACTCGCACTGCACCGGGACGATCACGCCGTTCGACGCAACGAGCGCGTTGATCGTCAGCAGGCCGAGCGACGGCGGCGTGTCGATCAGGATGTAGTCGTAGCTCGCCTTGACGCTGACGAGCGCCTTCTCGAGCGCACGCTCGCGGCCGATCATCGAGGAGAGCGCGAGCTCGGCGCCGGCGAGGTCGATCGAGGACACGGCGACCGCCACCTCGGCCTCGCGGATGATCTCCTCGATCGGGAGCTTGTGGACGAGCACGTCGAACATCGAGCGCTCGATCTCGTCGGGGTTCCAGCCCTGGCTCATCGTCAGGTTCCCCTGGGGGTCGAGATCGACGAGCAGGACCGAGTGGCCCTTCTCCTTGAGGGCGACTCCTAAGTTCAGCGTGGTCGTCGTTTTCGCCACGCCGCCCTTTTGGTTGGCGAACGAGATGACCCGGCCCAAAGGTGGTCCCTTCTTAGTCGACGATGCGCGTGTGTTGGGACGCGGAAGTAGGCGTGAAAGCCCCATGTGGCGCTCTTTCGGGCCAGGATAGCGACTTCCTTCCGATATTCCGCATGATCACGGGCCTCTCGGACGCCACCCCGGATCGGGAGAGGATCAGCCGCTCGCTGGGTTCGTTCTCCGGCCGGGGACCGACTCAGGCGTTCTCGACGGCCAGGCGGAGCGCCAGCCTGTACGTCAGCGCCACACGCGTGTTGCTGATCAGCCTCGCATCGCAGGAGGCCGGGCCGAGATTCGGAAGGTCGAGCACCCGCTTCGAGCGGCCCTTGCCGAACGGCTGGCTCGCCACGACCCGGCCGTCGCACACGATCTGCGCCCGGGCGCGGATGCCCTTGCGCGCCGGCTTCGAGATCGTCGCGGTCAGCGTCACGTGACGACCCGGGCCGAGCAGGCCGAAGGGGACGCTGTAGCGGTCGCGCGGCACGAGTGTCCCGCGCCGGTTGATGACGAGAGGCACCTCGGGCGATTCCGGGAGTGCAGCCTGCGGTGTGCCGAGCTCGGCGAACATCGCACTCTTCAACGCCTCGTCAGGCTGACTGAGCCACGTGATCGCGTAACGACTGCCGCCGGTGTGGATGGCCGCATAGTCCTCCGCGAAGATCTCCCCCACGCTGTGGTCCCAGCCCAGTCGGTAGTCGAACGCGACCCGGCGCTGGGAAAGCAGCGACGCCATCCCGCGCGCGTTCCACCAGACTGGCGTGCCGTTCAGCTCGGGGACACCGGCCACCCGCCACGAGTTGTCCAGGTGGTGGCCGTACTCGTGCAGCAGGGTGTTCGCAAGGTTCGCGCTCTTGCCGGCGGGGACGATGATCCTCGGCTCTCCGCGACGGCCCGTGTAACACGCGGCGGCTGCTCCGCCGCAGATCGCCTCGATGTCCGGCTCCGGAACGATCTGGATCGTGACGCCGCTGATCTCATCCCCGTGCGCCGACGCTCGCAACACGGCCGTGAACCAGTCGGTGTCGGCCGCAGTCGCGCGCACGTCGTAGGTGATCGTCCTCCCCTGCAGGTCCGCGGCTGTGATGATCGCCGCGTCGGCGCCGGTCGCCGCAGCGAGCGCGAGCGCCAGCGCGACGAGCACGAGCGCGACTATCTGACGGCGGCGGGCGATGGGCTTCATCAGAGCACCGTTACCTAAGAAACTCCTAGGGCGGGTGTTACGAGTCGGTAAGGCTACGCGACGGCGACCGCGCGGCGAGCGCGGAGCTTGCCGGCGAGAGCCCACACCGCGGCGGCACCAACGATGGCGGCACCGACGATGATCACGAGCCCCTGGGCGGCCACGGCGAAGGCGAATGCCTGACCCTTTGGAATGCCGCTGATGATCAGGATCGCCGCGCCTGCACCGGCCTGCGTTGCCGCGCCGGCAGGCGCGATCGGCAGAGCCGCCGAGGCAGCGGACGCACAAAGGAAAGCGAGGGCGAGCGGGAATGAGGCGCCGACCGCGAGCGCGTTTAGCAGCACGAACACTGCGAGAGCTCTCAGGGCCCACGAGACCGAGATGAGGAACCAGGCCTCGGATGCGGAGCGTTGACAGGCGGTGTGCTCCTGGAGCCAGCGTCCGACCTTCCAGCGCCGGATGAACTGCGTCCGCGCGATGCGCGGCAGGAAAAGTACGAGCGCTGCGGCCGCGACTCCTGCAGCAGCGACGAGCGAGAAGCCGACCTGGACGCTGCCGGAATGCGAGGCGGCCGCTGCGATCGACGCCATCGGTGCCAGGGCGGCGCTGTCGAGCAATCCGACGATGATCAGGGTCAAACAGATCGCGCCCAAGCCGGTGACCTTCTTTCCGGGCAGCTTGCGCACGACCGCGATCCGAATCGCTTCGTCGAAACGTCCCGGCAGGGCGACGCCTCCGACGGAGGCGGCACCGCCCGCCGCGGCGAGCGTCAACGCCTCAGGCCGCTCGTTCTCCGTGAAGAGCCGCTGCCAGCCCCACGCCTTGAAGGCGTAGGCGAAGAGGAACAGGATGCCCGCGGCGACCACGAGCAAGGGATCGGCGTTCGCGAGCGGCCAACCGGAGTGCCGGAAATGCAATGCCGTCAGCCCGGCCGCGATCAGCGCGACCGAGATGAAGGCCGCGTTGAGAGCCATGCGGGCCCTGCGAGAGCGTGCGAGTCGACGAACTCTCCCCATGCGAGGAGATATCGGGAAGTTTTCGAGAAGCCTGGAGAACCGAATGAGGGACTACCTTGATCGGAGCGCGTGGCCGACAGCCAGGGACAGGACCGACATGGTTCGTCAGGCGAAGCCGCACTCCTCGGCCCGCTCCCGGTGTCTGCTCAGGGCGACGGGCTCCTAAACGGGAGTGTAGCCGTCATTTCGGCTCGCCGTCGTCGTAATCCAGCGGCTCCAGGCGGGAGATGAGGCCGAGGCCGCGCCAGTAGATCTTGTTTGATCTGGGGTAGTAACAAACGTCATTCGCTCTGCGGGTGCCGTAGGCGAGGAACGTCATGCCCTCGGGACCGGCCTCGAAGAAGTGCGAGAGCCCGGTGCTCGGCGGGCGGGAGATGACGTCGCCGGCTCGGATGGCGTGCTCCTCCTTCTCCATCGCTTCGGCCTGGACCGGCGATGGCCAGAGCTCGAGGGTGCCGCCGCCTTCGAGGATCACGAAGATCTCCTCGTCGGCCGAGTGGCAGTGCGGCGAGGCGCCCGACTTGCCCGGCTCGAGCCAGCCCCAGTTGAGCCCGGTGCGGACGGAGCCCGCCTTGCGGGCCATAACGACCCAACGGCCGCTTTCTCCTTCGTACTCGGGCTCGACCAGGTCGACGTTCACGATCGTCGACGGCCGCGGGCTCGGTTCGGGCAGCTCGAGCTCGCCTGCCGCCGCCTCGCGGTCGAACGGATGCGGGCCGGTCGAGACGTCGACCGTGACGCCCATGCGGAGAACCTTCGCGCGCGGCAGGTAGGTCGCGGTCGGATCGGTTCGCTCGCCGAACGCGAGCACGTCGAGGCCGTCGTCGCCTGCGACGAGCGTGTGGGTCTCCTCTGCGACGCGATGGACGATGCAGTCCCCCGGGCCGACCTCATAGACCTCGCCGTTCTGCCACGAGAGGCCGCTGCCGGAGAGGACGAAGAAGATCTCCTCCTCGTCGAGCTCGACATGGACGGGTGACGACTGCTTGCCCGGCTGCACCTGCGCGCGCGTGACGCCGACGCCGATCGTCCCGGCGGCTTCACCGAGGTCGTAGCTCGCGAAGCCGAGCGGTCCCTTGTCCGTGGACTCCGCCTCGACGTCGTCCCAGTTGGCGATCACTCGAGCTCTTCGCCCTCCCAGTAGTCGAGTGCCTCGATGCGGCCGACCACGCCGACGCCACGCCAGAAGATCTTCTGAGAGCGCGGGTACCAGCAGATGTCGTTCGGGTCGCGCGTTCCCCACGCGAGCAGCGTCAACCCCGGGTCGCCGGCACGGAACGCGTGAGAGAGGCCCGTTCCGGGCGGACGCGCGATGACACTGCCGGGTCGGACCGGATGCTTTTCGGTTTCGTCACCGAATTCGCCTGCGCCGCGAGGCGACGGTGTCAGCTCGAGTGTTCCCTCCCCGTCGAGGACGACGAAGATCTCCTCCTCGGCCGAGTGGCAGTGCGGTGGGCCGGAGAGCACGCCGCGGTCCATCTCGATCATGCGCAGACCCGTCCAGCGAGAGCCGGCGGCACGCGCAAGATCCCGTCGGCGGCGGCCGCCGCGTACATCCGGCTCGACGTCCTTGACGTTCACAATCGTCGGCGGTCGCTCCGCCTCCGGCTCGGGCCAGTCGAGCTCGGGCTCGCGGTCCCACGGATGGCCTTCTTGCACCTCGATGTACCCGCTGATCGACCACAGGCTGCGCCCTCGCGGCAGTTCGCCGACCGGCGGATACTCGCGGGCGCCGAACGCGATCACGTCGAGCCCGTCGTCGCCCGCGCGAATCGTGTGCGCCTCGTGGAAGTTCTTGTAGACGATGCAGTCGCCCGCACGGATCTCGTACGCCTTCCCGTCCATCCACGTGAGGCCGGAGCCGCCGAGCACGTAGAAGATCTCCTCCGCCTCACCGTGCACGTGCGGGGGCGTCGGCTGCTCACCGGGCGCCAGCTCGATGCGGTTCGCGCCCGCGCGCCAACTGCCCGCTGCGGCGCCGAGCGCAGACCACGCGCCTGCCATCTGGCCGCGGTCGCGGCGATGCTTCTCGACGTCGTCCCAGTGCGCGATCCCCACGCGCGCGACTTTACGTCACGGTTGCCGTAAGAGCTTCGTCGCAGCGATCTAGTGCTGTCTTCGCACGCTCGTCTCCTTCCACTCGAACCCAAGCCTCGGCCGCCTGGACGAGGCCGCGCAGTTCCTCGAGCAGGGCGCCGGGGGGTGCGCCTTCGCGTTCGAGCGCTTCGATCCGGTCAAGCCGGGCCAGCACCGCGCGAGCCTCGTCCATGCAGATGAAAGTAGCGAGAGAAAGCGCACGACTCTGGGCCGTACCCGTGCCTTCTTACGCGCGAACGCGGAGCTTGGTCGCGCACTCCGGGAGCTGCATTGACACTTTCGGCACAACCTGAGAGCATGGGCGCCAGACCGCCTTTCACGCCGCGCGCGACCGTGGCGCGCTGAAAGGAGTGGTGGCGTTCTGACACGGGCACACGGCAGGGTCGCAATCCGCGCCGGCGTCAGTCTGGCGCTAGTGCGCCATCTCTCTCCAAAGGAGCCGACATGAAGTCGCACGCTCGTCGTGTGTTGTGCAGCGTCGCGGCGCTGTTCGCAACCGTCCTGATCTTCGCTGCGCCTTCCGGCGCCGACAACTCGAATGCAGTCCACTACTACGTCTCGCTCGGCGACTCGCTCGCGCAGAGCTTCCAACCGCCCTTCGACTTCAGCCACGGTTACGCGGAGCAGCTCTACGCGACGCTGAAGGAGCAGGACCCGACGTTGAAGCTCGTGAAGCTCGGCTGCGGAGGCGAGACGACCGAAAGCATGATCCGGCCGTACCTCCCCTTCGAGGGCCGCGGCGCGAGGTTCTTCTGCAATTACCCCCACGGCTCGCAGCTGGCGGAGGCGGTCAACTTCCTCTCTGCGCACCGGCAGTTCGTCAGCCTCGTGACGATCGACATCGGCGCGAACGACAACTTCCAGTTCGGTGCGGATGCACCAGCAATCATCTCGGCGAACCTGCCGGCGATCCTGACTGCGCTGCGTGGAGCGGCGGGACCCGACGTCCCAATCGTCGGCATGAACTACTACGACCCGTTCCTGGCAGTCGTCTGGTTCCAGACGCACAGCCTGGCGGCACTCCAGGTCGAGGTTGCGTCGACTGTCGGTTTCAACAACCTGCTCGAAGGCATCTACCACGCCGCCGGCGATCCAGTGGCGGATGTCGAGAGCGCGTTCTCCGTGACCAACACGACGCTGGTCGGCGGCGTTCCCTTCAACGTGATCCGCGAGTGTCAGTGGACCTGGATTTGCGACGTCGGAGACATCCACGCGAATACCGCCGGTTACGGGGTCATCGCCCAGGCGTTTGAGGCCGCCGTGCCCTAAAGACCTAGCCGGTCGAGGCGTGCGGCAGCTGCGTCGCCGCCAATGGTCGCGGGCGCAGTCCGAGGATCGACTCGTCGAGTGACGCGACGAGCTGCGCGCGGTCGCCGTGGCGCAGAGTCTCGACGAGCGCGCGGCGAATCACGTCCGGGTCGGGGTCGCCAGAGAGCCTGTCCTGCAGCTCGGCGCGTGCGCGACCCGTCTCGCCGAGAAGGATCGCGCCACGCACCGCTGCGGCCCACAGGCCGTCATTGCCGCCGAGCAGTGCGGCGAGTGACTCGCGCAGCTGTTCGGCCTGGAAGGGTCCGTCCTGGAAGAGCGAGAGCTCCCAGCGGTCGAGTGCCTCGCCGAGCTCCGGATCGTCGTCCGCAAGCGTCAGCCGCGGCAGCAGGTCGGCCGCGAGACCGGCGCGGAACGAATCGAGCCGGGTCGGCTCGCCCGCCGGCTGCGTCGCGGCGATCGGGAGCACCGGGCGGATGCCGTACGGGCGCCAGTCGAGGCGCTCGAAGAGCACGGGACCGGCGGCGATCGGTGCGGCCGTGGCCAGGCGGATCGCGGTGATCGCGTCGGCGAACTCTCCCGGGGCGTCCGGCGGCTCGCTCGCGCCGGCGTCCAGTGCACGTTCCAGCTCGATGATGCAGAGTCGGTCGGGCTCACGGCCGAAGTCCATCGGCAGCAATCCGTTCGCTTCCGGCCACAGCTTCGCGAGCTCGCCCGTCGCAGCGAGCCGCACCCTGAGGCCTTCGCCCAGCTCGATCGTGACGCCGCCGGTCGTGATGCCGATGACGGGCGCGACCGCCCCGTACTGGTGCCCTTCGCCGAAGAGCGCCTTCTCCAGCTCGCCGTACGCGCGTGCGAAGGCGCCGTCGTCCCAGTCGAAGCCGCCGCACAGCTCTCCGGTGCTCATCAGCAGCGGCAACAGGACGCTGCCGAACAGTGCTTCGTGCTCGTCCGCGCGCGGGCCTGCGTGCGCGCGCGCGAAGATCGCGGCGGCCGGTGTGCGCTGCAGCTCCTCCACGGCGAGCTGCGCGTCCGGCCTTCGGCGCAGGAGGTGCGCGCGGGCCTCGATGAACGGCTTGACGAGGGGCCGGTACTCGTAGAGCGCGGGACGGTCGTACGAGCTGTGCTCCTCGAACGCGAACGGCAGATCGGCCCCGCGCTCCAGGTCGCCGAGCAGCGCACGGAAGGAGCCCAGCGCGAAAGCCCGGAGGGTGTCGTACAGGTGCGGAGCGCGCACGATCACCACTTCGCTTACGCCGTCTTCGGGTCCTCTCCTCTCTGGCACTGCGTGCACCAGTAGGCCATCCGCGCGTCGTCGCCCTGCGGCCAGGAGCGGATCGGCGTGTCGCAGCGCGGGCACGGCCGGCCTTTGCGGCGGTAGACCTGGGCGTGGCCGCGAACGCCGTCGAGCCGGCCTTTCATCAAACGGTTCGCCTCTACGAGTGTGGTGCGGAGCTCTTCGTCGGAGACGTCACGAAGCTTGCGCCACGGCGAGACCCGCGCACGCCACAGCGACTCGGCCTTCCAGAGATTGCCGATCCCTGCGACGAGGCGCTGGTCGAGCAGCGCATCGCCGACGGCGCGGTCCTGCTGCTGGCGCCGGAGCCGCTCGAGCATCCCGTCGAAGTCGGGTGGGTCGGCGAGGATGTCCGGCCCGAGCCGTCGTGCGATCCCGCGGTCGAGCTCCAGAACCGCACCGTTGAACATGGCGCCGACGTGCTCGGAGCCGCGGAGCACGAGCCAGGGCACGCCGAAGATCTGCGAGTCGCTGCGAAAGACGCGCCAGCGTCCTTTCATACGCAGGTGGCTACGCAGCACGAGACCGCCTTCGAAGCGGAGTAGGAGATTCTTGCCGACGGCCTCGACGCTCTCGAGGCGGCGGCCGTCGAGCCGCGGTGCGAGCTGCTTCACGGCCGCGCGCGGATGCGGCGTCTCGACTTCGAGCTTCTCGCCGACGAGCACCTGCAGCCGCCGCGCAGCACGGTGCAGGGCGTCTCCTTCGGGCATGCTGGAAGGGTATGTCGCCCCGCCTTCGTGCCGCATCTGCCGGCGCCGTTGCAGCCGTCGTCTGGGGACTGCAGGAACCGCTCGACCGTCGCGTCTTCGGGTGCGACTACTCGGACGTGGAGTTCCTCGGCCGCGGCCGCCGTTCGGTGGGCTTCGTGCTCCACGCTGCGAACGGGGCGTTGTTCGGTCTCGCCTTCGATGCAGTGCGGCGCCGTGTGGACGTGGACCAGCGCCGGCTCGCGCTAGCGTTGGCACTGGCGGAACACGTCGCGGCGTGGCCGCTGATCGGCCTGGTCGATCGGAAGCTGGTCAGGAGCCCGCGTGCGTTCGCGCAAGCGACGTACAGGCACGCCCTGTTCGGACTTGTCCTCGGCCGCCTCGCCTAACGCGGCCACGACTGGGGGTCAGACCGCAAGACGCGTACGATCGAGACATGGCTGCCACGTTTCGCCAGACGTGGTCGCGGCGGCTCGCGAACGCCCTGATCACGCCGCTTGCTCGGGTCGGACTCGCCGGGAAGCGCACGTACATCCTCAGCGTTCCCGGACGCAAGAGTGGCAAGACATACTCGACTCCGGTGATGCTCGTCTTTCACGACGGGGAGCGCTGGCTCGTCGCTCCCTACGGCGAGCGGCAGTGGGTGCGCAATGCGAGGGCTGCCGGCGCCGTCGAGCTGACGCGCGCCTTGCGCACCGAGCGCGTGCCGGTCGAGGAAGTGGATGTCCGGGCCGCTGCGCCAATCCTTCGCGAGTACCTCCGGGCGACACCGATCACCAAGCCGTATTTCGATGCAAGCCGAGACGCGCCGCTGCCAGAATTCGAAGCGGAAGCGTCACGACATCCCGTCTTCCGAATCGGCGACCCTGCGCCGAAATGACGCGGAGCGGCCGAAGCCGCTCCGCTCTCGCTCGTTTCTGTCAGCTCCTAGACGGCGAGGTGCTTCCCCTGGTTCCGACGGGCGACGAAAATCAGACTCGCCGAGCAGAGCAGGAGGGCGAGACCGCCGGCCGCGCCGATTCCACCGTCACTCCAGTCGAATCCGTTGCCCGAGTTGGTCGTCTCCGACCCTGATTTCTTGTACGCCGCGGCCATGGCATCGAGGCGCATGCCCTCGGCCTTGAGCGCCTGAGGCGTGTAGAAACTCGCAGCAGGGCGACCCTGAAGCCGTTGGTAGACCTCGGCAATTCCCTGCGCGCGCAGACCGTCCGCGTACAGGCCTTCCGGAGTGTAGAAACTCGACGCAGGCTTCTGGATCACGCGGTCGAGATCATCCGGCGCCAGAACCTGAGTCTGCCGCTTGTGCGCCTGAACCGCGCGCTCGACGAGATCCGGATACGGCGCCTGAACCTGCGACTTGTGTGCTTGGACCGCGCGCTGGACGGGGTCCGGATACGCCGACGATGCTGCCGAGGTCGCTCCCGCGAACGCAACGCCCACGGCCGCCGTGACGAGCGCGAGCGAGACGAAACGAACGGGCCGGCTCAATGTGAACTGCTTCGAAATCATGGCTCCTCCTCCTAGTTGGGACGGCTCCGCGCCGACCCATCACGAAGAAGACACGACTCCGGTCACGGGGCGCCCACGAAGCCCCACGTTGCGTCCACGTCGGAGTAACTGCCGGTAATCAGCCGCGGGCTACGGCCGCAGGACGGCCCGGCGCGGACCGGCGAGGAAGCCGGCTTCCAGAAGCAGCGGCATGATCTCGGTCTCGCCCACCGCCTTGCTGTCAAAGCGCTCGACCGCAAGGCGTTTCGCGCCGCCCTTCTTGACGTGCTCGACGAGCGCCGCCAGCGCGACGCGCAGCCAGCTTTCCTCTGGATCGCGAAGCGGGACGAGCGAGCGACCCCCGCGCTCGACGAACAGGGCCGGCTGACCTCCGAGCAGAACGACGTGCGCACCGGCAACTCGCGCGGCGCGTCCGTCGGCTCGCTTTGGCCAGGGCAGTGCCGCGCCGTACGGTTGCGCCGGGTCGGCGGCGGGCAGGACGAGCGTTTCCGGCTCGTCGTCTTCGCGCGGCCGCAACTCGCGCAGGCGCTCCACCGCGCCCGGGATCGCGAACTGGGCACCGCCCAATCCTTCGACGAAGTAGCCGCGCCGGCAGAGGCCGAGCGTCTCCAGGGCGCGCAGCTGTCCGTACACCGCGCCGTAGCCGCCCGGGATCCCTTCGCCGCGCACACCGTCGCGCGTCACGATGCCCTGTCGCTCGAGCATCAGCTCCGCGAGCGCACGCGAATCGGGGTGTCCCGGGAAGAGACGGTCGGTGAGCGACCACCGGCCCTGCGTCGCCGTGATCCCGGCCGCGCGCTGGCGGGAGAAACGTCGCGGCCGACCGCGCTGCGGTCGCGGCACCTGGTAGCGGCGGCCGGCGCGCAAGGGAGTCCACGCGTCGTTGGTCACCTCGCCGGCCCAGACGAGATCCCACAGAGCGGGCAGCGCAACCTCGGGCTCGAGGCCGGTCGCGGCGACGAGGTCGTACCAGAACTCGGCGCTCCGCCTGAGTGTTGCGCGGACGGCGTCGTGCGCGTCGCCCTCGGGGTGCGGCGCAGCGGGCGGACGGCCGAGGGCCGGCGCATCGTCGCGGAAGTACACGGCCACCCGGTCGAGACCTGCGCCGACCCAGACGAGCTCGCCCGAAGCGCAGAGCTGGTCGAGCTGACCCGGGTTGAAGCCGGGCACGCGGCGCGGAAGCACCTCTGACTCCCACAGCGCTACCGGGAGTGACAGTCCCTGCAGCGGGACGAGCGCCTCGCGCAACGTCGCGCGCCGGTCGATGCCGTGCCAATGCGGCAAGAAACGGCCGAGTGCGGCCTGTTCCGCCGGCTCGACCTCCTTGCGCAATGCGGCCAGCGAGGCACGGCGCAGCCGGCGGAGAACGTCGGGGTCGCACCATTCGCGTTCGGTTCCGCCGGGACGCAGCTCGCCGCGGACGAGCTTCTCCTCGCGCTCGAACTTCTGGAGGAGCGGCAGGACGTCCCGCCCGAACTGCGTGTTCGCGTCGGCGGTTGTGAACGGCCCGCGCCCGCGTGCGTAACGCAGGACGAGTTGCTCCAGCGAGTCGGGGCCGCCTTCGAGGAAGACTTCGGGAAGTCCGCCGGGCGGCATCACGCCGACCGCATCGCGGTAGCGGCCCGCGTCCTCCGCCGCGATCAGGCGCTGCTCGCCTGCGAAGCGGACGAGCAGTGCGCGCCGCTCACGCAGCAGCGTCTGCGCGAACCCTTCGTCGTACTCGCCCTCACGCAGGTCGCCGCGCAGGCGAAGCTGGTCGTGGAGGTGGTCGGCGTTGCGCGGCGCGCCACGCAGCTGCCGCTCGACTTCCTCGACCGCGTCCGCATCGAGAAGGTCACGCAGCTCCTCCTGGCCGAGCAGCTCGCGCAGGAGATCGCGGTCGAGCGACAGCGCCTGTGCTCGCCGCTCGGCGGGAGGCGTGTCGTCCTCGTACATGTAGGTCGCGATGTAGTCGAACAGCAAGGCCGCGGCGTACGGCGACGCGGACTGCGTCTCGACATCGACGAGATCGAGCTCGCGGGTGCGCAGGCCTTGGAGCAGCTTCTTCAGCGCCGGCAGGTCGAACACGTCCTGCAGGCACTCCCGATAGGTCTCGAGGATGATGGGAAACGAGCCGTAACGCCGCGCGACCTGGAGTAGGCCCTGTGCCTTGAGGCGCTGCTGCCAGAGCGGCGTGCGCTGATCGGGGCGGCGCCGCGGGATCAGGAGCGCACGCGCCGCGTTCTCGCGGAAGCGCGCGCCGAAGAGCGCGCTCTGCCCCACTTCGTTCACCACGAGCTCCTCGATCTCGTCGGGCGAGATGACGATGTCGTCGGTCGGCGGCGGAGCGTCGGCGTCCGGAAGATGCAGCGCGATGCCGTCGTCCGACCAGATCGACTGCACCTCCAGCCCGAGCGAGTCGCGCAGGCGCGCTGCCAGCGCCAGCGCCCACGGTGCGTGGACGCGAGCGCCAAACGGTGTGAGGATGCACAGCCGCCAGTCGCCGATCTCGTCGCGGAAGCGTTCGACCACGACGGTGCGGTCGGAGGGAACCGTCCCGGTGGAGGCCGCCTGGTCGTTCAGGAACGTGAGCAGGTTGTTCGCGGCCCGCTCGTCGAGCCGGTGCTCGTCCATCAGCCGCGCCGTCGCGACTTTGTGGCTCAGAGCCACTAACTCACGCGAGGTCTTGCCGATCGCCTCGCCCAGCTCGAACGGGCGACCGATGCCCTCGCCTTTCCAGAACGGGACGGCTCCGGGCACGCCGGGGGCAGGCGACACGAGCACGCGGTCGCGCGTGATCTCCTCGATGCGCCACGTCGATGCCCCGAGCAGGAACGTCTGGCCCGCCCGCGCCTCGTACACCATCTCCTCGTCGAGCTCGCCGACACGGCCGCCGCCGTCCACCAGGTGCACGCCGAACAGGCCACGGTCTGGGATCGTGCCCGCGTTCGTGACCGCGAGCCGGCGCGCGCCGCTGCGGCCGCGGATGACACCGGCGGTGCGATCCCAGATGATCCGCGGGCGCAGCTCCGCGAACTCGTCGGACGGGTAGCGCCCCGCGAGCATGTCGAGCACGTTCTCGAGCTGCGTCCGCGAAAGGTCGGCGAAGGGATAGGCGCCGCGCACGAGCTCGTGCAGGTCGTCGACGGAGATCTCCTCGTCCGCGACGATCGCGACGATCTGCTGCGCGAGCACGTCGAGCGGGTTGCGCGGGATCAC
>Ga0184612_10000583_pt1 | contig 17216 bp, 20 predicted proteins | sample PLM3_60_coex_FD_133163 | JGI IMG/M metagenome (GOLD analysis project Ga0184612, IMG submission 133163) | Groundwater sediment microbial communities from an aquifer in East River, Colorado, USA - PLM3_60_coex | ecosystem: Environmental > Terrestrial > Soil > Riparian zone | place: USA: East... | reverse complement strand
GAAGCCGGCAGGGATTTAGAACGTACTGACCCCCGGCCGATTCCTCTTAACCACCAAGGGCTACGCGACGCGACTGGATACGTACTTCGTGGCTGTGCAGAACGCCGCGAATTCCGTGCGCCAAGCGATCTAACAGCGCCGGCTAAAGCCGCATCGTTGGTCCTGAGTAGTCAAGTGGCGACTGATCACTCGGCGATCGGACCCGCGAACGGAAAACGTCCGCCACGCGGGATTGCCCGAGAGCTCTCGGAAATATCAGCGGTTCGACTGACCGAGTGGGTTGCTGATTCCAGTTCTTTAGAATCAACAACTTGGAGATGGTGGCCCAGATTTTCCCCAGATGGAACCCACTGACCAGCTGGATGCGGCAAATCGAAGACTTGCAGAGAGCCGCGTAAGGCGGTTCGCTAAACGGAAATCCGCCTCTCAGGCATCTTCGGATTTTTCTCGTAAGTCCATCCGCTTCTTCGCGTTCTCCGATCAGGGACAATTCCGGGGACAATGATCATGGCCCATCATCGTCCCAGGCGGCCGTGTTGGACGACTCCGACATCTGTTTCCATCTCGTCGACACGGGTGGCTGTGGCGTCGCGTCTAGAGTGGGGCACGACACACTGATTGGCTGCATCCGACGGCCCTCGACCAGTCGGCCCAAGGTACAGCCCATCTGATTGCGCGCCCAACCAACCAACGGAGCCAGCTCTGTACGCTCGAACGTGGCGCCGAAGCGCCCCGTGAGACTTTACTTGTCATCAGCCGTTTGTCAGCCGAAAGCTGAAATCTGGTTGCGGGGGCTGCCGTCATGGGCAACTTGTGTTTTAGTGGCCGCAGCATGACGCTTCAGCAGCAGCCTGACACGCGGTCCCCGAGTGCGCTGATGCTCGGATCTTGAAGCTCCTCGCGGCTGCGGAGCGCGGCATCGCGATGCGCACGATCGTTTCGGCCTGGGACGTCAGCCTAAAGCGTCGCGGACGGCGCCCGATTGGCGCAACGAGGCTGGAGGGGCGCATGCTAGCATGCGGGCGTTCTGGGACATGCAAAACTGGCAGGTTTCCAGGTCCAGTCTGGCCTGTGTTGTGGGTTGGAGGGAGCATGAGATTGCATGCAATTACTGTTGTTGTCTGCGCGTTGACCGCGTTGGGAGGGCAAGTGCTTCACGGACCGGCGGTGGCAACTGGCAGCCAACCAGACCGCGCTGCGGACCTCGCCGCCATCGAGAAGCTGCGCCAGCAGGACATTGCCGCGACGGTGGCGCGAGATCCTGTTGCGCTGACGGATTTTTGGACCGATGACGCCATTCGGCTCGGCGTGGGCGCGCCGCCGGAAATCGGCAAGAAGACCATCCGAGAGAGCAACGAACGCCAGACGGCCAACAAAACTTTCAAGGTGCTGAGCTACGTCCCGGAAACCAAGGACTTCACTTTTCTGGATGATGGCTGGGCCGTCGAGTGGCGTACTTACACTGCTTCGTATGTCGACTCGCCGGGTGGCGAGGCGAAGCACGCGCGTGGCACTGTGCTGGCGGTGTTCAAGAAGCTCCCGGACGGCAGCTGGAAAGTTTTCCGCGCGATGGGGTCCATGGAGCCAGGGACTCCCGCCAAAGCCGGTGGCTTGTGATGTGAAGCGCCCAGCCAATGAGCCAAGGATAAGCTGGAGATACGCTGTCCTGAAGCGCGAAGGGTGGAGTTCCCAGGATTTGGTGGACAAACGCTAGTCCCCTGGATCCGTGATTTCTAGGACAAGTCGAGTCAGTGACCGTGCACCTGCTGAACGCGAACTCCGAATCGCCGCATGCTATCGAGGATCTCGTCGGCGGTCGTCACCCATCTGAACGGTGTGCCGCGGTCGTTGTGGGCGTCGACGTACGCGAGGATGGCGGCGCGCAGCTGCGCAAGGCTGGTGTGCGATCCACGCTTGAGCGCTTTCTCCGTCAGCAATCCAAAGAACCGTTCCACCAGATTGAGCCACGAGGCGTAGGTGGGCGTGAAATGAAAGTGGACGCGGGGATGGCGCAGCAACCACCGCTGCACCGGTGGCGCGCGGTGGGCCGACAGATTGTCGAGGACGACGTGGAGGTCGAGCGTGGGCTCGACGGTCGATTCAATCTCGCGCAGAAAGGCGACGAAATCCTGCGCCCGATGTTGGGGCGTGCATCGGGCGATCACCTCGCCGGTCGCGACATTGAGCGCGGCGAACAGATCCAGGGTCCCATGGCGCACGTAGTTGTGGGTCCGTCGCTCGGGCTGGCCGAAGTCCATCGGCAGGATGGGTTGCGCGCGTTGCAGTGCCTGGATCTGCGACTTCTCGTCGACCGAGAAGACCACCGCATTCGCCGGCGGCGCCACGTACAATCCCACGACGTCCCGGATCTTCTCCACGCGTTGCGGATCCGGCGAAATCTTGAAGCTCTCGGTGCGATGCGGCTGCAGCCGGAACGTCCGCCAGATACGGCCGACCATCGTATGACTGACGCCCGCCGCCTTGGCCATGGACCGTGTGCTCCAGTGCGTCTCGCCGGGCGGCGTCGTCTCGAGCGTCTTCACGATAATGGCCTCGACCTGCTCATCGGAGATCGTGCGTGGCGCGCCGACGCGCGGTTCGTCAAACAGCCCCTCGAGCCGGCGCTCGACGAATTGGCTGCGCCACTTCGCCACGGTCGTCTTCGTCGTCCGCAAGCGGCGCGCCACGGCCGTGTCCGACGTGTCGATACACGCCAACACGATCCGTGCGCGAAACGCTACGGCGCGATTCACGCGGGCGCGCTTCGTCAACCGCACGAGGGCCGCGCGCTCCCCGTCGGTGACTACGCCTTCGGCTCTCGGGCGTCCAATCTTTGGCATGCCCCTGTTAGATCACAAGTCAGGAATTTCTCCTAGTGATTTCGTTTCCAGGGGACTAGCTCGAGGATTCATTGGGTCAGGAGGAGGGTTCGCTCGCAATCCCGTTCAGTTCGACGACGGCATCGTCCGGCAACGTCAGCTCGGCGGCCTCGAGGTTCTCCCGCAGGTGTTCGACGGAGGATGTGCCGGGGATCGGAAGGATGGTCGGCGAGCGACGAAGCAGCCAGGCGAGCGCCACTTGCATCGGTGTCGCACCGAGCCGCTGGGCGACCGTCGCCAACGTCGACGACTGCAATGGACTGAATCCACCCAAGGGAAAGAACGGCACGTAGGCAATGCCATCCCGAGCAAGATCATCAATCTGGGCATCGTCGGTTCGATGCGCCAGGTTGTAGTGGTTCTGCACGCAGACGATCTCGCAGATTCTGCGTCCCTCGGCGATCTGTGCCGGCGTGACGTTGCTCAAGCCGATGTGACGCACGAGACCCTGTTCCTGAAGCTCTGCCAGAACGGTCAGCGGTGCCTCGATCGATCCTTCTGCGGGGCCCTGCGCGTCGAGCATCATTCGCAGATTGACGACATCGAGCGCATCGATACCAAGATGGCGCAGGTTGTCGCCGACGGCCCGGGTCAGCTCCTCGGGCGACATCGCCGGCAGCCACGACCCGTCGTCGCCGCGTCTGGCGCCAATCTTGGTAGCGATGACGAGATCGTCGGGATACGGGGCGAGCGCATCGCGAATCAGCAGATTGGTGATATGCGGGCCGTAGAAATCGCTGGTGTCGATATGGTTTACGCCCCTCGCCACCACCTCACGGAGCAAGGCGAGTGCGGCGTCCCGATCCTTTGGCGGGCCGAACACACCGGGGCCCGCGAGCTGCATGGCTCCGTAGCCGAGCCGCTTCACGGTGCGGTCGCCGAGGGTGAACGTGTCGAACTGGTCGATGCTGGACATTGGCGATCTCCTTGCGATCCGGGCGCCGCCGCACCCGCGGACTATGCCGTCGGTACCGAAAAGTGCTCTCGGGCCCACGTCGAGAACGTGCTCGGCCGCCTGCCGGCAATGCTGTTGGCGAGCGCGATCCGGTCGGACCAGTCCGCGCCCAAGTAGGTATGGGTCTGGAAGTACTTGAACATCTCTGCCATTTCGGCAGCCCCAGGGAACACCTTCGCGAACACCTCCGCTGGCACGTGCTCGAACGTGAATCTATGACCCTGGCCATTCAGGGTGTCGACGATATCGCGGAAGCTCATGAAGTCTCCGACCAGAGGCAGATACTCCCCCTTGCCTGCGCTGTCCGGCTGCGCGAATGCACCGGCCACGATGTGGCCCAGTTCGCGAATGTCACCCATGTGAATGCAACGCACCTCGGGATCAAGCGGCAGAGCCCAGCCCACAGACCCGTTGGCCTGCTTCTGTGGAGCAACACCGCCCACGAGGTTCTGGTAGTAGAAAGGCGGGACCACGAAGGTGTGGTGAGCGAAACTGGCCGCCTCGACAATCGGGTCAATCTGCGCCTTTCCGGTGAAATGGGGAACCGCGAACGCGCCGCTGCTGATCGCTTCGACATTCGGCAGCGTCGACCAGATGAAGTGTCTGACACCCGCGTGCTTCGCCGCGGCTATCGCCGCGGTTGCCTGCTTGCGCTCGTCGGTACCTTCGCTCCAGAAATTTGGTGACCGCGAAGACACCATGCGCGCCTTGCAATGCGACCCTCAGGGTCTCCGGCTGGTCGAGATTCGCTTCGGCGACTTCGTCGGCCAGATTGCGATGCTGGTCTGGATTGCGGCTCAGGGCCCGCACCCTGAACTGGCCGTGGGCCTGGAGGGCACGTACGACTGCGCCGCCCTGCTGTCCTGACGCGCCGACCACGGCGATCAGCTTGTGGTTGTCTGCTGTCGTGCTCATCATTTTTCCCTCGTTGTTGTCTGTTGTCGATTGCGTCCGCGGCCGGAGCCCCTTGCGCTCAGAGCACTCTCGACAGGGCGCGAGAGACCTGGCCCCGGCGCGCCCAGGCGACGACGAATGCTCCGAGTAGCAAGACCATGGGCGCTACCGGCGAACCGCCGATGATCAAGAGATGAGTGGCGACGGCACCGATCATGGTCGCGACGAGCGCCGCCGCGCCGAACGGCGCCAGCGAAGGCACGAGAAGGGCGACCGCCGAGACAACCTCGATCGCGCCCGTGACGTAACGGAACCACTGACCTATGCCGATCGCATCGAACAATGCCAGCATCGCGGCGGCGCCTGTAGCTTCGAGCCGCCCGAGAGCAGGAACATCCCTGCGAGGGCGACCTGCTCGCCCCACAAGGCAATGAATCCCACGCGACGCCTGCTAACCGGCAGCGCGTGATCGGTGATGACTGAGGTGGAATCGAACATGAGCGGCCTCCTGGTACACGGTGAACTTAGAAATCTAACTATCTAGGTAAATTTTTTTGCGGCACGCCGCGTCAGTCAGTCGTCATCCGTCACCCTCTCCCCAGTGGTACGCCGGGCATGCCGGCTGAGGCGGCGGAGCGCTCGGATCGCCGCACGCTTTTCCGAAACAGATAGTTCTGCCATCAGCTCGCGAAGGCGGTCGACATGGGCGGGAAATACCTCATCGATCAGCGTTCGCCCCTTGGTCGTCAGCTCGCCAAAGACAACGCGTTGGTCCTCGGCGCATGTTCGCCGCCGCATCAACCCTCGTTCTTCAAGCTTCCGGACCACGTAGGTTGTGCTTGCACCCGTGACGAGAATTCGGTCCCGAACCTCGCCGAGCGGCAGCGCCCCCTTGTGATACAGCACCTCGAGCACCGCGAACTCCGTCATGCTGAGGCCGCCTTGCGCGAGCTGTGGCCGCACGCCCTGTTCAATAGCCTGGAGGGCGCGAGCAAGGGCGATCACCAACTGCAGGGTCGCGTTCCGATCGGCAGCGGACTCCTCTTCTTCCCGCGGCATGCGAGCTATTTAGAATTCTAACGAATCGCCCGTAGTGTCAACCCATATTCACCATCGTTGCTGCGATCGTTCGAACGAACAAAGACGGGAGAGAGGCGAGGGCCCGGCCAGCACCCGGACCGGCTCATGGGCGCCCCGGAACCGAGTCCAAATACAGGTGGTTGCGGGGTATGCGTTACTACCGTGCGCTTGAGACATGCAACGCATTGAAGCGTCGCGCCTTAGAACGTGGTTGCGAGGGTGTGCAACCCACGCTTTCGCGAGTTGTCGATCGGCGCAGCGTGAACGTCAGATGCCGTCCTTGACCGATATTTGACGCGATCGCCTGAACTGCCAGTCTGCGGCATCGAGATCGACTCCGCCGAGGGCGCCTAAGCGCTCCACCACCGCCTTGGGTGTCTGGAAGCCAAAGCGAACTTCGGCCTCGAGCAGACCCAAAACCCGCTCATAGTTTTCAAACCCAAACGTGCGCGCCATCAACGACGGTCAACACTGAGCCGAGCCACTTCTCGTCCCGTGAGATCGCCGACCAGCGGCCTCTCGGTCAACACGGTCAAGACCCACATGCGCCGCATCTACGCCAAAGTGGGGGCGCACACCCGCTCCGAGGCGGTGCAGGGGGCGCGCGAGCTCGGGCTGCTCGCACGCTCGGCCCGCTAGCCCCTGTCGCATCGCGGTCACACGATCCGGGTGTTGTGGCCTCACCCCAGGCGGCGTAGCATGAGGCCATGACATCCAACACGAACACTCCCAAGGGACACTCCGTCGCCGCAGGCGAGGGCGAGCGGATCTGGCTCGTCGGCGACACGATGACGTTCAAGGCGACCGCCGCGAGTACCGGTGGAGGCCTCTTGCTGGTCGAGAACGTGGCGCCCCCCGGCGGCGGCCCCCCGCCCCATGTCCACACCCGCGAGGACGAGTTCTGGTACGTGCTCGAGGGGACCTTCGACATCCGGATCGGCGACGAGGTGCACTCCGTCGGGCCCGGCGGATTCGCCTTCGCTCCCCGCGGCACGCTGCACAACTTCCGCAACACCGCCGAGACGCCGAGCCGGATCCTCTTGGGCTTCACGCCCGGCGGGATGGAGGGCTTCTTCCGGGACTCGGGTCAGCCCGCGACGGGCGACGGGCCTGCGCCCCCGGTCGACGAGGCCGAGATCGCCCGGATGATGGCGGCGGCGCCGAAGTACGGCGTCGAGCACGTCAACGAGGCGTGACATCCTCCGTTCCACGAGCTGTTGATCTCGCTATCGTTCTACGAAGGTCAGACGCACGGGCAACGGGAGCGAGTCGCATGCGCGTGACATCGCGCTGAGGCGGCGCGCCAAACAGACGGCTTACTCGCGGCTGAACTGCGAAGCGCTTTCATACTCCACACTCCCTGCGGCGCCACCCGCATCGAGGTTCTCGTTCAGCATCAACTGCCGCGCTTCCTGTAGACGTAATTGCTTCTGGTACTGCAGGGGGCTCACGCCGGTGAGGGCTCGGAAATGCTGCCGGAAGGTAGATGGGCTCATGTGCGGCGTAGGACAACGTCGGCTCGAGTCGTCGTCGGTCGGGTCTGCGGTGCTTCGAACAGTCTTGACGGTGCGTTCAACCTGCGTGGCGATCGGCTGAGGATTGGCTGCCGCAGACTGGCGATGTCAGACGCTCACGGCATACGTATTCGAGACCCGGGCACAAGAGCCCGCCCACGGTTAGTACTCGGCGTTGGTTCTGAGGACCGGGGCGTATGGTCGAGACGCGGCATCAGCGAATAGCTCGCAAATCCATCACTTTTAAACCGATCTCCGATTCGCTGAGTGGGCCGGGGGTTTGGTACGCGCTAGGGTCAATCGCGGGGACAGCTTCACCACACAATACGCACTCAGCGCAGCGTTTCTTCAATTGGCTGCTCCAGTGTCCGGCGAGAGGCTTGCCGGGTTGTCTCTGATTATACGAAATATTTCGTTGACATACGAATCGATTCGTATGATGCTCGAAGCGTGGCCCGATCCGTTTCCCAAGAGCCCGCTCCCCCGCCGCTTCCAACCGACGCCGAAATAGCCATCCTGGCGGTGCTGTGGCGTCAAGGCGCCAGCACCGTGCGCGAGGTGCATGAAGCGCTGGGTAAGGACAGTGGATATACCACCACGCTGAAGTTGATGCAGCTCATGTTCGAAAAGGGACTGGTGGTGCGCAACGAGCGCTACCGCTCGCATCTTTACGAACCGCGCGCACCCAAGGAGCAGACGCAGCGGCAGATCGCGGGCGACCTATTGAAGCGCGCATTCGAAGGATCGGCGAAGAGCCTGGTGCTGGGAGCGCTCGCCGCACAGCCGGCTTCAGGCAAGGATCTGGCCGAGATACGGAGCCTGTTGGACGAACTCGAGAAGAGGAGGGGAAAAAAATGATCATGCTACTGAACCAGCCGTGGACCGAGCGTCTGGGCTGGACGCTGCTGCATTTTCTGTGGCAGGGAATTCTGGTGGCAGCCCTCTATGCGCTCGCCCGGGCTTTGGCCGGTGGCCGCATTTCGGCGCGCGGCCGCTACGCACTTGCCTGCGCTTCGCTGTTGGCGATGACCGCGGCACCTGCTCTCACTTACTGGTGGCTTGGAAATTCCGGGCAGCCGGCGCGGATCGGGGACCTTACCGATTGGGGCGCCCGGCAGCTTGCCTCGGGGGTGGCGTACGCACCGGTCACCGATCCCTGGCAACAGGCGATGCCGGGGATTGTAATGGCGTGGTTCGCTGGCGCCGCCGCGTGTTCCCTCCGGCTGCTCATGGGATTCATCTCAGCGGCGGCTCTGCGGCGTTCGCGTCATGCGCCGGTGCGTACCGAATGGCAGCAAACCCTCGACCGGCTGATCGAACGCATGCACGTGTCGCGAAGCGTGCGGTTGCTGCCCACGGATCGAGTGGAGTCTCCTTCGGTCATCGGCTGGCTTCGCCCAGTGATTCTCGCCCCGGTGGGCGTGCTGTGTGGGCTCGCACCCGAGCAGGTAGAGGCACTGTTGGCGCACGAACTGGCGCATGTTCGGCGGCACGACTACCTGGTGAACGTTCTGCAAGGGATCGCCGAGAGCCTGCTCTTTTACCATCCTGCGATGTGGTGGATCTCAAACCAGATCCGGGCCGAGCGCGAGCATTGCTGCGATGATCTCGCCGTTGCGGCGAGCGGCGATGTGCTGGTGTACGCTCGCGCACTGGCGGAATTGGAAGCAATGCGGCCGGCACATTTCAAGGCGGCGCTGTCTGCAAACGACGGTTCGCTCTTGCGCCGGATCCAGCGGCTGGCCGATCCGGTGGCGGCGCATAGGCCTGCCGGATGGGGCGTGGCCTGGTCGTTGGGTGCCCTGCTGCTATTGGCGATCGCAGGAGTTGCGGTGACCGGCGCGCAAGAGCAAAGCCAGCCGGTGGTGAACCTCGACACCGTGTGGACGGACACGGTGAAGCAAGGCGATATGAAGCTAAAGGTGCCGGGGTCCGGCCGATTGACTTCCGGCCATACGGCGGCACTCAAAGTGGCCGAGACGCAGATGCAGGACGTGCGGCAAGGCGAGCCGGCCATCATTGCGTTCCGGAATCGCAAGGAGATCATTGGCGGCAAGGTTGCGGTGGTGCATCCGGAAGTGGCGAACGGCACAATGACGGTGGACGTAGTGATAGATGACGCTCTGCCGCCCGGTATCAATCTGCAGGAACCGGTGGACGGGATTATTACTGTAGGGGGGCTGACGAACGTGGTGTACGTGGGCAGGCCGGTCTTCGGCCAATCCAACAGTCGGGTTATGCTTTTCAAGCTCGAACCCGACGGCCATTCGGCGAAGAAGGTTGCGGTGCAGTTCGGCGCGACGTCGGTGAATCTGATCGAGATCAAGAGCGGTCTGCAGCCGGGGGACAAAGTGATCATCAGCGATATGTCGCAGTATGACGGGGTAGCCGCGATTGTGTTGCGGTGATGGTTTCGGCTACGGTTCATCGGGTGCCTAGGCCAACGATGCTCTGAACGTCGCGCGCTGCAGGAAGAACACGGATGATCTGCAGTGGTTTTGTTTGGTGCCGATAGACCATCAGTTCCTGAGAAGTGGGCGCATGATTGGGCATTTCGCGTTTTCCGCGATGAATTTCTGGCACCGCTGCCGAGGCAGATCGGCGGAATGCCGACTACACGTCCTGATGGATCTGGTCACATTCTAGAAGGGCGTACAAGGGACCCAAGGGTAGTTCGCATCGAGCCAGGGGGCGTCCGCCAGTTGTTGACCGAGAGCGCGCTGCTTGCCGGCCTCGGGGGTCTGGCCGGTCTGGCCGGTCCCACTGGCCCCGTTGAGTTTTTCGCTGCTGACACAGCTGGTGCCGGAGACGTGCTCAACAGCGCGAGCGTGTCCATCAGTTCGCCAGGAATGGACTTACCCTGCTCGTCTCACTCATGGCGGGGGTTGGCTTCGGTGTTCTCCCCTCGCTCCAGATGACCCAAGGTGCGTTCGAGATCCTGCGTCAGGCTGGTGGTCGTAGCGCCGTAGCGGCGAGATGGGGGGACGGCGTCTGTCCATCGTAGTGGCGTAGCCCGTCAAGTCTGCCCCAACAATACGGAAAACGGGCAGGCACCGGAGCAGAATCATGTACGTACGACCGATTCAATTGTTCCGAGAAAGCCTGGTTTGAACCAGATGTTTGGCCAATGGCGACGGCTAATGCTTTGCGATGTAAAGAAGTTGGTGGCCCAGATTTGTCCCAGATGGAACCCACTGACCAGCTGGATGCGGCAAATCGAAGACTTCCAGATGGCCGCGTAAGGCGGTTTGCTAAACGGAAATCCGCCTCGCGGAGATCTTCGATGTTCATCCTAAATCGTTCAGTAGATTGCAGTTTGCCGATCGACTGAGTTGGCGGCGCTCGTCTACACTGCCGGGTTTGTCGCCGGTCAAAGCGGGGATGTGCTGCGAGGCTCCGCTCGGTTCGGGCCTCGTCAGCTTCATCTCTTTGTTGGGCGGCGTCCAAGCTCGCACCCAACGAACGCTACCGAACCAAGCCCTGGATTGCGTCAACCACAAGCATGGTCCCAACCGCAAGCTTGACCAGATCCCCGTCGAGAATCCCGTATCGATAACCGGCGGGAGCGGGTCCTATCCTGACAGATAGCTCCACCGGAAGCTCCCCGACAACGATTCCGTGCGGCAGCGGGTGCCCAATGACGTAGCGCTTCTTCGCCTGTCCCGGAGGCAGGCACCCGTTGTCCTTCTTGGCCAAGCCTGGGGGGCAGTTGCCTCGGCCGTGTTGCTTGACGAAGTAGGAGCGAGCGGCCTCTCGTTGAGTGTCGATGAAGACGACGGTCACTTGGGTCTCCTGCGACTTCCCTTTCTGCTTCTTCGGCTTTTGTGCCGACAGCGCAATGGAGCCCACGAGCGACAACACCAAGGCTAGTGCAACGAGCCGTCTCATGTTATTTTCCTCCTCTAACCCAATCGCACGCAGTCCTCATCGACTCACGGCAACGATCTCGAGGCACTTGCGCATTCAGGCGCATCCGCCCGCAATCCACGGACATGCTGCTTTTCATCGAACGCCGCAGCCGGCGTCGGATACCTTTCCGGGGCTGCCGGGACCGCCTCGCCAATCTTGCCGTCCGCGGTGGGCGCGGTGAGCAGGTTCAGCAGGTGTTGGGGGGCCAGAGCAAGGCCCATTCCGCGAGAGACCGGTCGGTAAGCCTCAGCCAATCAATGTTTTGAAGCCCCGCAACCTTTTCCGGCATTGTCTTCCACTCCGACGTTGTCGCCAACTTTACACATCCGTGATCACATTGCGCGATCACGCCATCGTTCGACTCACCATCCGCTTGCCGAGATCGAGAGAAGCCCGGGTTTGACCCGCATGGTCCCTGAACGGATTCTGACCCAGGCGATCGGTGAACTGCAGAATCCGGAACGAATCTGTGACTACTTGATCGACGCTGCCAATCGGAACGGCGGCGCGGACAACATCACGGTGATTTGTGGTGGAAGTCGTAGATTGCTGGTGGCGACGCCTGGCGAATCGTTGGTATCGACAACCCGGACGAGGACACGATGCCCGAAGCTCACTTTGCAGCTTGAAGATCGCGTATTGAAAGCGTACGACATGGGGATGACGGCGACGATCGGACGGCTGTCCCACAACAGCGTCATGATCGACAGCCCTGCCGTCTCGAGCCATCACGCCTGCGTTTTCCGCGACGGCGACCAGCTTGTCTTGGAAGATCTCCACAGCACCAACGGCACGTTCGTCAACGGCACCCTCCGACTCAAGACGTCTCCCCCAGTTGTTTTTTTGGACTGAATGCGGATGCACCCGTTGAGTGTTTGCAAGAGACTGCTTCGTCGAGGTTCAGGAAGCAGTGTTCGATGCATGAAATGAGACGACCTGCCAGCGGTCGGCACGACGGACGTACACCTTCGTGAAGCGCCAATCGTCATCGACCGTCGCACCAGCGATGACTCGCGTGCGGCGGAGTCGACCAATTACGATGGCCGTGTCGTCGTAGACGCGGAACTTCGTTTCAGACGTCTCGTACCGATCGAACTTCATGCGACCCGCCGTGAACATTCCAAGGGCATCCGTCTTCGCCATCACCCGCATTCCCGGAACCACAACGACGAGGTCATCGCCGAACAAACGGTCCAAGGCCGCCGCGTCGCCGCGCACGTGTGCATCATTCCACTCTACTTCGAGGCGCTCGAGCGTTCTCTGGTCGCCGTCACTCTTCGCACCGGCGACGGGTGCTTGAATCAGGGTGAACGCGACGAGCAACAGCGACAGCAACATCATGACAATTACCGGCCCGCAAGTTCGTATGCCGCGTTCAGCCAATTCGTGAGCTGGCGGTCCACATCAGCCGGTTTCTCGAGGCGGATTTCGACATGCCAGCGATGCAGGGAGGTCTGTTCACGTTTCTCGATTTGGGCACTGCGAATGTCCTTTGCTGATTTCAGCGTGAGGATCAGCGATGAGCGCCTTGTGGCGACGCCGGCGAATGCGGTGTGACTCACCAGATGGATGGACGTCTTTTTGGGTTCGTCGAGAAACGGACCAAGCGCGCGCGCCGCCTTGAGGAGCCGCTGATACGTGGCGCGGACTTCCGGATCGCTCTTCGCAAAGTGCGATTCGACGCTCATCGTGCCGGCATTCTAGCTCAGGTGCCGTTCCGGGGCGCCAAAGAAGCCTCAAGCCGAGGCACAGTTTCATGGGGTCAGTCGCGGGAGTTAGCTGCGCCTCCCCAGACGCGCAATCGCCGCTTTGAGGTCAGCGAGGCAGCAGATCCCACGTGGACTGCGAATATCGCATGCGCACCTGCCGAAGCGGACGTGTTCCTTGACTCGGTCCAACGCGTTCGACGTACCGGTGGCGGCAATCTCTGCCGCAATCGTCTGCTCATTCTCCCCGAAGCAATAGCACAACAGCCGGCTGCCCGCAGGTTCCTTCTGCCAGACCGTCGTACGAACGTCGTCCTTCGAATAGCACTCACCCTGTTGCGAGAAATACACGACGGCGCAGGCAGGTTTGGGACAGAAGTAGTAGGTGGTTGGCACTAGCCGCCCCAGGCTTTCGTCTCTGAGAATCGCTTTCACTGTCTGCAGTCGAACACGCGTTCCTGGTGTGCCTGTGACCGGGCAGGCTGCGTGACGCGGAGCTCCGTTACTCGTGTCGCAGCAATCAGACGAAACGCTCCTCATGAGTCCACCTTACCGCACCGCACCCGTGCCGTGCAGCGTGTTCATACACGCACGCGAAAGCGGTGTCTTCCGACTTGACCGGCGTGAACACGATCACCACCGGCTCGTTGAGCGGCAGCCCGCGCTTGATGTTCAGGGAGGGAAACACCACCTCTGTTTCGCAAGCCTTGTCGGTTGTACGCACGAACGTGATGCGAGCAGGTGTGCTGGCGCGCAACGTGAGTTTTGCAGGCTCGTAACCCTGCTCGCTCACGACCATTTTTGCAGTCTGGGCGGCCTCGCTGCTGCGTCCGTCGCTGGATGATGCCGACGTGTCGACCTCTCCCTTCGGACGATCAAGCCTGCCCGAAGGCAGCGGTTGAGGAGACGGCTGCACAATGGGACCTTCAGCAACCGCGGTTCGATAAATGAAGTGGGTTGGCAATTTCAGCCGTTTAAAATCAACGGCTTGGAGATGGTGGACCAAACGTTCGCCAGTTGGAACCAGATCGGCATATGGCTCAGGCGGGTCGAGGCGCTGCGTCAGGCGGCGTGAGCGCACGAGATTCCTGTCGCGTCGCCCGTGGAGATACTGAACGCGGCGCGTTACTCGCAGGTAATCGCGCGAAGGACTTATGTCATAGCTGTCGTCACAATTGGACCGCGAGGAATTCGTTATTGCTTCACCGAAACCGGGGGCGACGCCCTCAAAGTGTCGATCCAGTTAACCACTACGTTCAGCTGCGAGTCCGACTCGTCAGCCGCTTCAAGCATCAAGAAACGGTTGCCATCCCGGCTCACGTCGTAGTCGGTCCAGAACGACGTTCCAACCGGGAAGTGCCCTTCGAAGAGAGCCCGGGGTGTTCCCGCTCTGAAAGTTGGCTGCGTCGTGACGTCGACCGCAAGGATCTTGCGGCCGTCGGTAGATCTGTAGAAGATCTCCTTTCCGGCCGCAGACCATAGCGGCTCCACTCCGCCACCGGCTGAAACGACAATACGGCTGTCTCCGGACGGATACGGCTGCACGTAGATCTCCTCCTCCCGGCCGACATCCCGAACTGCACACACCATCCAGTGGCCATCCGGCGAGAGCATCGCCGCTCGCTCGTCTCGAGGCGTGTCGACGAACGCGCGCGGAGTCTCGCCGCGGCGCATCGTAAAGATGTCCCGGTTTGTTTCGGGCGCCGCACGGCTGAAGACGAGCACCCGTCCGTCGGCGGACCAAGCGAGCGGGAAGAGGGGGCCGGGTTTCTCCCTGGCCACCAAAAGTTCCGGCTCGCGGCTGCCGTCGGCCGGCATCGAGTACAAGCTGCTGTTGCTCTGGAACGTGACCCGCATTCCATTCGATTCCCAGATCGGGCGCGACCCTCTGGCGCCCAAGCGCGTTCGCGTACCACGTCTCACGTCGTAGATCCAGAACTCGTTGCTTCCCGAGTCGCTCACAACCTGTACAAGCACACGATCGCCTTCCGGAGAGATCCGCGGGTGCGAGAAGCGTTGTTCGTCCTCGATCACAGGTGTCCTGGTGCCTCGCCGGTCCATCCAGACCAGGCGGCGGGCATTCGATGGAGACGGCACGTACACAAGCGTTCCATCCGAAGCCACAGCAAACTGCGGCTGGCCGCTCGCAGCTGACACCCCGTCGAGAACTCGAACGCCTTGGCGTGCAAGTGCAAGACGGTCGATGTCGAAGGGCGCGGCAAATAACGTGCTCCCTCGTGAAAACACTAGCTGTCCCTGGGACAGGTAGGCTCCCTCTCCGGCGACGAGAAACTGGCGCCTCCGGGTTGATAGTTCCATGACCTCGACGGCCCGTGGTGCATCTCGGTGCTGCACCGAGAAGAACACGCGCCCGCCGTCCGGGGAGAACCTAGGAAAAAAGTGCTGTATCTCGCCGCGTCCTTCGTCCACCTTGGTGAGCGGCTCCGAAGTTCCGCCATTCGCAGACACCCTGAACAAGCCCTTGTTCCACTCGCTCCAGACAATCGTGTCGCCGGCGCTCCAACTAGCGCCAAACACGTTGGCGGCGGCGGCAATGACTTGCGGCCTTCCACCTGCGAGCGGCACTTTCTGGAGCATGCCACCCGCCACAAAACCAATCCACTGACCATCGGGAGAAAAAAAGGGGCCGAATCCCCCATCAGTGCCCTGCACTGCGGTGGATGCGAACTCGTCGCGGCCGCGACGGTACAGCCGATTGCCGCGCGGGGATCGACTGGAATACACGACCTGACGTCCATCTGGGGAAATCGCCATGACGATCGGCAGACCAGCTACCTGACTCTCGAATTCTTCGTCCAGGGGCAAGTTGATCGAATAGCGGACGACTCCTTGCTCAGAGATACCAGGCGATCGGCTCAGGTCCCACATTGCGACAGCGCCGGCGCCGATTGCTATTGCGCCCAGCGCCGCCATAGCTGTGCGCCACACATCACCGCGTGCCCTTTTTGCAATCGTCTCGTGCACGGCTGGGGCAAGCACGTCTTCGAGATAAAGGCCGGCGTCCGAGACGTCGCGTAGTCGATGTCGTACATCCTTGGCGAGGCACTTCTTCAGCAGGCTGCGCAGCATCGAGGGTAGCGTCGGCGGCAGGTTGTTCCAGTCCGGCTCGCGCGCCAGAACGGCCGCAATGGTGTCCGAGATGGTCTCGGCCGAGAAGGCACAACGTCCGCTCAGCATTTCATACAGCACGCACCCGAACGCCCAGATGTCGGTGCGCTTGTCGACCGAGTGGCCGCGCGCCTGCTCGGGGCTCATATAGGCGGCAGTCCCGAGGATCACGCCGTCCCGTGTACCGCCCAGAGTGATGGTCGGCGACTGCGAAAGATCGGATGTCGCGCCGTCACCGACGGCAGCTTTCGCCAGGCCAAAGTCGAGCACCTTGACCACACCCTCCGGCGTGATTTTGATATTCGCCGGCTTCAAGTCCCGATGGATGATGCCCTTCTCGTGCGCCGCGTCGAGTGCGTCCGCGATCTGTCGAGCAATGTTCAGAGTGTCGGTCAGAGGAATGGGTCCGTGCGCGATGCGGTCGGCCAGCGTTTCCCCTTCGACCAGCTCGAGCACCAACGCCCGCACCCCGTCAGCGTCTTCCAATCCATAGATCGCGCCGATATGTGGATGGTTGAGTGACGCGAGCACTCGCGCCTCGCGTTCGAACCGCGCCAGCCGATCGGGATCGCTGGTGAAGAGCCTCGGCAGGATCTTGATGGCGACGTCGCGGCCTAACTTCGTGTCGCGCGCGCGGTAGACCTCCCCCATGCCACCCACGCCGATGCGCTCGTGCACCTGGTAGGCGCCGAGGCGCCGGCCGGTCAGCAATGAGGTCCCGGCATCGCTGACCGTAGGTGCCGCGGCGGCCACAGCCGGTGCCTCGAGAAAGCCAGACTCCTGCTGGGCCAGCAGCGCCTCCACTTCCCGTCGCAGCGCCAGGTCGCCGGCGCACGCGTGAGCGAGAAAGGCTTCGCGGTCGCTCTCGACACGCGAAAGCGCCGAGTGAAAAATCTCCTCAATTTGCCGCCACCGTTCAGGCGTCATTGTCAGCTTGTGGTTCCCTGGATTATACGCAATCACGCGTCGAGCTCGTGCGTGTCTTCTGACGCGCGACCTAGGCCACCTACAATGCGTGCGCCCTCAACGGGGGATGTCCCGTCCGCTGTTGAAAATCAGCGGCGGCTCGGGTGACATTCTACGCGACGTTCGCGACTGACTCTGAGAGCCCCAGTTGTTGATCGCGCGCACGAAGCGCGGCGATCAGCGT
>Ga0184612_10000582_pt1 | contig 17233 bp, 20 predicted proteins | sample PLM3_60_coex_FD_133163 | JGI IMG/M metagenome (GOLD analysis project Ga0184612, IMG submission 133163) | Groundwater sediment microbial communities from an aquifer in East River, Colorado, USA - PLM3_60_coex | ecosystem: Environmental > Terrestrial > Soil > Riparian zone | place: USA: East... | reverse complement strand
TGGAGTCGCCCGACTTCGTCGCCGGCCGATGGCACGACTCCGAGAAGCGAGGCGACAACGTCTGGACGATGCCCTGGTACGAGCTCAGCCCCTCCGCCGAGGCAGTTCTCACGGCGATCGGCCAATCCGGATTCATGCAGACCGGCTTCGACTGGCCCACTTGGGCCAGGACCCCGGAGGCCATCGCCCTCCGAAACGACCCGGACGTGCTTGCCTCCGCGACGCCCGACCAGTTGGGGAAGCTGCTCACCGCGCTCATCCGCGAGGACCGCTTCAACGAAGGCGCCCTCGGGGACACCTTCGAGTCGGGGTTCATCGCCGCGATCGCGCGTCGCGCGAAGGTGCTCGCGGGCTAGCGCGGATCGACGAACCCGTCGTATTGGACCACGGTCCGGAACCCGAGCCGCTCGTAGATCGGCAGCCCCATGTCGCTCGCCTGGAGGACGGCCAGGTCGCAGCCCGCCGCCAGGCCGTCGTCCACGATCCGCATCGTCATCGCCGCGCCGTGCCCGCGCCGGCGCGCCGCCTCGATCGTGGCGATGGAGTAGATCCCGATCGTGCGACCCGTCCGGACGCCGAGGCCGGTCGTGACGGGAACCCCATCCATGTAGCCGACGTACAGCGTCACATCGGGCAGGGCGACCAGCGCCTCGGTCACGATCGCGTCGAAGACGGCACGCTCGACCCCGAACCCCGCGGCAGAGGTCGCGATGTGGTCCTCGATCCCTGGGGCGTCCGTCACCAGGTGGATCTCGTGGCCGGGGGCGGGAGGGACGGACCCGGCCGCCGGCAACGGGTGCAGGGCCATCCCCGGCATCCATGGCCCGTCCCCCAGGCGCACCAGGTCGAGCCGTTCCATGAGCGGCCGACGGCCGTCGTCCGGCCCCACGCGCAGGTTGACAACGAACTGGTCGCCCCGATCGCGTACCATCGTGACGGCCTCCGCGATGGCGTCATCAGGCGCGTCGTCATCGTCGATGAGCACCTGGTTGAACAGCAGAAGCGGCAGGCCGCTCGCGATCAGGGCGACGCCGCGCGCACGCTCGACCCGAGCCCCGGGCACGTTGGACACGGCGACTGAGATCGCCGCGATGAGGTTGTCGTGCTCGAGCCGGGCAAGCCCTGCGGTGTCCACGACGCCGACCTTACCCCACCGGAGCGGTGGCGCGATGGCCCGCCGGACCCAGGCGCGGGCCGCGCACCATCGATTGACTCATCGAGATGAGTCATCTAGGCTTCGACGGTGACTAAGCGACTGCAGGTCCTGCTCGATGACGCCGAATTGCGCACGATCCAGCGACTGGCGCGCCGCGACAAGCTGACGACGGCCGAGTGGGTCCGCCGACGCCTCCGCGAAGGCGCTGTTGCGGGCAGCCGGCCGGACACCGCCTCCAGACTTGCCGCGATCCACGCCGCGTACCGCCATGCGTCCGCCGCGCCGGCGCCCGACATCGATGAGATGCTCGACGAGATCGAGCGCGGCTACCTTCCCGACGGATCGACCGCGTGATCCTCGTCGACTCGAACATCGCGATGTACCTCGTCGGGGCCGCCCATCCGAACAAAGAGGCGGCCCGGCGGGCACTCGAAGAGGCGGTCGCCGCCGGTGAGTCGCTGTGCACAGACGCCGAGGTCCTCCAGGAGATCCTCCATCGGTACACGGCGATCCGGCGTTCGGAGGACATCGATCCCGCCTTCGACGCGCTCCTGGCCATCGTCGATGTCGTCTACCCGATCGAGCGGACGGACGTCGAGCGCGCCCGCAGGCTCCTTCGCACGACGCCGACCCTGTCGGCGCGTGACGCGGTCCACATCGCCGTGATGCAGGGCCACGACATCGGCCGGATCCTCAGCTTCGACGCCGCCTTCGACGGCATCCCCGGGATCGTGCGGGTGACTTGAGAGGGAGGTCAAGATGGCCGATGAGGTGAGCCGGGCGGCGCCCTATCTCGAGGCCGATGCGCTCGCCAGGATCTTCTCGGTCGAGGAGTTCGAGCCGCTCGCCAGGGACCGGATGCCCATCGAGGGGTACAGCTTCATCGCCGGCTGGGCCGGGTCGGGCGCCGCCGCCCGCGGCAATCTCGAGGCCTACACCCGCTGGCGATTCCGACCACGGGCGCTCGTCGACGTCAGCCGCGTCGATACCTCGACGACCGTCCTCGGCCGGACGATCTCGCTGCCGGTCCTCTTCGCACCGACGGCCCTGCACCGGTTCGCCCATCCCGAGGCCGAGCTGGCCACGGCCCGGGCGGCCGAGGCGCTCGGGACCACGATGATCGTGAGCTCCGGCGCGAGCGTCCGTTTCGAGGAGATCGGGCCGGCGCTGACGGCGCCCTGGTTCCAGTTGTACTGGTTCACCGATCGGGGCCTGACCCAGGAGCTCGTGACCCGGGCCGAGGCCAGCGGCTTCGCCGCGGTTTGCCTGACCGTCGACTCGCCCGTGGAGGCCTGGCGCGAGGGCGAGGCCCGGTTGCCGCCGCTGCCATCGCCGGGCGTTCGCTCGGACAACCTGCCCGATCGCGATCTCCGCAACGACCCCAGCCTTACGTGGTCGTCGCTCGCGTGGCTCCGGTCGATCACGTCGCTGCCGATCCTCGTCAAGGGCGTGCTGACCGCCGAGGATGCGCGCCTGGCGGTTGACCATGGACTCGACGGGATCGTCGTCTCGAACCATGGCGGCCGACAGCTCGACTGGGCGTTGCCAACGCTCGACGCGCTGCCCGAGATCGTCGAGGCCGTCGAAGGAAGGCTGGAGATCCTGATGGACGGCGGGATCCGGCGCGGCACGGACGTCCTCAAAGCGCTCGCGCTCGGAGCGCGGGCGGTGCTCATCGGGCGGCCGGTGCTGTGGGGTCTCGGCGCCGGCGGCACGGACGGCGTCCTGCGCATGGTCGAGCTGATCCAAGGCGAGCTCGTCTCGGCGATGGGCCACTGCGGCGTCACGTCGGCGACGGACGTGCCGCGCGCGATCCTGGCCCGGCAAGATCGCTGACGGGTCAGGGCACCGTCAGGGCACCGTCGACCCGGGCATCGAGATCGCGACCTCCTTCGAGGTGATGAACTCGAGCAGAGCCGGCTGGCCGGCCTCCGTGGCGGACACCGCACGCCGGACCGCTGCGCCGATCTCCGACGGCTCGGTGACCCGTTCGCCCCAGCCGCCGAGGTCGCGCGCGATCGCCGCGTACGAGCCGCCGATGTCGGTCGACCGGTAGAGCTCGGTCGAGATCGGCATCTCGATCAGCTCGATCGCCATCGAGTAGTTGTTGAGGACCACGGTCAGGATCGGGATCCGCTCCCGCACCGCCGTCTCGAAGTCGAGGCCGGTCATCCCGAAGGCCGCGTCACCCATGATATTCATGCACAGGCGGTCGGGATGGGCCAGCTTGGCGCCCATCGCCAGGCCCAGGCCGTAGCCGAGCTGGGTCGACTTGCCCCAGCCGATGTACGAAAGGGGCGTCGTGGCCTGCCAAAACGGGGAGATCTGGTCGCGCGGACTGCCCGCGTCGTGGGTGATGGTCGTTCGCGCCACGTCCACGCTCGCGGCGAGGTCGCGCATCACCCGGTACGGCGTCATCGGGACCTCGTCGGAATCCGTCTTCACGGCCCAGTCGGCCAGCCACTCCCTCCGGATCCCGGCGATGCGCGCGGCGACGGTCGCAGCGCGCTCCATGCGCGGCTCGCGGATCCGGTCGCCGACCGCCTCGAGGAGGGCGGCCAGGGTGAGGCGGGCGTCTCCCACCAGCCCGACCTCCACCGGCACGATCTGGTCGAGGTCGGCCGGGTCCACCGTCGCATGGATGTAGCGCTTTGCGGTCGGCCACTGGAGCCCGTAACCGGTCTTGATGAAGCTCGCACCGATGCCGAAGACGAGGTCCGCGTCGCCCATGAACACATCGACTGGACGTGGCACCGTCCGCCCGCCCGAGCCAAGCGACAGTGGATGGTCCTCGGGGAAGGCGCTCTTGCCCTGGAGGCTGGTGGTGACCGGCGCTCCGAGGAGCTCGGCCATCGCCCGTAACTCGGTCCAGGCCTCGGCATAGTGGACGCCTTGGCCCGCGTAGAGGATCGGCCGTTCGGCGGCGACGAGGAGTTCGGCGGCGCGTTCCACGTCCGCCGGGTCAGGCGCGGACCGGACGGCGATCGGCGGGACGTAACCCGACGGATCCGGGCATTCCTCGTCCCAGACGTCCCACGGGACCTCGACCAGGACCGGGCGCGGCCGCCCGTTCCGGAGTCTGGCGAAGGCCCGCCGCATCGTCGGCACGACCGTCTCGGGCAGGACCAGCTGGTCGATCCACTTGGTGACGTTGCGGTAGTTCAGGTAGGCGCTGAAGTTCGGCGGCATCGTCATCTCGCGTCGGTCGTGGCCGGCCGCGAGGACGAGGATCGGCACGGAATCGGCGAACGCCTGGGCGACGCCACCAAACGCGTTCTCGGAGCCCGGCCCCATCTGCATCGTGAACACGCCGATCCGCTTCCCGGAGGTCATCCGGCTCATCGAATCGGCCATGTGGATCCCGGTCCGTTCCTGGCGAACGATGATCGGCCGGATGCCGGCCGCAGCGGCGGGTTCGATGAGGGGGCTGACCGGATAGCCGATCAGCGTGTCGACACCTTCGCAGCCGAGGATGTAGGCGATCGCCTCTCCGACCTTCACGCTGCCTCCTCAATCGGATGACGATAGCAGGCGACGGGTCGTGCGTTCGCGGCCAGGTCGTCAGCGTGTGTCACGGTGACAGAATGTGGATGTGCAGGCCGGGCGGCAGTGTATCCGTCGTCGATCGCCACGATAGGTCGCTCGTCACGAGGATGTCGGTCTCGGTGACGATCGCCGTGGCGATGAACAGCGCGTCCGGGGTCCGCAGGCTCGTGGCCGCGCGGATCCGGGCCGCCTCGCGGGCGATGTCGTAGCTGACGTCGACCAGCCGGATCTCCGCGAAGTGGCGTAGGAATCCCTCGGCTGTTGCGACGGCGGCGGACCCGCGACGGAAGGGCCGCACGAGGATCTCCTCCACCGTGACCATCGACAATGCCGCCGGGTTGCGGCCCGTCGCGACAAAGCCGTCGAGCACCTGCGTGGCGAGCGGGCTCGTCGGCTCGGTGCCAGTCAGGTACGCGAGGACGGCCGACGTGTCGATGAGGAGCGAGGCACCCGTCGGGATCGCCGCCTCGAGGTCCACCGGCGCCAACGGTCACTCCCAGCTCTGACGTTCCGCGTCCAGGTATTCGGTCGTGTCGCCGTAGACGTCGCGCAGGGCGCCGGCGTAGCTCGCTCGGATCCGATGCAGGTGGACCGTGTCCGGATCGCCCGGCGCGACTTCGACGACGAACCGATCGCCCTCGAGGATCCCCGCAGCCTGGACGACAGGTTCGGGCAGGGTCAGCTGGTTCCGCGCTCGCATCTTCGCCTCGGCGGTCACACTCGACGTCATCATGTGCGATACGGTCGCATGAATCGCATCGATCGTCAATGAGTCCGAAAGCGGACCCGCTCGGCCCTTCCCTAAGGCTGCCGGATCGGGATCCCGTAGCGACGCCGGTCTCGGTCGAACGTGGCGAGCGACTCCGCGCCACCGGCGACGGCCGCCGCGACGATGAGGGCGTCGGGGATCGGTCGTCCCGGAATCGAACGCGCGAGGACCAGGTGCTGCACGACCAGGTCGGTCGACACGCCGAGCATGCGGATGTTCTCGCGCTGGACGAGGTCGATGAGGCAGTCGATGACATCACGCGCCGGGACCTCGTACTGCGTTCGCAGCACATGCGCGCATTCGGCCAGCGTGACCGGGGAGATGCCGATCTCCAGGTCGTCGTCGTCGATGAGCTTTGCCGCCTGCCGAGCCTGGGCGACCGGCGTTCCGACTAGATAGCGCACGAGCACCGACGTATCCGCCGCGATCACCCTCGGCGATCCGGATCCGGCGTCGCCGAGGCTGCCGCGCGAAGCCGATCCCACGATTCGTCCTCGGGCCGGCGACCGACCTTGTCCTTGAGCCGCCCGCCGAGCGATTGGCGATGCCGCCCCGGCACTACCTCGATGACGATCCGGCCATCCTCGACGCGCTGGACGGTCTCATCGCCCGCGTAGATCGAGAGCTCCTCGCGGATGGCCTTCTCGATCGTGATCTGGCCGCGCTCTCCTACCTTGCTGCCCATGGTAGGTATAAGTGTACTGATACCTACTTCGTCGGTCAAGTGTGAGCGATGCGTTTTAGGGCGCGGCGACGGGTCCCGCGATCATGTCCACGTATGCTGTCCCGACCTGCATCGGGAGTGCGCGGTCCCTTGGTCGATCTTGGCAATCGCGGTGCGTTCGTCCGCCGATCGATCGGCGCCCTCCTGTCGGTCGTCGTTCTCGCGGGGTGCGCGCAAGCGCCGTCGATCCCGCCGACGGCCCCGGTCGAGCGGGCCTCGGTCGAGCCACGCTCCCCCGACCCGTCCCAACGACCAAGCGCAACGCCCGCGTCGACATCGGGGCCGCAAGCGAGTCCGATCGCGGGTATCTGGAGGGTCCGGCGGGCACTGGCACCAGGCGATCGGGGCGCCCTCATCCCGACGGCCGCCTACGGTGATGAGGCGTACGACATCAGGCCGCAGTGCCCGACGGAACCGTGCGATCGCATCGAGATCAGGGCTACGCCACTCGGCCTGCCGGAACCCATCACGGTCACCCTGCTCGACCGCGAGGCCAACACGTACCTCTCGCCGGCGACGTCCGGGGAGGGCCAGTGCGTCAACGACCAAGGTGATCGAGTCCCCGGGGGAGCGGCGGTCAGGTCGTCGCTTCGGATCTGGATCGCGGCTGTCCGCCCCGCCGGGACCGCGGTCGACATCACTCAGCTCACGGGCCGGCTGGAGATCCGATTGACACCGACGGCGATCGGTGCAGCGTCGGGCTGCGAGCCGCAGACCGCTTCGTATGACCTGAACGGTCGGCGCGAACAGGTGGCCGTCGGATCGGCCGGCGGAAGTCCGGACGAGACCCCTCCATCCGGCTCAGGCTTGGTCGCGCTGCCCTCCATCGGTATCAAGGTGCAGGGCAGCTCGATCGACTACTTCCCGGTCCAGGGCGACACCGTCAGCGAGCTGGCGGCCGCCATCTCCCGCGGCGGCGTCAAGGCCTGCGGCGAGATCGAGTACGAATGGTTCCGAGGCGACGCTCGACCGTCGGCCTGCACCGAGACGCGGTTCGCCGACCTGGAAGGGTCGATCCTGACGTCTGGCGACCCGTCCAGCGGCACATGCACCATCAAGCGGGCAACCGTCGCGGCGGAGTTCACGATCCATTTCCCGCGGTGGACCAAGCCGCAGCGAGTGCCGGAACGGCTCCTGCGCTGGTGGCGCGAGATCGTGACGTTCATTCGCGACCATGAAGCCGGTCACGTCGACATCAGCCGGGCGCAGGTCAAGACCCTCAACGCCAGGCTGACCGGCGCCAAGTGCTCCGCGACCAGTTCGATCATCAGGAAGTGGGCAGGCCAATTCAGCACCGCCCAGGAGGCGTTCGACCGCCGCGAATACCAGAAACCCTGGCCGATGCCACCCCCGGGGTATTAGTGCGTAAACACCAGCCGTCCGCACACCGGACGTCATGCGGCGACTCCGCCGCGGTGCACCGGCCGACGATTGACTGCTCAGGGCCGTAGCCCCTCGCTGGCGAGTTCCGCCCGGGCCAGGCGGTCGAGGCGGCCGTTGGTCCAGTCCCCGAGCGGATCGGGCGAGTACTCCAGAAGGGTCGCGTAGTCGAGCCTGGTCACGGCCCGCATCGCCAGGACGCGCTCGACCGAGAGGTCGGCCATGCCCGGCATCGTGCGGATCGCGCGGTGGGCGGCACGCACGCGGCGAACCCGACCCCAGCGCCAGGGGAGATAGCGGTACAGCCACGGGGCCAGCGTCGCGAGAGCGAGCAACAGGGCGAGGACGATCGCGACGACGAAGATGAACTGTTCCAGCTCCGTGCCGAATGCGGACAGGGGCCCGCCGGCACCGGCGAAGACGTTGCGCGCGACGTCGCGTGCCTGCGACCCGACGAGCGGCAGACCTGCCAACGACTCGCCCAGGTCGCGCCCGCCCTGGATCATGGTCTCGCCGCCGCCGTGGACCATACGGCCGGCCTCCGCGAAGCTCGACAGGAATTGAAAGAGCTGCCAGACGACGTTCCCCCAGAACACGACCCACAGCACCGTCGCGACGTCCGCGATCACTTCCCTCGTCCGCGCAGCCGGCAGCTCGCTCCAGAGCTTGATCATCGTGGGCCTCCCGTCTCGCTTCGTCGCCCTCGTGGTTGCCTACTATGGCTTCAGGCGAGCGATGGGAGGGAGGCACAGATGGACCAAGTCACGGGCTCCGCATATGTCCTTCGACCAGGTGAGGGCCGGTCGATCGATCGCGGCGAGTTCCGGCTGTCCGTCAAGGCGAGCGCCGAGGAAACCGACGGCGCCTTCGCGCTTCTCGAGGCGCAGGAGCCCCCCGGCTTCGGCCCACCGCTCCACATCCACCACGACGCCGCCGAGGCGTTCTACGTCCTCGAGGGCGAGTACATCATGTTCATCGAGGATCGGCAGACGGCGTGCGCGGCAGGGGCGTTCGTCTACATCCCGGCCGGTATCCGACATGGGTTCCGGGTCGGCGCCATGGCCAGCCGCAAGTTGAACCTGTTCACACCGGCTGCCATGGTCGGTTATTTCGACGAGCTCGCCGCCTTGACGAGCGCCGACGAGGCCGATCCAGACGTCCTCTCCAAGATCGCGCAGCGGTATTCGATGGAAGTCATCGGGCCTGTTCCTGAGGGCTACCTCTAGCAAACCGATCGCGAGCGTCGCGCCAAGGCGCGATCTGTCGAACCCGTCGACCACCGACATCCGTCCATCCCGCTGCGGCCGAACGTCAGGCCCTTGGTGCTATCTCCGCCGGTCGCCCGAGGGGCGGAACGGCCGCGAGACTCGGCGGACGCCCGACGACTGTGTCGGTGCCCAACTCGTGGAGATCCACATGCGCAAACTATTCCGGCTCGTCGCCCCCGTCCTCGCCGCGACCGCCATCGCCCTTGGCAGCGGCTCGACCGCCCTCGCGGCCGCCTCGCCGACCTCCGTGTCGCTCGACGCGAACTGGTCGTTCCAGGACGGATCCACCGAGTACCGCTTCGACGTCACCGGCCGCGCCCACTTCCTCGACAACAAGGTCGGCAGCTCGGTGACCGTCAATGAGATCACCCGCACGACGGTCTACGAGTCGGACCAGTACGTCGGTGAGACCCAGAGCGTTCAGATGTTCCGCGGCGTGTTCGCGGCCGATGGCACGGTCACCATGCAGTCGGTCATCAACACGCGCTCGTCCGCTGGTGATGAGACCTGCACGTACCGCCTGGTCCTCCGCCTCGTCGACTACGAGGCGACCGTGTTCCACGAGACCTCGACCTGCGGCGGCTGAAGTCCCGGGAGGCACATCGCCTCCTCACCGTTCCAACGCCGCGCCCTCGGGCGCGGCGTTCATGTTCCGCTCGCGCCGGGCCACCCGCAGCACCTTGACCCGGTCGGGAGCCGGGCCGATACTCGTCTGTCCGGGGGGCAGGGTCGAGGCGGTCACGCTCGCGCCCACGCTTCCTCCCCGAGCGACAGAGCGCGAACGGGCGAGGAGGACGATCGCCATGCGTTTTCAGGGGCATTGGTCGCGAAAGGCGCTCACGAAGCTGGTGAGTGCCGTATTCATCGCAGCGGCACTCGCGGCGCCAAGTGGAACGGCCCTCGGAGTGCAACCACCGGCGTTCACCCTGACTCCGAGCGAAGTGCAGTTTGCCGCGGATGTGGGCTCGTTCGACTTCGAGTTCGTCCAGGTCGGGACGGGCCCCAGGTGGTTGGTTTATGCAGGCCCCGCATCCACGACGGCCGGTCAATTCTTCGATACGCAGGCGGGCAGTTGCTGGCAGGTGTACGAGGCGCAAGGAAAGCGGATCCCGGGGAAGACCACCTGCACGATCCAGGTCGGGTTCAGTTCTCAGGGGGCGGGGACCTTCACGGGCAAGCTCGTCGTCTACCGCTGCCTGGACTGGCACGTCGACCCGACGGGCGGGATGCTCATCTGCGACGTCACCGGAGAGTCGCAGAGCATCGACCTCGTCGGGACGGCCACTCAGGTGCAAACGCCCTGAGGCTCAAGGACGACGACACGGAACTGAGACGTCTCGATCGTCGACGAGCCGGTCAACGAGGCTCGAGGATGACGATCGCCGTCTCGCGGGACCGGAGCGTCGCGTTGGCGTCGGTGTAGGCCGCCGTCCCCAGACCGACGAGACTCGCCCAGAGGCGCTCGCGTTCCTCGCCGACGGCGGCGCGAGCCATCACCTCGCGGCGCGACCCGCCGGGCAGCACGACCGTGGCGCCGGGGGTCGCCTGGAGGTTGAGCCACCAGGCGGGCTCGGGGTCGGCCCAGCCGTTCATGGCCGGGGTGATCAGGTTCGAGCCGTCCTCGAGGTAGCCGAGGATCGCGACGCGCTCCCTCCCCGTGCGGCGCCCGACCGTCGTGAGCCGGAGCATGCCCCAGCGGGTGTCGGTCGGCGTCCGCAGGCCGAACCGGCCGCGTGTGACCGAGTAGGCGGCGCGGTGCAGCACCCAGATGGTGCGGACCAGCCAGCGCGGGACCTGTGGTGTGGGCTTCTGGGTCGCTTCGGATGCGGACATGGTCCCTCCTCTTCGTGTCGTTTGTCTACACTGTAGACTACGGTGTAGACACTAGCGTCTACGCCGTACACTTGTCAAGACTCCGGCCCGTCCGCAGTTGGATCCGCAGGACAATCGAGGTGATCGATCGAGTTGGTGACCCAGGACACCGCCAGCACCGAGCGCCGCGCGCCACTGACCCGTGACCGCGTCCTCCAGGCCGCCGTCGACCTCGCCGATCGCGGCGGCATCGAGGCGCTCAGCATGCGCAAGCTCGGCCAGGAGCTCGGCGTCGACGCCATGGCCCTCTACCGCCACGTCCACGACAAGGACGACCTGCTCGATGGCGTCGTCGAGGTCGTCGTTGGTGAGATCGACCGGCCCCCGCCGGGCGATGAGTGGAAGGCGGCCCTACGCGACCAGGTGATGGCCGCCCGGCAGGTCATGCTCCGCCACCCCTGGGCGGCGCGGGTCCTCGAGGAACGGGGAACGGCGGGTCCCGCGGCCCTCGCCCACATCGACGCCGTCCTGGCGACCCTGCTCGCCGGCGGCTTCCCGATGGCCACGGCCCACCACGCGCTCCACGTCCTGAGCAGCCGCATCTTCGGCTTCCACCAGGACCTGTTCGACGATTCCGGCCGGGCCCAACCCGACCCGGAGGCGGCGGCCATGCTCGTCGCGACGCTGGCCGTCAGCTACCCGCACCTCGCCGAGCTCGCCGGCACGGCCAGCCACGACGGCGGCCTCGGCGCGTGCGACGATGACGTCGAATTCGCGTTCGGGCTCGACCTGATCCTCGACGGCCTCGAGCGGCTTCGTACCGGGGCTGGTCCCGGCGGTGCCCGAGTCGAGCCATGACGGTCGTTTGGGTCAACCTCGCCAGTCTGCACCGCGAGCTGGGCGTCGCGAGGTACCAGTCGCGTCAGATCGGGTGCAAGGGCCGGCGAGCCGATGTCTCCCACGCCGGACGAAGTCCTGTATGAACTACGCAGCCGCGTTCGCCGGGCTGAGCAGTTTGAGTCCCCAGTCGAGCTGGCGTCTCTCGACGATCGATCGCGAGCCCCGCAGAGCTTCCGGTATGTCGAGGACGCAGTCTTCGCGTCGCTCGGCGAATGCGAGATGTCGCCATAGCCACCATCGGCCGGGCGACGCGACACTCCCATGGGAAGGTCGGCCCCGAAAAGATACGGGACGGCGCTTCGCGGCGTTCACAGTAGTTCCGCCCGAGACCGAGATACTCATGTCTCGCGAAACCTGACCCTGCCTGTCACGACGACAACGTCGTCAACCGCCGCACAACGGCGAGTGGCACGATCACAACAAGGTGCTGTCGAGCCCGAGAAGCCCCGATGTACAGCAACCGGTCCAGCCGCTCCGGGTCATCCCGAGGCACCTCCAGGAGCACGATGACCGGCCGCTCCAGGCCCTTGAACCGACGGATCGAGTCGCACAGGACGACGTCCTTCGGTGGCTCCGGGACGGCCTCCGCAGCGAGCCCCAGCAATCGCCCCGAGTCATCCGCTGCGCCGTTCCACAGCACCTGGTTCCCGTAGCGGCGCTGGCGCCACACGGCCGAATGCTCCAGCCCGAGCCCGGTGATCACCGCGATCGAGCCGGGCGCCACGCCCTCGTTCTCGACCATCCGGTGGAGGACGCGCCGCAGCGCCTCGATGGTCTCGGCGTCGCCCTCGGCCTTGATGAGCTCGGGCGGCCGGCCGTCACGACGACGGGCCAGGGTCGCCAGCCCGCCCTTGGCGAGCGGCTGGATCAGGGCGTGGATCGGTGCCGCGTTGCGGCAGTTGAAGTCGAGGGGATATTCGGTCAGGCCTAACTCCCCGGTCTGGTCGTCACGGAAGATCGCCTGCGCCGGGTCGTGGAAGACGTAGAGGACGTCCTCGCGACCACCGTGGAGCAGCCCCTCGAGCGACGCGAGCCACCCGCTCTCGAAGTCCTGGCCCTCGTCGACCACGATGGCGTGGTAGCGCGGCCCGAGCCGCCCGATCGCATCGTCGAGCCCGTTCGGCACGGTCGACTCGAACCACTCGGCGGTCACCGGATCCGGCTTGGGCGGCAACGTGCCGGCCTCGCGCCCGAGGTCCTCGGCGAGCTGGTGGAACGTCTTCACCTGGAGATGCCCGGTTCGCGCCGCGACGTCGAGGGTCTCGTCGAACAGCAACCGCGCGAGCGGCGAATTGAAGCAGACGAGCAGCGTGTCGAACCCCTCGGTCGCGAGCTGCTTCGCCTTGGCGATCGCGAGCATCGTCTTGCCCGTCCCGGCGCCACCGACCACGCCCGCGCGCCGCACGCCGCGCAGCGTGTTGAGGACGTGGAGCTGCTCGTCGGTCAGCTGCACGACCTCGCGGTTGCCCTCGGCGATCTCCCCCCGAAGGAGCGACCGCAGCGTCATCGGCGAGGTCACCATCGATGTCAGGAGCCCGACCCCCTGCGCGCCCGGCCCGCGCCTGGCGCCGGTGTCCCACAGCTCGAAGCAGCGATCGACCCACTCGCGCAGCTTTCGATTGCGTTCCGGGTCGGGCGACAGGAGCGCCTTGTCGAGGATCAGCTCCGGGTCGGCGTCGGTGCCCATCAGGATCTTGGCGTCGAGGCTGGCCAGGTCGACGTTCGGGAACGCGACTGCGTGGCCGGCGATGGGATCGAGCCCCGCCTGCCAGGCCGGGATCTCCTTGAGCTTGGCGACGAGGCTGTGGTGGCTGTCGGCCGCCTGCTGGAACGGCGAGCGGTCGAGCTGTCCGCTGCCCGCCCACCAGCGCCCCTGGCTGTCGCGCCGGATCTGGCCGGCCTTGACCTCGACCACGAGGAGGCCGAGCTCGGCGTGAGCGATGACGACATCGGCCTCGCCCTCGCGCTCGACCCCGTGGTTGCGCACGAGCCACGCGACGTTGGCGAGCATGACGTACTCGGGCGGCAGCGCCGCGCGTAGGCGCTCGTACACGTGCCGCTCGGCGCGCGTCCCGAGGCTGTCGTCCATTTCGTGGCGGATCATGCGTTCGCCATCAGTATCGGAGGAGCGTCATGACCGCCCCGACCCGGTTGAACAGCCACAGGCCGACCGGCAGCGTGATGAGAATCACGCACAGGAACCAGGCGAGGCCGAGGTAGATCGCCCCGAGCCACCACCCGACGAGGATGAACCAGATCGCCCGGATCCAGATCGGCAGCTGGTCGGCCGTGCCGCCGCGCACGTAGGTCACCCCGTCGCGGACCTCGGTGACGACGCGCTCGGTCCGCGGTCTCAGGCTCAGGATCAGCGGCAACTGGTTGAAGAGCATGAACCCCAGCGGCAGGCCGATGATGATCGCGCACAGGAAGTACGCGACCGCGGTCGCGACGCCGCTCAGCCACCAGCCGATGAGCACGAACCAGACGGCGCGAACGAGCAGGCTCGGCCCCGACGAGCGCGGTTGCACCGCCACTGGCGGCGCGGTCATCGGCGGTCCTTGCCCGGAGGCCCTGTCATCGGCCGTCCGCGGTCATCGGGCGGTCCGCGTCATCGGCGGTCCTTGGCCCGGAGGCGCTTCGGTTCGTACTCGGTCATCGATACCCCCGGTGCCACCGTTCGGCAGCGTCGTCGGCATCGTAGTCGGTCGCGAGGCGCTGAGAAGCCTCGGGGTAACGAATGAAGCGCCCCGCCGGAACGGCGGGGCGCCTCGCTGCGCGATTTCAGGAGTGAACGACTAGCGGTCGAACCGCCTCCGGATCGATGCCGGGGTCGGCGCGACAAAGACCACGGCCAGGACGATCCCGGCCAGGGCCAGGAGCACCAGCAGCAGGCTGCCAGCCGGTGAGGCCGGTTCGCTGGAGCCGGCCACGTCGGTCGGCGGGGCGGTCTCGGCTTCAGGCGGCGGTGCCACGAAGACCTGTGAGGTATCGCTATCAGGCCCGGTGTCCTCCGAGTCGATGGTTGCCGTGTTGATCAGCGGCTGCGCGTTTCCAGCTGCACCGTCATCCACGGTAGCGTCGTATTCGACCGTGCCGTCCTTGGTGACCTGGAGAGCCTCCCAGCGCAGGGTCCGGGTGGCCGACGTGTAACTGATGAACACGAATTCGTCGCTGTCGGTGGCGCTGTCCTCGACATACGTCAGACCATCGGGCAGGACGTCCTCGATGACTCCCTTGTCCACCGGCCCATTCGTCAGGTCGTAGTCGAGCGTGAAGTGAACGGTGTCACCTTCGGCTACGCCGCTGACGCCCGGCGAGTCGTTGCTCTTGTCGATCGTCAGGGTCGGCACGTCCGGAGGCGGCAGTTCCTCGAGCGGGTTGGTGATGCTCACGGTGACGGTCGCGTTGGCCTCGATCGTCGCCGGGCTGCCGCTGATGTCCGGATCGCCCCACTCGAACCCGTCCGGGTCGGCGGGCACGCCCGTCTCGGTGACGGTGCACTCGGCCCCGGCCGGGATGTCGTCGATGGTGACCTCACCCGGATCGGGGAAGTCGATGGTGCGGTCGAACACGCCGTCCGCGCCGCAGTCGACATGGACGTCGAAGCTGCCCTCGAAGCCTTCGGGGCCGCCCGTGACTTCCTTGATGATCGTGAGGTCGCCGGTCTGGCGGATGAGGTGGTTGGTCGCGGTGACGGTGACGGTCGCGTCACCGACGATCGTCGCGGGGCTACCGGAAATGGTGACCGGGCCCCACTCGAAGTTGGCGGGCGGGCTCGGCATACCGGTCTCGGTGACGGTGCCCTGGGCATCCTCGGGCAGGTCCGGGATCACGACGAAACCCGGATCCGGGAAGGTGACCGTGACGTCGAACTCGCCGGCGTCACCGCAATCGACGTGGAAGTCGAAGTCGCCGCTGACCTCGCCGCCGTCGACTTCCTTGACGATCCTGAGGTCGCCGTTGGGACCGACCTTGTAGTTGTCGGACTTCTGATCCGCCTGGTTGCAGATCTCGAAGATCGGGTCGGTCGAGTCGGCGTCGAAGCCGTTGCACTCCTCGACCGAGGAGGCGGTGGCGACGGTCAACTTGTACTCGCCGCCTGGGTTCGGCGTGTCGTCGTAGGGCATGAGCTTGACCGTGATGCCCGGATCACTCGTGCATGCAACGTCATGGGTCACGTGCGAGCTGGTACTGACGATGAACCCGCCGTCGACCGTGATGAAGCGGTCGCCGATGCTGTCGTTCGACAGCAGCACGCCGTTCGGGCTGGTGATCTCGAAGTAGTAGTCCCCGTCCGCGAGGTGCGATCCACCCTGACACGGCCCGCCGGTCAGGTAGACGGCATCCTTCGAGTCGTAGATGTTCAGATCGATACCGGTGCCGTCGAAATTGCTGGTGAAGACGGCGCCGGTGAGAGCCAAGGCTTTCTGCGGGACCATGGCCGCCCCGTACTGGAGCGCCACGGACAACATGAACAAGGCGGTCCAGAACAACACGAGACCCCGCCTGGTCCGTGGCATCAACCGGAGAGTCGCGCGAGATGGCACCTGATCCTCCAATCCCCGATGAGGAGCGTCGATAGTTCGAAGCCTCCGATGACCCAGAAGTCCTGGGGGCGCATTAGGCGCGTCCATGCATCGTACGCAGGAGCGGACCGCAGATGGTACTAGGGCGTTCTACTCATATCTAGGACTAATCACTCTTATCGTCTTAACGTTCCCGTCCGGGATATACGGTTCCGGTGCGCCTCGGCAACGAACGGCCCAGGACTATCGTCCGGGGGTCCGACTGGTACGCTCCGCAACGATGAAGCTCGGCCTCCAGATCTCGTCGTTCACCTGGCCCGGCGGCCCGGAGGCGATCGGCCCGACCCTCGCCGGGATCGTCCGCCAGGCCGACGACGTCGGCTTCGATTCGATCTGGGTCATGGACCATTTCTTCCAGATCCGGGGCGTCGGCAAGATCGAGGAGCCGATGCTGGAAGGGTGGACCACGCTCGGGTTCATGGCCGCGCACTCGCAGCGAGCGCGGTTGGGGCTGATGGTCGGTGGCATCCACTACCGCTACCCGGGCCTGTGGGTCAAGGCCGCCACGACACTCGACGTGCTGTCGGGCGGCCGCGCGTGGCTGGGGATCGGTGCCGCCTGGAACGAGGAAGAGTCACGCGCGCTCGGGTTCCCGTTCCCGCCACTCGGCGAGCGCTTCGAGTGGCTCGAGGAGACGCTCCAGATCGCGCACGGGATGTGGCAGGGCGAACGTGGGAGCGAAGGGTCGGTCGAGGGCCGGCTGTTCAAGGCGGGGAGGCTGCTCAACTCCCCGCAGTCGCTGTCACGCCCCAGGGTCCCGATCCTGATCGGGGGCGGTGGCGAGCGAAAGACACTCAGATTGGTGGCCAAGTACGCCGACGCCTGCAATGTCTTCGGGACACCCGAAGGCATCGCCCGCAAGTACGCGATCCTGGCCGAGCATTGCGCCGCGGTCGGGCGCGATCCGGCGGAGATCGAGCACTCGACGCTGCAGAACTTCCGCATCTCGGCCACGGGCACGCCCGGCACGGAAACGCCGGCCGAGATCGTGGACCGCTTCGGCGACCTGTCCGATGCCGGCGCCGAGCACATCATCATCAGCATGCGCGGGTTACCCGATCCGGCCGCCATCGAACTGATCGGACGCGAGGT
>Ga0184612_10000581_pt1 | contig 17254 bp, 16 predicted proteins | sample PLM3_60_coex_FD_133163 | JGI IMG/M metagenome (GOLD analysis project Ga0184612, IMG submission 133163) | Groundwater sediment microbial communities from an aquifer in East River, Colorado, USA - PLM3_60_coex | ecosystem: Environmental > Terrestrial > Soil > Riparian zone | place: USA: East... | reverse complement strand
GGCGCTCGACGAGGCGGGCGACGTGCGCGTTGTGTACCTCACGCACTCGGAAACCTCCACCGGCGTCGTCTGCGACGTGCAGTCGCTCGCCGGCGTGGCGAAGGAAGCGGGCGCGCTCGTCGTCGTGGACGCGGTCTCGAGCCTCGGTGCCGTGCCGCTCGAGACGGACGCATGGGGGATCGACGTTGTCGTTTCCGGCTCGCAAAAGGCACTGATGTGCCCGCCGGGCGTCGCCTTTGCGTCCGTGTCACCCCCAGCCTTCGAGGCGGCCACCCGTGCAACCGCTCCGCGCTACGTCATGGACTGGGAGCGGACACGCAAGGCTCAGGCGAAGCTGGACGCGCCGTTCACGCCGGCGATCCCGATCGTGCGGGCGCTCGACGTCGCGCTCGGCCTGCTGCTGGAGGAAGGGCTCGAATCGGCGTTCGACCGCCACGCGCGCCTGGGCCGTGCCTGTCGCGAAGGCGCGAAGGCGATGGGGCTCGAGCTCTTCTCCCCGGACGAGGAGCGCTCGGCGGTCGTGACCGCGATTCGATCGCCCGAAGGCGTCGACGCCACCGACGTCGTCTCGGCGCTCCGTGACCGCTTCGGGATCACGATCGCGAACGGCCAGGCGGAGCTAAAGGGGAAGATCTTCCGGATCGGCCACATCGGCTGGTTCGACGTCTTCGACATCACCACCGCGCTCGCAGCCGTCGAGCTCGTTCTTGCCGACGCCGGCGCGGAGATCGAGCGCGGCCTCGCGGTGACGCGGGCGCTCGAGGCCTGGGCCGAGCACACTCCCGTTTGAGCAAGGTCCTCGTCCGCGAACCGATCGCGGAGGCCGGAATCCGCCTCCTGCGCGAGCGCGGGTTCGAGGTCGATCTGGACGGCGACTCCGATCTGGCCGAGACGATCGGGAGCTACGACGCGATCGTGATCCGGTCGGCCACGCAGCTGACCGCCGATCTGATCGAGCGCGCCGAGCGCTTGAAGGTGATCGGGCGCGCGGGTGTCGGGATCGACAACGTCGACGTCGACGCTGCGACGCGTCGCGGCATCGTGGTCGCCAACGCGCCTGAGTCGACTGTGATCTCGGCCGCGGAGCACACGATCGGCCTGCTGGTCGCGCTGACGCGTAACATCCCGCAGGCGCACGCAGCGCTGAAGCAAGGCCGTTGGGAGCGCAAGAAGTACGGCGGCGTCGAGCTCGCCGACAAGACCCTCGGCGTCCTCGGCTTCGGCCGGATCGGGCAGCAGGTCGCACGCCGCGCCGCCGGCCTCGGCATGCGCGTCGTCGCGTACGACCCGTTCGTCGCGCCGGACCGCTTTCGCGAATTGGGCGTGGAACGACTCGAGCAGCTGGACGACGTCTATGCAGCGGCGGACTTCATCACGCTGCATCTGCCCCTGACCGACGAGACACGCGGCTCCGTGGGTACCGACGCGTTCACGAAGATGCGACACGGAGTCCGGATTGTCAACGCCGCGCGCGGCGAGTTGATCGACGAGGACGCGTTGCTCGATGCCCTGCGCTCCGGCAAGGTCGGCGGCGCCGCGCTCGACGTCTTTTCGACCGAGCCCTACTCGGGCCCGCTGCTCGAGCTCGACAACGTCGTCGCGACCCCGCACCTCGCAGCCTCCACCGAAGAAGCTCAGGACCGCGCGGGGGTGATCATTGCCGAACAGGTGGCGGCTGCTCTCGAGGGCGGCCTCGTCTCGAATGCGGTGAACATCCCGGTCATCGGCGCGGAGGACCTCGAGGTGCTCGGCGGCTACATCCCGCTGGCGGCGAAGCTGGGCCGCCTGGCCATGGAGCTCGCCGAAGGGGCAGTCGAGGAGCTCAGGTTGACGTACTTCGGCGGGTTGGCGCAATACGACACGCGCCTGCTGACGGTGGCCGCGCTGAACGGCGCGTTCCAGGGCCGTTCCGACCAGCCCGTGAACTACGTGAATGCACCGGTGATCGCCGCGGAACGCGGCGTCGAGGTTCGCGAGGAGCGGCGTCGCAGCTCGCGTGACTTCACGAATCTCGTACGCGTCGAGGCGGTCTCGAACGGCCAGCCGCTTCGTGTCGCCGGTACAACGATTGGGAACGACAACAGGCTCTGGCTCGTGAGCGCGCTCGGCTTCGAGCTTGACATGGAGTTCGCACCCAGGCTCGTCGTGTTTCGCTACGACGACGTCCCGGGGGTCATCGGCAAAGTCGGGACGCTGTTCGGAGAAGCGGAAGTCAACATCGCCAACATGACCGTCTCGAGGACGCGACAGGGCGGGCAGGCGTTGATGGCGCTCTCGATCGACACGCCCGCTCCGCCGCAGCTCGTCGAGCGCATCCACTCGGAGTTCGACGACGCCCGCTTCATCACGCTGGAGTGAGGTCCGCGACCGTGGCGGCCTCTGGGTCGCCGCGCAGTTCGCATTGATGGCGGGCATCGTCCTCGCGTGGTTGCTCCCACCGGAGTGGCCAGAATCCGTCCGCTTGCCGCTGAGAGTCGTGGGTCTTCTGTTGCTCGTGATCGGAATCGGTGTCGTTTTGTGGGCGCACCGCTCGCTCGGCCGCGCCTTCACGGCGTTCACGCGCCCGCCGCGGGATGCAGAGCGTGTTGAGGGCGGGCCCTACCGCCTTGTGCGCCACCCGATGTACGGCGGCGGAATCCTCGCGTTCGTCGGCCTGTCGCTCCTCACCAACGTCACCGCACTAGCGCTGACCGCGGCCCTTGCGCTCCTGTGGCGCTGTAAGTCCGCGGTCGAGGAGCGGGCGCTCATTGCACGCTTCCCCGAGTACGAGGCCTACCGGAGCCGGACACCGCGCCGTTTCTGGCCCGGTGTCTACTAGGCGGGTTGCTCGCGCGGATCTAGCCGGCGCACAATCCGCGCGACGACCGCATTGAACTTCTCGACTACTGCGAAGCGGCGATGCGGCCTCTGGACGACGCGCTCGATCTTCGTATCCTCGTGGCCCGGCACGAGCAGAAAGTGCGTGCCGTCGGAGCGGACGTCTTCGTAGGCGGCAAGCGTTGCAGGGACGCGCTCGACACACTTCGAGTCGGCGCACTCGCAGACGAATTCCGCTTCGGTCGCCTTGAAGCGCTTAGCGCTCTCCGCGATCCGCTCGTTCACGTCGCGAAACAGCGCCTCGATGTGTGCGACCCGGGTCTCCCGCTCGCCCATGCCCGTCTCCCGTCGATTCTTGACCGCCGAGTCAGTAACGGTGGACCCGCCGGATCGGTTGCGCGCGTATCGTGAGGCCGCGTGTGGCCTGAGCCGGTCGAGCGCATCGCCGAGATCCTGCGGAAGGGCGGAGTGCAGGGACGCCTCGAGGAGCTGCTCGCGGGCTCCGAGCCGCCGCCCGGCGCCGCGCTGCGCGCCGAGGGCTTCGAATGTGACGGCCGCCCGCTCGTTGCTCTCATTCCTGCGGGTCGTGCGGTCGACCGCGCCAAGCTCGCCCGCATTGCGGGATGCGGAACGCTGCGGGCGGCGAGGGCGCCTGACTTCCCGTTCCAGCCGGCCCGTGTGCTGATCGATCGCTCCGCGCTGGTCCTGGGGACGCGGTGGCTGGACGCCGGCTCTCCGCGCCACGTCTTGGGACTCGCTCCGAGCCAGCTGGCCCGCTTGACCCGCTCCGAAACGGCGGATCTGCTCACAGAGGACTAGAACGGGGGAGGTTCACATCGGGGGTCGCGGGTAGAATTCGGACCTCCGGCCCAGCGGTTTCCCCCTCAAAGGAGAGTCTTGATGCAGGAACTCGAGAAGATCTGGATGAACGGCGCGCTCATTGACTGGGCGGACGCCAAGATCCACGTCGGATCGCACGGGCTCCATTACGGCTCCGGCGTGTTCGAGGGGATCCGCGCGTACGAGACGCCCAAGGGCAGCGCCGTCTTCCGGCTGACCGAGCACCTCCAGCGCCTGCAGAACTCAGCGCAGCTCCTGAACATGGAGCTCCCGTACAGCGTCGAGGATCTTCACTCGGCCTCGATGGACCTCATCGGCGCGAACGGCGTGGCGGAGTGCTATCTGCGTCCGATCGCGTTCTTCGGTTACGGCGAGCTGGGCGTCGCTGCAGCCGGCAATCCGGTTGACGTCGTGATCATGAGCTGGCCCTGGGCAACGTACCTCGGCGCCGACGGACTGAAGAATGGCATTCGCGCCAAGATCTCGTCCTGGACGCGCGTCGGGCCGAATGTCATCCCACACGTCGCGAAGGCGACAGGCATCTACCTGAACTCGATGCTCGCGGTCATGGAGGCGAATCGCGCCGGCTACGACGAGGCGATCCTGCTCACCGACGACGGCTTCATCGCGGACGGCTCCGGCGAAAACGTGTTCGTCGTCAAGGATGGAACGATCTACACCCCGGATCTCTCCGCATCGATCCTGCCCGGCATCACGCGTGACACGGTCATCCAGATCGCGCAGGACCTCGGCCACTCGGTGGTCGAGAAGCAGCTGATCCGCACCGACCTGTATCTCGCGGACGAGGTCTTCATGACCGGCACGGCGGCCGAGGTCACACCGTTGCGCGAGGTCGACGACCAGCCGCTCGGTCCGCCCGGGCCCGTCACGCTGGCGATCCAGAAAGCGTACCTCGACACGGTGCGCGGCAAGAGCGAGCGCTGGTCTCACTGGCTCGAGTTCGCGCCGAAGAGTGCCGACGCACTTTCCGGCGACAGGGGCTAGTTCACTCCGACTGGGGAGACGATGAGTAAGGCGGTCACGCGGCCGATCCCACTCTCGCGGCCGTGGCTCGACGAGCGCGAGGAGGAGCTCGTCCTGGAGGTGCTGCGGTCCGGGCGCTTGTCGCTCGGTCCCTGGATCGACCGCTTCGAGGAGCAGATAGCGGAGCGAGTCGGCGCGCCGTACGCGGCGGCGCTCTCCAGCGGCACGGCCGGGCTGCACCTGCTCTGCAGGATCGCCGGCGTTGGATCCGGGGACGAGGTGATCACCTCGCCGCTCTCGTTCGTCTCCTCGGCGAACTGCTTCATCCTGGAGGGTGCGACCCCGGTATTCGCGGACATCGATCCGATCACGCTCAACCTCGATCCGGCCGCGGTCGAGGCGGCGATCACGGACCGCACGCGCGCGATCGTTGCAGTCGACATGTTCGGGCTGCCGTGCGAGCTCGACGAGCTGCGAGCGATCGCGGACCGCCACGGCCTCACGCTGATCGAGGACGCCTGCGAGTCGCTCGGTGCGGAGTATCGGGGCCGGCCGCTCGGAGCGCACGGGCCCTCCGCCGTGTTCGCCTTCTACCCGAACAAGCAGATGGCGACAGGCGAAGGCGGAGTCGTCACGACGCACTCCGAGGAGGAGTGGCAGTTGCTGCGCAGCCTCCGCAACCAGGGGCGCTCGTATGACGGAGGCGGCGGGTGGTTCCATCACGTCCGGCTCGGCCTGAACTACCGCTGGACAGATGTTCAGGCGGCGATCGGGCTTGCACAGCTCGAGAAGCTCGACCGGATCCTCGAGCTCCGCGAGACAGCGGCTCGACATTACGGCGAGTTGCTTAAAGAGGTGGGCGGTGTCGAGGCCCCGTGCGCCGCAGATGCCGAGCACAAGCGTTCGTGGTTCGTCTACGTCGTGAAGCTCGACCCTGCGCTCGATCGAGCAGCGATCATGGAGACGCTTCGGCGCGAGGGGATCGGGACGGCCGAGTACGTTCCATGCATCCACCTTCAGCCCTACATGCGCGAGCGCTACGGCTTTGCCGAGGGCCTGTGCCCTGTGGCGGAGGCGACGGCGAGCCGGACGATGGCGCTCCCGTTCTTCACGCAGATCGAGGCCGAGGATCAGGACCGCGTCGTCGACGTGCTGACCTCGTCCGTCGCTTGAGCCGAGGAAAGGAGCCGGGGGCGGCGAAAGGCGCAGCATGGGAGTAGTTGAGCCGCGCGCCTTCGGATCGAGCCCCATCCTCAGGACGACCGGTGCTGGACTCGCGGCCGCGCTCGTCGGCGGGATCGTCTGGGGGCTGATCGTCAAGTGGACGCAGTACGAGCTCGGCTTCGTGGCCTGGGGCATCGGCTTCGTCGTCGGGACGGCAGTCGTCTACGGCGCACGAAACCTCCGGGGTATTCCCTTCCAGCTCATCGCAGTCGTGTTCGCCCTGCTCGGCATCGCGCTCGGCAAGTACCTGGGCTTCGTCTGGGTCGGCCAGGACGAGCTCGGGAAGGTCGGGATCGACCTCCCGCTCTTCTCGAAGGACACGTTCGACCTCTACTGGGATGCGAGGAAGGACGTGTGGGGCTGGTGGGACCTGCTCTGGGTCGGCCTGGCCGTCGTGACGGCCTTCCGGATCCCGCAGCCGGAGCCCGAGCCGGAGACCGCCCGGCCAGACGAGCCTCGGCCTGAGCACGAGCACGAAGGGCCGGCCGCGACAGACAGCTGATGGGCGTCCGGTCCGCACGGACGACCGAGGCGTTCGATAATCCCCGGTGTGGCCGACGCCACCCGGATGATCTTCCTGGGCTTCGGGAAGTACGCGCGCGCTGACAAGATCTACGCGCTCGAGCCGCTGGCTGAGGGCGAGCGCGGGCACGGTCGCCGCACCCGGGTCTGGATCGAGGGCGTCCCTGACCCAGTCGTCGCGTCGCGGACCGAGCGGACGATCCTGCACGACATGGGTCACGACGTCACGGCGTCGGCGATTGTCGACCAGGCCCTCGATCTCGCTGAGCGGCTCGCCGAGCAGACCGCGCAGGGTCGCGTGGATCTCAACGACCTCGGCCGTCGTGCCCGCCGATTGCTAGAGGCCACCGCCGTTCCGAGCGAAGCCAAGCTCTTTTGACGGACGGGCAGGGGGGCGAAACCGGCGAACGTCGGCGCCTGCGGCAGCGCGCGTCACGGCTTGCCGTCGACCTGACGCCGCTTCGAAGATACCCAGCGTTCCGGCGTCTCTGGTTCGCGCAAGGGATCTCGTTCGTCGGCACGGAGATCGCCGAGGTAGCGCTCTTCTACCAGGCCTACCAGCTAACGGGCTCGACACTGGCGGTCGGCCTGATCGCACTCACGCACCTCGTACCGCTTCTCACCTTGACGGTCATCGGCGGCGCGATCGCCGACGCATTCGACCGCGGCCGGTTGATGCTCTTTCAACAGGCCGGCATGGTGCTCGGGAGCCTCGGGCTTGCCGCGAACGCTGCGCTGGAACACCCGCGCGTGTGGCCACTGTACGTCTTCCAGTTCGTGATCTCGGCCTCGTTCAGCCTCGGCGTCGGGGCTCAGCGCTCGATGACGCCGCAACTCGTCGACGAGGAGCACTTCATGTCCGCCTCGGCGCTGAACAGCATCACCTCGCAGTTCGGCGCGGTCGGGGGTCCGGCAGTCGCGGGACTTCTCATCCGCTTCGTCGACCTGAAGTGGCTTTACCTTGCCGACTCGCTCTCGTACATCGGCGCGATCGTCGCCGTGTCACTCCTGCCGAGACTCGTCGCGACGGACGACCCGGATCGGCCCTCGTGGCAGTCGATCGTCGCCGGCTTCCGGTACGTCCGGCGCCAGCCTGTGATTCTCGGCTTCTTCCTCATCGACACGAACGCGATGATCTTTGGCATGCCGTACGCCCTCTTTCCGGCGGTCGCCGCCCATCGCTTCGGCGACGCATCACTCGTCGGCTGGCTCTACGCCGCGCCCGCTGTCGGCGCGCTGCTGGTTTCGGTGCTCTCCGGGCCTTTACGCCAGCTCCGCCGGCAGGGCCTCGGCGTCGTGGTCACCGCCGCGTTCTGGGGCATCGCGATCGCGGCCTTCGGCTTCGCGCAGCAGCTGTGGCTCGCGCTTCTGTTACTCGGCCTGGCGGGACTCGCAGATCAGATGAGCGCCATCCTGCGCTCGGTGATGCTCTACAAGATTGCGCCCAAGGGCATGTTGGGGCGGGTCTCCGGGATCGAGTTCATGCAGGTCGCCGCGGCGCCCTCGGTCGGGAATCTGGAAGCCGGCGCGCTTGCGTCGGTGACGAGCCTGCGGTTCTCGATCGTCTCCGGTGGAGTCGCGTGCGTCGTCGGCTGCCTCTTACTCGCCGCGGCTTTCCCCGCCCTCGTTCGCTACGACGCCGAGGCCAATGCTGAAGCGTGACTTCTTCGCGCGAAGCGTCCACGAGGTGGCGCCGGGCCTGATCGGCGCCACGCTACTCGTGGACGGCGTCGGCGGGCGCATCGTGGAAGTAGAGGCGTACGACCAGGAGGACCCGGCGAGCCACGGCTACCGGGGCCGAACGCCGCGAAATGCAGTGATGTTCGGACCTCCCGGCTACGCGTACGTGTACCGCTCGTATGGCATCCACTGGTGTCTGAACTTCGTCTGCGGCGAGGAGGGAGTCGCAGCTGCGGTGCTCATCCGGGCGCTCGAGCCGACCGCGGGGATCGCGGAGCAGCGCCGTCGGCGCGGGGCGGAGGCTCTGCGCTCCCTCTGCTCGGGCCCGGGCAAGCTCTGTCAGGCCCTTGGGGTCGGTCGCGAGCACAACGGCCTCGCCCTCGATGCCCCGCCGTTCCGGCTCGACCCCCGCGTCGAGGTCCCCGAGATCGTGACCGGTCCCCGTATTGGCATCACGAAGGCCACCGAGCTGTCCTGGCGCTACATGGACGCAACCTCACCCTTCCTGAGTCGGTCGGCGAGGTCGACGAGCGAAGCGAAGTCCTAACTTCTCCCCGCGGAAGGTGCGCAGCACTTTTCGCGGATTTTCGCGGATTAGCCGCCCACGACCAACCTGACGCGGAGGCGCTTGCCCCCGGCTACACCCGGCGAGGGCGTCTGCGCCAGGACGCGATCCGCGTCGCCGCCTGCGCGGCGGTCGATGACCGGCACGAATCCACGGTTGCGCAAGCGTGACCGTGCCTCCCTGATCGAGAGGCCGATCACTTTCGGCACGACCCCGTGCAGCGGCTTCGCGAGCACGAGCGTCACCGTGTCGTACGACGACAGACGACCCCTGCGTGGGAACTGGTCGAGCACGAGGTCGAGTCGCTGCTTCGGCTTCGCCGGCTTGTAGACGATGTTCGCGGTGAGCGGTTGCGCTGCGAGCCTGATCTTCGCTCGCGTGAGGGTCATGCCGACCACCCGCGGAACGTCGACCTCGTTCGGCCTGCAATTCGCAGTGCGGCCCGGTCCATGGCCGCTGAAGTATGAGACGAGCGTCGTCTCCTGGCAGAGGCCGTTGTCGAGCTGTAGGCGCCCGTCGCGCCACACCACTCGCTTCGACGACGCGTACTGATACGAGTACGTCGGGAACGTCTCGGGATCCGTGCCCGCGAGTGCAAGCTGGTTGAAGACACGCCAGATCTCGGCGGGGAACGTTCCACCGGCGACGGCATCCCCGTGGTATTCCGTCAACATGGGGACGAGCTTGTTCGGATAGCCGACCCAGACCGCGGTCGCGAGCTCGGGGGTATAGCCCACGAACCACGCATCGCCGTAGTTCTCGGTCGTCCCGGTCTTGCCGGCGGCGGTGCGGTCGGTCAGCCTCGCGCGCTTGCCGGTCCCGGAGCGGATCACGGTTTCGAGGATGCTAGTGAGCAGCGCGTTGTCGTCCCGCCGCAGGACGGGCCGGTTGATCGGCCGATTGTCGGCCACCATTTTCCCTTGTGGGGTCCGCACTCGTGCGATCGCGCGCGGCCGGTTGCCGAACGCGGCCCCGTCGATGCGGCGTCCTTCGTTCGCGAACGTCGAGAACGCGCGTGCCATCTCGAGCGGGCTTACCGGATCCGCACCGAGGCCGATCGCGAAGTACGGATTGAGATGTCTGGTGATTCCGAGTTGTCGCGCCGTCCGTGCGACGTTCCCGGGTCCGACCAGCCGCGTGAGCTGTGCATAGATGCTGTTGTCGGACATGACCGTCGCGGTCGCGAGGTCGGCTGAGCCGAGGTAGGCGTTCTCGTAGTTCGTGACCGGCCAGTACTTGTCGCCGATGAAGATGTTGACGGGTTTGGACGGGAAGGTCGTCGAAGGTGCGATTCCCTGCTTGAATGCCGTCGCGAGGACGAACGGCTTGAACGAGGAGCCGGCCTGTCGCTCTCCCTGGACGGCAAGATTGAACTGGCTCTGGCGGAAGTTGTCGCCCCCGTACATTGCCAGGATCTCGCCCGTGCGCGGCCGGATAGACACGAGTGCCGCCGACGGGCCGTTGGGCTCCTTCAGCACGCCCTCGATCGCGGTTCGGGCGAGCTTCTGCAGGCGCAGGTCGATGGTCGTCTGGACGTTGAGACCGCCGCCGAAGACGCGGCGTGTGCCGTACTCCTCGATCAGCTGCTGCTTCACGTAGTTGACGAAGTACGGGACCGGCCCCTGGATGCCCGGGAGTCGAACCTCCTCAGCACGGGGCAGCGGCGCGCGGTCGGCCCGGCGAAGGTCGAGTTCCGAGATCTCGTTCTGGGCGAGCATCACCTTCAGGATGTCGAGCCGGCGTGCACGTGCGGTCTTCGGATTGACGACCGGGTCGTACCGGGTCGGATCGGCCGGGATTCCCGCGAGAAGGGCTGCTTGCGGCAGCGTCAGCCTCGAGGCGGTCGTGTTGAAGTACGTCTGCGCCGCACGCTGGATCCCGTACGCGCCGTTCCCGAAGTAGATCGTGTTCAGATACGCGGTCAGGATCCGGTCCTTGGGCCACCGCTGCTCGAGCTGCCACGCGAGCGCGGCCTCTTTGAGCTTCCGGCTGATCGTCCGCTGAGACGTGACGCACGAGTTCTTTACGAACTGCTGCGTGATCGTCGACCCGCCCTGCACGACTTTCTTGCTGGAGATGTCTGCCCAGACGGCCCGCCCGATGCCACGGAGATCGACGCCACGGTGCTGGTAGAAGCGCCGGTCCTCGATCGCGACGATCGCCTGCTGCATGATCGGCGCGATCTGGTAGTGCTGGAGAAGGATCCTGCTCTCGGCGCCGCGCAACGTCGCGAGGATCGTGTGGTCGTCGTTCGCGTAGATGTGTCCGTCGACCTCGCGAGGCACCCGCGACGGGTCGCAGTTCGGTATCTGGCTGGCGACCGCCGTGATCAGCCCGAACGTGAACGAGGCGATTCCAAGGAGGAAAAGGATCAGGAGGAGAGCGACGAGGCGGAGCTTGCGGATCCTCCGTCGGCGCCCGTTCGAGGCGGGCGCTCGGGTGCTGCGTCTGCGGCGAAGCAAGCGCCGGATTCTAGCTCGGCGAGGCGTTCTCCACTTGAAGGAAGGGGTCGCTCGTAGGGGCCTGTCTCCCGCCGTCGGGCTCCTCGGTGACCAGCACGAGCGCGCCATCGGGCACGGGCTGGTCGAGGGGTACGGCCACGACGTCCCCGCCCTCGAAGAGCCCCGCGGGTCGTGGGCTGCTGCCGGGTTCCGCCACCCAGGCTTCGTAGGTCCGACCTGGCTTCGGCCGCTCCAGGTTCCGCAGGACGAGTGCCGCGTCGCCGCTCCGGGAGACGATCAGCGTGCCGCGGTCGAACGAGATCTTGCGCGAGTCGGGCCGGGCCAGGATCTGCGTGACGCGTTCTTGGGCCGTGAGCGCGCGCTCCCTGCTGTCCAGCCTGTTCGAGAGCGACATCGCCCATAGTCCCAGGCCGATCGCGACGATCGCCGCGACCGCTGCGGCCGCCGCCACCGGCCTGACCCAACGGGGCCTCAAGGGCACGACATTCGCCCGTTCGCGCGAGGCCTCCTGCAGGATCCGCGCTCGGAGCTCCGGCGGTGGCGCCGGCGCCTCGCTCGCGTAAGCGAGAGCGGTGGCAGCCTGCGAGAGCTCGGCCAGGTCCTCGCGGCAGCGTTCACAGCGCGCGAGATGCACCTCGTACTCGCGCGCGTCCTCGGGATCGAGGGCGTCGAGCGCGTACGCGGCTGTCAGGTCGTGAAGGGTGTCGGCTTCCATGCCGTCTCTCCGGGCCCGGGCTCCCCCAGCAGTTCGCGAAGCCGGGCGAGGCCTGTGAACATCCTGCTTTTGATCGTACCGACGGGTTGTCCGAGTCTCTCGGCGAGCTCCGACTGCGTGAAGCCTCCGTAGTACGCAAGCTCGAGTGCTTCCCGCTGCTGGTCCGGAAGCTTGCTCAGCGCAGCCTGGACGCGCTCGCGCTCGAACCGTAACCACGCGTCGTCTTCCGCGGAGTCGGACGCCGCGTAGTCGGTGTCCTCGGGAAGTGCCTCCGCGCGCCGGCGGTTCTCACGCCGAACGAGATCGACGGCGCGTCGGTGCACCAGCGTCAGGAGCCAGGTGCTCGCCTGAGCCCGCTCGGGCATGAACCGGTCCGCGTTGCGCCACGCTGCGAGGAATCCCTCCTGCACGGCGTCCTCGGCGAGCTTCTCGTCCCTCAGGATGCGCAGCGCGACGCTGTAGGCGACCCGCCCGAACCGATCGTAGAGCTCGGCGAGCGCAGACTGATCGGAACGCGCGACGAGAGCGACGATCGCCTCGTCCGAGAGGTGCGCAAACGACCGAGCCATCGCGGGTGAAGTGTTGCCCATCCGGCGTGATTCGGCCGAGGCCTCCGTTCGGTTCGGTCCGAACCGGTTGGGAGGTGCGAGCGAATCAGGGGCCAACACCGACGGCCACCAACGAACGCAGACCTCGACGGGCCGTCTGAAAGGAGCGACAGACGATGCGCAAGCTCGCATTCGTTCTCCTGGCGGCCGCAGCCTCGGCAGCGCTGTTTACGGCGCTTGCGTCGCGGGGCGGGAGCCCCTCGGCGGCCCAGGCCTCGAGCCACCGGGAAGCCCCGTTGATCTCGGAGGATCCCTCCGCGGACAACACCGACACGTACGCGTTCCGGAGCCCGGACAGGCCGGACACCGTGACGATCATCTCCAACTACATCCCCGCCGAAGATCCGGCCGCGGGACCGATGTGGTACACGTTCTCGCAGACGGCGCGATACGTGGTCTATGCCGACAAGAACGGCGACGGCAAGCCCGAGATCACGTGGCGGTTCAGGTTCAAGAACCGCGAACCCGTCGCGTTCCTGCAGAACACACAGCAGGAGTACACGGTCACACGCGTAGAGGGAAACTCCTCACGTGTCGTCGGCAGTGGCCTCCTGACGCCGCCGAACAACATCGGCCCCCGTTCGACGCCGAACTATCGCTCGCTCGCGGCAGCCGGCGTCCATGACCTCAGCGACGGCTCCAAGGTCTTCGCCGGTCAACGCGACGATGGGTTCTTCGGTGACATCGGCGCGGTGTTCGACCTCGTGGCGATTCGTAACGGCACCGGCGCGTCAGGCGGCGGCAAGGACTTCTTCGCCGGCTACGCGGTGCACGCGATCTCGCTGCAGGTCCCGCTCGCTCAGCTCGACAACGGCCGCAATCGCATCGTCGGCATCTGGTCGGCGACGGAACGGCCCGTCGTCAAGGTGAAGCTGGCGAAGTGGAAGGGCCGCAAGTTCCTGCAGAAGACCACGGAGTGGCAGCAGGTCTCGCGGCTCGGCAATCCGCTGATCAACGAGCTGCTCATTCCGACGCCGGTCAAGGACAAATGGAACGCGGTCGGCCCGGACAAGGACAAGCAGTTCGAGCAGTACTACTCGAGCCCGATCCTGGCCAAGCTGCTGAACCAGCTTTACCCGCAGTTCGGCCCGTTCCAGGAGAACAACCGCACCGACCTCGTCGCGGTGCTGCTCACCGGGCTGAAGGAGCCGAATCTCAACTTCACCGGTGACACGCGTGCCGACGAGATCCGCCTGAACCTGGCGATCGCGCCGACCGCGGCCGTCGGGCAAGGCAACCGGCTCGGAGTGCTCGGCGGCGACCTCGCGGGCTGGCCGAACGGCCGCCGGCTCGAGGACGACGTCATCGACATCGCCGAGCGTGCTGTCGGCGGTGCCCTCATCGGACACCCCCTGCCGCTTGGTGACGGCGTGGACGCGAACGACGTCTCGTTCATGACGGCGTTCCCGTACCAGGCCGATCCGTTCAGCGGCTTCGACAACACGAAGGGGCAGCAGAAGCCCTAACCCACCAACGGGAGGCCGTCGTGCGGCGGCCCTCCCGAACCACTTTCGCCCAGCAGGCGAATCAGCAGCAATCGGGGGAGGAGGGAGACCACATGAAACGAGCACTACTTACGCTGATCGGGGCCGTGATCTTGACAGCGGTGGCGGCATTCGCGGGTGCGGGCCCGAAGGGCGCAACCGCATCGAGCCACCGCGAGGCGCCCGTGATCAGCGACGACCCGGCGGCGGACAACACGGACGTGTATGCGTTCGTAAGTCCCAATCGCCCGGACAGCGTCACGATGATCGCGAACTACATCCCGCTAGAGGAGCCTGCCGGCGGGCCCAACTTCGCGAAGTTCGCCGACAGCGTTCTCTACGCGATCCACGTCGACAACAACGGCGACGCCAAAGAGGATCTCACGTACGAGTTCCGGTTCAACACGAAGGTCCAGAATGGGAACACGTTCCTCTACAACACCGGTCCGATCACCTCGCTGACCGACCCGGACTGGAACGTCCGGCAGACCTACAGCGTCACGCGTGTCGACGGCACAGGGAAGGGCGAACTCCTCGGCCAGAACATAGCGACGCCACCGGTGAACGTCGGGCCACGCTCGACGCCGGCCTATGACACGCTCGCGAACGCGGCGATCACCGACCTTCCAGGCGGGATCAAAGTCTTCGCGGGCCAGCGCGACGATCCGTTCTTCGTCGACCTCGGCTCGGTCTTCGACCTTGCCGGCCTGCGACCGTTCAACCCCTTCCACCTCATCCCGCTTCCCGGGGAAGACGGAGTGGACGGCGTCGCGGGGTTCAACACGCACTCCATCGTCATTCAAGTGCCGACGGGGCAGCTGGCGACGTCTGGAAAGCCCACGATCGGCGTCTATGCCAGCGCTAGCCGCCAGAAGGTGACGATTCTCGGGAAGGACGGCACGAGGGACAGCAACGGCCCCTTGATCCGAGTCTCGCGGCTCGCGAACCCGCTCATCAACGAGGTCGTCATTCCCCTCGCCCAGAAGGATCTCTGGAACGTCTCGGAACCTGAAGGGGACGAGAAGTTCGAAGGGTTCTACACCGCGCCAGAGGTGACGAGGCTCGAGAACGCGCTCTATCCGGTTCTCGACGACGCTCCGGAGACCGGTCGCGACGACCTCGTCGCCGTACTGCTCACGGGCGTCCCGACGGTCAACTTCACCGGTGACACGAAGTCCGATCTGATCCGCCTCAACACGTCCATCTTCCCGAGCGGTCCGGTCGGCACCGGCAACCGTCTCGGTCTGCTCGCAGGCGACTTCGCGGGCTTTCCGAATGGGCGGCGGCTCGAGGATGACGTCACGGACATCGAGCTGCGGGCGTTCGCCTGCGGCTACGGGCCGATAGTCGGGCCGATCATCGAGGGGTTCGGATTCTGCGCCGGCAACGGAAACCGGACACCGAACAACCTGCTCGGCGACGGCGTCGACGAGAACGAGAAGTCGTTCCTCACGGCATTCCCCTACGTCGCGTCCCCGCATCAGGGGTACGAGCACAAGCACCACGGCGACTGATGATCAAGAGGCGCCTGGCAACGGCAGGGACGGTGGCGGCGATCGCCGCCACCGTCCTCCTCTTCGGCGGCGTTCTGCACGAGTCGCCGTCGGCGGGCACTCGCACGGCTCGGCCGGCGACGGCCGACCCCGATCGGCTACAAACCGGCTTCGGTAGTGGCGACACAGCCAGCCTCCTTCGCTCGCTCCAGGAGACGCTGCGCGCGAACCCGACCGATGTCCACTCGTATGACCTACTCGGCCTCGCCTACCAGCAACGGGCCCGCGAGACCGGCGACCCGTCCTACTACCAGAAGTCGGAGGGCGTGCTCCGGCGCGCGCTCCGGCTTGCGCCGAAGGATCTCCTCGCGACGAGCGGGCTCGGCTCGCTTGCACTCTCGCGCCACCGGTTCCGCGACGCTCTGGCCCTCGGTCGCCGTGCGCAGCGGCTCTCGCCCTGGACCGCGCGCAACTACGCCGTGATCGGTGACGCGCTGATCGAGCTCGGCCGCTACGAGGAGGCGTTCGCGGCCTTCGACAAGATGGCGGGACTCAAGCCGACGCTCTCGGCCTACTCGCGAATCTCATACGCACGCGAGCTGCTCGGCGACGTGGAGGGCGCGGAGTCGGCCATGAGGCTCGCACTCGATGCTGCGATTGGCCAGCCTGAGGCGCTGGCCTGGACGCACGTCCAGCTCGGGAAGCTTTTCTGGTCAGTGGGTCGGCTCGGCGCGGCTGCGCGGGAGTACCGGGCGGCGCTCGCGGCGTTCCCCGGCTACGTCTACGCGCATGACGCGCTCGCGCGGGTCGAGGAGGCGCGCGGCAACCTGCGCCGGGCGATCGCGCTCCAACGCCGCGCGGCGGATGCCGTCCCTCTGCCGCAGTTTGTGGGCGCGCTCGGTGATCTCCATCGCGCTGCCGGAGACCAGGCAGCGGCGAGGAAGCAATACGCTCTGATCGGGGCGATCGAGCGGCTCCTACGCGCGAATGGCGTGAAGACAGATCTCGAGACAGCGCTCTTCAACGTCGACCACGGGATCCGGCTACCTGAAGCGCTCGCGCTTGCTCGCGTGTCGTACGCGGACCGACCGTCGATCGAGGGAGACGACGTCCTGTCTTGGGCGCTCCTGCGCAACGGCCGCTGCGGAGAGGCGCTGCGCTTCTCGAAGCGCGCGCTCCGGCTGGGGACGCTCGATGCGTCCAAGTTCTTCCACCGCGGGATGATCGAGCGCTGCCGCGGCCAAGACGCCGAGGCGAAGCGCTGGTTCCGGCGCGGGCTCGCACTCAACCCGCACTTCTCGGTGCTGTGGGCACCCGTAGCAAGGAAGTACGCATCGTGAAACGCGTGGTTCTCCTCTTCGTCGCGGTTGCTGCGCTTGTCCTACCTGTTGCGGCTGCGGCCCATCCACTCGGAAACTTCACGGTCAACCGCTTCAGCCGGATCGAGGTCGCGGGACCGCGCGTGTACGTGCGCTATGTGCTCGATCTCGCGGAGATCCCGACCTTCCAGGCCGGCAAGGTCGACGCGCGAACCTACGCGCGTCGCATCGCGCAGGGCGCCCGTCTGACGGTGAATGGACGCCCTGCGCGGCTCGTCCCCATCGAGACCGCGCTCACGCATCCGGGGGGCGCGGGCGGGTTGAAGACGACGCGCTTCGAAGTCGTGTTGCGTGGCCCCGCGCTTGACGGTCCGAGCGAGATCACCTACCGAGATACCAACTACTCGGACCGGATCGGCTGGAAGGAAATCGTCGTCGGCGAGGAGCCGAGCCGTAGCCGGGAGCTGCGCGCGTATCCACGCGACCTTCTTTCGAGCCCACTCGACCGCACCGCCATCCAGACGAGACTCGTCCCCGGGTC
>Ga0184612_10000579_pt1 | contig 17272 bp, 16 predicted proteins | sample PLM3_60_coex_FD_133163 | JGI IMG/M metagenome (GOLD analysis project Ga0184612, IMG submission 133163) | Groundwater sediment microbial communities from an aquifer in East River, Colorado, USA - PLM3_60_coex | ecosystem: Environmental > Terrestrial > Soil > Riparian zone | place: USA: East... | reverse complement strand
CCAGCTCGTCACCGAGACGAATGGCACGACGACCAATGCGGTCTACGACGCCTTCGGCAACCGGCCAAGAAGCCCGAGGACGACCCTAGTCAGACGACGCTCGCCTACGACGCCGCCAACCGGCTGACGACGGTCAGCCCGGCGACCGGATCAGCCGACCCCGCCGCCTACGCGCGGACGGCCCGTCGTCGGCGGCGATCATGGCGAAACCGTCACCCCGGGCATGATCCTGCTCAGGCCCACAGCCATGATGTCCGGCCCGATTCCGCCGTATGCCCCGTCGCGGATCACGCCGGTGGCGTCGATCCAGTAGTGAACGGGGAGGACGACCGCACCCCACGTCTGCGAAGAGGATCCGTCCGGGTCCAGCCCGATCGGGAACGTAACGTTCAGCTGGCGGGCGAATGACGCGATCGTCGCCTCGTCCTCGTTGACGTCGACCGCCACGACCTGCAGCCCTGCCGACTCGTAGCGCGCGGCGAAGCCGTTCATCAGCGGGAATTCGTCGCGGCACGACGCGCAGTAGGTGCCCATGAAGTTCACCCAGACCGGCTTGCCGCGCAACGCAGCCAGATCGATCGTGCCACCACCGACGCGGATCAGGTGGAGCTGGGGCGCCGGCTGGCCGACGCGGAACGCATTCGCCGGCGACCCGCTGGGCGGTCCGGGCGAGGCGCTGGCGACGGGTGGTGCGGTAGCGCGGGATGGAGCCGGCAGCACAATCGGAGGCTGGGTCACCGCCGGCCGCACGATGTCCGGAGCGAGCGTGACGATCGCCAGCGCGGCCACGGCCACGGTGGCGATTCCGGCGGCGAGCGCGATGATCACGGTCAGGCGGCCGAGCATCGCCGGAGCGTACCAGTACGAAGGGTCGGGGGCGGTTCCGGCGGCCCGCTGCTAGCATGGCCGCTCCATGCGCACGCTCGTTGGCTCGATTCTCGATCGGCTCCGCACCCGCCTCGTCCCCGCGGTCATCACCGCGGCAGGCATCGCGCTCATCGCGGCCGGCCTGCTCAGCTACGCGACGCCTGCCCAGGCTGAGCCGCCGGCTGCCAGCGAGACGCCGTTCGCCACGACCGAGCCCTCGTCCTCGCCCGCCCTGCTGACGTTCCCGCCCCTCGTGTCGCCGAGCGCGTCGGCCGCCGCCTCTCCGGCCGTCCATCGCGTCGCCACCCGGGTCTCGGTTCCGGCCCTGAAGATCGATCTCCCTGTCGTCAAGCCGCCCCGTGGCTTCCCCTACTGCAACGTGGCGATGTACCTCGACATCTTCTCGCAGCCGGGAGAGAAGGGCGCCACGTACATCTTTGCCCATGCGCGAACGGGGATGTTCCTGCCCCTGCTCACACAGTCGCAGCGAAACAACGGGCAGGCCATGATCGGGATGATCGTCCAGGTCTATACGAGCGACGACCAGCTCTTCCTGTACCGGATCTCGCAGATCCGGCGCCACTACCCCGCGAGCAACAGCCTCCAGGGGCTCCCGGTGAAGGACAACCAGCTGTGGCTGCAGACCTCCGAGGGCCCGCTCACGAGCTCGACCAAGCTGCAGGTCATCGCCAAGCTGCTGACGAGTGGCCCGGCCGATCACAGCACCGCTCACCCCAAGGCGCATCCGGTCAACTGCGGCTGAGCCTCGGCTCGCGTCTGAGCCTCGGCTCACGTCTACGCCGATGACCCCGCGGCCGGCACATGGCCAAATAACCGTGCCAGGGTTCTTAGGCGCGGTTAAGCGTTCCCAGGACGCCGAGTACAGCTGGTTGTAAGCCGTTGTCGGCTATCGCCCGCGCCACTTGGCCCTCCGCGAACCTGCGGAGCGTGCCGAAGAACCGCGAGGTGGTTATCTGGCCGGAATGCCCGCGGGTTGACGGTCCATCCCGGCGCGAGCCTGAGGGCACCGACCTTCGCCCGATGCGTCGCCTCGTGCCCGCGGTGCGGGCGGACCGAGACACGTTCGAGACGAACGCGACGTAGCGTCGGCCGCACGCCGGCGCGGAAACGGTCGGAGGGCAGGCAAAGGGGCACGACATGGCCACGTCGAATGCGAGGCCCACCGTGAGCGATGAGCGGGCGGGCCCACGGTCGCTGGCGACGTATCCCCTGATCGATGCATTCGTGCGGCGCCGGGCCCGGCGCTTCGCCCTGGGCTCCCACCTGCAGGGCGGCACGTTCTCCTACCAGAGCCCGTCGAGGCCGGTACCGCTGAGCATCGACGAAGAGGCGGTCCTGGCCTTCGCGGGCGCGGGCGTGACCGGCCGGGTCTTCGCCGAGCTCCCCTATCAGCCGACCGCCGGTCCGGAGACGGGAGGCGGCCAGATCATGATGAGCATGGTTGGGCGGACGCACTCCAGCGCAGATGCCGTGGCCACCTCGACGCTGTTCATCACCTGCGACGATGGCACGTTCGTGATGCCGAAGCCGCAGGACATCGCGGCCGAGGAGTTCGACACGCTCGTCCTGATGGGCCGCGAGCATCGCTTCACCGAGCTGTACGAGCGGAGCCGCATCCGCATCGCCGATCGACGCACCGAGATCCCCCGTGAGCTGCCCTTCACGCCGCCGTTCAACAAGTGGTCATCGAACATCCCGGGCTCGACCTATTTCGTACCGGTCTCGGACGTGACCGGCCTGTACATGACGATCCTCTTCGCTGCTCTCGGCGAGCAGTTCGCGTTCTTCTTCCACGACGATCGGGACTGGCTGACCCGCGCGGCAGGGATCGCCATGTTCGGGACGTCGAAGGGCGGACATCTCCGTGACGACGTCCACGACGGCCGGGTTGGCACGATCGACGAGATCGAGACGTATGCGCTCGAGATCTGCGGATTCGAGCAGGGGCTCATGATCCAGAACATCGCGCTGGCGACCGAGGCGCTCGGGCTCGGCGGGTTCCCGCATTACGCGGCGCATCGGTTCGCCTGGCTGCAGGCGCTCGGCTTCGAGATGCGCGACCGGACATTTGCCCAGATGTTGCACAAGGGCCCCGTCGGAACGCTGCTCATGCGGCTCCTCAACAAGAACGTCGCGATCCCCCAGGCCATCGGGCTCAGCCACCACGGCCGGCCGATCTTCAAGCCCTACACGACGCCCTACTACCCGACGATGGAGGCCGCCGTGCGCGCGTTCGTCGCCGACAAGTTCGCGCCGGGGACCGGCTTCTTCCGCGATGCGCCGGGGCCCAGTGCATGGCGCGAGCCGGCGGCGATCCATGCCGCCATCCCGGACTACACCGAGGCAAACATCCAGGCGGTCATCGGCTACTGCAACTACGTCGTGCAGCACTACGGGCAGTTTCCGGCCAACTTCGGGCCGTTCCGGACCCTCATGTCGTTCCAGGCGCACCACATCGACACAACGTTCTACGACCGCTTCTACAACGAGGGCGCCTATACGCCCGCCCACGCGGAGCATTTCGCTGCCTGGCACAGCGCCAGAACGAGATGAAGCCGTCGTGCCAATGAGCCCGGACGAGAGCCGGAAGCGGCCGGCCTGGGTCCCCGGCGACATCTATCCGTTCGAGGATCGCTGGGCGGAGATCGACGGCAACCTCGTCCATTACGTCGACGAGGGCGACGGCCCGCCGCTCCTGCTCCTGAACGGCAACCCGAGCTGGTCCTTTGGCTGGCGGGACGTGATCCTCCGACTGCGCGGAACGTTCCGCTGCCTCGCACCCGACTACCCCGGCTTTGGGATGTCGCGGCCGGGCCCTGGCCGCGATCTCCGCGCGGCGTCCCAATCGCGCGTCGTGGAAGGCCTGGTCGACAGATTGGGGATCACCGGGCTGACCGTGTTCGGCTATGCCTGGGGCGGGCCGATCGGCCTCGGGCTGGCCGGGCGCCGGCCCGAACTGATCCGGGCCCTCGTCGTGGGCGGAACGTGGGCCTGGCCGGATGAGCGCCTTCGCGTGCGGCTCTTCTCGGCGCTCATGGGCGGGCCGCTCAGCCCGTTGCTCGTCGAGCGGCTCAACCTGATGCTCCGGTTGTATCTTCCGCTGAACCTCAAGCGAGCGAAGCTGACGGACGCGGAGCGGGCGGCCTACCAGGGCCCATTTCCGCGGGGCAAGCGGTCTGCGATGCGGGCGTTCCCGCGAGAGCTCGTGGCCGGCAGGGCATACCTCCAGGAGGTCGAGGCAAATCTCCCGAAGCTGGTCGCGAAGCCGGCGCTCATCCTGTGGCCCGACTCGGACCCGGGATTCGGGGAGGCCGAGCTGCGGCGGTGGCAGGCGATCCTGCCGGCGGCGCGAACGGTCATGCTGCGGAAGGCCGGCCAGTTCATCGACGAGGACGCCCCCGACGATGTCGCGGCGGAGGTCCAGTCGTGGTGGGTGGATGTCGTCGGGGCCAACGGGCCGGCCGGCGCCGGCTCGCCCGCCTAGGCGTCGACAGGCACCGGGGCGGCATCGCGCACAGCGTTCCTCCCCGGGCGTCGACGCTCCTGGAGGAGATACAGCGCGCCGGCGAGCGCGGTCACCACGAGCAGCCAGCCGGCGTACCCGGCCGCCGTGCCCCGACCCGGCAGGAACTCGTCGCGGAAGATGACGGCAGTTGCCAGGAGGGCCACGCCGTTGAGGATGAACAGCCGAACGGCCGTCCGGATCTCGTCCCAATCCTGGGCGAACGCCATCGTCCCGCACCACGTGGCCCAGCCCAGCAGCCATGCCGCGACGATGCGTGCGTCGAGCGGATTCAGCTCCCACGCCCAGCGCGTCGCGGCGAACTCCGGGTTGATGACCAGGAGCAGCCCATTCATCAGGAGCAGCCCTGCGACCAGGACGAGAAAGCCCTTCGTCAACCGATGGAGCGGTCCACCCGTGTCGGGCGGGACCGCCCGCAGGGCGCCACGCGGGATCAGGTAGAGCATTGTCACCGGCTCGAAGATGTAGAGCACGATCCACAGGTGCGCCAGCGGCGTCTGGAGCGGATTCCAGTTGAACTCGTTGGCGTGCCAGTACGTGGCGAAAAGCAGCGTCCCGGTGAACACCAGATTGCCCCATACGATCCAGCGCAGCCGCAACCAGTCCGGCTCGCGCGCGGCGTTGAGGAAGAAGACCGTTCGGAAGACATAGCCGGCGCCGATGAAGGCCTGGGCATAGCGCGGGTGCACGTCCCATGCGAAGCGGTCCGCGATCGAGCTCGGGAAGAAGAACATCCAGACCGCGAATGTCCCCGCTGCCAGGGCTCCCAGCAGGCCCCACACCACTTGCTCGGCTCGCGGCAGCTGCACGGCATCCTCCCACTCGGCGACACATCGTCGACCGGTCCCAGCGAACCTATCGGGCTGGCATCTCCGGATCGTCTCTTCGGATACTCGCACGGGAAGCATCACCCGGCCCCGCTTGTCGGGCGATCACGCGTATTTGCGCGAACGGGCGGATGAGCCGGCCCGGCATGACGGTCCTGGTCATGCGCGCCGGATCCAGTTCCGCCGACACCGCGATCCGGGCGAGATCCTCGGGTCCGTACGCCGCCCAGCGCAGGTCGTAGATCCACGCCTCGCCGCCGGACCGCAGGACGCGGTCGAGCTCCCGGAACGATGCCGGCATGTCCGACCAGTGGTGGGCCGACAGCGTGGACACGACCAGGTCAACCGATCGATCTTCGAGCGGTATCGCTTCGGCGGCACCGGGCAGGAACGTTCCGCCACGGGCGACCGCAAGCCCGCGCATCTCCTCGAACGGCTCGACGCCCACGACGCGCGCCGCCGGCAGCCGGCGCCCCAGCTCGCGAACCAGGTGGCCGGGACCGGAGCCGAGATCGACGACCGTGACCATGCGCTCCCCGCCGGGCCGGCCGTCTACGAAGGCGGCGGCATCGGCCGCGACCCGGCGATAGAACCCGCGCAGGACCCGGGGCGCCACGGCCGCGTAGGCGCGCGAGCCGCGTGGCGCGAAGATCCCCGATCGGCGGTCGAGCGCCCGGAGCCCGCGGACCACCCACGCCCGTATCACGGACGGCTAGATCCAGCCGATCCGGCGCAGGACCCAGGCCATGAGAAACGCGAACCCGATGGTGAAGACCGTGACCAGCCAGAACCCGATGGCCTCCCTGCCGGCGAGGGCTGTGCCCGCCTCGCTCATGCCGAAGATGCCGCCGATGGCTGCAATCCCGGTGAGGACGACGGTCACGCCGGTGAGCCGTTTCATGATCAGCGAGAGGTTGTTGTTGACCGTCGAGAGGTAGACCTCAAGGGTCCCCGACAGGAGCTCGCGGTGGCTGTCCAGCTCGTCCGTGAGGCGGATCAGGTGGTCGTAGACGTCGCGGAAATAGAGGATCTCCTCGTCGTCGATCAGGGCGAGGTCGCGGTTGGTGAGCTGGTTGAAGATCTCCCGGACCGGAGTCGCCGCGCGTCGGACGCGCAGCAGCTCGCGCTTGAGGTCGAACAGGCGCTCCAACGTCTCCATGTCTGGGTTGACGATGATCCGGTCCTCGATGTCCTCGATCGTTTCGCCCATGCGGTCGATGAACGGGAAGTACGCGTCCACCACGTCGTCCACGAGCGCCCACAGGAGGTGGTCCGGCCCGCGGGCGAGGATCGGCTCCAGGCCCATTCGAAGCCCACCCGCGGCCCGCGGCTCCCAGTGGACGCCGTGGACGGTGAGCAGGAATCCCTTCCCCAGCACGAAGTCGAGCTCGGTGGGCTCCATCGTCTCGCTCGGCAGCGCGAACATGACGATGTGGACGAGGTCGTCGGTGACCTCGATCTTGGGCCGCTGGTTGCCCTCCAGGATATCCTCGGCGATGAGCGGGTGGAGGCCGAGGGCCTCGGTGACCGCGGCGACCTGCTCGGGGTTGGGCGTGCGCAAGTCGATCCAGCACGTCGTGGCCGGCTTTCGCTCGTGAGCCGAGCGCAGGGCCTCGGTGCCCTCGGCCTCCACGAGCTTGCCGCCGGCCCAGGTGACCACGTGGAGGATCCCATCGTCCGGGCCCGAGCGGCGATCGCCCTGTTCCCACAGGTCCGGGGCGTGCGGATCGGCGCGGCGCTCGGTCCGGTCCTCCTCGGGGCGGAGGCCGACGGGAATCTCCTCAGAGCGCGATCGTCGCCGCCTCCTCGTCCGTGCCACCGCCGTCCTCCGTCTGCTGGCGCCGCACGCCAGGCGCCGGTTGCGTCGAGCCCGTCGCGTCTGTCGTGCTTGTCGCGTTTGGCGACAGGTCGCCCGACGGATCACCCGCCGCGTCGCCATCCGCAGCGATCCTGAGCATACGCGGCCGCGAGCCCAGTGCGAACGCGGCCGGCGCCGCTGCCGCGGTCACCCCGGCGGCAACCACGAACAGGCCGACCATGACCGCGGCCGCCTGGCCCGCCGCCCAGGACTCGAGAGCCTCCACGACCAGCCCATCGTTCCTGGGCCGGTCCCGGAGCTCGACCGGGATGACCGTCCTGTACCCGTCCGGGGTCTGCACGACGCGCCCGTACAGCTGGGCGATGACGGTCGATCCGTAGGCCGCCAGGATCGCCAGCCCGATCGCCATACCGGTCATCCTGGCAACGGTGACCGTCGCCGAGGCCATCCCGAACGCTCTCCGCCCGGCTGCCTCGACCGCGGCCGTGGACCGCGGCGTGACGGTCAACCCGAAGCCGAGCCCGAACAGCCCGGCGAGACCGGCGACCGCAGCGATCGAGACCGTGGGATCCCAGCGGCTCATCAGGCCCAGCGCCACGACGCTGGCGGCAAGGCCGGTGAGCGACACGACGCGCAGCGACACCACCCGAATGGCGAAGCCGGACAGGAGAGCGCCCAGCGCCGTCGCGCCGGCCAGCGCGCCCAGGGCCAGGCGCTGCTCGTCGGGGCCGCCGTACAGGACGCGGTCCACGAAGAGCGCGCCTCCGACGATCGCCGTGGCGAACGCGTAGCCGGTGAGCAACGAGACGATGGCCGCGGACGCAAACGTCGTGTCACGGAAGAGCCGCGGGTCAAGGAATGGATCCGACCGCCGCAGGGCCCACCCGATGAAGGCAACCGCCGCCAGGATCGATATTCCCGCCAGGCCGCCCGCCAGCAGCCACGGATTCGGCCCGCCGCCATCAGACGGGCTGCCCAGGAGGGTCAGCGCGCCGAGCCCGGCCACGAGCGCGGCCGTGAACAGCACCGCGCCTGGCAGGTCGACGGTGCCCGCCCTGCGCGGCGTGTCCCAGCCGGCGCTGGCGGCCCAGGCCAGGGCGATCGCCGCCAGTCCGATCGGCACGTTGAGGTAGAAGACCCAGCGCCAGGCCGGGTCCAGGGCGGCCAGCAGCGGCCCGCCGGTGACGCCCAGGCCGGCCAGGGCGGTGTCGGGGTGAACAGACGACAGGACCGCGGCGCCGGCGAAGGGCCCGGCCGCCATGCCCAGGAACGTGAGCGCGCCGATGACGCCCAGGGCGCGGGCGCGGGCGTGCCCGTCGAACAGGTGCGAAGCCGCCGCCGTGCCGACCGGGACGAGGATGCCGCCCCCAAGTCCCTGGACCAGCCGCGCGGCGATGAGCAGGTCCAGCGTGGGTGCGGCCCCGGCCAGTGCGGACCCGACCGTGAACGCGAGCAGCCCCACGAGGAAGAGCCGTTTCACGCCCCACAGGTCGGCCATCCGTCCGGCGAGCGGCATGCTGACGACGTAGACGAGGAGGTAACCGTTCACGATCCACGATGCGTGCCGCAGCTGGGTGATGTCGGCCAGGTCGCGCAGGATCGATGGCAGCGCCACCGCCGTGATCATCAGCTCCAGGCCGGACAGGAAGACGCCCACGCCGAGCACGACGAGGAGCACCATCGCGTCGCGGCGCGTCGCGGGGAGTGACACGCGGGCGAGTGTAGCGGGGACTACAGTCCGAACTGCTCGATCGCCCGCTGGGAGATGACCCCGCCGATGGCGAGCGACGCGGTCGCGGCGGGCGACGGCGCGTTCCGCACGTGGATCACCCTGTCCCTGCCCGCCACGTCAAAGTCGTCGAGCAGCCGGCCGGCCCGCGTCACGGCCTGGGCACGGATCCCTGACGGGCCGAATTCCAGGTCCTCGTCGCGGATCTGCGGCACGTACCGCCGCAGCTGGGCGGCGAACGCCGGCTTCCACCAGTCTCGCCACTGCTCGGCCAGCCCCGTCCGCAGATACCTCGCGGCCAGACGCACGAACCCCGGATAGGCGAGCGTGGAGGCGGCATCGCGAAGATCCACGTCGCGGCGCCGGTAGCCCTCGCGCGCGAAGGCGAGCACGGCGTTGGGACCGGCCCAGACCTCGCCGTCGATGCGCCGGGTGAAGTGGACCCCCAGGAACGGGAAGCGCGGATCGGGAACCGGGTAGAGGAGGCCGCGGACGAGGTGCCGCGCGTCCGGCCGCAGCGTGTAGTAATCGCCGCGGAAGGGCACGATCCGAGTGATCGGGCCATGCGACGGCCCGGTCATCGCCGCAACCCGATCGGCTTGCAGGCCGGCGCACGCAATGAGCCCGCCGGCCAGCAGGTCGCCGCCGTCCGTCCGGACCACCACCTCGCCCGCTCGATCGAGGAGCCCGGCGACCTCGCGGGAGCAGCGGATCCGCCCGCCGGCGGCTCGTACGTCGTCGGCGAGGGCCAACGCGACTCGCCGGAAGTCGACGATTCCGGTCGTCGGCGACCAGAGAGCACGGAGGCCGATGGCATGCGGCTCCAGCTCGGCGATGCGCTCCCGCCCGACCTCCTCCAGCCCGGGCACGCCGTTGGCCAGGGCGCGTTCCCGAAGGGCGGCCAGGCGCGGCAGCTCCCGCTCGTCCACGGCCACCACCAGTTTTCCGACACTCTCGTACGGGATTGCACGGCGCTGGCAGTACGCCTCGAGCTCGGCCTTGCCCTGCACGCACAGCCTGGCCTTGGTCGACCCAGGCGGGTAGTACAGGCCGGCGTGGATGACTCCGCTGTTGTGGCCGGACTGGTGGGTGGCCAGCTCGGCCTCCTTCTCGAGGACGGCGACGGTCAGGTCAGGCCGGCGATCGAGCAGTGCATGCGCGGTGGCCAGGCCCACGATCCCGCCGCCCACGATCGCGACGTCGACCCGCTCGATCATGGCCGGCCAATCACGTTCATGGTTGGCATCGTAGCCGTCGGGCTTGCGGCCTCGTGCGTGGATGCCGCCGGCTCACAACCGAAGGAGGCTCTCCTCCTTGATTCGCCCGAGGCGGTCGATCTCGGCCGCGAATCGGTCGGCCATTCGCTGCAGCAGGGCGGTCTCGCGGTGGGCCTCGTCCTGGCCGACCAGCCGCACCCGATCCTCGGCGCGGATGGCCGCGAGCGCCTCGCGCCGGAGGGTCCGGATCTCGACGCGAGCCTGGTCCATGCGCTTGCGAACGAGACCCACGAGCTTCCGGCGGCGCTCCTCGGACAGGGCCGGGACGTAGAGTCGAATGGCGGGTCCATCAATCGTGGGCGTCAGCCCGATCCTGCTCTGGCTGATCGCGGCGCCGATCGCTCGAAGGGCGCTCGGGTCCCACGGCCGGATCACGACCTGGCGCGGGTCCGGGATCGTGACGTTCGCGAGCTCGATGAGCCGTGTGCGTTTGCCCAGATGGTCGACGTGGATGGCGTTGAGAAGCGATGCGGAGGCGCCGCCAATCCGGACCCGCCGGAAGCCACGCTCCATCGCGTCGAGCGTTCGCGTCATTTTCTGTTCAGTGGACGCGAGGATTTGCGTGCTCAATGTCCTCTCCCCTTGATGTCCATGATATGGACCCTTCTGCGCGGGGCGGCGGGCGGTGGCCCGGGTCGCCGCCGACTGTCAGCGCGACCGTGTTGACAGCGGGCGGGCCGGCTCGTAGCATCAACGATGCTTTATATAAACTGCCGTTGATCGTGGAGTTGTCCCCTGTCTCCCTCACCCGCCCGGATCCGCTCGACGCTCGCGACCATCGTCGACCAACCAGATGACCTTCGCGAGCTGCGGCTGTTCCACAAGGCGCTCGCTGACATCAACCGCCTGCGCATCGTCCGGCGCCTCTCCCGCGGCTCGGCCACGGTCAGGGATCTCATCGAACAGGTCGGCCTGTCGCAGCCGCTGGTGAGCTGGCACCTGGGCCGGCTGCGCGCGGCTGGCCTGGTCGCCACGCGCCGGAGCGGCCGCGAAACGGTCTGCTCCCTCCGCCCGGAAGCGTTCGACGTGCAGACCGCACGCGAGCGCCAGCTCCTGGGGCTGGGCGAGCACGAGGCCGCCGATCGCGAAGAGCTACTCCCCGGCGCCGGACTCGCGCTGCCCGCCCAACCAGGGACCGCAGACGCATGAGCGACCGCTCATTCGTGTCGCCCGAGCTCCGCGCCCGCGTGCGGCTCGTGGCGGTGCCGGTCGCCATGATCCTCGGCAAACTGGGGCTGACTCCAAACGCGCTGACGATCGTTGGCTTCCTGGGCACATGCCTGGCAGCAATCGCCGCGGCGAGTCAGGCGTGGGTGCTGGCCGGCGTGCTCGTCCTCGTCTTCGGGATTTTCGACCTCTTCGACGGCGCTCTGGCGCGGGCTACCGGACAGGCGTCGAAGTTCGGGGCGTTCCTCGACTCGACCCTCGACCGGACCGGCGAGAGCCTCGTCCTTGCGGGTGTCGCCTACGGATTGGTCCAGCAGTCGTTCTGGATCGCCGCCGCCCTCGCGCTGCTCGCGCTGGTGTTCGTGCCGATCGTGACCTACACCCGCGCAAAGGCGGAGTCGCTGGGCGTCCACGGCGAAGTCGGGATCGCGCCCCGGCCGGAACGTCTCGTCGTCCTCTCGGCTGGCCTCATCCTCGGCGGCATCGGGGGCGTTTGCGGCGCATTCGACTGCGTGTACTTCGGCGAACGTGGGCTTGGCAACCTGCCGCTCGGTCTCGCCCTCGGGATCCTTGCGGCCACGTCCGCGATCACTGTCATCCAACGAATCCTTCACGTCAGACAGCAGCTCGAACGCACGCAGTAGGAGCAGGAAGAACCCATGGCCAAGAACGGCAGCAACGGCAAGAACGGCGCCAAGCCGACCACCACCTGGGCCGGCAGCGGCCGCCGCACGGACGGCAAGATCCGGGTCGCCATCGTGGGCGTGGGTAACTGCGCCAGCAGCCTGGTCCAGGGCCGCTATTACTATGAGAACGCCAAGGTCGATGACTTCGTGCCCGGCCTCATGCACGTGAGCCTGGGCGGCTACCACGTCCGCGACATCGAGTTCGTGGCCGCCTTCGACATCGACAAGAACAAGGTCGGCAAGGACCTGTCCGAGGCGATCTACACCAAGCCGAACAACACGTACGTCTTCCAGCAGGTCCCGCACACGGGCGTCACCGTCGAGCGCGGCATGACCCACGACGGCCTGGGCAAGTACCTCAGCCAGATCATCGAGAAGGCGCCCGGTCCCACGGCCGACATCGTGGGCATCCTGCGCGAGCGACAGGTCGACGTGATGGTCTCCTACCTGCCGGTCGGCAGCGAAGAAGCCACCAAGTGGTACGTGGAGCAGGCGCTCCGGGCCGGCGTCGGCTTCGTCAATGCGATCCCGGTCTTCATCGGCCGCGAGCCGTACTGGCAGCGCCGCTTCGCCGAGGCGGGGCTGCCGATCATCGGCGACGATATCAAGAGCCAGGTCGGCGCCACGATCAGCCACCGCGTCATGACGCGGCTGTTCATGGATCGCGGCGTTCGCCTGGATCGCACGTACCAGCTCAACTTCGGCGGCAACACGGACTTCCTGAACATGCTCGAGCGCGAGCGCCTGGAGTCCAAGAAGATCAGCAAGACCAACGCGGTCACGTCCATGCTTGACTACGAGATGGACCCCGACAACGTCCACGTCGGCCCCAGCGATCACGTGCCCTGGCTCCAGGATCGGAAGTGGTGCTACATCCGCATGGAGGGCACGACGTTCGGCGACGTGCCGCTCAACGCCGAGCTCAAACTGGAGGTCTGGGACAGCCCCAACAGCGCCGGCGTCATCACGGACGCGATCCGCTGCCTCAAGCTGGGCCTGGATAGGGGCCTCACCGGCACGCTCGTGGCGCCGTCGAGCTACTTCATGAAGAGCCCGCCGATCCAGATCCACGACGACGTCGCCTTCACCAGGGTTGAGGCGTTCATCCGTGGTGACGACAGCGAGACGCTGGTCGGCACGGAGGCGCCCACCAAGCGGACCCTCAGGAAGCTGGCCGGATCCGGGGTCAAAGCACCGGTCGCGCCGGCGAGCGTCAAGGCGGCGGCCACGGCCCGGTGATCATCCGGCGGGACCATCCGCAGGATGGCCTGAGCGCGCCGGCGGCCGACGCCACGGTCAACGCGCCGGTCGTAGGCAGGGCGCGCGGCCTGGAGGCGCCCCACCGGCGGGTCGTCGGCGGCTCGCGCGTGCTCGAGAAGGCAACGGTGCGTGCCTACCGTGCCGCGGCCTGGCTGCTCAGCCGGCTGCCACCGGCGCCGGCCTGGACGGTCATCGGCTGGCTCACCCGAGCCAGCTACCTGCTGTGGCCCACGAAGCGGCGCTGGGTTGACGCCAATTTCTGGCACGTCCTGGGCCACCCACCGTCGAACGGACCGGTTCGACGACTGGCCCTGCAAGCCTACGGCCATTACGCGCGCTACCTGGTGGAGCTCATGCGCCTGCCGTCCTTGTCGGCGGACGCGCGGGGCTCGCTCGTGGAGCCCGAGGGGATCGCCGACCTGGAGAGCATCTGGCGCGCCTCTGATGGTCTGATCCTGGTCGCCGGCCACGTCGGCAACAACGAGGCCTGCGCCGCGGGCGTCGCGTCACGCGGCTGGCCGATCAGCGCCGTGGCCGACGATTCGTCGTTCCCCGAGATGTTCGAGCTGCTCCGGCGCCAGCGCGGGGACTGGGGCGTGACACTCATCCCGTGGCGCAACCTGCGCGCGGTCTACTCGGTCCTGCGGCGCAAGGAGATGCTGGCTCTCCTCGTCGACTGGGGATACCGCTCGGACGGAATCCCGGTCCGCCTGTTCGGCGCGTGGACCACCCTCCCGGCCGGTCCCGCCTCGCTGGCAGGCAAGACGGGAGCGACGATCGTGCCGGTCACCATCCGGCGCGTGGCGGACGGACGGTTCCGGGCCACGCTTGATGCGCCGATCCGCGTGGCGTCGAGTGCGCCGGCCGATCTCCAGCGCGCGACGCAGGCGATGGCCGACGCTCTCCAGCGCTCGATCGCGGCCGCCCCGGACCAGTGGTACAGCTTCAAGCCCATGTGGCCGGCCACGGCCGACGAGGCTGCGGCGCTGGAGGCGCGGGCCGGGCGCATGCTGGGGGAGCCTGCATGACCAGCCTGGCCCGTGACGCGGCGGTCGCGGACACGGAGCGCGGGACCCTTCGCCAGCGGGCAGGCGCCGGCGCCCTGGCCGCGTTGTCGTGGCTGGCCTGTCGTCTGCCGGAACGACCGCTGGTGGCCCTCGCCGAAGCCGCCGGCGAGCTGTGGTATCGCGCGGCGCCGGGGCGGGCCGCGGTCGGTCGTCGCAACCTGCGGCGCGTCTGCGAGTGGCTCGCGCATGAACAGGTCGGCCCGGCGCGCGCCCGGCAGGCGGCAACCGATCCGGCCGCACTCGAGCGCCTCGTGCGCGCGGCGTTCCGACACCAGGCCCGCTACTACCTGGAGGTCGCCCGGACGCCCGCGATGACGCCCGCCTACATGCGCGAGCACCTCGCCATCGAGACGCCCGAGGTGGTCGAGCGGGCGTTCAGCGGCGATCGCCCGGTCATCTTCGTGGAGGCGCACTTCGGCGCGATCGAGCTGCCGGGCGTCTACCTCGCGGACCGGACCGGCCGGACCCCGGTGGCACCCATGGAATCGGTCGACGACCCACCGCTGCAGCGCTACTTCGTCCGGACACGAGGCGCGCTGGGTGTGCGGATCGTGAGCCTGCGCGAGGCTCGCCGCGAGCTGCTGGCGGCCATCCGCAGAGGCGATCCCGTTGGGCTCGTCGCCGACCGGGACATCGCCGGCGGCGGACTGCCCGTGCGGCTCTTCGGCGCTGAGGCACGGCTGCCGATCGGGCCGGCCCTGCTGGCCGTGGAGACCGGCGCGACGATCTACCTGGCGGCCATCCGCCGAGTGGCCGTCGGCCGGTACGCAGGACGGCTCATTGAGGTACCGGTGCCAGCGGAGGGCTCGCGGCGGGAGCGGATCGCCGGTGCGCTGGCCGCCGAGGCCCGCGCCTTCGAGCAGGCGATCGCCGAGGCGCCGGAACAGTGGTGGGCGGTCTTCTTCCCGATCTGGCCGGACCCGGGCGAGGTCGCCGCGCCTCCCGAGGGCAGGCCATGACCGACCGGCTCGGGCGAGCGGACCTCCACATCCACACCCTCGCGTCGGATGGCACGTCGGGCATCGAGGAGATCCTGGCCCATGCCGTCGATGTCGCACGGCTGGACGTCATCGCGATCACCGATCACGAGCGAATCGACGCGGCGCTGGCGGCCCGGGCCGTGGCCAGGGCCCGCAACCTGCCGCTCGAGGTCGTCGTCGGCGAGGAGGTGACGACGCGCGGCGGTCACCTGCTGGCCCTGTTCATCGAGAAGCCGATCCGTCCGCTGCGCTCCTTGCGCTCCACGATCGCGGCGATCCACGAGCAGGGCGGCCTGGCCATCCCGGCCCATCCGCTCGTGCCCTACCCCCTGTGCGCGCAGGCATTCGCGCTGCGGCGCCTGCTCGCCGACCCCGATCCGGCGGTCCATCCCGATGGCCTGGAGACCTTCAACCCGACGGCGCTCGGGCGGCCCTGGCATGGCCGGGTGGTCCGTTTCGCCGACGAGCACGGCCTTGCCGCGATCGGCAGCAGCGACGCCCACGCCGCCAGCGCGGTCGGCACCGGCCACACATCGTTCCCGGGCCGGTCCCCCGAGGACCTGCGGCAGGCCATCCTGGGGCGCCTGACCCACTCGCACGGCCAGTTCCACGGCTCGCGCGGCCAGCTGGGGACGTTTGCGCTCCAGCTCCGCAAGTACAGCCGCGATGCACGCGACGAGGTGCGCGGGCGACTCCTCCGGAACGGCACAGGCCGCGACCATGGCTACCCCGGCGGCAGGCTCCGGCCGCCACGGTATGCGGAGTCGCCCGAGGCCGCCGCTCGCGTGACCGAAGGGGCCGAGCCGACCGAGGCACGACGGTGAAGATCGGGCTGGTGACGCCGTACGTCTATCCGCTCCCCGGCGGCGTCAACGAGCACGTGCGCTACCTCTACGAGGGCCTCCGCGAGCGAGGTCACGACGTCCGCATCATCTCGTCGAGCCACGGGCTCCAGCGGGCGTCGGAGGGCGACGTGATCCGCCTGGGCAAGGGCTTCAGCGTTCCCACCAATGGATCGGTCGGGACGGTGACCCTCTCGCCGCGCTACCTGTCGCAGGTGGCCGACACGCTCGAGCAGGAGCGCTTCGACCTGCTCCATTTCCACGAGCCCTTCGTGCCGTTCCTCTCGCCGATCGTCCTGCGCGCGTCCACCAGCGTGAACATCGCCACCTTTCATGCGTACGGCGGATGGTCGGCGGCGTATGAGTTCGGCAGCCGTGCGATGCGCGGATACGCCGAGCGGTTGCACGGCCGGATCGCCGTCAGCGCGGCGGCCCGGCATTTCATCGACCGCTACTTCCCGGGTGACTACAAGGTGATCCCCAACGGGGTGGATGTCGATCGATATCGACGGGCGGTGCCCATCGCCCGATGGCAGGACGGCGTCCACAACCTGCTGTTCGTCGGCCGCCACGAGCCGCGCAAGGGACTCCTCGAGCTGCTCAAGGCGTATCGGATCCTGCGCAAGACCGGCTGCAACTGCCGGTTGCTGGTGGTTGGAACGGGACCGCAGGAGCGGGAGGCACGGCGGTACGTCATGACCCGGCGGATGGTGGGCGTGGAGTTTCTGGGCCGGGTGAGTGACCAGGAGAAGGCCCAGCTCTTCCGGACCGCCGATGTCTACGTCTCGCCGGCGACCGGTGGCGAATCGTTCGGCATCGTGCTGCTGGAGGCGATGGCCGCCGGCGCACCCATCGTCGCCAGCGACATCCACGGCTACAAGGGTGTCGTCAGGCGAGGTGTCCACGCGCTGCTCGTCCCGCCCCGCCAGCCGAAGGCGATCGCCGCCGCCACCGCCCGACTCCTGGCCGATCCGGGGCTCCGCGCCGCCATGAGCGAGAGCGGACGGGCGCGGGCCGAGGAGTTCAGCTGGGAGCGGGTCACGGCAAAGGTGGAGGCCTATTACGGCTTCGTCATTCGTCGGCTCGCCGCCCAGCGCGCCCTCCCAGAAGGATTCCACGCGGCGGTTCCACCCGGCCTGCTGCGGGTGGCCGCGGCGATCATCTTCGGCTGGCGCGGCGGGACGAGCAGCGCGTGGACACCCCGCCT
>Ga0184612_10000577_pt1 | contig 17295 bp, 13 predicted proteins | sample PLM3_60_coex_FD_133163 | JGI IMG/M metagenome (GOLD analysis project Ga0184612, IMG submission 133163) | Groundwater sediment microbial communities from an aquifer in East River, Colorado, USA - PLM3_60_coex | ecosystem: Environmental > Terrestrial > Soil > Riparian zone | place: USA: East... | reverse complement strand
GGAGCGCCCGGGGCTGACCCGGCTGATCGTGGCGCTGCTGGTCCTCGGCGGCTACGGGTTCCTGCTCGCCTTCTACCTGGGGGGCGCGGCCTCGGTCCCGCGTCGCTTCGCGACCTACCCGGCGGAGGTCGCTCGAGGCGTCACCTACGCGCGCTCGGCGCTGGCGTTCATCGCGTTGCTGCTGGTGGGAGCCCTGCTCTACATCTGGGAGACGGGACGGAGATGCCTGAGGGCACTCTCGGCCTGAGCGGCCTGGCGTTCGTCGGCCTGACGGTGCTGCTCCAGGCGGGCCCGCTGCCGGAAGAGGGCCGCTACCTCCAGAAGCAGGTCCCCGATCTTCTCGTGCGCGATGCGCGGGGGGGAGAGTTTCCGCTCTCGAAGGCTTGGGCCGAGCGGCCGATCCTTCTGGCGCTGGTCTTCACGCGCTGCGCGGGGGTGTGCTCCCCGTTCCTGTCTTCGCTGAGTGCAGCGGAGGACTCCGTTGGGGGATCGGGGACGGACTACCGCACGGTCGTTCTGAGCTTCGATCCGCGTGACACGGAGGAAGATATGGCCGCCCTGGCCCGCCGCCTGGGTCTCGGGGCACGGCCGGAGTGGACCTTCGGCGTGGCCTCGGGGGCAAGCGTCGAGCGGCTGGCCCGGGCGGTCGGCTTCTGGTTCCAATGGGACGAGCTCACGAGGCAGTTCGACCACCCGGCACTGCTCGTCGCCGTGGATCGCGGACGCGTCGTCCGCCTGATGGTGGGAGGGACGGTGGAGCCGGTGCGCCTGCTCGAGGTCGTCCGTGAGCTGAGGGGTGAGTTCGTGGCCGCCTATCCGCTGCCGGGTCGGGTCCTCTTCCGCTGCTTCCAGTACGATCCTCGGACCGGACGCTTCGCCCTCGGCTGGGGATTCCTGCTGCTGGCGGTGCCGGCTACCCTGACCCTCCTCGGTACCGCCGCCCTCTTCGTCGCTGCCCGTCGTGGACGGCCGACCTGAGCCGGCGGAGATACGTGACCGCGTGACGGGCGTGCGCGTCGCTCACGGTTGGTTTCGCCTTCCGCTTCTAGAGAGCCCTCGCTCGCATCAGCGGACCACCCGGAAGTAGTACTTGCGAAGGTCGGCTTCCCGACGGGGGGCGTCGGCGACGGAGAGAGCCAGGATGTAATCTCCGGGCGGAAGGCGCGCGGCGGGCAGTCGGACCGTGGCGAGCCGGTTGGGATGGCTCGCGGCCGAGGCGACGCGGGCCTCGCCCTTCCATATCGGTTTCCCCTCGACCGTGCGGACCGTGGCGGTCAGTTGACGCCCCCGTCCAACCGGCGCTTCGGAGCCGTCCCCTTCGAGCTGAAGGAGGATCTCCTCCGTTCCCGGAGAGATTCGCAGCTCCGGCGAGGGGCTGGAACCCCGTACGAGGATCGGGGAAAGCGCGAACGTCAGGGTCACGGTGGGACGCGCTCGCGACGCCGAGGGGGATTCAGGCGGCGGAAGCGCTGGGGCGACCGGGTCCACGCCTGGCGCCATGGTCGCCGTTTCCGCGGGCCGCCCGGCGGCTTGGCGCGTGTCCGAGGGCCGGGATCTCGACAGCCAGCCCGCGACCACCGCCAGGAGAACGACGGCGGCCACGGCCCATCCCGGCCCCGGTATCGCCCATGAGCGAGAAGACTGTCGGGACGTCCTCGCTGGAGGCTGTCCGGCGCCCAGGGCCGCGGCCCGGAGCGCCCGGGCGTTAGCCACGCGCTCCCGGTGCCGGGGTGACGCCAGGTAATGGCGTTCGAAGCGTCCCCGGTCGTCGGAAGCCAGACGGCCGGCGACGTACTCGTCGACGAGGTCGTTCTCGACGGCCCACGCCTGCTCGAAGACCTCGCCGTCCGTAAAGTACTGCTGCTCGAGGGAGTTAGCCTCCGACTCGGGCAGGTCCCCCAGCAGGTATCGGCGTATCAGTGTCTCGTCCGGTTGTGGCCGCAAGTACGTTTCCCTACCTGTATATGTTCCTCAACGCGATTTCGTGTCCAAGCATTTGGCGATGCAGCGCTCGAGGCGGTCGCGGACGCGTTGCACCCGGCTGCGCAGCGCATTGTCCGTCAGGCCCTGGGTCACGGCCAGTCGACGCCGGTTGTCAATCTTCGATCGGCCCTCGGAGACGTAGTACTGGAGCACGAGATCGCGAGCCTCCCGGGGCAACTCCTTCAGGCAGCGCTCCAGGCAGACGTGCCGCGGTAGGTCCTCCGGAGGCTCCGGCGCGGCCAGGTCTTCCAGGTTGGCCTCCTCCGCCGGGACCATGCGCGCTTCCGGACGGCGCCAGTGCTCGAGCAGCACCAGGCGCGCGATCCCGAGCGCGAAGCTCTTCACGTCGTCGACGGGCTTCCCCTCGTCCAGCTTGCGCGCCAGGCGGTCCAGGGTCTCGTCCGCGCACTCCTCCGGCGACCGGGCACCCCGCCAGTCGAAGAACTTGACGAGCGTCCGCTGAAGGGCCTCGTAGGCGGCGGCGGCCCGCTCGTGGTCCGGACCGAGCCGATCCAGCAGGCGGGCGAGCGCCCCCGCCGAAAGCCGTTCGAAGGAACGCTTGGACGGCATCAGCGATGGTTCAGCGCCATTCCCCCTGGAGGACGAACGCGGCCCAATAGTAGGGCGACGCCCATCGCTTCGTGGCCGCCAGCTCGAGCTGGGCGGACCTGAGCGCCGCGGCCGGCGGCACCTTTCGTTCGACCATCGCCCGGTAGAACCGCTTCATGAGATCGGCGGTCGACTCGTCGTCCACCTGCCACAGGCTCGCCACCACGCGGGGCGAACCGGCGTACATGAACCCGCGCGTCAAGCCGACGAGACCCTCGCCCTTGATCTCCTTGCCGAGCGCGGTCTGGCAGGCGCTCAACACCACGACGTCCGCCGACAGCCGCAGGTTGTAGATGTCGTTCAGCCGCAAGAACCCGTCCTGGGCCCGCCCATCCCGGCCGACGAGGGACAGCACGAGACCCGAGAGCTCGGGCCGCTCGCTGTTGAGGAACCCGTGGGTCGCGAAGTGCACCCGGCGGTAGGACCCGAGGTCGCCGCTCGTGGCGAGCGTCCGGCTCGCCTCGAAGCCGGTCGCCTGCAGCCGCTCGCTCACGGGAACGAGGGCGGCGATCGCGTCGGCTTCCTGGCGCGAGAACGGGAGGCGCGAAAGCCGCGCAACCCGCGACCCGGTGCTGTCTCCGACGCTTCGCAGCGCGCGAGCGATGGGCGACGTCTCGGAGGCCGGCTCGCCTCGAGACGCGCGCCTCGCGGCGGGGACCCGGGGATCCGCGGTGTCGAACACCGGGTCGGCCAGCACCGCGACGCTCCGGGCCGCCGGCCGGCGACCCGCATTTTCCTGCCGCAGGACCGCCAGCACCGAGGCCGACGGCAGGTTGACGATCTCGTGCTGTTCCACCAGCGTGCGACCCTGCGCGAGGGGATCCGGCAGGGCCGAGAAGGGCAGGTACTCGAGCACGCCCGCGGCCACGATCGCCAGCCGCTTGCCCCGCCAGGCGTCGCCCAGGTGCTCGGCGGCCGGACCGAGGAGCAGGTGGCTGAGCGCCCGCGACCGGCGCTCCCATTCGGCATCGGCGCCGATGACGCGTTTCGCGTGCGCGGCCACTGACTCGCCCGGCATCGGCTGGCGCGCGGTCAACAGCCGGTACACCTCGCGGGCGGCGGTTTCGATCTCTCCCCGCGGCGGCAACGCGAAGCTGTCGACCGCGGACGGGCTCACGGCCCAGAGCCAGCTCCGGCTCTCGCCGAGCGCGAACTCGACGAGCAGCGTATCGGCGTCCAGCTCGCGCTGGATCTCGGCGGTGGTGAGCGGGCGCGGCTGGGTGAGGGCCGCGTATCCCGGGCTCTCCTTCCGGATGCGTGCCTCCAGCTCCCGGTACTCGCCGCCCAGCTCGTCGATCGCCGCGCGGGCGGCGTCGACCTCCTCCGGCCTGGACGAGCGGCTCATCAGCCGCGACAACCGCGTCGAAGCCTCGTCCAGCTTCCGCCGACACGCGCGCTCCCGCTCGAGCAGCCCGGGGTCGATTCCCTTCCGGATGTCGGTGCGCGCTTCCACCAGCGAATCGAGCAGCACGCGGGCCCGCCCCCGTTCGCTGGCCTCGAGCGCGAGTTGAGGAAAACCCGCCGCCGGCTGCTCCGCGTGGCGCTGCATCAACAGGTCGATGTGGAGCTCGTAGCGCTCCTGCTCGGCGGCGATGAAGGACGCCCGCAGGTCCGGACTCACGACACGCCCCCGCAGCGAGTCCGTGGCCTTCACCGAGGCCTCCACGTCTTCGAGCGCACGAGCGAGGTGGCCGCGGTCACGCTCGATGATCGCGAGGTGCAGGAGCGTGTCGGATTCTGCGAGCCGTTCGGCGATCTCTCGCCGGAGACGCAGCGCCTCGTTCAGGCGCTCGACCGCCTGGTCGGTATTCCCGAGTCGATGTAGCGCCTGGCCGGCGGCGTCGAGCGAGGATGCCTGGGCCTCGGGGTCGCTCAGGCGCCGTCTGATCGCCAGCGCCTGGTCGTGATAGTCCAGGGCCTTCTGGAAGTCGCCGAGCCGATAGTGAGTCTGGCCGAGCGTATCGAGCGCATGGGCCTCGGTGACGGCATTTCCGACCTGGCGCGCGAGTGCGAGCGCCTCGGTACTGGCCTTCAGCGCCTGGTGGTGCTCGCCGAGGATCAGGTGGAGGTTGCCGATATTGTTCAGCGCGTTCGCGTGCCGGCCGCGATCACCGACCACGCGGGTCAGGCTCAGGGCCCGTTCATAGGAGTCCAGCGCCAGGCGGTAGTCACCGAGGTTCATCGCGGCGAGCCCGAGGTTGTTGAGCGCGACCATCTGCATCCGCGAATTCCCCCAGGCGTGGGCGAAGCTCGATGCCTGCCGGAGCTCGTCCAGCGCGCGCTCGAGCTCGCCCGTTCTCGCCTGGACGACGGCCAGGTTGATCCGCGTCCCGGCTTCCTGCTGACGGTTGCCAGTGGCTTGCGCGAGGATGAGCGCCTGCGAATAGGCCTCGCGCGCCTCGGGCATCTGTCCCCTCTTCTCATGGACGATACCGAGCTGATTGAATGCCTCCTGCCGCCAGCCCCGGTCATCGAGCTGGAGGCACAGGGCCACCGCTTCTCGAGCTCGATCGAGCGCCTCCGGCCGCTCGAGCTGATCGCTGAGCTTTGCGATTTGCACCAGGGCCGGGGCCTCGCTCCCGCGGTCGCCGGCGGCGCGGAACGCCGAAAGCGCCGCCTCCACCTCCGTGACGGCCTGCTGGCGGGCGCCGGCGGAGTCGTCACGCGAGTGGAAACCGGCCTCGAGGCTCCGCATCGCCCCCGCGCGGACCACGTCCACGCGGCTCGCGGGCCGGAGGGCGTCGACCCTGATGACGTATCGGCCGGCGGGAGCGTTCTCGCTCGCCGAAGAGACCTCGATCCGATGGCGGCCGGTCGTCTCGGCGACGGCCAGGATCCGCTCCGCCGTCATCGGATCTTGCTTCAAGTCGGCGGTGAGGACATCGCGTCCGTCCGGCCCGACGAGACGCAGCCCCACGTCGATGCCGTGGGGCGTGACGACGGCCTCGAGGAACTGGCCGGCCTCGAGCCGGATCTGGTAGTGGTGCGTCTGGCCCCCTCGCAGGGAGCGGTCGCGCACAGCGCCCGGCGCGAGCAGCGGCGCCTCGTCGGCGAGAGCGATGGTCGTAGCCGGCAGGATCGACAGGAACAGGACGAGGCCGCGAGCTCTCCACATGTCGCTCTCCCCGTCGCGACGGCGGACGGAAGGGACGGAAAGCCATTATATGAGCCTCGAACGGCGCCTCTCACTTTTTTTGACACGGCCCGACACGTTTGCTTCCCGGCCGGCAGTGTCCAGCGAAGGACGCCGCAGACGCCGGGCGGTCGTCCACACCCCTCCGAGCCAAGGAGGCCATATGCGGAAGGAATCGGTACCGGTCCTGGCCACGATCGCCCTGGTCGTGGGCACGGTCGCTCCCGCGCTCGGGCAGCTCGTCGATCGCACGCTGGCGCCCAATGCCGCCAACGAGGGGATCGCCAAGTCGTTCCTCGATCAGGTGGGGGCCGGCCGCGGGGACTGGGCGACACCGGCCTCGTCCTCGTTCATCATCGCCCGCGACCCCTTCCGCGCCATCCGCCGTGGCCGCCAACTTTTCCAGCGCAAGTTCAGGCGCGCCGAAGGCCACGGACCCCTGACCGGCGACGGCGCCGGCGACATCAACACCAACCTCGCCATCGGCGCCGGCCTCGCCGACTCCTGCGCCGCCTGCCACGGCCGGCCCCGCGGCTCGGCCGGCTTCGGGGGCGACGTCGCCACCCGTCCCGACAGCCGTGACGCCCCTCACCTCTTCGGCCTCGGCCTCAAGGAGATGCTGGCCGACGAGATGACCGCCGACCTGCGGGCGATTCGCGCCGCGGCAGTGGCGGAGGCGGCGGCCTCGGGCCGGACGGTCACCAAGGCCCTGCTCAGCAAGGACGTCCGCTTCGGCTCGCTCATCGCGAAGCCCGACGGCTCGGTCGACACCTCGGGCGTGGAGGGCGTCAACCCCGACCTGCGCGTGCGCCCCTTCTTCGCCCACGGCGACACGATCTCCATCCGCGAGTTCGTGGTCGGCGCGCTCAACAACGAGATGGGGCTGCAGGCAGTGGACCCCGAGCTCTACGCCGCCGCCCACACCGGATCGAGCCTCACCAGCCCGTCGGGAATGGTCCTCAACGGGTCGCTGGACAAGCTCGAGTCGCCGCTGGCCGCCGACGCCACCGCCGACCCCGACGGCGATGGAATGAGCAACGAGGTCCCCACGAGCCTGGTGGACTTCTTCGAGTTCTACCTGCTCAACTACTTCAAGCCCGCCACCTACGAGCAGACCAACCAGACCGACCGCGGCCGCAAGATCATGCAGCAGGTCGGCTGCATGAACTGCCACAAGCCCGAGCTGCGCATCGCCCACGACCGACGGGTGGCCGACGTGGAGACGATGTACGACCACGCCCGCGGCATCTTCAACAACCTCTTCGCCACCGCCGCCGGGCGCTTCACCGTGACCGACGACGGCAGCGGGTTCCCGACGCTCAAGCTGCCCGCGGGCGGCTCGTTCACGGTGGACAATATCTTCACCGACCTGAAGCGGCACGACGTGGGCCCCGCCTTCTACGAGCGCAACTACGACGGGACGTTGCGGACGGCGTTCTTGACGACGCCGCTGTGGGGAGTGGGCAGCACCGGCCCCTACGGCCACGACGGCCGCAGCATCAGCCTGACCGAGGTGATCCGGCGCCACGGGGGCGAGGCCCAGGCTTCTCGCGACGCCTTCGAGTCGCTGTCGTCGCCGTCGCGGGACGCGATGCTGGCCTTCCTGAACTCGCTCGTTCTATTCCCGCCCGACGACACCGCCTCCAACCTGAACCCGGGCGACCGCAACACGCCCGGCTTCCCGCAGTTCGGCCACGGGAGCATCAGGCTGCCCGTGCTCTTCAACGACCCGAAGGACGTGGAGTGAGGATGATTCGCTAGCGCCTCAACGGCTCTGAGGACCCCGGGTGCGCTTTTGTTCAATGGACCGACGGAGCGCATCCGGGAGCGAGCCCGAGCCGACGAAGAGCTCCGCGGGAAACCTGCGGTAGGCGAGCATTTCCTCGTAGATGGGATCGCTGCGATACAGGTTCAGGCCCAAGCCCGCCAGGTATTGCAGCCGTAGGTTGCGGTCCCGGTTGATCGCGGCCCCCTTCAGCCACGGCGCCAGATCCGGCCCTCGCCCGGCATAGGTGGCGAGCAGCGCCACCGCCGACCCCAGTCCCACGTCGCGGAGCGAGGCGGCGACGGCGCGATGGTCGGCGCGATCCAGCCGCCGCTGGAGGGCGTCCACGTCGATCGGGGCGGCCGCGGTCCGTCCCAGCAGCACGAGGTCGTAACCCCGGCCGTCGTCCTCGTTGGCCCAGATCGTGGCGTCGGGAAAGACCTCCAGGAACGTGGCGACCTCGCTCCTCACGACGTCCCGATTGCTCTCGTACAAGGGCACCCACTGGGAGACGACCCCGCCCGGGTTCAAGTGCTGCCGGACCAGCTCGAAGTATTCCTTCGTGTAGAGCGTCGCCGCCCCTTTGACCCATGGATGGATCGGGTCCGACGTGATGACGTCGAATAGTTCCCGGGTCGTGAGGATGTGGTGCCGCGCGTCGTCGTAGACCACGTGGACGCGCCGATCGCCGAGCGCATCGTAGTTCTGCGCCGCGAAGTACCCGCCCACCGCCCCGGGGATCAACGGCTCGATCTCGCAGACGACGATTCGCTCCACGCCGGCATGCGGCACGAACGATCCGGCGGTGATGCCCGCTCCGAATCCCACGACCAGCACCGATCGCGGGTCGGGGTGGAGCAGCGCCGGGATGTTCCCGAGCATCCGTTGCAGGCGCATGTCCTGTGGCTCGGTCGAGGCTTCCACCTTGCCGCTGACGTGGAAATGCCGCACGCCGCTGGCCAGCTGGGAGACGGCGATCGAGGCGTTCATGCCCTCGCCCACGTACAGGAAACGCGGCATGGCCGCATACGTCGGCAATAGGCGACCGTACGCCACCACTCCGGGAGGGACCTGGGACACGCTCCCGGCCAGCCAGACCGCGAGGATCGAGGCGGCCGCCAGCGGAAGCGCGCTCGCCAGGCCGCGGGCCGTGAGCGTGGAGCCGACTCCGGGCAGATCGCGCGCACGCGACAACCCCGCGATCGGCACGAGCATCAGGAGGGCGGCGGCAATGGATGCTCCGATGAGCACCCGCTGCGCGTGCTGCGTGCCTATCGATCCGATCAGGAACACGGAGCCGAGCGCCCCGACGATCGCGCCGAGGGTGTTGGCGGCATAGACGGCGCCGACCAGCCGTCCCGGGTCCATCTCGCGCGCCGCGACGGCCGCGAGGGCGAGCGGAAAGCTCGCGCCCCACAGGCACGCCGCCGGCAGGATCGCCCACATGCAGCGCACCAGATCGAGCTGGAACGTGAGCCAGGGGCTCGTGGACAGCCAGGGATTGATCGGCCAGTACGGCAGGGAGCGGGCGAGCATGTACGCGGTCCAGGCGATCGCGGCCGCGAGCAGCATCTGGCACCAGCCGAGGGCGACGCGCGGCCGCAGGCTCCCGCGCGCCAGCACCGAGCCGGCGCTGCTGCCGATTCCGAGCCCGGCCAGGAAGACGGCCAGGATGAGCGAGAAGGTGTAGACCGTCCCGCCCAGCATGAGCGACAGCAAGCGTGTCCAGACCACCTCGGCGCCGAGCGCGCACATCCCCGACAACGCGATCGTGACGTACACCGGCCAGGAACCTGGCGCCCGGCCGGCGGCATCCTTGAAGGAATCGCCGGCGGGGGCGCCGTAGGGCAGCACGCGCGCCAGGGCGAGCCCGCTCAGCGCCACGGCGCCGTTGATGGCGGCCGCGAAACAGGTCGCCGTCGCCATGTCATGCACCCTCAACAGGTAGAACCCCGCGAGCAGGCACCCGAACACGGCGCCCGCGATGTTCCCGCCGTAGAGGAAACCGAGCCAGGAGACCCCCTGCGGCGTCGTTTCGATCCACCGCGCCATCGCCGGCAACGTGGCGCCCATCATCAGGGTGGGCGGCAGCAGGCAGACGGCACAGACCAGCGCGCGGAGCAGGATCCCCGGCAGACCGTGGCCGATGGTCGCGACATACAGGCCGCCGACATACGGCATGCCGAACAGGACCACGAGCCCGACGACCCCGATTCCCAGCTCCAGCAGCGCGTAGACGCGCAGCGGGTGGTGTCGCGCCGAGACCAGGCGGGGCAGGGCCAGGCTGCCCAGGCACATCCCGCCCATGAAGGTCCCCAACAACACGCCCAGGGAAACCGCGGACGAGCCCACGACCAGCTGCAGCAGCTGGAGCCAGACGATCTCGTAGATCAGCGCGGCAGTCCCACTGCCGACGAACAACACCAGGAGCAGGGGAAGGAACGGACGCGACGAGGCGGAGCTACGCATTGCAGCGGACGGCGGATGGTAGCAGGGAAAGCTACGGCGCGAAGCGGTAGGCGAGGCCGACGGACAACCGGGGATCGCCGTCCCAGCCGGCGCCCGAGTGGAGGAGCAGGTAGTCCACCTGGCCGCGGAGCGCCCAGCGAGGCGACAGCCGGTAGTCCGTCCCGGCCCCCAGGGCGCCGCCCCAGCTCGTCTGGCTCGAGGTCAGCACGTCCGGGACTTTGGTGGTCGAGCGCGCGCCGCCGGCAACCAGCTGGACGAAGGGCTGCCATCGCTCTTCGTCACGGAAGACCCGGCGGAGCCCACCCATGAAGATGACCTCCCGGAGGTCGGCGCCCGCGAACGACCCGGTGTGAAAGCTGAAGTCCGCGAGCAAGCGGGTGTTGCGCCAGAAATGGAACGAGGCGGAGGCCCCGGCGCCATGCAGGTTGGCCTCGCCGGCGCGGAGATAGGAGTACGCGGCCGACACGTCCGGGTCGGTGGCGCCGGGGGGCGCGGGGCGAGGGCGCGTTGCCGCGCTCGCCCCGGCCACATCCGTCGTCAGGAGCAGGACGCCGAGCGCCCCGGCTAGTCTCACTTCTGGATCTTGACCTCGATGGCCGTGACGCTGGCCGCGGTGGTGCTGCAATTGGTGAGGTTGCCCCGCACGTGCACCTTGGCCCCCGCCTTGAGGCTGGCCTTGCAGTCGGCGGTCTTGTTGCCGTTGCACTTGTAGCTCGCGCCCGAGGCGGCTACGTCCACCAGCCCGCTAGCGCGATTGCCGTTGACCCGCAGCTTGAAGAACAGGGTGCTGCTGACGGAGTCGACGTTGCCTTCGAGCTCTATGCGGTCGCCCATCCTCCCGCCGCTGATCATGCAGGCGCTGTTCGTGGGACCGCCGGTGCTCGGCGGGAGGCCGCCGGTCGCCTCGTCGCCGTCGGTCTCCATGTCGACCAGCTCGACCTCCTGCTCCGTGACCTTGACGACGATCTTGACCGTCGTTCCTTCGCCGACCGCGGTGATCGCGATCGTGCCCACGGGCGCTCCGTTCACCGAAAAGAGGAGCGTGAAGCCGCCCGCCGGAAGCCCCTGGATCTCGAACGTGCCGTTGCTCGAGACGGTCACCGATATGGTCGGGTCCTCCTGGACGGTCACCGTGATCTTGCCGGGCTTGGCGGACTGCGCGGAGACGCTCGCGCTGGCCGCGCCGCCGGTCGCATCCTGGAGCACCACTCCCTGGAGCTTCACCCCGCCCGAGGGCGAGGCGGGGCTAGAGCCGCAGCGCCACAGCGCGGCCGCGGCGAACAGCACGACGAGACAGCGCGCAGTCCTGAGGAACATGGCACCCTCCAAACCTTGAAGGTACTCCAGTCCGGTTTCGCGCAACGTGAGCGGAGCCACGATGGTGAGGTGGATCACTTTCGCTGGCTTGGGACGGGAGATCGAGGCACCATTGGGGGCGGACGTCACGCAACCTTCGGGGAGGCCCCATGCACGACATTCGGTTGGCCGTAGCCGCCGCCGTCACCCTCCTGCCGGGGCCCATCGCGTCGGCCCAGGACCCCCTGGCCGCCCACCTGGGATCCCTCGTTCGCGTCACCGCGCCGACCGTCAGCCGCGAGCGGCTGGTCGGGACGCTGGCCGGGGCCAACGAAAGCTTCCTGAGGCTGTCGACCGCCACGGGCCCCACCGTCATCCCGCGCAACGCCGTGGAGAGGCTTCAGTGGAGCCGCGGCCTCCACCGGCCCGTTCTCAAGCGGGCGCTCGAGTTCGCCGTCGTCGGCGCCGCCTTCGGCCTCCTCGTCAGCTCCACGGCCAACGATCCGAACGAGAAGGAGCCGGTCTGCAGCGATCGCCTCACCTGCGCGGGGGTGGTCGGCGGCGGCGCCGCGGTGCTGGGGGTCATCGCCGGGGCGGTCGCGCAGCCGCAGCACGACTGGGTGGACGTCCCGGGGATGAGAGGGGTGCGCGTCACCCTGCAGCCCCGACCACGCGGGGCCGCGGCAGCGTTCACGATGAGCTGGTGAGCCGCCCGATCTACGATGGCTTGCGTTTGGCCATCTGGCATGCTATCTACTGCCAAATGGCGGAGGGAAAGCATGGTGGAGGGCTCGCTCGCAGAAACCCCGTCGTCGGAACCGGCGCAGATCGAGGCGTATCGTGAGGCAATCAAGGGGGGGCGGGCGGACGCGAACTGGTACGTGTCGCTCGTCGGGCTCCGTCCCCAGAACCCGCTGAGGATCTTCAAGCGCGTCGAGAAGGGCCTTGCGTTTCAAGCTTTCGTACGGTTTCAACGCAACACCGGCCTATCGATGCGCGAGCTCGCCGAGGCGGTGGCGATCAAGCCGCGGACGTTGCACCGGCGGAAGAAACAGGGCCGTCTGGATCCCGAAGAATCGGACCGCCTGCTCCGGATCTCGCGGATCTTCGGCAAGGCGCTCGAGCTGTTCGAGGGCGACGCGGAGGCCGCCCGCCAGTGGCTGGCCCATCCGCAAGACGGGCTCGGTGGAGAGCGGCCCATGGCCCTGGCGAAGACGGACCTCGGCGCGCGTGAGGTGGAAGCTCTGGTCGACCGGCTGGAGCACGGCGTATTGACCTAGATGCTGTCGGCCTGGCGGTTGACCAAGACGAAGCTTCTCTCGGGCGCCTGGGACGGGCAAGGCGCCAAGAAGACGGGCGGCCGCTGGAACAGCGTCGGCATCGCCGTGGTGTACACGTCGAGCACGCTGTCGCTCGCCCTCGTCGAGGTGCTCGTCCACGTGCCCAGCGGGATCCTGCCCGCCTACTCGGCGGTGCGCGTGGACTTCGACGAGTCGCTGGTGAGCGCCGTCGAGCGCGGGGAGCTGCCCGCGCGCTGGCGGAGCCATCCGCCGCCGCCGGAGACGAAAGCGATCGGCGACCGGTGGGTCGCGCAGGGAAACAGCGTGGTGCTGAGGGTCCCCAGCGTCGTGGTGCCGTACGAGTTCAACTACGTCCTGAACCCGGCGCACCCCGCGTTCGCCGACATCCGGATCGGCGACGCGATGCCGTTCCCGTTCGACCCGAGGTTGCCGAAGCCTTGAGGCGTGGATTCTGCGAGCTTGCTTGGCAATCAGTGGATACTTCTACAACTAAAAAAGACTAACCGCAGTCCGTGGTGCTCTAGCACCCACTCCGCGTTGACCCGTCCCATGGTCCCGACGTAACGTCCGGTCGTGTTCCTCGCGTTGATGCTCGAGCGCGGCGAGTGGAGGATCCAGTCGCTGATGTTCTCGTACGAGGGCGAGTGAGGCGTCTGCTCGCGGCCGGCCTGGTCGCCGCGGCCTGCGCCCTCGTCGCCCCTTCCGCTTCCACCCAGGGTGGCCGGCCGCAGCGCGAGCTCGCCCTGAAACAGGTCCGCGTCCCCCACCCGTACTACTGGCGGGAGATGTACGTTCCGCAAGTGACGAGCGGGCCGAGCGCCGTCACCTGGTCGCCCGACGGGGCCGAGGTCATCTATTCGATGCAGGGGTCGCTGTGGCGCCAGCGGCTGGATGGAGACGAAGCGCGCCAGCTCACCGCGGGCCCGGGATACGAGCACCAGCCGGACTGGTCGCCCGACGGCCGGCGCGTCGTGTACGCGTCCTACCACGACGATGCCGTGGAGCTGCGGCTGCTCGACCTCGAGACCGGCACGACGGCGCCGCTCGTCAGCAACGGGCATGTGAACGTGGACCCGCGGTGGTCGCCGGACGGCACGCGCGTCGCCTTCGTCTCCACCCAGCACGAGGGCCGCTGGCACGTTTTCGTCGTGCCTCCCGACGGCGGCGCGGCCACCCGCCTCACCGAGGACCGGAACAGCGGCCTGCCGCGCTACTACTACAGCGCCTGGGACCATTACCTCTCGCCCACGTGGTCGCCCGACGGCAAGGAGCTGGTCCTCGTGAGCAACCGCGGCCGCGTGTCGGGGTCGGGCGGCTTCTGGCGCATGGCCGCCGAGCCCGGCGCGCCCCTGCGCGAGATCCACTACGAGGAGACGAACTGGAAGGCGCGCCCCGACTGGGCGCCCGACGGCCGCCGCGTCGTCTACAGCAGCTACCACGGGCGGCAGAGGAACCAGCTCTGGCTCGTCACGTCCGACGGGGGCGATCCCCTGCCGCTGACCCACGGCGAGTACGACCTCACCGCGCCGCGCTGGTCGCGCGACGGCCGGCGCATCGCCGCCATCTCCAACGAGGACGGGAACACGTCCCTCGTCGTCATCGACGTGCCGGGCGGGCGGCGCCAGCGCGTGGCCGCGCGCGTCCGCCGCTACCGCCAGCCCACCGCGCGGCTGGAGGTGACGGTCGTCGATGCCGCCACCGGCCAGCCGATGCCGGCGCGGCTGTCCGTCACCGCCGCCGATGGGCGCAGCTACGCGCCCGACGATGCCTGGCGCCACGCCGACGAGGCGTTCGTGCGCGGGGAGCAGGCGTTCGAGCAGGGCTACTTCCACACGCACGGGCGTTCCGTGCTGACGGCTCCCGCCGGAGCGGTGGTGGTCGAGGCGTGGCGCGGCCCCGAGTATGAGGCCCTCCGCCGGGAGCTCCGGCTCGCGCCCGGCCAGAGCAGGGTGCTCCCGCTTCGGTTACGGCGGCTCGACGACCTCCCGGCGCGCGGATGGTGGGGCGGCGACCTGCACGTCCACATGAACTACGGCGGGCACTACCACAACACGCCGGCGCACCTGGCCTTCCAGGGCCAGGCCGAAGGCCTCCACGTGATCGAGAACCTGGTGGTGAACAAGGAGCAGCGCATACCCGACATCGCCGCCTTCCGGACTACGCCCGATCCCGTCTCCACACCACGGTTCCTGCTCGCGCACGGACAGGAGTTCCACACCGGCTTCTGGGGTCACACCGGGTTGCTGGGGCTGCGCGATCATTACCTGCTGCCGGACTACGCCGGCTACGCAAACACCGCCGCCGCCAGCCTCGTGCCGACCAACGCCGAAGTGGCCGACCTGGCCCATGCCCAGGGCGCGCTGATGGGCTACGTGCATCCCTTCGACACCGCGCCCGACCCCGACGACGCGGGCGAGCCGCTCCGCTACGCGCTGCCGGTCGATGCGGCCCTGGGCAAGCTCGACTACCTGGAGGTGATGGGGTACAGCGACCACCTCATCACCTCAGAGGTGTGGTACCGCCTGCTCAACTGCGGCTTCCGCATTCCCGCGGGGGCAGGGACGGACGCGTTCCCCAACTTCGCGTCGCTGCGGGGACCGGCCGGCCTCGTGCGAACCTACGTGCGGGCGGGCCCGCGGCTCGACCACCGCGCGTTCCTGGAGGGGCTGCGGCGCGGCCGGACCTTCGTGACGAATGCGCCCCTGCTGACGTTCCAGGTAGAAGGGCGCGGTCCCGGCGACGAGATCGCGCTCTCGGCGGCTCGCTCGCTCCGGGTCCGCGTGGCGCTGCGCTCGGCGGTGCCGGTCGATCACCTGCAGGTCATCGGAAACGGGAAGGTCGTGGCCGAGGTCCCCCTCCCGGCCGACCGCACCCGGGCGGAGGCCAGCCTGACGCTGCCCGCCGAAGGCAGCGGGTGGTACGTGCTGCGAGCGTGGGCCGACCTCCCGCGCCGGCCGGTCCTCGATCTCTACCCGTTCGCGAGCACGAGCCCGGTGTACGTGCAGATCGGCGATCAGCCAGTCCGCTCTCCCGCCGACGCCGCCTGGTTCGTGCGGTGGGTGGACCGGGTCATCGACGCGGCCGGCGCGCACACCGGCTGGAACACGCCCGCTGAGCGGGAGGCGACGCTGTCACAGCTCTCGCGCGCCCGCGACGAGTACGTCCGCCGTTCCCGCTGACGAACGCGCCTACCCTTCCGTGTAATATCCCTTGCGCGCCTGGACCGTCACCGAGGGGCGGTCGACGTCGACCTTGATCTTGCGCCAGCCGGGCTTGCCGCCCTCCGGCTCGTAGCCGACGAGGTAGCGGTGCCGTAGGGTCACCGCGATCGACTCCACGGCCTCCTTGAGGCGATCGGCCTTGCCGTGGTCGTGCTGCAGGCCCTTGAGGATCTCGGCCCGCCCGCCGGTGTCCTCGGCCAGGTCGAGCAGCGGCCGCGCGTCGAACTCGGGCTCGGGCGCTCCCATCGGGCCGCCCACCCCGCCCCGGCCCCCGCCGCCGCCTCCGCCGCCGGGCCAGCCGCGCCCGCCCCCGCCGGGCCAGCCGCGCCCGCCCCCGCCTCCGCCCGGCCAGCCGCGCGGGCCCCGGCCGGTCCCGCCGCCGCCGCCGATGGGACGGAAGATGTTCCGCAGGCCGCCCTCGTTGCCGATGCCGAGCGAGAAGACTGGCACCTCGGACCGCCGCGCGATCTCGCGGAGGTCTTCGAACGACGCGCGACTCGCCGTGTCGACGCCGTCGGTCACCAGGACCACCGCCTTGCTCTCGGCGGGGCCCGGCGCCACGCGGCGGATGGCCTCGATGGCCGCGTCGTAGAGCGCCGTCCCCTGGTCCGGCTGCAGCCTCGCGAAGACGCGCTCCAGCCGCTCGCGGTCGGAGGTGAAGTCCTGCTCCACGTGCAGGTCCGCGCTGAACGTGAGCACGAGGATCTCGTCGGCCGGCTCGAGGAGGTCGATGAAATGGCGCAGCGCGTCCGCGACCTCGGTCATCTTGTCGCGCATGCTCACGCTGATGTCCAGGGCCAGCGCGATGCGCAGAGGCCGCCGCTCCCCGCTGAAGAACGTGACCTCCTGGGGGCGCCCTCCCTCCTTGATCTGGAAGTCCTCGCCGCGCAGGCCCAGCACCGGCTGGCCGCGCTTGTCGAGGACGGAGACGGGCACGCGCACCGAGCGGGCGCTGGCGCTGAAGGTGAGCCCGCCGGGACGTTCGACCGGCGCGGACGTCGGGACCGCGGCGCGCGGACGGGGCGAAGCGGCGGGCGTCGGCGCCGGGGGAGAGGCGTCCGGGGCGGCGCGCCGGAGGGCGACGACGAGCGTTTCGGTGGCCCCGGCCTCGCGTAGCGCGGCTTCGCGGGCGGCGTCGAGCGGCTCGGCGAACCCTCGCTCGCGCAGCTCGACCAGGACGGTGCGCTCGCCGATGCCCGCCCGCAGGAAGCGGATCACGTCCGCGGTGGTGAGGGGATCGTCGGCGCTTACCGCCGAGACGCCGGCGGCCAGGGCTACGGCGGCCACGGCCCCGAGGATCAAAACGGCAACGAGCCTTCGCAAGAGCCGGTCTCTCGACATGTCATCCCTCACTGACGTCCTGGTCACGCTGGAGGACAGGGCTCCCGACCCGGGCCGGCTTCGAGCATCCGCGCCCTTTCCGGGCCCCTGCGACAACACCAATTGTTCCAAGGACATTGCCGCCACTTCAAGCCGTTTCGCCGGGCCTTCGTCCCGGCAACCCACCCGTTCTGCCGC